>Ga0209186_1000067_pt1 | contig 79813 bp, 62 predicted proteins | sample SidtaG_FD_187426 | JGI IMG/M metagenome (GOLD analysis project Ga0209186, IMG submission 187426) | Marine algal microbial communities from Sidmouth, United Kingdom - Sidmouth_Male2 metaG (SPAdes) (version 2) | ecosystem: Host-associated > Algae > Red algae > Unclassified | place: Sidmouth... | reverse complement strand
TAGCACGATTCATATTATACCGCTTTTCTAAAGTATCTTCATCTGCAGTTGAGTTCATAAGGCATAATCCGTTAATAGTATTTGGATTTCTTTCCGCGAAAGCGAGTGCTACATAACCACCCATAGAATGGCCAATAAAAGTGTATTTCTTAATGTTTAAATGATTTAATATAGCTTCTACAGTTTCAGCCATGAGTTCCATACTGTGAATATATCCCAGGCAACCAGTTTTTCCATGACCTAATAAATCAATACAAATAATTCTGTTTTTTTGGGAAAGTAAACCAATAAAAGGATTCCACATTGAACTATTTTCTAAAAAGCCGTGGAGTAAAACGACAGCGTTTCCATGACCGTAGTCTGAAAAAAAAACAGGGATGCCTTTGTGCTCTAAAATCATTTTTAATTTATCTTACGCAAAGATAAAATCATACTATGAATAAAACTAAAGAAACCTTTGTATTTGGCTTTGCATTATTTGCTGGTTTTTTTGGTGCTGGGAATTTAATTTTACCGCCGTTGCTGGGTTTTAAATCTGGTGAGGGTTGGTGGTTGGTTACACTAGGCTTTATATTATCTGCAACCATAATTCCTTTGTTAGCCATTTTTGCACATGCTAGATTACAAGGAACCATGTTCGATTTTGGGAAAAAAGTATCACCATTGTTCAGTTTGATTTTTTGTTTTTGTTTGTTTGCTATTACGGTATCTTTGCCTTGTCCGCGTACTGCGGCAGTTACTCACGAAATGGCAATTGCTCCTTTTTTTGGCACAAGTTCTTTGCTTACTAGTTTAATTTATTTTGTATTGGTCTTCGTTTTTGTAATGAAAAGGAATAAAGTATTGAGCATATTAGGCAAATATTTAACTCCAATAATTGTTTTAATCGTTTTGACTATAATTAGTATTGGCATTTTTTATCCAGTAACCGACATGAGGCCATCAAGCTTTGAGTTGCCAATTATTAGTGGATTACTAGAAGGGTATCAGACTTATGATGCCATGGCGGGAATTATTATGGGTGGTGTGGTTTTAGTATCCATTAATAATTCTAAAAATGAGTTGTCGTTTACAGAAAAAAAAATAATGGTTCTTAAATCTGGATTAATTGCTATGTTTGGCTTGTTGATTATTTACTCAGGTTTAATCGCAATTGGGGCTTTTCACGGCGGACAATTTGATGAACATATATCCAGAACCGATTTACTCTCCGGGCTAGCCACAAAAACTTTAGGCAATATTGGTTTCGTTTTTTTAAGTATATTAATAGCTGTAGCATGTTTTACAACGGCAATAGCTATTATTGTAAGTTTTGCGGATTTTTTTAAAGCTTATTTTAAAAGCTATAAAAACGCGTATTTATTTACTGCTTCTTTTTGTTGTATAGTTGGTGTTATAATTGGACAAATGGATGTAAAGTACATTATAGACATAGCTTTACCTGCGTTAATGTTTATTTATCCCCTCTGTATTGTGCTTATTATATTAAATGTTATTCCAGAAAAATTCGCATCAGAACTTGTGTTTAAATCCGTTGTTTTAATAACATTTATCTTTAGTATTCCAGACTTTTTGGGGTTTTTGATACCTTATGAAAACTTAAAACCTATTAAATCAATAATTCCTTTGGCAGATCAAAATTTAGGGTGGGTCTTACCTGCTATTGTTGCTTTTATAGTGCTAAATGTATTTGAAAAGTTGAAAGTAAATCACTAGGATTTCACTCTTTTAATAGCGGCAAATGCTTTATCAACAAATTCATCTTCAACCAAAATAGTAAATTCATTGGTTGTAGATAATACTTCATACAAAACAATACCTTCCCAAGCTAATCGTTTAAAAAAATGATAATATAAACCTGCGATTTTTGAATTGTCTTGCGGTAAATTTATACTAATTGCCGACAAGTTTTCTTGAATCGCAATAAATATTTCATTTTCAAGGTGCGTGTTTACAAAATCTTTTAAACTGCTTGAAACTACTATGTTACTTTCATGAATTCCTCGGGTAAAAGCATAAAATAGTTTTTCCTCTTTATTAATACGTTCTAAAATCTTTGCATGGTTATCAATTAAAGTAGTTGAGTTTTTAACGGTAAAGTCAGTCAGGTTTGAGCGTACCGTAATATCTCCTAAGTTTTGAATAACACGTTTCATTTTAATAGAATTGCCTAAAGATACAGGAGGGTTATAGCGCCTTAAAGCCATCATGATAGCTCCAGGTTTTACATCCTTTTTAAGCATCTTACTTATAGGCTCAACAAGCTCTAAAGCGAGTGCGCTAAAATTTATAATATTTCTAGATAAAGCTTCCTCTAAATAAGGTTGTGTTATTAAAATATCTTCAACACAATTAGATACCGTTTTCATAATATATAGAATTATTGTTAATTATTTAACAATTTGTGTAAAAATAACTTTTTTTTATTAAAAATAAAGTTGTTTGGAAAATGAGTTATAGTTTTGTATCTCAAATCGATGAAAATGAAGGTATTAAAGTTTGGTGGAACATCTGTTGGCTCTGTTGAAAATATGAGCAATGTTAAAAAAATAATTAACGATGGGCACAAGAAGATTGTTGTGCTTTCTGCAATGTCTGGTACAACAAATAAATTGGTTGCTATTGCTAGCGACATTGAAAACGGTGCTCCAAATAACGCTATTAATAAACTTAATACTTTACATGACACTTATTTTAATACTATCGATGCGCTTTTAAAGGATATACCTTTAAATTTAGATGTTAAAAATTATGTTTCAGGTGTTTTTGAATTTTTAATTGAATGTACGAATAAAGCTTTTTCGGAAACTCTAGAAAATAAAATCTTGGCTCAAGGTGAATTGCTTTCAACATATATGTTTAATAGTTATTTGAGACAAGAAGGTGTGAAATCTTCATTATTGCCAGCTTTAGGTTTTATGAGAATTGATGCCTTTAAAGAGCCAGACTTGAACTATATAAAAACTAAGTTTGAAAGCGTTTTAGATCAAGCTGAAGATTCTGAAATTTACATTACGCAAGGATTTATTTGTTTGGATGATACTGATGCAGTTTCGAACTTGCAACGTGGCGGTAGTGATTATACTGCAACTATTATTGGGGCAGCTATTAAAGCTGAAGAAGTTCAGATCTGGACAGATATTGACGGGATGCACAATAATGACCCTAGATATGTTGAAAATACAAGGGCTATTTCAAATCTATCTTTTGAGGAAGCTGCGGAGCTAGCTTATTTTGGAGCTAAAATTTTACATCCGCAAACGGTAACACCCGTTAGAAAAGATAGTATTCCTGTACGCCTAAAAAACACCATGAAACCAGATGCGCATGGTACATTAATATCTAAAAGCACATCGGAAAGTGGAATAAAAGCAATAGCAGCTAAAGATAACATTACAGCCATTAAAATAAAATCGGCTAGAATGTTACAAGCTCATGGTTTTTTAAAGAAAGTTTTTGAGATTTTTGAAACCTATAAAACTTCAATAGATATGATTACAACATCTGAAGTTGCGGTGTCCTTAACTATTGATGATGATAAAAATTTAGAAAACATAATATTTGAATTAAAAAAAATAGCTTTGATTGAGGTCGATAAAAATCAAAGTATTGTATGTTTAGTTGGGCAGTCTGTTGTAAACCACCAAGATACTTACAAATTATTTCAAATATTACAAGATGTAAAAATTAGAATGATTTCTTATGGAGGTAGTAATAATAACATTTCTCTATTAATTAATTCGAAAGATAAAATCAACACGCTACAAAAGCTAAACAATTATATATTTGAATTAGTCACTCTATAAATTTATAATATTAGTGCTTTTAGCAAAAAGGGTCGTTTTTTAAAACGGCCTTTTTTATGAATTCATAATGTCTTCAATCTCATCTATTTCAATAGGTATATGCCTCATCAAGTTAAGTGGTTCACCACTTTCTTGAATCACAACATCGTCTTCTAACCTAATTCCAAAACCTTCATCTGGTATATAAATTCCAGGCTCTACAGTAAATACCATATGAGGTTGCATAGGCTCAGTTAAAATTCCATAATCATGTGTATCTAACCCCATATGATGGCTTGTACCGTGCATAAAGTATTTTTTATAAGCTGGCCAATTGGGGTCTTCATTTTGTATATCAGCTTTATCAAGCAAATTTAAACCTAATAATTCGCTGGTCATCAATTTTCCAACTTCAACATGGTACTCTGCCAAATCCGTTCCGGTAACTAACATTTTGGTAGCGTTTTTTTTAACTTTAAGTACGGCGTTATATACTGCTTTTTGTCTTCGGGAAAAACGACCAGAGACTGGTACACTACGCGTCATATCACTAGAATAATTAGCATATTCTGCTCCAACATCCATTAGGATTAAATCACCAGATTTGCATTGCTGATTGTTTTCTATATAATGCAAAACATTAGCATTATTTCCTGAAGCTATAATCGGAGTATAGGCAAAGCCTTTTGAGCGATTGCATAAAAACTCATGAATAAATTCCGCTTCTATTTCATATTCCCAAACGCCGGGTTTTACAAAATTTAGAATTCGATGGAAGCCTTTTTTGGTAATATCGCAAGCTTTTTGAATTAAATCAATTTCAGTTGGTTCTTTTATAGAGCGTAAGGTATGTAGAATAGGACTGCTTTTTGCTACTGAATGTGCAGGATATTTGTTTTTTAACCATTTTGTAAATCGATCTTCTCGAGTTTCAGTTTCAACATTTGCACGATAATGTTCGTTAGTATTAATATAAACCGTATCGCACTGCGTCATAATTTCAAACATGATTTTTTCCATGTCCTCTAGCCAATAAACTGTTTTGATCCCGCTTGTTTCAAAAGCTTTTTCTTGAGTTAATTTTTCACCTTCCCAAACAGCTATATGGGCATTGGTTTTTTTTAGAAAAAGAATTTCGCGATGCTTTTCTTTAGGGCAATCTGGAAATAAAATTAAAATACTTTCTTCTTGGTCCACACCGCTTAAATAAAAAATATCTCTATGTTGTTCAAAAGGCATGGTGCTATCTGCACTTATAGGATAGATATCATTCGAATTGAAAACAGCCAAACTTTTAGGTTGCATTTTATTTTTAAATTTCGCTCTGTTTCTTATAAATAGTTTGGAATTTATAGAAGAATATTTCATAGTTATAATTTTGTTTGTAATCACAAAATTAACACATTATAAGTATATTTTAATTAAAAAGGTTTTGTAATGCACTTTAAAATTGGTATTTTGCGCTGTTATTTATCCTTTGCTCCCTCTCTCAATATTTAAAAAATAATTAGTCATGAAAAAAATTACTATGCCCAAAATTTTTTTAATCGCTTTATGCTTTTTGATCAGAGTATCTGATTTAAATTCTCAAGTTATGCTTAAAGAAATTTCGTTAGAACAACAAATTAAAGCTTCAAACTTAGTTATTGAAGGTAGAGTTATTAACAAGGAGTCTTACTGGAATGCAGGCCGCACTCAAATATTCACAATAAATACTGTTGAAGTTTATAAGGTTTTTAAAGGACAAGAATTAGAAACTATTGAAGTGATAACTCCTGGTGGAAAGGTAGGTGGTATGGCCCAAAATGTATCGCATGGTTTAGCGCTAAGATCTAACGATATTGGTGTTTTTACACTTTATTCAGCTAGTGCGGATAAACAATTTAAGCCATATAGTGGTATGCAAGGGTTTTACAGATATGATTTAAATAATAATACATCTAGTAATCCATTTAGTAAAAATCAAGATATTAAGTCCTCCCTGTATAAAAATATAGAGGCTTATACTAAATCTAAATATAGAGTATTGTCTAATTTTACACTAGGTAGCAAATTCTCTAAGTCGAGAAGTGCCAAAAGTGTTTTAGTCCCAACAGATATTTCATTTTCTCCTTCTATTATTAGTGCCGGAACAAAAACGTTGTTAACAATAACGGGAAATGATTTTGGTACTCAAGGTAAAGTTGGATTTCGAAATGCGGATTCAGGAGGGTTAGATGATGACTCAAATCCAGATTATTTAGATGCTTTGGATTCTGAGGTTTTTTCTTGGAGTGATTCAGAAATTGTGGTTGAAGTACCCTCTTTTGCAGGAACAGGAGATATCCGTATAATAGATGGGTCTGGAGATATTGGTTATTCAACATCTGATTTAACAGTGTCTTATGCACTATTAACTGTAGAGAGTGGGGGTAATGTATATCCTTATCAATACTACGATGATAACGGAGATGGTGGTTTAACTTGGCAAATGAATTTGGATTTTAGTACAAATATAGATGCTGTTTCTGCATATATGAGAGCTTTTAGCAAATGGAGGTGTGAAACTAAAATTAATTGGATAATCGGTGATAATACTAGTGTGTCTATTAGTTCTGGAATAGATAACGTAAATGTAATTACTTTTGATACGGCTTCAAACCCTTTGAGTGAAGGAACATTAGGCCAAACTATAACCACAACATCATCTTGTAATAATACAGATTGGATAGTTATAGATGTGGATATGATTTTTGATACGCCTACAGATGATCCTTTTAGTGATCCTGATAAAACGCCATGGAATTTTGGGCCTGGTCCTACTGGGTTTGCTTTTGATTTTGAAAGTATTGCACTTCATGAGTTAGGACATGCACATGGCTTAGGTCATGTGATTGATAATAATGATGCTATGGATTTTAACTTAGCTTTTGCCCAAGATGTGCGTAGCTTAAATAGTTCAAATATTGAGGCTGGAAATATCGTTAAAGAAAGAAGTGTAAATAATATGTTATGCGGTGAGGATTTAATGACTGAATTTACAACGTGCTCTTTAAGTGTTGAGGATGATGAATTAGAAAATTCTATTGCGCTTTATCCAAATCCAGCAAATACAGAATTTTCAATCAAAAATACAGCGTCTATTAATCTAGAAAAAATAGTTATATATGATGCAAATGGTAGATTGATTACTCAATACGATATTTTAAATTCTTCAAGAATCAACAAAATTAGTTTAAAAGGTATCTCTAAAGGGCTTTATTTTGTAAATATCAAATCGAATAACGCTTCAATAAATAGAAAACTTATTGTGAATTAAATAATAAAAGTATAATAAACTTGAAACGCCATAAATTTTTCAATTGAAAAATTTATGGCGTTTTTTTAATTTTATACATTATTAAATAAGCAGCACATCTTTATAGTTTAAAGAGCACAGTATGATATCTTTTTATAGATGTTAAGAAAAAATAAATATATCGTTACGATTTTATTTATTATTTAAGTTAAAAATAATTTCTTTCTAGCCATAAAAATCTATTTTAAATTTTTAAAACAAACTATCTGTAATTTAAAAATATTTAGTGTTGGATAACCTTTATTTCCAGCTATAATGATATACGGGATAAAAATATATATTTTTATTCCCTATATTTGATATTCCCTCAAGAATATTTTATTCTAAATCTAATTAAAAAAACATGAAAAAAATTACATCAAAACTTTTGTTTACTAGTTTTTTAACATTTGTTTTTGGTGCGCTATATGTTAGCGCTCAGGGATTAATGATAGAGGTCTCACTACAACAACAAATTGAAAAATCGAGTTTAGTGATTGAGGGGGAAGTTATTTCAAAAAAATCATTTTGGGATGAAGGAAAAAATAATATTTACACTTTAAACACAATTAAAGTTTACAAAGTTTTTAAGGGTCAGGTTTTCAAAACTATTGATGTTATAACACTTGGTGGTGTAGTTGGTTTACACGCTGAGATTGTAACACCTAGTTTAAATTTAACAAAGAGTAATATAGGTGTTTTTACCTTAGAAGAAAACTCTAATATAAAATTAAATTCTAAATCCTTTAAAAAACAGTTTAAGCCATATTCAAGTGCTCAAGGTTTTTATGAGTATAGCTTATATCAAAACGTAGCATCAAACCCATTTAAGAGTTTAAAAGGCATATCTACCTCATTTTACGATAAAATTATGTCCTATACCAAAAAAAATTACATTGATATAGCTCATTTTAATGTTAAAGAAAAACAATTATTAAAAGCCAGAAAAGTAAAGGGTATTTTAATACCATCATCAATAACTTTTTCTCCTTCAACTATTTCAGCAGGAACAAAATCAGTTTTAACAATAAATGGATCTGGTTTTGGTTCAATTAAGGGAAAAGTTGGCTTTTCTGAATCAGATGAAGGTGGCTCTTCCTTTATTAATGCTTTAGATTCACAAGTATTAACATGGTCAAACAATCAAATAACAGTTGAGGTGCCTTCAAAGGCAGGATCAGGACCGATTAGAGTTATAGATAACACTAACGCTTTTGCTAACTCTAGTGCAACATTAACAGTGTCCTATGCCGAATTAAATATAGTTAGTAATCAAATAAATGCAGGGCCTAATGCTGGAGTGGATATTGCTTTTGCTACTAAACATGTAAGTGGTAATGGATCTGGAGGATATACATGGCAAATGTTTACAGGTTTTGATGCAAATGCTTCTGCCAAATCTTCGTTTTTAAGAGCTTTTGATACTTGGCGTTGTGAGTCTGGAGTTAATTGGGTAATTGGTTCAACATCATCAACAAATGTAATTTCTAGGGATGGTGTTAATATTATTAGATTTGATGTCGGGGATGAATTGGCTGATAATGTTTTGGGGCGTTGTACTTCACATTATTCTGCTTGTAGGATTAATGGTAATGAGAGCCTGGAATGGTATGTTATTGAACTAGATATTGTGTTTAATGATAATCCGGACAATACTAATTCATCATCTATCGAAACTTGGAATTTCACAACAAATGAATCAACTGATAATGAATTTGATTTTGAAAGTGTAGCGCTTCACGAATTGGGTCACGGTCATCAATTAGATCACGTTATAGAGCCATTTACTGATGTTATGCATTATAAACTGTTTGACGGTGAAGACACGAGAATTTTAGGCGCCAATAATGTAATAGCGGCAAATGATGTGCAAACTAGAAGTACCTCTAGTGGTGCTTGTGGAATACCTGCAATGACTAACTACTCGGGTGATTGTGGTTTAAACATTAATGATGTTAATAAAGTAGAAAATGAAATCACTTTATATCCTAACCCAGCTAATAAACAGCTATATATAAAATCTTCTTTCGCTAATTTAGATCAGGTTGTTATTTACGATGTGAGCGGAAGACTAATATTGGATATTGATGTTTCAAACACTCCGGAAACAAAAATCATTAATTTAGAGAACACTTCCAAAGGCATGTATTTTGTTAATATCTATTCTGAAAACACGTTTATTACAAAAAAACTTATTGTTGAATAATTAAAAATTAGATTAAGCTGGTAAATAATATTTTTAAGACTCATTTTACTGTGTTATAGCTGTTTCTTTAAAATCATTCTAAATAATAAAACATGGCATGTGTTATTTGCCTAAGAGTGCATCCATAGCTACCTTTGTTAAAATCAAAAATAATATATAAATGAGCGGATTTTTCAAATCTTCAATTGGAAGAAAAGTTGCTATGTCACTTTCGGCATTTTTTCTAATGTTTTTCTTGTTACAGCATTTCGCAATAAACAGCTTATCTATTTTCAGCCCAGATATGTTTAATGAAGTGTCACACTTTATGGGAACGAACCCTTTAGTACAGTTTGTATTACAGCCGGTATTAATTTTTGGAGTTATATTCCATTTTTTAATGGGTTTCTATTTGGAAATTAAAAATAGAAATGCTCGAAATGTATCTTATGCTAATAATAATCGTAATGCAAATTCATCATGGGTCAGTAGAAACATGATATGGAGTGGTGCAGCTATCTTAGCATTTTTAATACTTCATTTTTACGATTTTTGGGCACCAGAAATAAATGTTAAATATTTTAAAGGTGATATGAGCGGGTTGCTGGACCCAGAAAATGTAAATAGCGGATTTAGATATTATGAAGAGTTAACGCATAAATTTATTGATCCTATTAGAGTAGCGGCTTATGTTGTTGCATTTGTTTTTTTAGCGTTACACTTATTACATGGTTTTGCTTCTGCGTTTCAATCTATGGGGGCGTCAACTATCAGAAAAGAACGCTTACAATTAGCTGCAAAAATATATTCAATTGTGCTTCCATTAGGATTTATAATAATCGCACTGTTTCATTATTTTAACCATTAATCTTATACTACTATGGCTTTAGATTCAAGAGTACCAAAAGGTCCAATTCAAGATAAATGGACAGATTATAAAAACCATATCGACTTAGTAAACCCTGCAAATAAACGTCATATCGACATTATTGTTGTGGGTACAGGTTTAGCTGGAGGTTCTGCCGCAGCAACTCTGGCTGAGCTAGGGTATAATGTTAAGGCATTTGCTTACCAAGATTCTCCTCGTCGAGCACACTCTATTGCAGCGCAAGGTGGTATTAATGCAGCAAAAAATTATCAAGGTGATGGTGATTCAACATATAGATTGTTTTATGATACTGTTAAAGGAGGCGATTACCGTTCGCGTGAAGCCAACGTATATAGGTTAGCTGAAGTATCTACAAATATAATCGATCAATGTGTCGCGCAGGGGGTTCCTTTCGCCCGTGATTATGGAGGTTTATTAGATAATCGTTCATTTGGTGGCGTATTGGTTTCAAGAACATTTTATGCTAAGGGACAAACCGGACAACAATTATTATTAGGTGCATATTCTGCAATGAATCGCCAAATTGCTCGCGGAAAGATTGAAATGTTCAATCGTCACGAAATGCTTGATGTTGTAAAAGTTGATGGAAAGGCTAGAGGCATTATAGCTAGAAACTTGGTGACGGGTGAAATTGAGCGTCATTCAGCTCACGCCGTGGTAATTGCTTCTGGTGGTTATGGTAATGTCTATTTTTTATCAACTAATGCCATGGGCAGTAATGTTACTGCTGCATGGAAAATCCATAAAAAAGGAGCGTATTTTGCGAATCCGTGTTACACACAAATTCATCCAACTTGTATACCACGTTCTGGAGATTATCAGTCTAAATTAACATTAATGTCTGAGTCTTTAAGAAATGATGGTCGTATTTGGGTGCCCGCTAAGTTAGAAGATGCCAAAGCCATTAGAGAAGGCAATAAGAAACCGACAGACCTTTCTGAGAATGAAAGAGATTATTACTTGGAACGTCGTTATCCGGCATTTGGAAACCTAGTACCTCGTGATGTGGCTTCAAGAGCTGCTAAAGAGCGTTGTGATGCTGGTTTCGGCGTAAATGCTACAGGTGAAGCTGTGTATTTGGATTTTGCTGCTGCTATAAAACGTTATGGAGAAGAGCAAGCTAAAATTCATAATATTGAAAATGCTTCTGCTGCAAAAATTTATGAATTAGGTCAAGCTATAGTAGAGGCCAAATATGGTAATTTATTTCAGATGTATGAGAAAATTATCGATGAAAACCCTTATGAAACACCAATGATGATTTATCCTGCAGTACATTATACCATGGGAGGTGTTTGGGTAGATTACAATTTGATGACTACCGTCCCAGGATTGTATTGTATCGGTGAGGCAAATTTTTCAGACCACGGTGCAAATAGGTTAGGAGCATCAGCACTAATGCAGGGGTTAGCAGATGGTTATTTTGTTTTGCCATATACAATCGGTGACTATTTATCAGATGATATTCGTACTGGTAAAATTTCCACAAATACACCAGAATTTGATGAGGCAGAAAAAGCTGTAAACGAAACCATTAGTTTTTTTGTAAATAATAAAGGTTCAAAATCTGTTGACTATTTCCACAAAAAATTAGGTAAAATAATGTGGGATAAATGTGGTATGTCAAGAAATAAAGAAGGACTTCTTCAGGCTATTCACGAAATTTCAGATTTAAGAAAAGAATTTTGGAAAGAAGTTTCTGTTCCTGGAGGTGATAAGGAATATAATGAAGAACTAGCAAAAGCGGGACGTGTTGCAGATTTCTTGGAATTAGGAGAATTATTTGCTAAAGATGCACTTGTACGAGAAGAATCTGCTGGAGGACATTTTAGAGAAGAGTATCAAACACCTGAGGGAGAAGCTAAACGAATAAAAGAATTTCAGTTTGTTTCCGCTTGGGAATATAAAGGAGAACCGAAAGATGCTGTTTTACATAAAGAGGTGTTAGAATACGAGAATATTGAAGTAAAAGAAAGAAGCTACAAATAAAAAAAAGACGCTATGAATTTAACACTTAAAATTTGGAGACAGAAAGACTCGAATGCAAAGGGTCAGATGGTTGATTATAAAGTAACTGAAATTTCAGAACACATGTCTTTTTTGGAAATGATGGATGTTTTGAATGAGCAACTTGTTGATAAAGGCGAAGAACCTGTAGCTTTTGATCATGATTGTCGAGAAGGTATTTGCGGGATGTGCTCTATGTATATTAATGGAGAAGCTCATGGGCCGGATAGAGGCGTTACAACTTGTCAATTACATATGCGTATGTTCAAAGATGGCGATACCATTACTATTGAGCCATTTAGAGCAGCAGCATTTCCAGTACTAAAAGATTTAGTCGTAGATAGAAGTTCTTTTGATAGAATACAACATGCTGGAGGTTATATTTCTGTTAATACTTCAGGAAATACTCAGGATGCGAACTCAATCCCTATTTCTAAACATGCTGCAGATGAGGCTATGGATGCCGCAACGTGTATTGGTTGTGGGGCTTGCGTGGCAACTTGTAAAAACTCAAGTGCTATGTTGTTTGTAGGTGCAAAAGTATCTCAATATGCGTTATTACCCCAAGGACAAGTTGAAGCAGCGGATCGTGTTCAAAATATGGTAGCCCAAATGGATTTAGAAGGTTTTGGTAACTGTACCAATACTGGTGCCTGCGAGGTTGAATGTCCTAAAGGGATTTCTTTAGAAAATATAGCTCGAATGAATAGAGAGTTGATGAAAGCTAGTTTTAAATAAAACGATTTAATTATATGATTTTAAGCCCATATCATTTTTTGTTATGGGCTTTGCTTTTTTAATAAAGTAATTTTAATTGATAAGGGTTTAAAATTTGCTTTATGGAATAAAAATTAATTTTAATAAATTAAGAGTATTTTATGAATAAGAGACTACTATTAATTTTTATTTCCTCAATACTTTATTTTATACCTATTTTTGCTCAACCCGAAATCAATCAACCTACTTCATTCAACGAGAAGGAACTGCTTAAGCATATTAAATCGTTATCCTCGGATGCTTTTGAGGGTAGAAGAACTGGTACAGAAGGAGCTAATAAGGCAAGAAAATACATAATTAATCAATTCCACGCATTAAAAGTTAAACCTTTCGGGAAATTTTTTGAGCAATCATTCTCATTTACCCAAGAGAAAGATATATATAATGCAGTGAATGTTCTCGGACATATTCAAGGTACTAAATTCCCTAAGAAATATATTATTATAAGTGCACATTACGATCATGAAGGGATTAAGAATAATAAAATTTATAATGGAGCAGATGATAATGCTTCTGGTATAAGTGCATTGTTTGCTTTTGCTGAGTATTTTAAAGAAAAAGCACCTAAGCATTCTGTTATTTTAGCTGCTTTTGATGCTGAAGAATTAGGACTTCAAGGCTCCAAATATTATGTTAACCATCCTATAGTATCACTAAAGGATGTTATTGTTAATTTTAATATGGACATGATAAGCCGAAGCGATAAGAAAGAATTGTATGTTTCTGGAACTTCAGAAAATAAAAAATTAAAAGACTTGGTAATAACTTTTAAAAACTCAAATGAATTGAAGTTGGTTATAGGTCATGATGGGAATGATGATTTAGATGATTGGACCTATTCGTCAGATCATGCAAATTTTTATAAAAAAGGGATTCCTTTTTTATATTTTGGAGTTGAAGACCATGAGGATTACCATGAATCTACTGATGATTATGAAAATATCCATCCAAGGTTTTATATCGAAGCTGTAAAAGCAATCATATCTGTTTTTGAAAAAGCAGATGTTTCCAAATTTTAAAAATAAGCTTTTAGCTGCACGGAACCTGAATGAATCGCTTTGCTAGTTTCTGTTTTTCTACCGAAATAACTCAGATTCAAGTCTAAAAATTTGGTCAATTTCTTTTGAGCTAATAAACTCCACGTAAAGTTTTTTCCTGGCTGTAGCCCTTCTAAAATTTGATAAGCAACAGGTGTATTTGCATTTCCAAAATAATCATTTGAGAAGAAATTAAATTCGCCATTTAAAGCACTTTGTTGACTGCTAGCTAAAGTAAAGGACATGCCATATTTCTGTTGTTTTAAAGATTCCATATCTCCAATGGTATTGTTTTTACTGGCATATTGGTAAAATACATCAAAGCTAGAATTTTCATTAAATAAATAAGACAGTTTTGGGTTAAACCGAGCTTCGTTAAAATTGAAATTTTTACTAGCAAAATTCTCACTAATGCTCTCATTATTATCAAAAGCAGAAAGCATATTAACTAACCAGTTACCAAATAGTTTATGATTGAAATTAAGTTGATGACTTTTTAAGCTATTTTCTATAAATCCAACAGATAATACATTTCTAGTTGTGTTATCTAAAAAGGTATAAGAGGTTGTGTAATGCTGGTTACCTCGATTAAAAAACAATACATTTCTAAAATTTAATTGTAAGCCTAATTGATCTTCTTCATTATTATTAAAAGGGTTTAGATTAAATTTACTACCTTCTCTTTTAATTTTTCGGTCAATTAAATAACTAGTTTGGTTATAAAAATGCGACCAGATTTTTTTGGATTTATCTTCTGAAACAGACCATTGCGAAGGATTAATAGTAAGCGTTTGGCTCAATCTGTTTTGATGTGTTTTAATAAATACCCGATTTGGTAAAAGCACGCGAATAAACCGACCTTCATCCTTAAACTGTGCAATTTCAAATTCCTCAAGCTCTTGAACGCCAATAATCCCATCAACTTCATTATCAATCCAAGTATAAGTACCTTGTCCTGCTTCAACTTCAACATAGGTAAAATCTTGTTGTGGTAATCGACCCGAATTTGTTTCAAAAATGGTATTCCATTGTACTATTTGATTAAAAAGCTTTTGGTTAAACTGTAATCTTGAGTTTATCGAGTTTTCATCTTCAATGGTTTCATCTGTATTCTCTAGCGTTCTGTAATTAGCATATAAAGATAGATTTGTATTTTTATTTTGAATAATTCTAGAGTCTAAATAAAATGTGTTTGATGTGTTTACCTTTTGTAATTTGTTATTTCTAATACTATCATTCACTCTGTATTTATAACCTATTTCTGTAAAAATTTTGGTGCTATCGCCAACACCAAAAAATACTTCGTAAGATCTAAACCGTTGACTTAAAGGTGTAAGCTCTTGAGTAGAATTAGTGAGTTGTTCATTATCTTCAATAGCAATTTTTGCCCCAATCCAACTTTTTTCCATGCTATATGTGACCCGGTTGTAAGACCTCAAAAAAGTTGAGACATTGATATTGGAATCTACTTTTAAAAAACTTGAAAATGAGGATATATTGAATTTATCAAGAAGTAAATTTGCGTTTGCTAAATGTCGGTTTCCATTAAAACCATCAGAAAAATTCAAATGTTCAAATTGATAGTTTACAACTCCTTTTTTATGATGAAAAAGTCTAAAACCAGAATTAAAAAGAATTTGGTTTCCTAAATCACTTGCAATTTCATTTCCAGGAGGTTGGTCTAAATTCCAATCCCGATTAAACTCTGGATTATACAAGCCTTCAATATTCCGATAATCAGAACTTATATAATCACTATCAATATAAGTATCAACATTCCAAAGACTGTCTTTTTTTATTAAATTTTGATTTATATTTATTCTTCCAGCAAACCCATCGTTATTTCCATCATCAATACTTGAAAACGAATTCAAATCATTTTTACTGCCGGAAGCTTCAAAACTAATAGTCGTTTTTCCAGAAGGTTTATAGCTTCCATTTAAAACGGCTATTTGTAATTTGGTAGGTGCAACAAGCTGAACAACTGGTGCGTAATTCCCTTGATTAATACCAATATATTCATAGATGTTATTAATAGCGTTAATATTACTCAATGCATAATCGCCTTGATTCTCTCCAACCAATGTAAATGTTACACGAAACAATTCATCATCAGGATCATTTGAAAACACAAAAGTTTCAACACCACCAACAAGGTCCTTTTTATATAAAATTCTATTGTCGTTTAATTCTTCACTAATTTCAGAAGGGGCAACCATTTGTGATCTATCATCTCCTGCATTTGATAAAATTTCAACTTGTTCTTCTGAAAGGTTTTGCTGTAAAGGTTGGTTTTTAGCATCGATTTCGGAATATACTGAAATACCCATACTAAATTTTTGGTTTGTATAGGTCCCACCGCCATAAGCTACAAAACGCGAATAATTACGGTCACTGAATTGATAATCAACAGTAATTCGCATTTCGGAAGTGATAGGGAAAGTAGAGTTGAAAATAATTTCCCCTGCATTATAATCAATAATATAATCTTGATCTTCACCACGTTTTATAGGAATACCGTTTACATAAACCGTTTCGCTACCTGAAACAATAAGCACAAATAATTCGCCATTTGGTCCTTGTAATTTATACGGTCCTTGATTACTTTCTTGTGCTGTAAACTGACTGGTGGTAAATTGACCACGTACAATTGCGCCAGCAGCAAATAAGTTGGTTCGATTATCCTCTTCTCCTAATTTCAAATTAAAATTTAACCCCTGAACACGCTTTGAGAAACTTGCGAAATAAGAATTCGGGTTTACCAAATCAATATCTCCTGCACGAACATCCCAATGCTCACTAAACAACTCGATAAATACTTGGTCGAATTCATCTAGACGCTGGCTATAACCACTTTCCTGTAAAGGAATATTAGCATCTTGAATGGATGCTCGTAATGAAACCTTATCATTAAGTTTACCCGTGATTTGAAGGTCCAACTCACTATTTAAAACGGAATTTTGATTATTACCAACAGTAACACCACGCGAGATACTTCCTGATGTTGTTAAACCATCAAAAGGGATAAAAGTACTATTGGTATTTGGTTGAGATAATTTATAAAGTGTCTGGTTAGCATTATTGTTTTCAACAATAATCTTCTCATCTAATTGCTGATACGTTTTCGTTAAAAATTCTGGGAACTTTAAATAATTTATAATAATAGAATCGGTTTCAACAGGTTTTCTAAATGTTAAAATAGCTTTAACAAAATCAACATTATAAAATGTTGAATCTATAACTGAATGGTCTTTTTTTCTGACAGAAAATGATCTGGGATTAATACTAAAACTATCAATTTTGATGGAATCCCTTACAGCAACCCTTTTCTTTTTATAGTTCGAAGTTGGGTTTTGCGAAAACCCGCAAACACAAATTAAAATTATAAGAATGCTTGTAAAAAACTTCATCAGATATTTAAACTACAAAACACTTAAAATATTTTGTTAATAGCTTCGTTAAAACTCCTGCTATATTTAATGGTGTAAAAGTAACGCATTATTTATTTTAGCTGAAATTAGATTTGTTTCTATTGAAAACAACTCTATCCTGATATCAATCAGGATTTTTTCAAACTTTAATTAAAAACAATGAAAATTATATCCTATAACGTAAATGGCATTCGAGCAGCAATAAAAAAAGATTTTATAGGTTGGCTAAAAGCCGCTAATCCAGATGTAGTTTGTTTGCAGGAAATAAAGGCTATGAAAGAGCAATTAGATTTGACTCTTTTTGAAGAAGCAGGCTATACATACAACTATTGGTATAGCGCTCAAAAAAAAGGGTATAGTGGTGTTGCTATTTTAAGTAAAATGGAGCCAAATCATGTAGAATACGGAACAGGAATAGCGTCCATGGATTTTGAGGGACGAAACATTCGTGCGGATTTTGATGGTGTTTCCGTCTTGAGTTTGTATCTGCCATCGGGCACAAACGATGCCAGATTAAATCACAAATTGGAATATATGGATCTGTTTCAAGAGTACATAAACAACCTTAAAGAGAATATTCCAAACCTTATTATTTGTGGTGATTATAATATCTGCCATGAGGAAATAGATATCCATAATCCTAAAATGAAAGGTGTTTCTGGGTTTTTACCAGTAGAGCGTAATTGGATTGGAAGCTTTATTAATAAAGGATTTATAGATTCTTTCAGGTTTATAAATCCAGAATTACAACAATATAGTTGGTGGAGTTATCGCGCTAATTCCCGTGCCAATAACAAAGGGTGGCGATTGGATTATGCTATGGTTTCAAAACCATTACAAGAAAATATAAAAAGAGCCGTTATATTGACCGATGCAGTACATAGCGACCATTGTCCTATCCTGCTAGAAATAGAAAACTAAGTACAAAACAAACAACAAATGAACTCTATCAACATGATTAAAAAAAGTCTTTTCACAGTATTTGCACTCGTGGTTTTAGCCTCATGCGTATCACCAAAAGTGTATAAAGAATTAGAAGAAAAATATGCTGATTTAAAAAAGGAAAACAGAAAACTGTCCACCAATAGCGAAACACTGTTAAGCGCTAAAACAGCAGCTGAAAACGAATTAAAGCAATTAAAATCAGCATATAATGAGGCCGTAGCACAACGCGATAAATTACAGGGTGAGTATAACGCCGCAAAATCAAATTTGGACAATTTAAAGGCATCTTACACTGCTTTAGAGAAAAACAGTTCGGCATCTATTGCTGCGAACTCTCAAAAAAACAGAGAGCTTTTAGCTCAACTGGAAGCTAAAGAGCAAGCTTTAGCAGATGAAAATGAAAGACTGGCAAAACTTAAGAAAGCGTTGGAAGATCGCTCAAATCGTGTAGCAGAGTTGGAGCAAGTTATCGCCTCGAAAGATGCAGCAATGACAGCGCTTAAAAACGCTATTTCAAAAGCTTTAACCGATTTTGAAGGTAAAGGGTTAACAGTAGAGCAGCGCGCTGGGAAAGTGTACGTGTCTATGGAAAATAAGTTGTTATTTAGCTCAGGAAGCTGGGCTGTTGGATCGGAAGGTACTAGAGCCGTTAAGCAACTTGGTAACGTACTTGGCGACAATCCAGATATTGCAGTGTTAATTGAGGGTCACACCGATAACGTACCATACAAAGGCAACGGAACTTTAACCAGTAACTGGGATTTATCAACCAAACGCGCCACGGCAATCGTTAATATTCTACGAAAAAATAACAATATAAATCCTGAGAATTTAACAGCTGCTGGCCGTGGTGAATATGCGCCTGTAGCCTTAAACGATTCTCCAGAAGGAAAAGCTAAAAACAGACGTATAGAAGTTATTTTAACACCAAAGTTGGATGCGCTTTCTAAGTTATTAAGCGAGTAATAAAATAATTTGGGCGTTACCCGAAAAGGGTCGGGCTTTTCGCTACAAGTCCTCGTTCCTAAAAGGTCACTGTGGGCTTTCCACTACAATCCCTAACGCAAAAAACTTTTAAAACACCAATCTCTTTTAAAGCGTTTTTTGTCTGTATTAACACATATTTAAGTGTTTGAGTTAAAAAAGTGTATATGGGTTTTTTATCTTTACACGTCTTAAAAAAAAGCTATAAATGAAATATGCAACACTCCCAAATACCGATATAAAAGTTAGTAAAATATGTCTAGGTTCTATGACTTGGGGAAATCAAAACACAGAAGCAGAAGCGCACGAGCAAATAGAATATGCTGTAAGTCAAGGTGTTAATTTTATTGATACAGCCGAACTATATCCAGTTCCTGCCAATGCAGAAATGAGTGGAAGAACCAGTAAGATAATCGGGACTTGGTTAAAAAAATCAGCTAAAAGAGATAAATTAATTATTGCATCTAAAATTGCAGGAGGGGGAGATTATACAGCACATATAAGAACTACTGGTTTTAGTTCAAAGTCGATTAAAGAAGCGATTAATTTAGAATTAAAAAGATTGCAAACCGATTATATCGATTTATATCAACTCCATTGGCCAGAACGCGACACCAATAGGTTTGGTGTTAGAAATTTTAAACTAGATACAAAATGGGAAGATAATTTTAACGACGTTCTCCATAGTTTAGAATCCGAAATTAAAGCAGGGAAGATTAGAAATATAGGCATCTCAAACGAAAACTCTTGGGGGACTATGCGGTATTTAGAAGAATCGAAACATCATAATTTACCGCGAGTAGCAACTATACAAAATGCTTACTCCATGTTAACCAGAACTTTTGAAACCGATTTAGCCGAAGTGGCTCATAGAGAAAACGTTGGTTTATTAGCATACTCGCCAATGGCATTTGGTGTTTTGTCTGGAAAATATATAAAAGAAACGGCTAGTGATGATTCGCGTCTCAAATTATTTCCAAGATTTGCAAGATATAGTAGCGAGCAGGCTGTTGAAGCCGCAAAGCAGTATTTAAAAATTGCAGAAGATAATAATATGAGCTTAGCACAAATGTCGCTTGCTTTTGTAAACCAACAACCTTTTGTAACCAGTACTATTATTGGAGCAACAAAAATGAATCAATTACAGGAAAATATTGAGAGTATAAATATGGTGTTGAGTGATGCTATTGTGGATCAGATAAATACGGTGCATAACACTTTTCCCAACCCGGCACCTTAGTTATATTTTGAAAATGGATTTCTACGTATTATACTTAAATACTATAATCTCTTCATACTAAAGCTAAAAGAGTGTATCCAAATTAAAGTGGCCTGGTGAGTTGAAAATATTTTGAATTTATATTTTATATTATTAGCAATAGAGGGTAGAGGACTTGAAACGGAAAGCCCAATCCTTTTTGGGTAACGCCCAAATTAATCGTGTTATCATGCTCAAGCGCCAATTTTTGTCTATTTTTGTAGCGCTATGGAGAATTTACAACTTTCGGATTGGTTGCCTACCACAAATAAAGAGGTTAAAATACACGGTTGGGATGCGCTAGATGTTATTTTGTTTAGTGGCGATGCGTATGTGGATCATCCGTCTTTTGGACCTGCGGTTATTGGTAGGATTTTAGAGAGTTATGGTCTGCGCGTCGCTATCGTGCCGCAACCTAATGTCAATGATAATCTTCAGGATTTTGTAAAAATGGGCAAGCCAAAATTATTTTTTGGTGTCACCGGTGGTTGTATGGACCCCATGCTTAGCAATTACAATGCGAATAAAAAGCGTCGTGATAAGGACGCATATACACCAAACGGCGATATTGGTTTTAGACCAGATTATGCCACTACTGTTTACTCAAATATTTTAAAGGAAAAATGGCCAGATACACCCATTTTAATTGGTGGTATCGAGGCATCACTGCGTCGTGTAACACATTACGATTATTGGAGTGATAAACTAATGCCCTCTATTTTGGAAACTTCAAAAGCAGATATGTTGGTTTATGGCATGGGCGAACAGCCTTTGCGGGAAGTAGTGCGGTTAATGCAAAAGGGCGTGCCGTTTTCAAGTATTACAACCATTAAACAAACAGCCGTTTTATTGGATGCAGGCGCAAAAATTCCTAAAAATAGTAATTGGGAAGATGTAGAAATAGCCTCGCATGAAGCTTGCTTAAAGGATAAGAAAAAGTATGCGTCCAACTTTAAGGTTATTGAGCAGGAGTCCAATAAGTTAGCGGCAAGACGTATTTTTCAGAAAGTAGGCGATAAAACGTTGATGATTAATCCGCCATGCCCAACCATGACGGAAGATGAAATTGATGCGTCTTTTGAGTTGCCTTATACACGAATGCCACATCCAAAATATAATAAGCGTGGACCTATTCCAGCTTATGAAATGATTAAGTTTTCCATCAATATACACCGTGGGTGTTTTGGTGGCTGTAGTTTCTGTACCATTTCTGCACATCAAGGTAAATTTATTGCTTCCAGAAGTCAGGAATCTGTGTTGCGAGAGGTTGATACTGTGGCAAATATGCCCGATTTTAAAGGGTATTTATCTGATATTGGTGGGCCGAGTGCAAATATGTACAAAATGAAAGGGAAAGTGCAATCTATATGCGATAAGTGTGTGGCGCCTAGTTGTATTTCGCCTGTAATTTGTAGTAATTTGGATACATCGCATAAACCGTTAACAGATTTGTATCAGGCGGTGGATAGTCATCCAAAAGTGAAGAAATCATTTATTGGTTCTGGAATCCGACATGATATGTTGGTGCCTGAATTTAATAAAAATGCAGACCCAAAAGAGCTTGATGATTACACGGAAGAAGTGATGACCAAACATGTTTCCGGACGTTTAAAAGTTGCACCAGAACACACCAGCGACCCTGTTTTAAAATTAATGCGTAAACCGTCTTTCAGTTATTTCCATAAGTTCAAGGAACGTTTTGATAAGATTAATATCGCAAAAGGATTAAAGCTACAGTTGATCCCTTATTTCATTTCAAACCACCCAGCTTGTGAGGTTGAAGATATGGCGAATCTGGCTGCGGAAACTAAGGATATGGGCTTTCAGTTAGAGCAAGTTCAAGGCTTTACACCAACACCTATGACGGTGGCTACGGTAATTTATTATAGCGGATATCATCCTTACACACTTAAAAAAGTAAACACACCTATTACACGTAAAGAAAAAGACGAACAACATCGTTTTTTCTTTTGGTATAAAGATGAAAATAAAGCGTGGATTAGAAAGACTTTGAATAAATTAGGGCGTCAAGATTTATTGAAAGTACTTCTTCCTGAAAAAGCAGAGAAGTGGCGTAAAAACAAACCATCTGGTGAGACTAAAAATACTTATGATGATGCGATTCCTTTTAATAAACGGAAAAATAAGGCGAAGTTTAGGGGGAAGAAGCAGCGGAGGTAAATTCTTCTTTTATTTCCGAACACCCCTAAAGTCCCCTCTAGGGGACAATACTTCGATTAAAACTTTAAAATTATAATCAATTTATTTTTTAATAAAAAAGAAAAACCTGGCTATGTTTAACAGTAAGAAGTAGCGGAGGTAGGTTGTTTTCTTTTGAGTTTTTTAAAAGTTTATTGGTATCGAAATATTTGTTTTTACTTGAAAATTTCTTGGTCTAGATTGTCCCCTTGAGGGGAGTTTAGGGGTGTTTTTAGAGGTTTATTTTTCTTGAGATTTCATCATTCTTTAACCATTTCCTCAATAACCAAAAGAACACTAAACCTATTCTTCTAAACCTGGACATTAGAATTTAAAAATTTTTAAAATGTAAAAAGACGATATGTTTACGATTACAGAGAACCAGAGAGCGGTTGTTTGTATATTTTGAATTTATCAAATGTTTATTGGTAGTGAAATATTAATATCAACTTAAAAGCTTCTTAGTTTGGATTGTCCCCTTGAGGAGACTTTAGGGGTGTTTTTCAGAGCATTAAACTTCCTTCTTCAATCTATCAACAGTCTCTTCAATAACCAACAAAACACTAAACATATTCTTTTTAACTTCATCATTTGAAAATCTTAAAAAGGTAACGCCATATTTTTCTAATTCCGCTTGTCTTTTAGCATCATTCAAATAACTATGGTCATGACTTTGACCGTCAATTTCAATAGCTAACCCAATTTCATGACAATAAAAATCAACGATATAATTTAACATAGGTACCTGTCTGTGAAATTGAACTCCGTAAGCACGTTGTTTAATATTTTGCCATAATAACACTTCGGGGAGCGTGCTGTTTTTTCGAAGCTGTCTTGCGAGTTGTTTTAATTCTGGATGGTATGGAATAATTTTGTTTTTCATGATTTACGTGCAGTACTCTGGACACCCCTAAAGTCCCCTCAAGGGGACAATTGTTACGGCATATCTTTGCGTGTATTATATTTAGTTTTTATTGGTAAGCTATTTTTAATAAAATTTGCATTAAAGCCTATTGGTCTAAATTGTCCCCTTGAGGGGACTTTAGGGGTGTTTTTTTAGTTTTAAATTAAAAATTATTATTATTTCAATAAAATAAATGTAATTTTCTTACTTTTATTTTAAAATACAATTTATGTCGAAAATATTGAATAACCTACCTGTTGAGGATTTAAATGAAGAGAATGACTATTTAGGAATTATCGATAAAGGTCAAATTATAAAGACATTTCTAGAAAGTAATACAGATGAATTTAAAGATATAAAAATGTTTTCGCTTTATGGAGAATGGGGAAGTGGCAAAAGTACTTTAATGAAATATCTTCAAAAAGAATTAAAAGGAAACTTTAATACGTTCTTCTTTGAAGCTTGGGAGTTTGAAAGTGATTCTAATTTATCATTGTCTTTATTAGAGTTTCTTACAACAGAAAGTCAAGATTCGACTGAAGAAGCATTTGGAGAAATTGTTGAGATAGCGGGTAAATTATTTAAAGGTTTTTCAAAATCTATGAGAATCACTTTTCCAGGATTGAGTATTGATGGAAGTAAAATTATTGAGACTTTAGAAGAAGAGCCAGAAGAAACGTTTTTACAATTGAAGAAAAAGTTTAAAACAGAATTTATAAGGTGGGAAGATTCAATAACTAGAGGTGAAAAACCAAAATTTAATATTGTTTTTATTGATGATTTAGATAGATGTGAACCAGAAAATGTTTTGAATTTACTTTCTGCTTTGAAGTTGTTTTTTACTTATGGAGAAAAAACAGTTTTTTTCTGCGGAGTTGATAAAAAAGCGGTTAATGAAGCAGTAAAAACTAAATATGGTGAAGTAGTCAAAGCTAATGAATATCTTGAAAAAATCTTTGACATTTCTTTTTCAATGCCTGAACATAAAAATGTTTTAAAGCTGATTAATCAGTATTTTAAAAGCTTTAAAATCAATCAAAATAAAAAAAATATGAGCGAAGAGATTGCAATTTTTTTAAAAGAAATTGGCTATACAAATCCACGCAGGTTAAAAAAAATACTCAACAAATATTTAATACTTAATAATATAAAAGCAAGTTTGATTATTAATGATAATGATTTAAAAGGGTTTCCTAATCCGATTAATAAAGATGGGGGTAATTTTTTTGAAACAATTATAGTGTTATATTTTATTTTAGCTCTTGAATTTGAGCCTAGTGCTTTAGATTGTATATTTAATTTAAAAGAAAAACAAATGAAATATTACGCAGATATAAAAAACCGCACCGATCATAATAATCTTCCAAGATATACAGATATTCTAAATAGGTTTACTAACAATAATTTGATTAATAAACAAATATCTATTTTCAATAATGTGAATCAATTTCAAGATTTAATGTTTACTTTTTTACCAATCGAAATCGATGTTCCTCATCCTCATGTGTTTAAGGATTCTGAATTTGGAAAGATTAGAGTTGAAAATAATTCTCTTCAATTTAGATTCGTAAAGTATTTGATTAATAATACTTGGATCTTTTCAAATTCGGTTGAATTTTCAAAAATATCTTTAGTGGAGATAAAAAACACTATTAATAGAGTAACTTAATGCGCCTCCAACCAATCAACACCAATACCAACCTCCACATCAAGTGGCACATCCATCACAAAAGCCTGTTCCATCTCAGTCTTAATCAATGTTTTCATATCTTCCAATTCCGGTTTATAAACATCAAAAACCAATTCATCATGAACTTGCAGTAACATTTTAGTTTTATAATTACCAACTTCCAGTTTATTATAAATATTAATCATGGCAATTTTAATAATATCGGCGGCGCTACCTTGAATTGGTGCGTTTACGGCATTTCGCTCTGCGCCACTTCTAACCATGGCATTTCTAGAATTAATATCTTTTAAATACCTACGACGCCCTAAAACGGTTTGCACATAACCATTATCGCGTGCAAAATCGACTTGCTCACTCATGTAAGCTCGAAGTTTCGGATAGGTTTCATAATACGTGTCAATAAGCTCTTTAGCTTCGCCTCGAGACAAATCGGTTTGATTACTTAATCCGAATGCAGAAACGCCATAAATAATACCGAAGTTTACGGTTTTGGCGTTGCTACGCTGTTCCCGAGTCACTTCATCTATAGCCACATTAAATACTTTGGAAGCGGTAGAAGCATGAATATCCTCTCCATTTTTAAAAGCTTCAATCATCGTTTCTTCTTTACTTAGCGCCGCAATAATTCGGAGTTCTATTTGCGAATAATCGGCAGCTAGCAATATATAATCGTCGTTTCTAGGCACAAACGCTTTACGTACTTGTCGCCCGCGTTCTGTTCTAATAGGAATGTTTTGTAAGTTGGGATTGTTACTACTCAATCGTCCTGTCGCGGCAACGGTTTGCATATAATCGGTATGCACTCTGCCTGTAGCTTCTTCAACCTGTGTAGGAAGCGCGTCAACATACGTGCTTTTTAATTTTGCTAAACCACGATAATCTAAAATATTCTGAATAATAGCGTGGTCTTTGGCCAAATAGCTTAAAATATCTTCTCCTGTTTTGTATTGCCCTGTTTTGGTTTTTTTAGGCTTATCTACTAAATTCAATTTTTCAAAAAGAATAATTCCTAATTGCTTTGGAGATGCAATATTAAATTCCTCGCCAGCAGCTTCATAAATGCTTTTTTCAAGATTTGAAATATCATTATTCAACTCCTCAGATAAAGAATTCAAGAATTTCTCATCCAAGTTAATACCTTCCAATTCCATAGCAGCCAACACACGAAGTAACGGAATTTCAATATCATCAAACAGTTTTTGCGTATTGGCTTCGTCCAATTCATTTTTAAAATGCTCTTTTAATTGCAATGTGATATCAGCATCTTCAACCGCATATTCAGTTTGTTTTTCTAAAGGAACGTCTCGCATGGATAATTGATTCTTTCCTTTTTTACCAATCAATTCCGTAATAGAAATTGAGGTGTAATTCAAATACGTTTCCGCCAAAATATCCATATTGTGGCGCATATCGGGATTAATTAAATAATGCGCTAACATCGTGTCAAACAATTTCCCTTTTACATCAACATTATATTTCGCTAAAACTTTAATATCATATTTTAAATTTTGCCCCACTTTTTCAATGGTTTCACTTTCAAAAAACGGACGTAATTCCTCAATCAATTCTTGTGCTTCTGTTTTATCTTCCGGAAATGGTATATAAAACCCTTTGCCAACTTCCCATGAAAATGCAATTCCCACTAATTCTGCGGTCAACGGATTTAAACCCGTAGTTTCCGTATCAAAACACACCGATGTTTGGTTTATCAAGTTTTTAATAAACAATTTGGTTGCCATACCAGACGCCACACTTTGATAAAAATGAGATACAGTTTCAGCCGTTTTTCTCAAATTATCCGTTGGCGCTTCCGCGGAAGCGCTAGCTGCTCCAAATAGAGAAAATTGCCCTGCACCTGCAGATTGAGCTTCCATTGGTGTTGTTCTGTTCTGTGTTACTTTTGAAGGTTTAGAGGTATGATTTGTAGTTGGTGTTTCTAATGCAAACGTTTTTACAAAATTATCAGTCAAACGTCTAAATTCTAACTCCTGAAAAATGGCAATCACTTTAGGAACATCAGGTTGATCGAGTTCAAAATCTTTCGCATTAAAAGTTACTGGAACATCCAACATAATGGTTGCTAACTTTTTTGAAAGTAAACCCAATTCGCCATTAGCTTCAATTTTCTCTTTCATTTTGCCCTTCAGCTCATGTGTATTGGCTAAAAGGTTTTCCATACTGCCGTAAGCCGCTAAAAACTTCTTAGCTGTTTTCTCGCCAACCCCTGGTAATCCAGGGATATTATCACTGGAATCGCCCATCATGCCCAAAAAGTCAATGACTTGCATCGGGTCAGTCACTTCAAATTTTTTCTGAACTTCTGGTATGCCCCAAGTTTCATAACCCCCACCAAATACGGGACGATACATAAAAATATTTTCTGTTACTAGTTGCGCAAAATCTTTATCTGGCGTGACCATAAATGTTTTAAACCCTTCTTTTTCCGCTTGACGGGACAATGTGCCTATAACATCATCGGCCTCATAGCCTTCCTTAACCATAATGGGTATATGCATGGCTTTTAAGATGTTGCAAATATGCGGAATGGCGGTTCTTATACCTTCTGGCGTTTCGTCTCTATTGGCTTTATATTCGGTGTACATTTCAACTCGGTCTGCACTACCACCTTTATCAAAACAAACCGCCAAATGGTCTGGTCGCTCTCTTTTTATAACATCCAACAAAGAGTTCATAAAACCCATTATGGCCGAGGTGTCTTCGCCTTTGGAATTAATTCTTGGGTTTTTTATAAAAGCATAATAGCCACGAAAAATTAAAGCGTAAGCATCTACTAAAAAAAGGCGTTTTTGATCTGACATGACATTGTGTTTGATGGAAAATCAAAACTACGAAGTTTGCACAGACGAAAGAAATTTTAATTAAAATTTATAGAACCTTCTAAACAATTATTTAAAAGGGATTTTCGATGTTGCTAGTTTTACCCTAATATTTTTAAAAACTTAGCAACATATTATCTTTAGGTTAATTATTATATTTGTTAATCATTCTATTTCATTGGGCGAACATAAATACATAATTAAAAAGCTAAAAGCTAACGATAAAAAGGCGCATAAGCTTTTATTTGAAACTTTTTACAGACGGCTATATATATTCGCTCTTAAATTGATTGAAGACAAATATGCCGCAGAGGAGGTTGTATCAGAAGTGTTTTTAAAACTTCTGCAAAACCCACATAAACTCGATGCTGTTTATAATATAAATGCCTATTTATATACCATAGTGCGTCATGCATCTTTTGATTACTTAAAGAAAAACAAAAATAGTATTCGTCTTGATATTCAAAAACACGACTCATTGATCAGTGAGTTTATTATTGAAGAAGAATTACATGCCAGATTGTTTAAGGAGTTACAAAAACTACCACCCAAATGTAAAAAGATTTTTACTTTGTGTTGTATTGATAAACTTAAATATAAAGACATTGCTAAAGAACTAAAAATAAGCGTAAATACAGTTAAATCGCAAAGAGCTAGGGCTATTAATTTGTTGCGAATTCAATTAAAAGATTATCTCATGATTTTAGTTTTATTAACACTAATTTAAAAAAAAACAAATTTTTTTCCACCCATTATAATTTTTTTGCAGTCTTATTATTAAAGCATTAAACTATTTCTTGCAAATAGGTTATATGATTATTAATAATGCAAATATTTTAATACTATGGAATTTAAAATTTCAGAACTTATCTACAAGTCAATTTCTAAGAGTATTACTGCAGATGAAGAGATTTTTTTGAAACGTTGGTTGGTTGAACCAAAAAATAAAAAGCTTTATGATAAAATTATTGATTCAGATTACCTGAAAACAAAATTGTCTGAATACCAGCAAATCGATACAAAAAAAGCCTACTATAACTTTAATCATAAAATTAAAAAGTCACGAAAACCTAATTATATAAATTATATTAAATATGCTGCCATATTTATAGGTATAGTTTCTTTAGGGTATATTTTCCAGCAAAGTAACTTTTCAAAAGAACCCGAAAATGTATTAAAAATTGCAGATGAAGATATTATACTTAAATTAAATAACGGGTTAAGAAAAACAATTGATGAGGAAGTGTCTTCAGAAATCATTGATAAAACAGGTGATTTTTTAGCGCAACAAACAGGAGATAAACTTATTTACAACAACCAGAGCAATGATGAGAAAGAAGTATTTCATACGCTCATTGTGCCCTATGGTAAAAAGTTTCAACTTGTCTTGTCTGATGGCACAAAGGTGCACCTAAACGCAGGTTCATCCTTAAAATACCCTGTTAATTTTATAGCTAATAAGAACAGACAGGTTTATTTAAAAGGAGAGGCATTTTTTGAAGTCTCAAAAAATTTAGAAAACCCTTTTATAGTTAATGCAAATAATCTTGGTGTAAAAGTTTATGGCACAAAATTTAACGTGTCAGCTTATGAAGAGGATGTAACTACCGATGTTGTATTGGTTGAAGGTTCAGTCGGTCTTTATGCTACAGGCAATTATTATAGAGATACTGTTGAGGATATAATATTATCACCAGGACATAAAGGATTTTACGATAAACAAAATAAGCAAATTTTAACAGCTAAAGTCAAAACCTACTTATATACAGCATGGATAAACGGCGAGTTGCTCTACAGGGATATTCCGTTTAAAAAAATTATACCCAAACTTGAAAGGCATTTTAATGTGAGCATCATTAATAAAAACACCGAATTGGATAAAGAATTGTTTTATGCAAGTTTTAAAGAAGAATCTATTGAGACTATTTTAAACTACTTTAACGAGACGCACCAATTGGAATATAAAATTATCAATAATCAAATAATAATTAAATAATGTTTTAAAAAAAAATTGGAAGATGCTGCGAACATCTCCCAATAGTAATAAGTGATTTTAACTACCTAACTCTTAAATAGTTTAAAAACAATCAAAATTATGAAAAAACTTCTTGAAACAATATGGAGAGATACCATATTTCTCAAATTTGATTTAAAAATGAAACTAACAACTCTTTTTCTTTTAGTAACTTTTCTTGGTGTACATGCTAATAGTTATTCTCAGAGAACAAAAATTAGTTTAAGTATGGATAACGTTACCATTAACGATGTCATATCAGAAATAGAATCCAAAACCGATTTTAGATTTATATACAAAATCCGGGAGGTTGATACTGAAAGGAAGGTCAGCCTTAATGTTAATAAGGAACGTATAGAAAAGATTTTAGATATTCTTTTTTCCTCTAATAAGAATATAGATTATAAAGTTATAAACAAACAAGTCATTTTAAGAAAACTAGATCCTCAAAACAAGATTGAAAATAACAATACAACCAAAGCTCAAAATAGAAAAATAAGAGGTTTAGTTAAGGAAGAAAATGGACTGCCAATAGCTGGAGCAAATGTGATTATCAAAGGAACAATTAGTGGAACCTCTACAGACTTTGATGGTAATTATGAATTAAACGTACCTAATGAGAATAGTATATTGGTGTTTTCATTTGTAGGATTTGTATCTCAGGAAATTAGTGTAAATGGTAAAGAGACTATAAATGTTGTATTAATTCAAGATTCCGAAGCCTTGCAAGAAGTTGTAGTTCAGGCTTATAGAAATACGACAGACAAAAAAAATGCGGCAGCCATATCAAAAATAGATGCTGGACTTATTGAAAATAGGCCAAATGTTTCTGTTATAAATACCTTGCAGGCTAAGGTGCCTGGTTTATCTGTTAGTTCTGGAAGTGGGCAGCCAGGTTCAAGCGCATTGGTTCTTATACGTGGTGTTGGTTCTATTAATGGTGCAGTTCAACCTTTATTTATCGTGGATGGTGTACCTGTAGATTCAGACGATTTTAGGGGTATTAATCCTAATGATATAGAGAGCGTTTCTGTATTAAAAGATGCTGCGGCTTCTGGTGCTTATGGTAACAGAGGGGCGAACGGCGTTGTAATCATAACCACTAAATCAGGAAAATATAGTTCTGGTCTTGAAATTTCATATTCAGAATCTTTTGGTAGAACATATCAACAGAAAAATAATTATGACTTGATGAACTCCAGAGATCTTTTAAATCTTCAACAAACTTTAAATATTGGCGTAGGGGGAAATTTGTCTGATGCTGAAATAAATGTTTTGGCCAACCAAAATAATACTGATTGGACAGATTTTATATTTCAAAAAGGACTGTCTCAAAATAGACAATTAGCGGTTAACTTTGGATCTGAAAACACATCGGTTTATACCTCTATTAGTCATACAGACCAAGAGGGTATTGTAAAAAAAACAGGTATAGAGCGTTATACCATTAGAAGTAATGTTAAGGGTAAAAGTACTGACGGAAAATTTAATTATCAACTTAATTTAACAGGAGCTTCTGTAAAAAGTGATTTTACTACAAATTTAGGGTCTGGGCTTGTTTTTTTCAATCCTATTGTAGGTGCTTTATGGGGTCAGCCATATCTTAATCCCTTTAGATTGGATGGTACAGTAAATGATGATTCTTTTGATGAGTTCCAGCCATTATCTGCTTCGCCATATGTCATTCTGAACAATTTTAGGTACAATCCGAATATAGAAAATCAAGTGAAAAGTGTGGCAAATTTGAAAATGAGCTACGAAGTATTGGACGGATTAACTGTTGGAGGTAGTGTAGGTATTGATTATCAGCAGGAAGATGAGGTACGTGTTATTAGTCCAGAATCAACGAATAGATTGTTTTCTCCGCAAGATGGCGAAGTACAAGGTAGGCAAATTGAAAATTTTAGACGAGATGTTGGTATAAATATTAATGGTTCTATAAATTATAATAAAACCTTTGGAAAACATACTTTAGATGCATCCGTTTTTGTAGAGAATTATGACTTTAGAAGAAAAGTATTTGGTTTTACCCAATTAGGTTTAGATGTTAAAACATTTTCTCCAGGAGATGGCTCAAGTTTTGTTGATGGTAATCGTGAAGAAAACGGTAATAATTTATACATTCCCGATGTACGTTCTTTTAAAGGTAAAGCAGGATTGTTTTCATATTTCACAATCGTTGACTATGATTTTGATAGTAAGTTCGGTTTTACAGGCACTTTAAGGCGAGATGCTTCATTCAGATTTGTTTCCACAAATAGATGGGGAACATTCTATTCTATATCTGGTCGTTGGAATTTGGATAAAGAGAACTTCTTAACATCTTCAACCACTATTAGCTCTTTAAAGCTTAGAGCGTCTTATGGTAGTACAGGTAATCAATCGCTTGGTGTAGATATTTTAGATTTTGCAAGTGGATCTAGAACATTATATGGGGTAAATACTGGATATAATAATTCCACAGGACTTTCTTTGGCTAACGTTGGAAACGATCAATTAAAATGGGAGACTATATTCCAAACCAATATAGGTTTAGATTATGGGTTATTTAATAATCGGATAACAGGTTCTATTGATGTTTATGAAAAGAAAACTAATGAACTCTTTATACCTGGCCCTATATCTGCTGCAAATGGGCAGTACGCAATCAACAAAAATGAGGGAAGCCTAATAAATACTGGTATAGAATTGTTCACTGAATTCAATGTGATATCCAATGATGATTTAAAAGTCAGCATTTTTGGTAATGTGTCTTTTAACAAAAATGAGGTTACGGATTTACCACAAGGTAATGTAGATAATGGAAGTACGATAATAGCGGAAGGAAATCCTATAGGCTCTTATTATTTAGTCCCTTATGTGGGAGTAAATCCTGCAAATGGTAATGCACTTTATAAAACTAAAGATGGGGGCGTTACAGAAATATTTAGTAATGAAGATCGTGTGATTATGGATTCTGCATTGCCGAAAATTCAAGGTGGTTTTGGTCTTAATGCAGATTATAAAGGTGTTTATATACAAAGTAACTTTTCATTTATATCTGGAAGTAAGCGGTATAACGATTTACAACGTTTCTTTTCAAACAATCCTGCCCAATCCTTAAATTTTAATGTGTCTTCACGTTACAATAATGCTTGGACACCAGACAACCGAATTACAGATCAAGAAGGTTTGTTTAGTTTACAAAGTGCATTTGGATCAGATAAATATTTACACGATGCATCTTATTTACGTATGCGTGAGTTGGCTATTGGGTATAGATTCTCTGAGGCCATTTTAAGACATTTACCCATTACATCTTGTACGGTTTATGTAAGAGGGGAAAACTTACTCACTTGGTCTAAATGGCAAGGGCTCGATGTTGAGGCAAATTTTGATAGAGCATTCGATTTTAGTAATTATCCTACGCCAAGAATATTTACTACGGGTATAGATATTAAATTTTAAAACTAAAAAAATGAAATACATATATAATATATTTTTATTAATAGGAATTATGGCATGTTTAAATTCATGTGATGATACTGTTGATATTATACAACCAGGGGAATTAGGCGAAGACAATGCCATTACTAATGTTGATGACCTTCAAGCAGCATTAAACGATGCGTATTTTGGTCTTAATACCGATCAGGCCATACAAATAAGCAGTTTATTTACAGATGAAACTTCTTTAGGTTTTGAAAATGGCGGACAAAATGTTTTGCTCTATCAATTTCAATTTAATACCACTAGTGTCATTGCCTCTAATTTATGGATAACCAACTATTTTGTTATAAATGGAGTAAATAGAGCATTATTGGCAGCAGAATCCATTGATGTTGATGATGATGAAGAAGCTAGGTTTAACGATATTTTGGCGCAATTGCGAGCCATTAGAGCAGCTGAGTATTTTGAATTGCTGACTTATTTTTCTACAGATATTTCAGATGATGATGCCTTAGGGGTTATGAAGCTAGACTTTGTACCGCTGATAGATGTGGCATTACCAAGAGTAAGCAACAGTGAAATTTTCGAATTTATAAATACAGATTTGGATTTTGCAAAGCAATTTCTGGATGATAGCCGTACAGATCCTATTTTTATTACTGATGGGTTTATTACCGCTTTTGAAGCTAGAATGGCTTTATATAGAGGTAATAACAGTTTAGCTATATCCAAAGCACAAGAATTGATAGACGATTACCCACTGGCATCACCAACTGAATATAGAAATGTTTTTAGGGATGTGTCTTCTGCTGGTTTAATTTTTAAAGGGGAAAGAAATCAAAGTAATGGTTCTGGACAGATCGCAGCAAATTTTTACTTCAGAAATGTTGGTATTAATGGTGGAGCTTTTATGGAATTGAGTAGATCATTATTTAATTTGCTCGATACTGATGATGCCAGATATAATACACTAGTGCAGTCACAATCTATAATAGACCCAGATTATCTTTCCAATAATGGAAAAGATGATATTCTACTTATTGGAAAATATCCTGGTTCCTTCGGACAGCCAATGCAAAATGATTATAAATACTTTGGAGTGTCTGAAATGTATCTTATAAAAGCTGAAGCTCAAGCCAATGAAAATGATGTTACAGGCGCTGCTATAACTTTAAAACAATTAAGAGATCAAAGATTTGATAACCCTACGGATTTAGATGTTTATAATAACAATGTAGAAGCTTTACAAGCTGTTCAAAACGAAAGACGAATAGAATTGGCATTTGAAGGGCATAGATACATAGATCTTAAAAGACTTTCTCCAATAACAGGCTTATCTATAGATAGAGATCCTGCAGACTGTGGTATATTAAATGCATGTACGCTAAACTCAAATGATTTTTACAAATTTACATTCCCCATACCTGCACAAGAATTAGCTGGAAATTCTACCATTAGAAGTCAACAAAACCCAGGATATACAAACGATAATTAAAAAATTATGAATATGAAAAAACTAATATATTGCACGCTAATCATGCTTTTGTATATAGCTTGTGGCGATCAAGAAGTTGCACAATACGATGCTTTTAACGACAAAGCATTAATCAAGTTTGAGTCTAATGCATCAAATTTAGAAGTAATCATTGATAATCAAGGGACTGTTGAAATACCAGTTTCAGTAAGTACCTACTCAAATGAAGATAGAACTATTACCGTTGGCGTAAAGCCTTTTCCAGATGGAACTATTGATGTCGCAGAACCCAGTCAATATAGCTTTAATAAAACTGTGATTATTCCAGCGAACGAACTTACTGGTAAATTGATATTAACTGGAATTGATGATGGTATAAATGAAGGTGAAAACCTTAAACTTCAATTAAGTATAGTTGATGCCAGTTTTGATAACTTCAGTATTGTAGATCAAGTGCATTCCGTAAATATTTTCCAGATTTGCCCAATATCATCAGATTTTATGGTCGGAACTTATGTATTATCTAGCCCTATTGCTAACATTTGGTGTAGCAATCCACGCCCATCATTTATAGGTGATGGTGTGGAAGTTGAGGTAAGCATAGGGGAATCAAATACCCAAAGGGTTTTTGAAGCTAAATATGCACCTGGTTCTTGTGAAGGCTTTAATGGCCCTTACAAATTTACAATTTCATTAGCGTGTGGCAATGCCACTTTGGCTTCTCCTGTAAATACAGGTGTGAGGTGTTCGGATGTGGCATTCATAACCATTGACACTAATTTTAATAATCCATCAACTTACGATATCAATGATGATTCTCAATTGACCATCAATGTTATAGACGATATAAATGGATCCTGTACCGCATGCTGTGGAGCACCATTTACAAATCAAAGATTCACATTAACCAAAATATAATGAAACATATATATAAAATTTTAGTTTTTCCATTCGTCGTATTTTCTATTTTAAATTTGAATAGTTGCGACGGGAGCTCAGACCAATATGGAGGTAATAATCCTAAATCAGGTTACGTAGCTTTAGATATTTTAGAAGATGTTAGATTGGTAACAGAGAATGTTGAATCTTTAAGTATTCCCATTTTTTTAAATACATCGATAAACACTTTAGGTGTCGATGTAAGTTATACTGTCACCGAGGTATCGGGGAGTTTGCCAAGTGGTTTTGAAGATAAAACTAATGGTTTGGTTACTATTCTGTCAGGAACCGACACAGGTACCATAGAATTGGCACTTCCTGGAGCAAGCAATGGGTACACCTTTAAAGTGACGTTGGTTGGTGTTAGCGATTCCGATTTTTCTATAGGAATCAGCGATAATTCAAAAATCACAAGTCTTGAGGTATTTGTTGCTAATAGTGATGATATCAATGTTACAATTGATGAGAATCCTGATGAAGATTTTATTATTACAAAAGTGGCTTCTAATTTTCCGAATAATACATTCTTCTCTCTCACAGGGGAAAGTATTGATGGGGCATTTGATATTAATTCCACAACTGGAGAATTATTTGTATCAAATCCATTTATTTTCGATTGGGAAACAAACCCTTTAATAGAGGCCACTATTAAAATTGAATCTGGTAGTACGAACATTACCAAAAAAGTCATTGTAAACTTAAATAATATTGATATTTTTTGGACTGGAGCCATGACTACTTTTAATTACGAAGGTAATGATGATGCTACACTACCCAAAAATCAGGACCGATTGAGTAGTAACGTTTGGATTACCAGAGGTCCACGGTTTCCTATTTACAATATTGCTCTAGAAAATCAATTTTCATTTCCATACCCAACATCACAATCCCCATTAGGTACCTCATGGGCTGTAGGAAGTTTGTCTGATGGTATAGAGAATTTAGATTTTGGCACGTTTGCTCAAATTATCGGTTCTGCATATGCATACATTAACAATAGAGGGAACGCACCTTTGGTTCTATACCTAAAGAATGATGATATTTATTTAGATCTTACTTGGATTGACTGGCACAGAGGAAATGGAAATGATGGTGGTGTAGGTGGTTTTAGCTATATGCGATCAACACCTTAAATTATATATAAAATCTATTTTTTAAATTTTTTGATTAACAATGTATTGAAAATGAATTAACTAAATTACTATGAAAATTATTATTCGACTATTAATAGTCATTAGTTGTACTTGGGTGCATTCACAGACAACAGGTAAAAATACGGCAGGTGGAGAATTTAAATACAAAACTCAGCATAATGCGTGTTTGACGCCTAGCGAAAGACATCATATTATCAAAAATTTAAAAAGTAGTTTAGCTTCTTTACAAACGCAGAAAAGAGAGAGTATTTCCAAAACCAGTATACCCAGTACAAAGTTTATATGGCCTGTAAAACAGCTAGAAACAATTCTTTACAATGAAATTTGGGTAATTTCCAATTATGTAGACCACAATGCGCAATTTCCAAATCAAATCACAGATTACAATGGCGGTAATAGATCTTACGACACCAATAATGGATATAACCATCAAGGTACAGATATATTTATTTGGCCATATTCTTGGAAAACCATGGATGAAGATGGCCTTCAGGTTATAGCAGCAGCCAGTGGTGAGATTATTTATAAAAACGATGGTGAATATGATAGAATTTGTGCGCTCAATAATTCTAATAATTGGAACGCCATCTATATAAAACATGATGATGGCAGTGTGGCTTGGTATGGCCATTTAAAAGAATTTTCAATCACTAATAAAGCGGTAGGAGATGTCGTCGCTCAAGGGGAATATTTAGGCGTTGTAGGTAGTTCGGGAAATTCGACTGGTCCTCATTTACATTTTGAGGTTTATGAGGATGACACTTTTAATATAAACAAACTTATAGACCCATATCAAGGGCCCAATAACAATTTAAATAGCACTTCATGGTGGGCATCACAAAAACCTTATAGAAACCCTGCGATAAATGCGCTGACTACAAATAATAGTGATCCGGATTTCGGTACATGTCCAGAAGCAGAAACAACTAATGAAAGTAACCAGTTTTCAATTAATGATACCGTATTTTTTATTGCCTTTTTAAAAGATCAATATCCAGGATCAGAACTAAATATTAAAGTTTTCGATCCCATGGATAATGAGGTTTATAATTTTGACCGTACCATGTTGAATGATTTTAATATATCTTGGTGGAGATATAGTGGTACCGTAAATCAAAATGGTGTCTGGAGAGTACAGGCTACTTTTGATGGGCAAGTTTTAAACCATGAATTTAATGTGGGTACATTAAATACCAAGGATTTTAACTTAGATAAAATAAGTGTCTACCCAAATCCAGTTAAAGATGTATTACAAATTAGTTCAAAGGTTAAAATAAGTAGTGCTATTTTAAAAGATGTATTAGGTAAAAAGGTTCTTAGTGTTATTAATAGTGGTGCGGGCGTTAATGAGCTTGATACGCAATTTTTAACCGAAGGCTTATATTTTTTATCACTTAGCAATGATGATGGATTCATCAAAACAATAAAAATTATTAAAAAGTAGCTTTATACTTACGTAAATATTACTTAATAATCATTCGTTTTTTGCTCCTAATTGTAAAAAAGGGTCGCCTAAAAAGCTTTTTTTAGGCGATTTTTTTTATGATTTGATGGCAATAGATTTTAGTTTGCTTTCGTGATCTAAATTTGTAGACTAATTTTTGGTCGATAAGGATTATATACCCAAACTATACTTTTTTATGGTTATTTGCCATTGCAATTAACCCTATTTCAACATTTATTATACCGATTACCCGTAACATAATTTTTTAAAGTTCATGTTTTGTTTAATACTATCAAAAACAGCTTTGTTTTCCTTTTTTGATAACTTTTTCGCCTAGAAATAAAAACGTACTAAATTTTAGTTAAGTTTTATTATTCGATTATACTTTTGATTTATGTCACAAACTCCTTAGAGGCAGCCATAATAGTTCTGTGCTTGATATCTGTGACATTATTATTCAAAACCATTTTAGTTTTCTTTTTGTAGCTACCTATGTTGGTCATGGCTTGTTTTATGGAAGATTAATAGGTGTCAGTCTCTTTTTTGTTAAACAATTGGTCAGGATCAAAGGGGTTTTTTTGTTTTGTTGTTGTTTGTGGATGTAGTTATATTTAAGTTGGCAGTCATTACTCACGATTACCGTAAAATATATCTTGAATGATTTCCTCTAAATCCCCAGATTCAGAAATTGAAGTGAAAGCATTGTGAATGATTTGATATGTGTTTTCTCTTCCAGAACAAAAATCCCAAAATTGATTTTCGACCCAACCTTCATTATCGGGTTCTAATGGCCAACCGCCTCCCATAGTTTTATCCCAAAAATTTATTTCACCATAAGGGTTGTATGGAAAAACAATTCTTGATTGAGCCGATTGAGCAGGGAATTGAGAATAAAAAAATGCATACCAATTTATTACTTGTTCAAAGCATTTAGAGAGTGTACCAACGTTTGGCTGAACAGTTTTGGTGTCAAAAAAATAGTTTACTTCTTCCTTTCTTAACCAAATATCAACTCCAAAACCTCTTGGCGCAGGAGAAAAATCATTTAATGGATTATCAACATAGGCTTGACAAATTTCCTTTATTCTATTGTGACAATATTCTGCATTAAAAGCTGGATTTCGAGTATTTCTTCCTTCAATTACAATCTGCAAAGTGTTTTGCAAATTAGCAGGCATATTAGTAGGTTTTGGCAGGTTTTCATTAACTACTTCAAAACCGTTAAGAAGTGCTAAATTTTTTGCAAGAGGTTCCCAAAGTGTAGTCCCTAAAGAGGTTTCCATTCCACCAACTATTGACCGAATTTTTCGTTCAATTGGAATAATTAAGTCAAGAATTTGAAAATTAGGAACTACGTCTATTCGATTTTGAATAAAATTTGATATGCTGTTAATTACAGTTTCTCTAGAAATGTCAAATACTTGTTGTTCGGTTGGTGCTGGCATAATAATAAATATGCCGAAATATAATATTATTTAACCGTATTCTTATAATAACTATTAAGAAATGTAACCAGCGAAAAACCAATTTCTTGACCAAGATTACAAGGTACAGCATTTCCAATTTGTTTATATTGTTGAGAAACTGAACCAGCAAACTTCCATTTATCAGGAAATGTTTGTATCCTAGCATATTCTCTTACTGTAAATGGTCTTGTTTCATCAGGATGACATCTTTCTGTTTGCTTTTGAGCTGGACTACAAGTTAAAGTCAAACTTGGTTCATCCCAACCAATTCTTCTAGCCATTCCTGTTTTCCCTCCTCCCAAATAAAAACTCTTGCCCATATATTCCTTTTGTAATTCAATTGGTAAATTTCTCCAGTAACCTTTTGGTGGAATTAAATCTAGAACTTCTTTTTTATGGTCTGGATATTTAGCGCCTTCGGATTTTGGTACTTTACAATCATATAAATCACCTTTCTTTAGAGCATCAGATAGGTTATATATTTTTTTATGCGGTTTTGGGTATTCATATTGTATATCAATATCTTTTCTAACACCAACTAAAATTAGTCTCTCTCTTTTTTGAGGAACTCTATAATTAATAGCCTTTAAAACTTGGACAGGAACTACATTATAGCCTATTTCATCTAGTATTGATATCATTCCTTCAAGAGTTTTTCCTTTTTCGTGACTTAATAATCCGCGAACATTCTCTCCTATACAAATAGGAGGGTTAACTTCTTTAACAACTCTAGCAAATTCATAAAACAAAGTACCTCTAGCATCATTAAGTCCTAATTTTTTTCCTGCATAACTAAATGCTTGACACGGAAACCCGCCAGTTACTACATCTATAGAGTTTTTATACTTATTAAAATCATAATCTTTTATATCTCCCTCTAAAACATTCCATTTTGGTCTATTTTTTCTTAATGTTTGGCAAGCCCATTTATCTATTTCATTTAAGGCTACACATTTCAACCCTGCTTTCTCCATTCCAACTGCAAGACCACCAGCACCTGCAAACAATTCTAAAACAGAATATTCATTTTCAGGTTCTTCATAATTAGAAATCTCATCTTCTATAACTTCATCAAAAAGGTTTCCCAAAAGTTGCTGAACATCATCTTTTCGATATACTCTATAGTTAGAAACAGGTTCTCTCACTGCATTTAAGACACCTTCATTATCCCATCTTCTTAAAGTTTCTTTACTTTTACCTATCAATTCTGCTGTTTCAGACAGAGATAAATATTCTTTTATAACCATATTACTTAACCTTATACATTGGTTACAAATTTAAAGTTAAAATTTAGACAGACAAGGAAAAAATAAAAAAATAACGAACTGCCAACAATGTATAAAAAGCATAGTGCTGTTAGGCTTAATCAAGAAGTCCGTGTTTATTTGCAAAGTCGCCAAATATAAAATTTGGCATTTTCAACAAAAAAGATAAAAGCAAAATATTATATTTGGCTTAGTACCAAATCGAAACGAAAGTGCTTATTTACTGCCCTACGTTTCTTATACTAACCGTAAGCTGTAACCTCTTTGTCTTCTAAATATTTGTATTTTTTTTAATATTATAATCTGAATCTACGGTGGTTTGGGATAATGTGAAGTTGGTTAGGTATTGATTATTGGTACGGGTTTCTATATTGTAGGCTGGTTTCAATTATCCGTTTTGCATGTAGTCGTCCTTCATGCGCATAAAAGTAACATCTGCATCTGTTTTGCTATAGCTGTTTCGCCTTTTTAAAACAGCTTCTTGTCTTTCGTATTTAGTCATATTCTGTGGCCAGTTCTTTTTGGCGTAATTGAACTTCCGCTTTACATCCCTGTCCTATCAGCAATTAAAGTATCAAAGTCAGTTTGATTAATTGTTTTTTGTTCTTTTTTATAGACCTTTTCAACTTAGGGCCATGATCCATGTAATTGTTTTTTGAAACGTTCTTTATTTGTATTTATGGATTTGCCCCAGACAAAAATACAGTGATTAGCATTGGCTTCTGTCTTGGTGCCATTTAAATAGATATTCTTCAACGATAGCACATCCTCTTATGCTAGAAGCCAAACAACTTGATGGAATATTTTTTTTTAAATGTTTTGCAAATGTTTGGCCCTAAAATCATTTACAGTATTATATTGTAGTGTGTATTGACCACTAAGCCAAATAAAATGAATGTTCTTATGAAGGGCTTGTTCTGTTTTCGAGACGAATAGAGGTTGCGTAAACAAAAGCCTTGAGCAAGATTAGAGGATGATATCTAAAAGCACCAGCGTCTTTACAGCTTTTTTTCTAAAGCGGTAATATCCAAATGGTCAATAATGCTATTTACAATTCGAACAGTATGATTCAATGGAACTGAATCATTCTAACTTGGTAATAATAAACTAAGCTGGGTTTTTTAAAGATCTTAAAAACTATTTTTTTGCTCATTTTTTAATTTAAGTATTCACTCAAAAAATATAAAAAAAAGCTTCCTTTCCATACGGTCTCGCTTTTGGTTTAAAATGCCATGTTCCATTGTATTTCTATGACATTATTTTATTTTATGCTTTTTTTATTTCAGGGTAGTGTTTTAATCAGATTTATATTTATTTAGTCAAAATATTAAACTGCACGTATTTAATAAGTGAGCAGCAATAATGCCGAAAGCAATTCTATATTAGAGAGATGTATAGTAATTTCTTAACTATAAGTTAAATAGTTTTAACATGTTATGGTATCATCTTGAATACGACTATATTTGAAAAAAAAACACATGCTTCGTTGGGTTTTTCTCATTTTAACATGCTTTTTCGTTAGTTTTTATGGCTTCCAAGCTGTGAAAATTGTTACTAAAAATATCTGGGTTTATGTTGCTTATTGGTTAATAACAGTATTGGTATTTGCTAATTTCATGTACCGCTATACTAATTTTGTAAGAGGCGAAAGCTTTACCCATGCACATGGTTATGCGCTGGCATTTTTATTTACATGGTTTTTGCCAATAATATTTATTGGACTTTTTATGCTGGGAGAAGATTTGTTTAGAATAGGCTCATACGCCTTAAATAAAATAGCAGGCAATGAGGTTGATACTAATGGTAGGAGGCAATTTCTTTCCAAATTAGCATTAGGTGTCGCCGCAATTCCTTTTGCATCATTTTTATATGGAATTACCAGAGGGAAGTATAATTTCCAAGTCATAAAACACAAGCTTTATTTTGAAGATTTGCCAGATGAATTTGATGGTTATAAAATCACTCAAATAAGCGATATTCACTCAGGAAGTTTAGAAAGCGAAAAAGATATTGCCTATGGTATAGAGTTAGCCAATCAACAAGAAAGCGACGTTATTCTATTTACAGGCGATATTGTAAATACTAAAGCCGAAGAAATGGAAGCATGGATTCCATATTTTAGTAAATTAAAAGCCAAAGATGGCAAATTTGCCGTACTAGGAAATCATGATTATGGCTACTACGCATATGGTAGCGATAAAAATTTGAATCAAAAAAACCACTTAGGAATAGAAGCGGTTCACAAAAGCATCGGGTTTGATTTGCTCATGAATGAAAATAGGCGTATTGAAAAAAATGGCGCACATATTAATATACTTGGTGTTGAGAATTGGGGCTCTTCTAGACATTTCCCAAAAAAAGGAAGTTTAAAACAAGCCTCAGAAAATATTGGCGAACAGGACTTTAATATTTTAATGTCCCATGACCCTTCACATTTCGACTACAAACATATGGAACTCAATAAAAGTGACCATAACAACCATGATGTTGTTACCAATGAAACAAATATCATCAATTTCGAAAAACATATGCACTTAACCTTGGCAGGCCATACACACGGTATGCAATTCGGGCTAGAAATTTCTTTTTTGGGTATAAAATGGAGCCCAGTAAAATACCGCTATTCCAAATGGGCAGGTATGTATAAAGAGGCTGGAAAATACCTGCATGTAAATAGAGGGTTTGGGTATTTGGCATTTCCAGGCCGTGTTGGGATTTGGCCAGAAATAACAGTTATTGAACTTAAAAAAGGTACAAAAAACACATAGTTTCTATATTTACTTTAATTTTTTATTGTTTTAAGATACAAATCATACTAAACCTATTTTAGCACAATGGTCTAAAAAACAAATAAATATCGTAATTTTGTAAGTACACCTCTTTTAATAAAAACAAAGTATGTCAAAATTTGGAGAGCTTATAGATGTAGAGATTCCGGTTTTGTTAGATTTCTATACAGAGCAGAGTAATCAAACGGAGAACATGCATCTCACATTGCGAGATGTTGCTGCGGCTTTAGGAGATAAGGCAAAAGTTATAAAAATTGATGTCGAAAAAAATCAGGAATTGGCTGAAGCTTTACGTGTAAAGACCTTACCAACACTTGTCGTTTACAAAAATGGTGAGATGAAATGGCGCCAAAGTGGTGAGCAAGATGCGAACACGCTAATACGTATTATTGAGGAGTATCTTTAAAACTAAATTTTAAAATATTAGGGCGTTACCCAAGGGTCGGGCTTTATGTTTCAAGTCCGCGCTCCCAAAAGGTCCCTGTGGGCTTTCCACTACAATCCCTAACGCGTTTCTTTGCTAGCCTTAAGTATTACTGGTAATTGTTGGTTCTAATCAACATATTCACCAACCAATCTTACCATTAAATCATTCAGTTTTTCAACTTCAAACGCCCCAATAGTAGGCTGTAAATGAGTATTACCAACCCCACTATCATCAGTTATAAAAACATAAGTACCATTTGTCAATATAGCAAAAGAACGCATTAAATATTCCGTAGCCTTATCTATACCAGAAGCTGTAATTGGTATTATTTTAATACTTTTTTCTGCAGCAGTAATTAAATTTAATTCTAAACTTGAAATAGCTTCTTGAGTGTAGTGTGGTGGAGCATCTAGTAATAAAAACAATATGCGAGCAGACGCATTATCGTTCCACGAATTTTGTGTAATGGCAATATCTAAAGCAGAATGTACAGCCTCGGGGAAATCACCACCACCATTAGCAGATTGGTCTGATATGAAAGAAATTAGGCTAGCTTCATTGGTAGTGAAATTAAAAGGACGTGTTACATAATTATCTCCTTCATCCCTATAAAATACAGATCCAAAACGCATGTCCAATAAAGGATTGTTTTGTTTTATCTGTTTAATTACATTATTTAATTCAACTTTTAAATAATTAATTTCATCTCCCATCGAACCAGTGGCATCAACTGCAAAATAGATATCAATTATATTTTCATTATTTGTAGTTTTATTTATGGACACTTTGTTGATACCCTCCGCATGCTCTTTTATAGCTATAATAACCTTTTCCGTTTCCTCAAATTTAATACGAGCAGTTAATCCATCAAGCTCTAAATCCGACCATAATGTGGCTTTGCCTATATTATCTGTTTTGGTTTTCCAAACTTCTACTTCATTAGCCATAAGGCTAATTTCAGCATTTACAACCCATGATTTATTATTACCAGTAACTAGAAAACTATACCTTTTAATTTCTTTAAGATGCCATTTATTTACATCTTCATAATACTCCTGATTACTTAATAAGTTATTCCAGAAATCCCAATTATTAAGGTCGTTCCATTCGCCTGCGGTTAAAACCCCTGGCTCTATTTGTCCATTTGAAGTACTATCTCCCCTATCGCTTGTGCTTATAGTTGAAGCATCGCTAAAAGATTCTGTAGTAGTCGATAATGCCATTCCATCTTCTCCATTAGATTCAGGTTCGGTCACCTCCTCAAATAAACTTGTTTTACCGCTTGTTGTTATATTCTCAAGTGAATTTTCATTTTTTGAACATCCGAAAGTCAACGTTATAAGCGTTATTGTAATTAATTCTAATAATCCTTTTAGTCGTATCATAATCGTGTGTTTTATTTTAGATGGAAAAAAAGTAAAAAGGTTGCTTCTAGAAATTGTTATTATTTCCTATTTAATAAGGAACACATCTTGATTTTCCATATGTTAAAAAATTGCTATAAGTCATTTATATATCATATTAATTGCGATGCTATGACCTGTAACAATAATTTCATTTGGACAAATTTTATCTGATTTTCTGTTAAAAAATAAAAAGTCAAGAATAGTTCACGATTGCGGTTGAATATTTATCTGGAATAAATAGTTTTAATGCAGCTTATAATTACAATTTTAAAGTATCAAAGCGATACCCTTTTTCACTAAAATGTTTTAAAAATTTAGGTAACGCATACTGCATGTTATTTGAAGCCTTAAAACTGTCATGAAAAACAATAACACTTCCTGCTGTTGAGTTGTTACGCACATTTTTTAAGCATTGGTCTCTTTCAACGGCGTTTTCCCAATCAAAGGAGAGTACATCCCACATAATTATTTTATAACCCAAATTAACTAATGCTTTACCTTGTTTGGGTGTAATTAACCCATAAGGTGGCCTAAAAAGATTTGTTATTAAACATTCGTTATTCACGATTGAGGAATTTTGAACTTTAAAACCCGAATTTGAAATTGTCGATTTTAAAACAGATTCACACCATTTAATATCTCTCAAATAATCCTCGGTATTCGTTTTCCACCCTTTTATATGGTTTTGCGTGTGGTTACCAATGGCATGGCCTGCTTCTAAAATATTTTTGAAAATATCAGGATGTTTTTCAATGTTGTTACCAATACAAAAAAAAGTAGCCTTAGCGTTGTATTGTTTTAAAATATTTAAAGTCCAATTGGTTATTTGAGGTGTTGGGCCATCATCAAAAGTCAAATAAATCACTTTTTCAGATGAGGGCATATCCCAAATATAATCTGAGAATAATCTCTTAACTAACCAAGGTGTTTTTACTGGAGTTAAGCCCACGCTTTAATAGTTGTTAATTCGAGCTATCGCTTTCTATCTGCAATCCGCTATCAGCTGGAATATCTATATCCGTTTTAATAACATCTTCAGGTTCTTCACCACCATAAAAATGACTAAAAGATCTTAAATAGTTATTAAAAATATCACCCTCCGCTTCAGCAAAATCAATATCATAGCGTATTAAAACATCAACTAAACCTTTATAACGCTGAATATCCGTATAAATTTCTTCAAATAAACGCTCTTGTTTATCTATTTTTAAACTGCTATAATACGATAGGTTTTCTTGGTATTTATTAGCTACTTCCTTAAACAAACGTTGTGCTTTTTCTTTATTACCAACTTCATAATAAGCACCAATGTAAGGCTCTAAAAGCGTGTAATATCCAAAATACTCAACAGGCATATTTTCCATAGCTATATCTGCTATTTCTTCAGCTTTATTAAGTTTTTCTTCGTTTATTAATTGTTCTGTTAATCGTGCTAAATTGCCTCTATAAGTAATGGAGTTTTTGCGGGTTTCTACATCATGATAAATATTAGGACTACCACTATTACCCCAATCCCAGTTTTTAACTTTTTCATACATTAAATCACTATCCACACGCCCCATATCAAAAGGGTTTGCTCTATCAACAGGGGTTTTTATAGGGACTAGTTTATAGCACATACCATCTAATTGTAAATAGTCTTTCATCCAAATATAATCGTCGTCACCAAAACTACCACCTGTAAAGTAAATAGGGCGTTTCCATTCGTTATTGGCAACAATATCCAACATCAACAATCGATTTTTATAAAGTGCACCACCAGAAATTGTAATATCAATATAGGGTACAATTTTATCTGCATCTTCAGGTTTTACTATCCCAGATATTAATGCGTTTGCTTTATTTACAGGAAGTCTTAGATGTTTTGTAGGGAGATAAGTAGCATTAGCATCTTGATTTCTAACATTAGCTAAATCCACACCTTGTTGCTGTAATACATATTTGTATTTAGTTTTTGGATTATCACTTCCAACAAAATCTAAAAACTTTTTGACCTCCAAAGTGTCTTGAATTACAGGTTGAATAATAATATAATCATTCGTGCCGTATTTGTACAAATCGTGCGTTAATTGAGATGGTACAGGATCGCTTTCGTAAGCTTTACGTTTCATTTGGTCTATATACCAATCCGTTTGGAACAAACTGGTGTTCACAACTCTAACATCGGTTCTGTAGCCTTCAATTTCTTGAGCGTACCAAAGCGCAAATGTATCATTATCTCCAATGGTAAATAAAATAGCGTTTTCCGCACAAGAATCTAAATACATTTTTGCCATAGCTCTAGCGGTGTATTTACCAGATCGATCATGGTCGTCCCAATTGTTGGCAGCTAGAATACCAGGAACTAAAATTAAACATAACATAGTAATAATTGGTGCTGCAAGCCTATTAGGGATATACTTTTTTAATACATCATAAATTCCGTAAACCCCAAAACCAATCCATAAAGCAAAAACATAAAAAGAACCTACTACGGAGTAATCACGTTCTCTAGGCTCAAAAGGACGCACATTGGTATAAACTTGAATGGCAATTCCTGTAAATAAGAAAAATACAAGCATGACCCAAAACAATTTTTTATCTCTGTTAAACAAAAAGAAAAACCCAATAAGCCCTAAAATTAAAGGGAGTAGATAATAGGTGTTTCTAGCTTTATTATTTTTTACATCGCTAGGTAAATTATTTTGCGACATGCCCAAATGCCATTCATCTAAAGGTTTTATGCCAGAAATCCAATTTCCGTGATTATCGTAACGGCCTTGTATATCGTCTTGTCTTCCAGAAAAATTCCACATAAAATAGCGCCAATACATATAGCCTAATTGATATTCAAACAAATAAACAATATTACTTGCTAGTGAAGGTTTTTCAATATCAATATAACTTTGAAACTGTTTTAAAAAAGCATGATAATCTTCATAATCCACATTACCTTGTGCGACATCTTTCCTGAAATTTGCTACGTTGGTTCGTAATTCATTTTCCATCTGATAGTCTGGCTTTAGCTTAAAATCTAAAAATCCAGAAAACATCATATAATTTTCAGCATGTTCTGTACTCCACATTCTGGGTAGAATAGAGGCATGTTTCGAGTTATAATTCTGTTTAGCGTTTTTCCAATCGTTAACAACTACGTATTCCCCTTTATCTTCATCCTTTTCGTATTTAGGTTTGTCATCAATATACGGGTTGTTTTCATCTAAATAAGCATATTGATCCGTAAATTGTGGCCCGTAAAATAAATGTGTTTCAGGATATTGCTCTAAATTATAGTAAGCCAATAATTCTCTGGCACTAGAGGGATTATTTTCATTAATTACCACATTTGCATTCGCACGAATAGGCAGCATAAGCCACGTGGAAAAACCAATAATAACAAAGGTTAAGCACAGAATTCCTGTATTTAAATGTATATAGTTTTTTTGACGCGTATATTTTAAAGCATAAAATATAACAGCAAATAAAACAATACCAGCGATTATGGAACCAGAATTAAAAGGTAAACCAATAGAGTTTACAAAGAATACCTCAAAAGCACTAAAAATTCTAAGAATATTTGGTGCTAATAATTTAAAAACAAAAAGTAAAACCCCAACAGAAGCGATGTTAGCAATTATGAAGCTTTGAATGGTAACCGTTTTATAATTTTTAAAATAATAAATAAGACCAATGGCAGGGATAGTTAATAATCCCATAAAGTGTACACCGAATGATAAGCCTATTACAAAAGCAATTAAAATAAGCCAGCGGTTGCCTCTTGGTTTATCCATATCCTGTTCCCAACGTAAGCCTAGCCAAAATAAAATCGACATAATTAAGGTCGCCATAGCGTAAACTTCAGTTTCAGCAGCATTAAACCAAAACGAATCTGTAAATGCAAAAGCCAAACTTCCTACCAAACCACTACCTAAAATAGCCATGACTTTACCTTGAGACATGTCGTTTTTATCGCCTACTAACTTTTTGAGCAGCAAAGTAATCGTCCAAAACATAAATAATATAGTAAATGCACTAGAAATGGCACTCATCATATTCATCATAAAACCCACTTGCGCAGGTTCAAAAGCAAACATGGAGAAAAAAGCACCCATCATTTGAAACAACGGCGCTCCCGGTGGATGGCCAACCTGTAATTTTGCTGAAGTTAAAATGTACTCGCCAGCATCCCAAAAACTTACTGTAGGTTCAACCGTTAAACTATAGGTTGTAAGCGCTATTAAAAAAGAAAACCAGCCTAAAATCGTGTTCCATTTTTTATAGTTTACATGTGCCATATGTATCTGTATATATTTGCTTTGGCGAATTTAACAATAAATATGAAATGAGACCTAACTATTTAGTTTGTCTTAACAAACATGGTAAACTCTTAAAACTAAAAAAATGATAAATATTAGATATTATTTTTCAAAAAAACTTGTGCAAAGCAATTTTTATATTAAATTTGCACTCTCTTTTGAGATTTTGGCCTATGGTGTAACTGGTAACACGTTTGTTTTTGGTGCAAAAGAGTATAGGTTCGAGACCTATTGGGCCAACATAAATTTAAAAAATCCTTACTTTTTACAGTAAGGATTTTTTTATTTTTTATTAGAGGTACCGACGCAAATAGTCATCTGAATAATCAATTTCGAGCTCCATCCATATAGGTAAGTGGTCAGACATCTCATAGGTTGTCCAGTTTTTATAAGATTTAGTCCAATTAGTATAAGGTGCTTTTCCGTGATTCTCCCTGATTTTAATTACTATATTTTCATAATGATGAAGTAACTCTTCCTTGGTTAGTCGAGATTTACCTGCCGCAATATCCTCAGCGGTAAGTTCTGGGGCTTTTTCCGTTGGGTGCGGCCCAAAAATAGCATGGCGCCAATCAAAAGTTCCGTGGCGTAATAGGCGCGTTTTATTTCCTGCTTTCCCTTTTGCCGTAAATGCCATTTGATCGAACCACCTGTTGCCACCCAAATTTGTTGGGCCAAAATCAGGAGTTGTTAATTTGGAGTCTTTAAGCGCTTGCATAACCTCATCATCTTTTTTTTCAATATTCATATCTCCAAGAAAAATATGGACTTGATCCTCTTGTTTAGCGCGTTTTACTAAAATACTTGCTACAGATTTAATTTCTGCTGCTCGCATCGCTAAATCATTTCCATAAATAATATGCGCAGAACATAATGAAAATTTAAACCAGCCCGCTTGGAATGATGCAAAAAATGGCGAACGCGCCACTTGCTCTCCAGCAATTAAAGTCTCTCTTGGTAAAACAATCTCTCCAATTAAATTACGAAAACGCACTTTGTTCTTATTGTAAACAAACGCCATACGCTCATTATTCCCTCCCTTGTGAATGGAGACATCTGAAACAAAGAAATCCCAACTAGGGCCAAGTAACCCAATTAAACGTCTTAAGGGATCTAAATCATTTTTCACCTCTTGTATGGCGCAAATATCAAAATGGTCAATAATCTCAGCAATGTAATGGTAGCTCTCGTCCATTCTTAAAACCCCGTTATCAAAAGCCCGGATATTCCATGACCCTATAATTAGTGAGTTGGCCTGTCTATTTTTTTTAATACCTTTATATAAATCATGTCGAAGTGTTAATAACCGGGAGGATATCCAAGATTCTTTATTCGGGTAATTGGGGTCTGGGTTTTTTTTATAATATTTTAAAGCATGATAAAAAGCCATAGTAATCTGTCAGTTAATATTATTTAGTTTAATTATTACAAGTTAGTTTTTTTGTTCATAATTTTATTTGGGCGTTACCCAAGAATCGGGATTTTCGCTTAAAGTTCTCGCGCCTTTCCACATACCTGTCAGGAAAATGCTGTAGCTTGTTGTTCATGCATTTCTATCTTGTGATTTTGAATTTATGAACATACATTTTTCGCTAAAATCCCAAACACAGAAAAAGGTTCTGCAAATTAAGTTTTTAGATTTTAAAAGTAACCACAGGTCTTTTAGCATGATTAACTAAATCTTCACTTATACTACCATTAAAAAAATGTGAAATACCTTGTCTGCCATGAGTGCTCATACCAATTAAATCGGCATGTATAGATTGTGAAAAGTTCATAATGCCCTTTTCAACAGTAGCATCATTATAAATAGTCATGGTATAATTATCGAAATCAGATGCATTAGCAAAATCCTTCATCCTTGAATTAGCATGTTCAGAATTCACAAATCTATTTGGGGTGTTAACCGTAAGTAAATGTATCTTGGCACCCAAAACCTTAGCAAATTCAATTGCTTTTAAATAGGTTGCTTTACTTTCCTCTTTAAAATCAGAAGCAAAAACAAAATTTTCAACATTAAAATTTTCATCCTCTTTTTTTACTACAAGTACGGGTGATTCAGAAGTTCTAACCACTTTTTCGGTATTACTGCCAATAAGCATTTCTCTTAAACCACTTATGCCATTGGAGCCCATAATTATTAAATCGATATTATGTTTTTTGGAGCTATGAAAAACACCTTTAAATATTTCATGAAAATCGACAGTTTCATGTACCTTAATATTTTTTAAATAATCCTTATTTAATAGTTTTTCAAACTTTTTATGTGCTAGCTTCATAAAAAACATCGCTTCAGGTAAATCACTTTGCGAAGTCATAGCATCCACTTCATGGAACGGTATTTCTATGATGTGAAGTAAATAAATTTCAGCGTTATAGGTTCTAGCCAATTGTGCGGCAACTTTTAAAGCATTTTCAGCTTGATCAGAAAAATCGGTTGGGACGAGTATATTTTTCATATTAAGTTAGTAATGGTGTATCTAAATTTATGAAATATTCCTTTAAAAATCAATAAAATATTATATATTTGCACCGTTGAAAGGCAAAATTAAGAATATGAGGGGACAGAAAGTCCCCTCTTTTTATACTAAAAATGTTTAAAACTAAGATTACAGAATTGCTTGACACTGCTTTATTGGAACGTCCAGATTTATTTTTAATTGACTTTTCTATTACTACAGAAAATCATATAAAAATCGTAGTAGACGGTGATAATGGGCTTCTAGTTGAGGATTGCATGTTTATTAGTAGAGCTATAGAACATAATATAGATAGAGAAGAGCACGATTTTTCTTTAGAGGTTATGTCCGCAGGAGCAGCATCTCCACTAACGCACAAACGCCAGTATAAAAAAAATGTTAAAAGAACACTTAAAGTAAGAACAGCATCTGAGGTAATAGAAGGAATACTTACTAAAGCAACTGATGATAATATTACATTAGAGTGGAAGGTTAGGGAGCCAAAACCAATAGGTAAGGGTAAAGTAACTGTTAAAAAGGAAGCAAATATTCCTTATGAAAATATTGTAGAAGCAAAAGTTATGATTAAATTTTAATTTAAAGAGTTATGGAAAATGTCGCGTTAATTGAATCTTTTTCTGAATTCAAAGATGATAAGCTAATTGACAGAGTAACGTTAATGGCAATTTTAGAAGACGTATTTAGAAGTGCCCTAAAAAAGAAGTTTGGTGATGATGATAATTTTGATATTATTGTTAATCCAGATAAAGGCGATTTAGAGATATGGAGAAATAGAATTGTCGTTGCCGATGGTGAGGTTGAAGAACCAAATCAAGAAATCTCTATAACCGCAGCTCGAAAAATAGAGCCCGATTTTGAAGTTGGTGAAGATGTGTCTGAAGAAGTGAAACTTATCGATTTAGGAAGACGTGCTATTTTAGCATTACGCCAAAACTTAATCTCTAAGATTCACGAGCATGATAATACTATAATTTACAAGCAATTTAAAGATTTAGTAGGAGAGATTTATACAGCTGAAGTTCATCATATTCGACATAGAGCAGTAATTTTGTTAGATGATGAAGGTAATGAAATTGTATTGCCAAAAGACAGACAAATACCTTCAGATTTTTTCAGAAAAGGAGATAATGTTCGTGGTGTTATTGATAGTGTAGAGCTTAAAGGCGCTAAACCAACAATTATCATGTCAAGAAGTTCTCCTAAGTTTTTGGAGAAACTATTTGAACAAGAAATACCAGAAGTTTTCGATGGTCTAATTACTATTAAGCATGTTGTTAGGATCCCTGGTGAAAAAGCAAAAGTAGCTGTAGATTCTTATGATGATAGAATAGATCCGGTTGGTGCTTGTGTTGGTATGAAAGGTTCTAGAATTCACGGTATTGTACGTGAGTTAGGAAACGAGAATATCGATGTTATAAACTATACAAGTAACTTGCCATTATTTATTACCAGAGCACTAAGCCCGGCACGTGTTACCTCTATTAAATTAGATGAAGAAACAAAACGTGCAGAGGTTATCCTTAAGCCAGAAGAGGTTAGTAAAGCGATTGGCCGAGGCGGTCATAACATCCGATTGGCAGGACAATTAACAGGCTTTGAAATTGATGTATTTAGAGAAGGAGCTGAGGAAGATGTAGAGTTACGTGAGTTTACAGATGAAATTGAAGGCTGGATTATTGAAGAGTTTAGTAAAGCAGGATTAGATACTGCTAAGAGTATATTAGAACAAGATGTTAAAGATCTTGTAAAGCGAACCGACCTTGAAGAGGAAACCATTCAAGATGTTATGAGAATTCTTAAAGAAGAATTTGAAGAATAGTAAATAATAATGCAGATTTGCATTTTATTATGCCTGAAAAGGTATAATACATATATTTGAGTATTTTAAAGGCGATTATGGCTGAAACAATTAGATTAAACAAAGTATTACGTGAGCTTAATATCTCTCTAGATCGTGCTGTGGAATTTTTGGATTCTAAAGGTGTAGATATAGAGAAGCGTCCCACTACAAAAATTTCTGAGGAAACCTATAATCTTCTTTCGGGTGAATTTGAGACGGATGCTAATAAGAAAATGAAGTCTCAAGAAGTAAGCGAAGCTAAGCTGAAGGAAAAGGAAGATTTACGTATTAAGCGTGAAAAAGAATTAGAAGCTAGACAAAAAGCACAAGAAGCCCGAGAAAAGGCTAGGCAAGAGGAAGTCGTTAAAGCTTCAACAGAACTTGCAGGCCCTAAAACTGTTGGTAAAATAGATTTAGATGCTAAGAAAAAGGTTCAGGAAAAACCTATTGAGCCAAAAGCGCAAAGTGTTGCCCCTGCTAAGGACGTTGCAAAGGAGGTTGTTTCCAAAACGGAAACACCTAAAGTAGAAACTCCTGAAACAGAAACAGAAACGCCTAAAGTTGAAGATAAGCCAATATCAGAAAAGAAAGAAGACTCAAAACCTGCACTTAAACAAGTAGTTGTTGACGGAGAGTTAGTAACTCCAGATGAAAAAGTAGAGACTCAGTATAAAAAACTCTCAGGGCCAAAAATAGCTGGAGATAAAATTGATTTATCTAAATTTAATAAGCCTAAAAAGAAAAAAGAAGACAAGAAACCTGCAGCTAAAGCTGGCGATGCTAATAAAAGAAAGCGTCGTAGAATTAGTAAAGCAGGAGCGCCAGATAATAGAGGTGGGGCTAGAACTGGTGGGAACGATAGTAGATTTAGAGGAAAACCAGGGCAAGGACGCCGTAATACTCCAAAAGAAGAGCCTTCTGAAGAAGATGTTAAAAAACAAGTACGTGAAACACTTGAAAAACTTCAAGGTAAATCAAGCAAAGGAAGAGGAGCGAAAAACAGAAGAGATAAAAGGGATAAGCATAGAGAGCAGACTGAAATCGATCAACAAATTGAAGCAGCAGAAAGCAAAATCATTAAAGTAACAGAATTTGTTACAGCTAGTGAAATGGCTACCATGATGGATGTAGGAGTTACCGAAATCATTTCAGCATGTATGTCTCTTGGTATGATGGTGACGATGAATCAACGCTTAGATGCTGAAACGCTTTCTATCGTTGCTGATGAATTTGGATATCAAGTAGAATTTGTAACGGCGGATATTGAAGAATCTATTGAAGAATTTATAGATAAACCAGAAGATTTAAAACCGCGTGCACCAATTGTTACAGTAATGGGGCACGTAGATCATGGTAAAACATCCCTTTTGGATTACATCCGTCAAGAAAATGTAATCGCAGGAGAATCCGGTGGAATTACACAGCATATTGGTGCCTATGGTGTGCAATTAGATGGCGGTCAAAAAATTGCCTTTTTAGATACACCTGGTCACGAGGCCTTTACAGCCATGCGTGCACGTGGCGCTCAAGTTACAGATATCGCTATTATTGTCGCAGCTGCAGATGATGATATTATGCCGCAAACTAAAGAGGCTATTTCACATGCACAGGCGGCTGGAGTACCTATTGTTTTTGCTATTAATAAAATTGATTTACCTGCCGCTAATCCTGAGAAAATTAAAGATGGACTAGCACAAATGAATCTTTTAGTTGAAGATTGGGGAGGTAAAGTACAATCGCATGACATATCAGCTAAGATTGGTACCGGTGTTAAAGAATTATTAGAAAAAGTATTGCTCGAAGCTGAATTATTAGAGCTTAAAGCAAATCCAGATAAACCAGCTATAGGTACGGTTGTTGAAGCGTTTTTAGATAAAGGGCGTGGTTATGTCTCAACCATACTGGTTCAAGCAGGAACATTAAGAGTTGGTGATTATGTTTTAGCAGGTCAGCATAGTGGTAAAATTAAAGCGATGCATGATGAACGTGGTAACGATGTTATTGAAGCTGGGCCTTCAATACCAGTTTCCATATTAGGGTTAGATGGTGCGCCTCAAGCTGGCGATAAATTCAATGTATTTGCAGACGAGCGCGAAGCGAAACAAATTGCTTCGAAACGCGCGCAACTGCAACGTGAACAATCCGTTAGAACACAACGTCATATCACACTTGATGAAATTGGACGCCGTATTGCTCTTGGAGATTTCCAAGAATTAAACATCATACTTAAAGGTGACGTGGATGGTTCAGTCGAAGCCTTAACAGATTCATTCCAAAAATTATCTACTGAAGAAATTCAAGTAAATATCTTACATAAAGGTGTTGGTGCTATTACGGAAAGTGATGTGCTATTAGCTTCGGCTTCTGATGCAATTATTGTCGGATTTAATGTGCGACCTGTCGGAAACGCAAGGAGCATTGCTGATAAAGAAGAAATCGATATCAGAACATACTCTATTATTTATGATGCCATTAACGATCTTAAAGATGCTATGGAAGGAATGTTATCTCCAGAGCTTAAAGAAGAGATTACGGGTACTGCTGAAATTAGAGAAATATTTAAAGTATCTAAAATCGGAACGATTGCAGGTTGTATGGTTACTAATGGTAAAATATTTAGAAATTCTGGAATCAGATTGATTCGTGAAGGTGTTGTCGTGTATACAGGTGAATTAACATCACTGAAACGATTTAAGGATGATGCCAAAGAAGTAGCTAAAGGCTACGATTGTGGTATGCAACTTAAAAATTTCAATGATATCAAAGAAGGTGATATTATTGAAGCTTTCCATGAGGTTGAGGTTAAAAAGAAATTAAAATAATCAATTAATAACTCATAATAGAAACAAAAAAACGAATCCAATTGGATTCGTTTTTTTGTTTCTATACCAGTTTACAGTTTAAATTCATGAAATCTCCACCTTCGTGAGAATTACAAAATTGGTTTTAGTATCTATAATGCTCTGGCTTATAAGGGCCTTCAACTTTTACGCCAATATAGTCTGCTTGGTATTCTGCTAATTCAGTAAGCTCAACACCAATTTTCTCTAAATGCAATTTTGCTACTTTTTCGTCTAATACTTTTGGCAACATGTACACGTCATTTTCATACTTATCGCTGTTTTTCCAAAGCTCTATTTGTGCTAAGGTTTGGTTTGTAAATGAGTTGCTCATTACAAAACTTGGGTGGCCAGTTGCGCAACCTAAATTTACTAAACGGCCTTCAGCTAAAAGAATTATATCTTTTCCGTTGATGTTATATTTATCAACTTGAGGCTTAATAGTATCTTTAGTATGGCCATGATTCTCATTTAACCAACCTACTTGAATCTCGTTATCAAAATGGCCAATATTTGCAACGATAACTTTATCTTTCATCGCTTCAAAATGCTCCGCTCTAACAATATCTTTATTTCCTGTTGTTGTAATTACAATATCAGAATTACCAACAACAGTTTCTAATTTCTTGACTTCAAATCCATCCATGGCCGCTTGAAGCGCACAAATAGGATCGATTTCTGTAACGGTTACAATACTTCCTGCACCTTTAAAAGAGGCTGCTGTACCTTTTCCAACATCGCCATAACCGCAAACGGTTACACGTTTTCCTGCCAACATAATATCTGTGGCACGACGAATCGCATCTACAGCACTTTCTTTACAACCGTACTTATTGTCGAATTTAGATTTTGTAACAGAATCATTCACATTAATAGCCGGCATAGTTAAAGTACCATTTTTTACACGTTCGTAAAGTCTGTGAACACCTGTTGTAGTCTCTTCTGACAACCCTTTAATACCTGCTGATAATTCTGGGTATTTATCTAAAACCATATTGGTTAAATCGCCACCATCATCAAGGATTAGGTTAAGCGGTTTTCTATCTTCACCAAAAAATAAAGTTTGTTCGATGCACCAATCAAATTCTTCTTCCGTCATGTCTTTCCAAGCATAAACCGAAGTTCCGGCAGCAGCAATGGCAGCCGCAGCTTGATCCTGTGTTGAGAATATATTACAAGAACTCCAAGTTACTTCTGCGCCTAAAGCCTGTAAAGTTTCAATTAAAACGGCTGTTTGTATAGTCATGTGCAAACATCCAGCAATTCTCGAACCCTTTAAAGGTTGCTCGTTTTTATATTCTTCACGAAGACTCATTAAACCTGGCATTTCTGCTTCAGCTAATTTTATTTCTTTTCGTCCCCAATCTGCAAGAGATATATCTTTTACTTTGTTTGCTACGTAAGGAATTGTTTTTGTACTCATAGTAATTTTTCTTTTGTTTAAAAACCCAAAACCTGATTGTAAATGGTGCTTAATTTAGTTAAATTCGCTTACCAAATAACCAATCTGCCCTAGGCGATGCAAATATAACTATTAACTTTTATATTATTAAATGCCTTTATATAAAACTATTACTCCAAATTCTGAAACTTTTGTTAAAATCTGGAAGATTACAGAGTCTTACGATTATTTAATGGATAAGGTCAATTTAAAGCCTGTTGCCCTAGAGCGTGTTTTAGGCATGAAAAGTGAATTGCACAGGCGCGGCTTTTTAAGCGTTCGACATTTGCTTCAAGAATTTGGATACACGGATGCCGATTTGTTATACGATGAAAACGGAAAACCACATTTGAAAGACGGTAAACAAATTTCAATTACACATTCATTCGAGTTTTCGGCAGTTATTATTAGTGACGTTAAGGTAGGTGTCGATATTGAAAAACAGCGTGATAAAATTCATGTTATAGCACATAAATTTATTGGTTATGAGTTTGATTATTTGAATGAAAACGATGCTGATTATATTAAAAAATTAACTACTATTTGGTGTGTTAAAGAATCCTTATACAAGCTTTTCGCTACGCCAGGACTAAGTTTTAAAAAATGTTTTTTAGTTATTCCATTTTCAATACATGATACTGAAACAACAGCGTGGATTGATTATAAATCAAAAAAACACCGCTATAATATTCACTTTTTAGAGTTTGAAGGTTTTACTTGTGCTTACGCTATGCAATAGAAAACAGGCAAAACAGAAATCAAAAAAAAATAAAAAAAATAGCCCTTAATTTGTGTCAAAAAAAGAAGAGATATATCAAGATATAATAAGGTCAATTTCTAAAAGTGAAAAACTTTTAGCGGTATTAATTGATCCTGATAAATTTCCATTTGAAAACATAACGTCATTCATTAAAAAAGTAAATGCATCTATCGCTACTCATATTTTTATTGGAGGCAGTATTGTTCATGAAGATGCTACGGGTCACTTAGTTTCAGAAATTAAAAATCACACGGTTTTACCAATTGTTTTATTTCCTGGAGATGTTACCCAAATTACAGATAAAGCCGATGGGTTGTTGTTTTTGTCTTTACTTTCTGGGAGAAACCCTGAGTATTTAATTGGAAAACATGTTGAATCAGTTTCAATACTGAGAAATACGACATTGGAAGTGATCCCTACAGGTTATGTTTTAATTGAAAGTGGAAAGGAAACAGCAGTACAACAAGTAACGGGTACAAAACCAATGTCAAGACATCATATTCAAAATATCGTTGATACCGCAAAAGCAGGACAACTACTTGGAATGAAAATTATATATTTGGAAGCTGGAAGTGGCGCAAAAAAACCAATAACCAGTGATGTAGTAAGTTCTGTAAAAAACGAATTGAATATTCCGTTGATAGTTGGTGGAGGGATTAGAAATAAAACCCAGTTAGAAAGTGCTTATAATGCTGGAGCAGATTTAGTGGTTATTGGTACAGCTTTAGAAGATGATGAATTATTTTTTGAAGAAATAAAAACCCCATAAATTTTTTAATATTAGCCGCACGATAATAACAAAATGAAAATTTGTTATTTAAAAAGAAATCAATTAGATAAAACCGTTATCAATTGTAGAGAAAAAGAAAGGATAAAAATATGAGTAGAATTAATTTTAGAACATTTTATAATGACTGTAAATTCCATTTTTGAGCTTTTCTTCGGTCAGTATTCAGGATACGAAACCACAGATGTTATTCTCGAAATTATAGCCGTATTTTTTGGTTTCCTTTCTGTTTGGTATTCAAAAGAAAATAATGTTTTAGTTTTTCCAACAGGTATGATTAGTACCGTTATTTTTGTGTATCTATTGCTCAAATGGGGCTTATTGGGAGATATGATGATAAATGGCTATTATTTTATAATGAGTATTTACGGTTGGTATATCTGGACAAGGAAAAGTACTGGTGAGCATGTTGCTCAAATTTCTAGAATGTCCTTCCGCGAAAAAAAAACAAGTACAGCAATATTTTTAGCAGCTTTAATATTCGTTTATTTAGTCTATCAAGCGTTTGATAAATGGATAAGCTGGACGGCCTACGTGGATACTATTACTACAGCTATATTTTTTGTAGGTATGTGGTTAATGGCTAGAAAAAAATTGGAAAATTGGCTTTTTTGGATAGTAGGAGATCTTATTTCCATACCCTTATATTTTTATAAGGGCTTTACATTTACTAGTTTTCAGTATTTAGGTTTTACATTTATTGCCATTTTTGGATATTTAGCATGGAAGAACAATATAAACAACAGCCCGCTAACTGCATAAAAGTAGTTTTGTTTGGGCCAGAATCTACCGGAAAAACGACCTTGTCTCGTCAGTTAGCACGGTATTACAACTCGGTTTGGGTGCCAGAATATGCACGTGAATATCTTCAGAATAAATGGAATAATGAACGTAAAACATGCCAGGCAGAAGATTTATTACCAATAGCAAAGGGGCAAATCAAATTAGAAAATAAGTTGGCACAAAAAACGGATTCAGTTTTAATTTGCGATACCGATTTGTTAGAAACCAAGGTATATTCCGAAGCTTATTATTTAGGAGGTTGTGACCCACTATTAGAAAAATATGCTCTGGAAAATACTTACGATTTGTATTTTTTAACTTATATTGATACGCCTTGGGAAGCTGATGATTTGCGCGACAAGCCTGAAAAACGTGAGGAGATGTTTCAAGCTTTCCAAAATACGTTAAAAAAATATAATAAACCCTATGTATTACTTAAAGGAAATAAAAGAGCACGTTTAGAAACTGCGGTAAAGCATATTGATAAACTATTAAATCTAAAGATATAAATGTTTTCAGATAAAGATATTCAACAAATAAAAAATAAAGGTATCACATTGGATGCAGTAAATGCACAAATATTGCGCTTAAAAGAGGGGATGTCTTTTTCCAATTTGATTTCGGCAGCAACCATTGGGAAAGGAATTGAGAGTTATGACAAAGATGAAATCCAAGATTTTATAAGCTTATATGAAGCTAAACAAAACGAATTTTCTATAGTTAAGTTTGTTCCTGCCTCTGGTGCTGCTACACGGATGTTTAAATTTTTGTTTCAGTTTATTAAAAATTTTCAACCTGAAAAAGAAAGTATTTCAACATATGCTGAAAGAGAAAATAATACTTTAGTAATTAATTTTATTGATAACCTTAAGCAGTTTCCTTTTTATAATGAAGTTATTTCAAAAGTAAAAAAGATGACTCAAAATTTTGATGTTCTATCGGAAGACTCAAAATATTTTCATTTCGTCAAAGCGATGCTGGATAACAGCGGACTTAATTATGGTTTTCTTCCAAAGGGGTTATTACCGTTTCATAAATATGATAATGAGGTGAAAACAGCCTTTGAAGAACATTTATTTGAATCTACATTATATGCCTCTTCCAATGGAAAAGCTAACCTTCATTTTACGGTTTCAAAAAATCATCATTTATATTTCAAGAATAAACTAAGTAAAATTAGGCAAAGCTTAGAAAGTGAAACGAAAACAAATTTTGAAGTATCTTTTTCATTTCAAAAAGAAATAACCGAAACAGTAGCTTTAACAGCTAAAAACGAAATTTTTAGAAATGAAGATGGGTCGATTTTGTTCAGGCCAGCAGGACACGGTGCGCTTTTAGCGAATTTAAATGATTTAGATAATGATTTAATTTTCATAAAAAACATTGATAATATCGTTGTTTCAGATAGGAATATTGCTGTATCAAATTACAAAAAATTATTAGCAGGTGTTTTAATTGAAGCTCAAGATAATGTATTCGCATATTTACGAAAATTAGATGAAGGAAATCTGATTGATGCCGATTTTAAAGTTATGGCGTTGTTTTTACGTTACAGACTTAATGTGCCAATAAATATTGATTTTGAAGGCTATTCGGTTCAAAAGAAGATAGCATATTTAAAAGATAAATTTAACAGGCCTATTCGTGCTTGTGGCATGGTTAAAAACCAAGGTGAGCCGGGAGGAGGCCCTTTTTGGGTTAAAGATGAAGGCGGTAATGTATCATTACAAATAGTTGAGTTTGCACAGATAAATTTCAGTAGAAGAAATCAGCAAAGTATAGTTTATAAAGCAACCCACTTTAACCCAACAGATTTAGTTTGCGGTGTTAAAGATTATAAAGGAAATAAGTTCGATTTAAGAAAATTTGTCGATTCTGAAGCTGCTTTTATCACTACAAAAACACAAAACGGTGTAGATATTGAAGCGTTAGAACTTCCAGGCTTATGGAATGGAAGTATGGCGTATTGGAATTCTATTTTTGTAGAAGTTCCTCTTGAAACCTTTAATCCCGTTAAAACAGTAAACGATTTACTAAAACCTGTGCATCAAGTATCCTGATGTTTAATGATAAGTCCATATTACAAGAGTTAAAATTTAAAGCTGTAAGAAGTTCTGGCAGTGGTGGGCAACATGTAAATAAAGTGTCATCAAAAGTTGAATTAACATTTAATTTGTTAGAATCGCTTTTTTTTAATGAAGTCCAAAAAGAACTTCTTCTTAAGAAACTTCAAAATAGGTTAACAAAAGAGGGGGTGCTTATTTTGCAATGTGACGACAGCCGAAGCCAGCATAAAAATAAAGAACTTGTTATTAAACGTTTTTTAAGACTAATAAGGGAAGGATTAAAAACCCCAAAAAAGCGCAAACCAACAAAAGTACCTAAATATATCATTAAAAAACGGCTTAAAAGTAAGCGAAAACGTTCTGAGAAAAAGGCGAATAGACAAAAACCAGATTTGGAATAAAAATAGTGTCGTTTTTAACGGTAAATTCTTAATTGTTACCTAAATTTGCAGCGTTCTCACAAAAGGGGTGCTTTTTCAGTTAGCAGTCATCAGTTTTTAGTTTGCCGTCTATTTAGACTTTTAACTTTTAGCTTTTAACTTTTAACTTCTAAAAAGGCTGAGATCATACCCATTGAACCTAGAACAGGTAATGCTGTTTAGGAAGTGAACGTAAAGAAAATATCCAGCGGATAATTTTAGCGAGTGCGATAAGCTCATCAATGTTGTTTTTTTCACATCTAAATCTTAATTAGATAATAATTAAAGATTTGAATAAGTTAAAATCAATAATATGATTTCGTATAAGTGAAGCGTTCAAAAACTAATTATTAACAATTAAGAATAATGACCTCTTTTATTCGATTATAAATATAATCGTAATGAAAAATTTATTTCTTTTTTTAACACTTTTGGTGTTATCAGTCTGCGTGAATGCGCAGCAAAATCAAAAAAGTAAAGATTCCACTAAAACAGAAAAACTAGATGAAGTTTTAGTAAAAGCAGTGCGTGTAGATGCGGATTCGCCCATTACACACTCCAACGTATCAAAAGAAGCATTAGCAAAACGTAATTTAGGTCAGGATATTCCTGTTCTATTAAACTATTTACCATCTATAGTAACCACTAGTGATGCGGGCGCAGGTATTGGTTATACGGGAATTAGGATTCGTGGTATAAGTGGCAGTTCTACCAACGTAACTATAAATGGTATCCCATATAACGATGCTGAAAGTTTGGGTACATTTTGGGTTAATCTACAGGATTTTTCATCATCTGTGGAAAACCTTCAAGTACAACGTGGCGTAGGCACATCTACAAATGGGGCTGGAGCATTTGGTGCTAGTATAAATATTCTTACTGATGCGGCCTCTAAACTAAGCTCAGGCGAGACCACACATGCTCTAGGTAGTTTTAACACTCGAAAACACAACGTTAAATTTAGTACTGGTTTACTAAATGAGCATTTTGAATTGGCAGGCCGTTTATCCCAAATTAAATCTGAAGGTTATACGGATAGAGCGACCTCAAATTTAAAGAGTTATTTTCTACAGGGAAGTTATGTAAATCAAGGTACTTTAATTAAAGCTATAAGCTTTGGCGGTCATGAGGTAACTTACCAATCTTGGTATGGTTTTAATCCTGTGGATGTTGCCGCTGTTGGTGCAAACCCTAATATTAATGAAAATAGAAGCTATAATATTAGTGGTATTCAGTTGGATGACAATGGTAATTTTACAGGCTTTTATGAGAACCAAGTTGATAATTATAAACAAGATCATTATCAATTGCATTGGAATCAGAAATGGGACAATAGATGGTCAACAAATTTAGGTTTAAACTACACTTACGGACGTGGTTTTTTTGAGGAGTATATAGATGATTATTATTATTCAAATGTATTTTTTGAGCCAGATGCTAGTTTTGAGTTTTTAGGAAAAGATCCTATTACTGTAAACGGCGAAACTATAGATTCTCAAGATTATGTGAGAAGAAGGTGGTTAGAAAACGACTTTTACGTGCTGAACGCTAACGTTAATTTTAAAAATGATAAAGTAAATTTTACTTCGGGAATATCTTATAGTAGCTACCATGGGGATCATTTTGGTGAACTGATATGGGAGCAATATGCGGCTGATAATAATTTTGGAGATCGTTATTATGAAGGTGATGGTGATAAATATGATTTTAGCTCCTTTGCAAAAATAACATACAGACTAAATGATCAACTAAGCTTATATGGCGATTTACAGTATAGAGGCATTAATTATGATACCAGTGGCGTAAATTCTGATTTGAATATTTTTGAAATAGATAAAACCTATAACTTTTTCAATCCTAAATTGGGTATTACTTATAATGTAGATGATAAGAATGATTTTTATTTCTCTTACTCTAGAGCTAATAGAGAACCAAGCAGAGGAGATTTTGAAAATAATGAAGATATCAAACCAGAAGAACTTAACGATTTTGAACTGGGATGGAGATATAAAAATAATCAAACGAATTTAAATATCAACGGATATTATATGGCATATAATGAACAATTGGTTGCTACTGGGGCTTTGGATAATTCGGGCTCGCAAATAAGAGCAAATACAGGTCAAAGTTATCGAATAGGACTTGAGGTAGAAGCTAATATGGTTTTAAATAATTTCACATTGCAGCCAAATATTACAGTAAGTTCAAATATAAATAATGAAACATTTTTTAAACGTGATGGCGATTTGCAGAATCTGGGGAAAACAAATATTGCATTTTCTCCGGGGTTTGTTGCTGGCAATACCTTATCATATGCTGTAGCTTCAAATTTCCAAATAGCACTATTAAGTAAATATGTTGGAGAGCAATATATGGGAAATATTGATGCTGAATCTTCTAAGTTAGACAGCTATTTCGTAAATGACTTTAATATCGTTTATGAAATTGAAACAAATTCGATATTTAAATCTATAACATTATCAGGTTTAATAAATAATATTTTTAATGAAAAGTATATTTCTAACGGATTTTTCTTCACTTTTGATGATGATTTTTCTAATCCTGGAATTATTACAACTATAGAAGGAGGAGGGTTCTACCCACAAGCAACAACAAACTTCTTAGTTGGAGCAACTTTTAAATTTTAAAAATAATGAAGTCATAAAAACGTAGTTGATTTTAAATTAACTACGTTTTTAATTAAATATTGAAAGTGTGTTTCCTGTTACTTGTGTACGATAGTTTATCAAAGGACAAAGCACACCTTCACTCCCTACTGGAGACCCATCTAATAAGTTAAATTTATTGCCATCTTCACACTGGCAAGTCCCAATAGGATAACTAACAGTAAGTTCAGAACAAGCTTCAAACGCATGATTTGGATCTGCGGCATCAAAAGCAACATACCTTCCAAAACCTGTATTTGATATAATAACACCTCTAGAGTTTGGTGGGTAAATAATAATAGAACTGCCGTTGGATAAACCATTTAAGGGGCTTAAAGTTAAATTTTCTGTATGATTCATACCAATATTAATCAAGAGTCTACAATTTCTATCATCTACGGAATTGCGATCACAAGACATCAGAAAAAAGAGGAAAAATATACTAAAAAATAATTTCATAAATTTATAAGAATTGAAACGCAATTTACAATAAAAAGCAAAGTGCCTATTTAAATACTCTGAACATTTCCTTAGGGCATTTTTATTTTTCAAATAAAGACTAAGGCAATGTACATTAATATTTAACTAAAATTTTGTACTTTTGTTTTACAATCTCGTGCAAGCGGGATTTTTTTATTTGCTGAATTTGTTCAGCATCTTTTATTAAGTAAACGATGAAGTTATGAGTAAAGTATCATACTATACGCCTGAAGGATTAAAAAAGTTAAGAGGCGAGTTAAGTCAGCTTAAAGACGTAGAGCGTGTAAAAGCATCAAAAGCTATAGCAGAAGCTAGAGATAAAGGTGATTTAAGTGAAAATGCAGAATATGATGCTGCCAAAGAAGCTCAAGGTATGTTGGAAATGCGTATTTCTAAACTTGAAGATGCTTTAGCAGGCGCACGTGTTATCGATGAGTCGCAAATGGATATCTCTAAAGCATTAGTATTATCAAAAGTGAAAATAAAAAATCAAACCAACGGTATGGAAATGAATTACACGTTGGTTGCAGATGGTGAAGCAGATTTAGCTTCAGGAAAAATATCTGTCAATTCTCCAATTGGAAAAGGACTATTGGGTAAGTCAGTTGGTGATGTTGCCGAAATACAGGTGCCTAATGGCACCATGAAATTTGATATTGTAGAAATTACTAGATAAATAAAATCTTTTTTTATATTTCCGCAAAAGCAAAAACTTAGTAAATTAAAATTATGGCTTCAATATTTACAAAAATAATTAATGGTGAATTGCCTTGTTATAAAATAGAAGAAACAGAAGATTTTATAGCATTTTTGGATGTAAATCCAAACGCTAAAGGCCATACACTTTGTATTCCTAAAAAAGAAGTTGATAAGATTTTCGATTTGGATGAAGCGACATATAATGCCTTAATGAGTTTTTCAAGAACTGTAGCTTTAGCCTTGAAAAAAGCAGTGCCCTGTAAGCGTATTGGCGTTAGTGTTATTGGTTTAGAAGTGCCACATGCTCATGTGCATTTAATTCCGTTACAATCTATGGATGATGCTCGATTTATTCAAAAGGTAAAATTATCTGTGAAAGAATTTGAAGCGTTGGCTGAAGCTATAAAAGCTGAATTATAAATTCAAATAGTATATTAAAAATATCATCGAGGTTATTACTACTAAAATTGCCGAAATTAAAATCCAAGATGTTTTTTTAATATATGTTGAAGATTTGTTTGGGGTGAACGTTTTTTTCTGATATTCAAAAACACGATCAATATCATTAGTCCATTGCACAGGATATATAATAGAATTACATTTTTTACATGCTATTTCATGGCTAATTTCAGAAGTAATAGATTTATAAAATTCGGTTTCTTTTATTTTCTGTTTAAAAGTTAAATACAATCCTTCCTTAGTAAAACACTCCGGGCAATTGTTTTTTAGTGCAACAACTTTAACATCAATTAGTTTTTCAGCCATAATGAATTACCTTTTAGGTGGCGCGTTTTAAACGAATCTGTATGGTGCTACCTTTTCCTTTTTCAGATTGTAATACTTTTATTTTTCCATTATGAAAATCTTCAATAATACGTTTGGTTAAAGATAAACCTAATCCCCAACCTCTTTTTTTAGTGGTATAACCGGGCTCAAAAATAGTATTGAAGTGTTTTTTAGAAATACCTTTTCCTGAATCTATAACACTCACTTTTACATCGTTTTCAAGTTGAGATACTTCAACAGTAAGGTTTCCTCTGCCCTTCATAGCGTCAATTGCATTTTTTACTAAATTTTCAATAGTCCAACTATAAAGTTGCTTATTTAGATTTACGAGAATTTCGCCTTCAGGTATTTTTATATCAAATTCTATAAGTTTTGATGATCTTCTTTTTAAATAATCATAAGAATCGATGGTTTCTTTAATAATATCAGCTTTTTCCAAGGTTGGAAGTGACCCTATTTTGCTAAAACGCTCTGTGATGGTTTTTAATCGGTCTACGTCTTTTTCAATTTCAATAATATACTCTGGATTTACATTTTCGGTTTTTAATATTTCAGTCCAACCAATTAAAGAGGATAAAGGTGTACCTATTTGATGCGCTGTTTCTTTAGCCATACCAGACCAAAGCTTGTTTTGTGTAGCATTTTTATTACTGCTATAAAAGAAAAAAATAACGGCGCCAAATAAAACAATTATTAATAATAATGCCAGCGGATAGTATTTAAGTTTGTTAAGTAAAGGGGAGTTTCCGTAGTATATAGTGCTTAAAATACGGCTGTCTGCTCTAACAAAAATAGGGTCGTTTTCACTTTTAAAAGTCTCAATAACAGTTTTAAGATAAATAGGGTCTTCAATTTTATCAGTATCAATATTGTTCGAACTGCTTAATTTCCCGTATTCATTTACCACGATCATGGGTGTTGTAGTATTGCTATTTAAAATTTTTAGTGTTAAATTTAGGTTGGTATTGGTATCCGAATTCACAAATTCGGTTTGCGCGAAAGACCAATTTTCCATTTTTGTACGTTCCTCATCTTTAAAATGTTGAAAAAATTCATAAGTTTTCCATAAAATAAGGGAAACAATAGCGAAGGAAATTATAACAATAATCCAACGGAATGCGTTGCTATATTTTGTAAAAATCATTTAAAAAATTAATTATCTGTTAATATAATGTAAATCTGTTAATATTATTGTTCAAGTTGTTAGTAAGTCGGTTTTTAGATACGTTATAGTTTAATTACCTTTGTTGAAATTGAAAAAATAAATGCCCTCATTAGACCCAAAAAGCTTATCAACCAGCGAATTGCATAGTTATTTGTTAAGTGCTGTAGCACCAAGGCCAATAGCCTTTGCTAGTACTATTGATGCTGATGGTATTCCAAATTTGTCGCCATTTAGTTTTTTTAATGTATTTAGTGCGAACCCACCAATACTCATTTTTTCTCCTGCTAGACGTGTTAGGGATAACACAACTAAGCATACTTTACAGAATGCTGAAATAACAAAAGAAGTGGTTATAAATGTGGTAAATTTTGATATGGTCCATCAAATGTCGTTAAGCAGTGCAGAATATCTAAAGGGTGTTAATGAGTTTGAAAAAGCAGGATTAACGATGTTAAAATCGGATGTTGTAACACCTTTTAGGGTTGGCGAAGCACCTGTGCAATTTGAATGTAAGGTGAACGAGATTATTAAGCTAGGAACCGAAGGTGGTGCAGGAAATTTAATTATCTGTGAAGTTGTAAAATTACATATTGATGATGCCGTTCTTGATGAAAGTGGCGCAATAGATCAAAAAAAAATAGATTTGGTTGCTAGAGCGGGAGGGAGTTATTATAGCCGAGCGAAAGATGGGTTTTTTGAAATCCCAAAACCACTTTCAAAATTTGGTATAGGTGTTGATACTTTTCCAGATTATGTTAAAAACAGTATGATTTTAACTGGAAATGATTTAGGTATGTTAGGAAACATTGAAGCCTTACCAAGTAAAGAAAGTGTAAATGCTTTTGTTGAAGAAGTAGGCGGGCGATACCCAAATATAAAAATAGCAACGCACAGGAAGAAGCACAAATTGGCGCGCAACTATCTTAGTTTTGGAGATGTTGAAAGTGCTTGGAAAATATTACTATCCTAAAATTAGGATTTTAAACTTAGACGAATATTTAATAATTATATAAAAATGGAAGTACAAGGTAAAGTAAAATTAATTGGAGAAACAGAAACTGTTGGTAATAATGGTTTTAGAAAAAGAGATATCGTTGTAACTACGGAGGAACAGTATCCGCAGCAAATCTCAATTCAATTTGTTCAAGATAAAACAGATTTGTTAAACAACTATAAAGTTGGTCAAGATGTTAAAATAAGTATTAATTTAAGAGGTCGTGAGTGGACAAGCCCACAAGGTGAAACTAAATATTTTAACTCTATACAAGGGTGGCGAATTGAAGCCTTGCAAAGTGATGCTGGCGGAACAAATATGCCTCCAGTACCTCCAGCAGATGCTTTTGAGCCTGCAGGTGATTTAAAAGAGGAAGATCATGACGATTTACCTTTTTAAATAAACCCATTTGACATTCCTGCAAAGGCAGAAATCTCAAGATAAGTTTAAAACGAACCTCAATGTTTATATAAATGTTGAGGTTTTTTATATTTATTTATATGCAATACTTAACAGAAAATATATGGTTTCCAGATGTTGATAAAGCTTCGCCCGAAGGTTTGCTGGCTGTTGGTGGCGATTTATGCGTTGAAAGGTTATTGCTGGCCTATAAAACAGGTATATTCCCTTGGTTTGGAAACAATGAGCCTATTCTGTGGTGGTCACCTGATCCTCGTTTTGTGTTGTTTCCAAAACAACTAAAAGTTTCAAAAAGTATGCGGCAAGTAATGCGAAATCAAGATTATGAAGTAACCGTTAATAAAAATTTTAGAGCCGTGATTACAGAGTGTGCGCTGGTAAAACGAAACGGACAGGAAAGTACTTGGGTTACAAATGGTATGATTGAAGCTTATGTGAATCTTCACCATCAAGGATATGCTAAATCTGTTGAGGTATGGAAAGATAATAATTTAGTTGGCGGACTTTATGGCGTAGATTTAGGTAATGGCGTGTTTTGTGGGGAAAGCATGTTCACTAAAATGAGTAATGCTAGTAAAGTGGGTTTTATTTCTTTTATTCAAAACACTAATTATAATCTGGTAGATTGTCAAGTGTACACCAACCATTTAGAAAGTTTGGGTGCACAGGAGATTTCGAGGCAGACTTTTTTGAAGTATTTATAAGATGAAAAATTATCTAAATTTTAAATACAGCCGAAGTTAGCACAAACAACCTATGCTCTGTTTGTAAATTAAATGCCTCAAAACGATACTCCAAACCGGTTTGGAATTTTAATTTATTATTTATTTTCCAACCTATTTGAGAGGATATTCTAAAATCGCATTCTGGCTTAGCGGTTTCACTCAAACTCAATAAGCCTTCTGTGGAATTTACTAGATAAGCTTCACCAATATCCAATTTTTCACCATTTAATGGAAAATCGATAGCAAACCGATAACGGTTTCTAAAAATAGTTTTATCTTTTAATAAGCGTTGTTCACTCCTAAAACGATGCCCGTAACGTTTACCTAACGTTTTTATTTTGTAGTTAAATTGTTCGGTAATTCTTAACTCGTCGTGTCCCGTTTCAAAAGCATCACGATGTCTATATTCGACTCCCAAACTTAACGAATAGTTATAGTTTAAATTGAAAGTTGAAAAATGTGCGAAATCTAGCTGCTGCTGTTTTAAAAGAATAACTTCATCTTGATATAAAAAACAACGTGTTTCAAGCGCAAAATGAATTGTGTAGAATGGGGAGACTTTGTGATTTACAGAAAGTGCCGATTCGCCCAAGCCTATAAATTGACTTTGAGCATGGCTACTACCATAACTGATAAATAAAATTGCAAAAACAATTACCCATTTAGTACAATGCATGTTCATAAGAAGAAAAAATGACTTTTCGAGAGTTCTCAAATTTACCATGTTCATTAAAAGTAAATTCATTCAATTCACGAGTGGTACTTGTTTTAGTTTCAGCTATAATCTCGTAATGAGAGTTTCTATCAAAAGGGTTTTTTACAATTAGAAGTATAAAATTTTCATCTTTCATTTTAGTGGTATTTATGTATTGTTTTTGAATTTTCAATAATCTTGTTTTGGTATAATGGGTTTCAAAATATTCTGAAATATTAAATAATACACTTTTAGGAATGTTTTTTTTTTCGATAATTATTTCTATATCTTCAAGTTGTCCTGAAGGATCAAATTCTATACTATAATGAAGTCGTTTATATTTAAACTTTACTTCGTAGCTTGTTTTCTTTCCATCAATTTCTCTATAATATTTTAAGTGCTTTACTTTTTTGAAAACACCATAAAAATAATTTTGAGCCTTTTGCGGAAAATTAGACTTCTGTATTCGTTCTTCCTTTTCATCTTTTGTCTGGGAAAAGGAAAAGGACACGTATAAAAGAAAGATTATAAAACTATACTTCATCATATCTAAAACAATTAACTTCATGATCATTTACCATGCCAGTAGCTTGCAAGTGCGCATAAACTACGGTCGAGCCAACAAATTTGAACCCTCGTTTTTTTAAGTTTTTACTTAGCATATCACTCAAAGGTGTGTTTGCTGGAGCAATTTTATAATTTTTTACACTATTTTTAATAGGTTTCCCATCAATAAAGCCCCAAATGTAATTGCTAAAACTTCCAAATTCCTCTTGAATTTTTATGTAGGCTTGTGCATTAGTAATTGTAGCCTTTATTTTTAGCTTATTACGAATAATACCCGCATCCTGAAGTAAAGCATCAATTTTATCTTGTTTGTAATGGGCTATTTTTTTATAGTCGAAATTATCAAAAGCTTTTCTGAAATTTTCACGTTTGCGTAAAACTGTAATCCAACTTAACCCTGCCTGAAAGGTTTCTAAAATCAAAAATTCAAAAAGTTTATTATCAGTATAAACAGGAACGCCCCATTCATTATCATGGTATTGTTCATATAAATCATCACCTTCACACCAACCGCATCTGTGTTTTTTAATATCCAAATAATAATTTTTTTTAATGCCCATTTTGGGCTGTAAGGTTTAAAGTAAAAGTATGACAAATATCATCTTAATTAAAATATTGATAAATTAAATTGGTTCTGAACGATTTTATTATCCCTATATATTATGAATTCTATTATAAAAAAGAGTATTGATAAAGCTTTATCATATCAAGACTACAGAGTCTTGGTTAAGCAATTAGCAGAAAAAAATACTAATTCCGGACTAGAAAAAGCAGAGGATTTAGCTAATTATACGAAGCTTAATGATAGGCGAATGATGCGCTGGGACAAAACCATTAAAATTTCTGAAGATGCACAACAAAAAATTTTAAAATTTAATCAAAAAATAATATGGTTAATTATTACAGAGAGCTGGTGTGGTGATGCAGCCCACGTTATTCCCGCACTTAATAAAATGGCAGAATTAAATTCTAATATTGAAATTAAAATAGTGCTTCGTGATGATAATCTAAAACTTATGGATTTTTTTTTAACTAACGGAGGGAGAGCGATAGCGAAAGTTATTATGGTTGATACTGAAACTGGAGATGTTTTAAATACTTATGGGCCAAGACCAACTGAAGCTACTGAACTTGTTAATGATTATAAACATAAAAACGGTAAAATAACACCAGATTTTAAAGAAGATTTACAACATTGGTATAACAAAAATAAATGGCAAAACGTAATACATGATGTTATTGGTATACTTTGTAAGCTGCAGAAAACTACTTGCCAATAAAGAAAAACGTGATGGATCCAATTTGTGTGTCCTTTGATACATCTGCATCAAATTGCGATCGTTTAGCATATTCTATAGCATGTTCGATTAAACATTCATTATTTGACGTTGAGGACGTGTTCTCGTAAGCATCAATAACCTTACCTCTAGAATTTACTGTAATATTAACTACTATTTTACCACTATCTTCACATAAATAGACTGGAATAGGAATGTAAACTTTATTTCTGTTTCTTAATGAATACCGGACAGAACTTTTGGAGTTGTTTCCCTCAGATTGTTGCTTTTTAAGCAAATCATTCACCTTACTAAATTTTGATAATTCTTCTTGATTTAATTTCGAATCTTCAGGAACTTCAAAAGTTTTTCTTGAAATAACCTTGTTTTCAGAGGGCGAAGTAGATTTTGGTACATAATCTTCAGGTGGTGCTATTGTTTTATAGGCCTGTGCAAAATGTTTTACATTTTGGTCTTCATTAAAAGCATTGTTGGTTTCCGCTTTGGTGTTTTTAAGATTATCTAAAGCATCAGGGGTTTTAATTTCGTCTTCTGTAAATTCCTCTTCAGGCTCTATTTCATAATAACTTTCAGAGGGAAATTTGGCCTGTTGCTTAAAGCTCAAGTTAAAAATGGAGAGTATAACAGTTCCAGTAATTAGAAATGTAATGAGTAGGGCTTTATGTTGGTTGTTCAGATTCAATACGGTTCATTAAGTTGGGGAAATCGTATTAATATTTACGGCAAAATACGTTAAAAAGTTTAAAACGTCAATAATTCTATTAAAATTGAGATATTAATGTGCGCTTAGATTTTTGATAAAATCTTCAACTGAAGATGCGTTGGAAACATTAAAGTTACCAATTTTGGTTCGTTTTAAAGCAGATAAGTGCGCTCCAGAATTTAGGGCTTTCCCAAAATCGTTAGCTAAAGACCTAATGTAGGTGCCCTTACTGCAAACCACCCTAAAATCTATGTTTAAATTATTGATTTTAGTGATTTCAAATTCTGAAACAGTTACTGTTCTCGCTGGAATATCTACATGTTCACCCGCTCTTGCAAATTCATATAAACGTTTTCCGTCTTTCTTTAAAGCGGAAAATACAGGTGGAAATTGCTCAATCTCGCCAATAAACTGTTTGGTTGTGCGGTGAATTAAATTTTTAGTAATATGCTCTGTTGGATAAGTGTTATTAATTTCAGTTTCCAAATCAAACGAAGGTGTAGAACTTCCTAAAACTAGAGTGCCTGTATATTCTTTTATGTGTGCCTGAAAAGTGTCAATTTGCTTGGTCATTTTTCCTGTGCAAATCACTAATAATCCTGTCGCTAGAGGGTCTAATGTGCCAGCATGACCTACTTTTATTTTTTTAATGTTAAACGCTTGGCGGATTTCCCATCGTAATTTATTCACGACTTGAAAAGAGGTCCAATTTAGCGGTTTGTCAATTAGTAAAACTTGTCCGGAAAGATAATCTTCAAGCGTTTTCATCTTAATTTGATAATGGAAAATATGATGGCGATTAATCCAACAATAACACAATAAATAGCGAAGTAAGATAATTTACTTTTCTTTACCAAAGCAATCATCCACGTACAAGCAAATAATCCAGCAACAAAAGCCGCTACAAAACCAATTGATAATGATGTGAAATTTCCAGCATCATAACTTAAATCGCCACTTAAAATATCTTTAGCAATTTTACCAAAAATTAAGGGTACGACCATTAAAAAAGAAAAACGAGCCGCTTTGGTTTTATCGTTTCCTAATAAAACCGATGTTGATATTGTCGCTCCAGAACGAGAAATTCCCGGCAACATTGCAACAGCTTGAGAAATTCCAATAACAAAAGCATTTTTAAAAGATACTTTTTTATCGGTGTCTTTGGCTTTATCTGCCATAAATAAAAGAATAGCTGTAACGATAAGCATACAGCCTACTAATAAAATATTACCACCAAAAAGAGCTTCTAATTGAGCTTCAAAAAACAAACCAACGATAACCGCAGGAACCATAGATAGTGCAATTTTAGAAATGAATTGCAAATCGTCATTCCATTTAAACTTTAATGCCCCTTTTATAAGATCCAAAATATCTTTTCTAAATACCACAATGGTACTTAATGCTGTTGCAAAGTGAAGTACGACTGTAAACAACAAACTTTCTTCGGGTACGGAATTATCGCCAAGAATGGCTTTCCCTAATTCTAAATGCCCACTTGATGATACCGGTAAAAACTCAGTAAGTCCCTGAATAATCCCTAAAATAATTGCGTCGATAATTTCCATGGCGCAAAAGTATTAAAATAGTGGAATTTAAGCGTGTAGCGTGGTTGAAATTTAAAATTATTTTTTATCAGGATTCAATAAAATAGCATAAATTTCTATTCCGAAACCAACAAGTATAAGCATTGGCGCCAAACGAATACGGCGAAAATTAAAAATTTCAGGATTAAAAACATTTGGGTCATCGCTCCCGCCACCAGACATTAAAATAAAACCAAGTGCAATTATGGCTAAACCAATAAACATGAATTTATAGTTTTTCTTCCCAAATACAAAAACAGGGCGTGCTGCTTCTTTTCGTTTTTTTTCTCCCATGATTAAATCTCGTAGAATATATTTATCGCAAAGTAAATGATTTATTAAAACAATCTTGTTAAGACAAATCTAAATTTTTTTAAATCCTTCGCAACTAACAACTAACAACTAATAATACAACTCGTCTGTTTTCAAATTTAAAAAGCGTTGCGTTGCAAAATGGGTGCTTATCCAAGTAATTATAATGCCTAATGCAAAAACAAAAATAAATAATAATCCAACTAAAATAGGATTGCTTAACAATTCCAATTCAGTAAACGTTTTATTTAAATAGTATAAAACAATGGCCATGCCTATTAAAGCTATAAAAGCACCAATCATACCTAAACGCACACTTTTCCAAACAAATGGTCTGCGAATAAATTGCTTTGTAGCCCCAACCATTTGCATTGTTTTTATGGTAAAACGTTTAGAATATACCGCTAATCGAATAGAACTATTAATCAATAAAACGGCAATTAATGTGAATATGCTACTAATAATCAATACCCAAATACTAATTTTTTTAACGTTATCGTTCATCAAGTTTACGAGGTCGTTATCATAAGTCACTTCTTCCACAAAGTTTTTACTCGTTGCTTCTGCGGAAATTTTATCAAGATGTTCAGAAGTCACGAAATCGGCCTTTAAATGTATATCGATAGAATTTTGAAGCGGATTGTAACCCACAAAATCCATAAAATCTTCGCCGTTTTCAGCTTTCATAAATTCGGCAGCTTGTTCTTTGGAAACATATTCGGTAGATTTAACATAATCTGCCATTGCCAAACTTTTTTCAAGCTGTTTGGTTTCAACATCTTTAGCAGAATCTTTCAGGTAAATGGTCACGACGACTTGTTCCTTAAAGTGGTCTGAAACTTTTTTCGCATTTAAAACCAGCATGCCTAACAATCCCAATAAAAACAAGACTAAAGCAATACTTAGTACTACTGAAAAGTAGGAGGAAATAAGTTTGCGTTTTTGATGCTTTTCGAAGGACGAACTCATAAGGTTATTGGATTAATGCTGTAAAAATAATAAAGTATTCTAATTGATTGTTCTTTACAACGTTTAAACTTTCAACATTGTTATAATAAGTTTAAATTTGCGCCTTTATTAAGTAGGCATTAAACAGTTCTCAGTTAGCAGTAATTCGAAAATTATAGTAAAGGATGAAGTACAATTTCAATGAAATTGAAGCCAAATGGCAAAAGTATTGGGCAGAAAATCAAATATTCAAAGCAGTAAATGGCAGTGATAAACCAAAATATTATGTGTTGGATATGTTTCCCTACCCAAGTGGTGCAGGACTTCATGTTGGGCATCCGCTGGGGTATATTGCTTCAGATATTTATGCACGCTATAAACGCCACAAAGGGTTTAATGTGTTGCATCCACAAGGGTATGATAGTTTTGGATTGCCTGCGGAACAATATGCGATTCAAACAGGGCAACATCCTGCAGTTACAACTGCCGAAAATATAAAAACCTACCGTCGTCAATTAGACCAGATTGGCTTTTCGTTTGATTGGTCTCGTGAGGTAAGAACGTCCGATCCAAAGTATTACAAATGGACGCAGTGGATTTTTATTCAATTATTTAATTCGTGGTATAATAACAATTCTAATAAAGCTGAAGATATTTCAGAATTGGAACAGGTGTTTGCTTCAAATGGAAATACTAATGTCAATGCAGTTTGTGATGATGATATTGAATCGTTTTCTGCGGAAGATTGGAATGCTTTTGATTCAAAACAACAACAGCAAATACTATTACAATACCGATTAACATATTTAGCAGAAACCGAAGTGAATTGGTGTCCTGCATTGGGAACGGTTTTAGCTAATGATGAAATTGTAAATGGTATTTCAGAACGCGGCGGGCATCCTGTAATTAGAAAGAAAATGACGCAGTGGAGTATGCGAATTTCGGCATATGCAGAGCGTTTGCTTCAAGGCTTGAACACTATTGATTGGACGGACTCTTTAAAGGAAAGTCAGCGTAACTGGATTGGAAAATCGGTTGGAGCGTCGGTAACTTTTAATGTTAAAGATCACGATGCTATTATTGATGTGTTTACAACCAGACCAGATACTATTTTTGGTGTTAGTTTTATGACGTTGGCTCCGGAACATGAATTGGTATCTCAAATAACAACTCCCGAACAAAAAGAAGCTGTTGAAACTTATATCTTAGCGACCGCAAAGCGAAGTGAGCGTGATAGAATGGCCGATGTAAAAACTATTTCGGGAGCGTTTACTGGAGCTTATGCAGAACATCCATTTACAAAAGAACCTATTCCAGTTTGGATTGGCGACTATGTTTTAGCTGGTTACGGTACTGGAGCGGTTATGTCCGTTCCTTGTGGGGATGAACGTGATTATGCCTTTGCTAATCATTTTAACATTCCGATTCCTAATATTTTTGAAGGGGTAGATATTTCGGAACAAGCCTATTCGGATAAAGAAAAAACCGTTATTGGAAATAGTGATTTCCTAAACGGGATGAATTATAAGAAAGCAACCAAACGTGCTATTTACGAATTGGAGCAAATTGGTCAAGGTGAAGGAAAAACGAATTATCGTTTGCGTGATGCCGTTTTTAGTCGTCAGCGTTATTGGGGAGAACCATTTCCTGTGTATTATGTAAATGATATGCCACAAATGATTGATGCAACGCATTTACCAATAAAACTTCCAGAAGTAGAAAAATATTTACCAACCGAAACAGGCGAACCACCATTAGGCAACGCTACCGTTTGGGCTTGGGATACCAATAAAAATGAAGTAGTTTCGAATGACTTGATTGATAATAAAACGATTCATCCATTAGAATTGAATACGATGCCAGGGTGGGCAGGAAGTTCATTCTATTTTATGCGTTATATGGATCCTGATAACCAAAGTGAAATAGCTTCAAAAGAAGCGATGGATTATTGGCAAGATGTGGATTTGTATATAGGCGGAAGCGAACATGCTACAGGGCATTTATTATACTC
>Ga0209186_1000066_pt1 | contig 81288 bp, 66 predicted proteins | sample SidtaG_FD_187426 | JGI IMG/M metagenome (GOLD analysis project Ga0209186, IMG submission 187426) | Marine algal microbial communities from Sidmouth, United Kingdom - Sidmouth_Male2 metaG (SPAdes) (version 2) | ecosystem: Host-associated > Algae > Red algae > Unclassified | place: Sidmouth... | reverse complement strand
TGGTTTATGAGGTTTCTGATGAAAGTGACGTCTATCAACTTCGCAAAAAAGTGCGGACCTTGTCCAATAGGCTCCATCTTAAATTCGCCTTCGGATCTCTATCAGTTGACCCACGAAGCGAAGCAGTCGATGACTTGCTTCATGAATCGTGAAGAACCAGTAGAACAGAAGTCGAAAAAAGCCCTGTGGATCGTTCTCATCGTCGTTGCGATCATCCTGCTCGTCGCGGTCATTCAACTGCTCGTGACCCAGGTATTCAGCAACTCGGTTGATGACCTGTGGGACGGTGCTGCCGAACAGCTCGGTCAGCCGATGGAACCTTAGCAGTCTTTTTCCGCCGCGAAAATCCTCGCCAATCGGGCAAAAAATCGACCATTCATAGGGTCGACTTCGCTGCTTCTCTTTCAACTGAATCTCCACCCAAACCAAAGAATCTGATGAACATCCTGCTCACTGCCATCACGGCGGCTTCCTTCTTCGCCCTCCTCACGTTCACCCCTCCTGCATTCGCGCAAGACGTCGGCAACGAAGCCCATCCGTTCACGTGGGTGAACGACTGGGTGCAGATGGATGACAAAAAAACCAACGGCGAACTCGGACCAACCCACGGTGGTGTTGTGGTCGACGCAGAGGGCCTCGTTTACTGCGCGATGGATTCCGAACACTCCATTCTGGTGCTGAGCGGCGACGGTCACTTCCTGCGCAAGTTCGACAAGAAATACCGCGGCTGCCACGGCCTATGCATCAACAAAGAAGGGGATGAGGAATTCATCTACGCCGCCCACATTGCCGGCAAGGCGATCGTGAAGTTCAAGCTCGATGGCACCGTGGTCTGGGAAATCAAAGGCCTGCCGGAAGAAGCCGGCGTGCCGGCCAACGCCTACCGCCCAACGGGGGTCTGCGTTGCCGCCAACGGTGACGTCTACGTGGTTGACGGCTACGGCTCGAACCACGTCTTCGTCTGGGACAAGGACCAGAAGTTCGTGAAGAAGTTCGGCGAAAAAGGCAGCGGCGACGGCCAGTTCAAAACCTGCCACGGCATCGCCCTCGACACCCGCGGCGAGACACCGCTGCTGCTCATCGCCGACCGCGAGAACCGCCGCCTGCAACACTGGAGCCTGGACGGCGAGTTCGTGAGCATCGCCGCCACCGACCTGCGACGCCCCTGCGCCCTGTCGATCCGCGGGGACTTCGTCGCCGTCGCCGAACTGCAAGCCCGCGTGACCATTCTCAACAAGGACAACAAACACGTCGCTTACCCCGGCGACAATCCGAACAAAGCCCAGTGGGCCAGCAATGGCGCGGCACCCAAAGATTGGAAAGCCGGCCACTTCACCGCCCCGCACGGTCTCAGCTACGACCACGAAGGCAACCTGATCGTCATGGATTGGAACCGCCACGGTCGGATCACCAAGCTGATCAAGAAATAAAACCCACACATCCATCCGGTCGTTCGACAAACGATCATCTTAAAGGGATCCTTCGGGGTCCTTTTTTAATTGCCCTCAAGATGCATTAATTCCGTCGAGAATTTTGGCCAAGACGAGGCGAACGAAAGACACATGCAAGCCAAGATAGAATATCGCGCAGCCGATGCCACCCACCACCAGCGCACCAACTCAGGTGATCAATGGTGTGGGAACCACAAGGACCCGGCAGGCCCGCGATCAACATACGGGTACCTCACCTTGCCCCATCCAGTCATGATGATGGATACCCCATGGAGTTCAAGGCCGATGCGCAGGCGGGTTTTTGGCGCTTAATCCCTTGACCCCCGCAGATTTTCGGCTTTATTTCTATTCCTATGGGACAACAACTACGCAAACGCATTAAACGCAAAGCTCGCAAGCGCTACCTTAAGCGCCAGAAAGAACAGGCTAAAGCGAAAGCCAAATAACGGCTTTTTTCGCTTTACCATCTTCCGGTCGATGAACCGGGCTTCGCCCTAATATGATCGCCTTTCTTGAAGGCATCCTTGAGCAATCCTCGCCCACGCGAGCGATTCTCAACGTATCAGGTGTCGGCTACGACATCTCCGTTCCGATCAGCAGCTACGAGCGCCTGCCCAAACCCGGCGAACGCTGCCGAATTCTCACCTACGTGGTGTACCGCGAGGACAGCCAAACCCTCTACGGTTTTATGACCGAGGGCGAGCGCTCCACCTTCAAACTGCTGCTCAACGTCAAAGGCATCGGCCCGAAGATCGCCTTGAGCGCCCTGTCGGGCCTGTCGCCGCGCGACCTCACCAACGCCATTCTTGAAGGCGATGTGAAACGCATCAGTTCGATCTCCGGCATCGGCAAGAAGACCGCCGAACTCGTCATCGTGCAGTTGCGCGACAAAATCGATCCAGCCGACGCGCTTGCCGCCAAAAGCCTCGACCCCGATTCCGGCGCGCCCGGCGACGGGAAGTTGCGCGACGCGGTACTCGCCCTAGTCAGCCTCGGCTACAAACAAGTCGACGCCGCCAAAATGGTGAAGGCCGTGAAAGAGAAACACGACACCTCGGAGATGTCGGTCGAAGATTTGCTCAAGCTCTCGTTGACCAGCTAGAGCAGTTTCGCCAGCGCCGCGATCGCCGCCGTCTCGCTACGCAAGGTCCACGAACCCAGACTCACTGGCCTCGCCCCGAACGCGAGAATCGCCGCTTTCTCCGCCGCGCTGAAATCGCCCTCTGGTCCAATGAAGACGCCGACGCTCCCCTGCCCCGCCGCCGCTTCGACGATCGGCCGCTGCGCCTCGTGCTGCGTCGCCAGTAGCCAGACATCGCAGGACGCGGCCACCCCATTATCCGCCAAAAAGTCACGCAAGGAACACGCCGGATGCAGCGTCGGCAACCAGGGATTGCCGGACTGCTTGCAGGCCTCGATCAGAATCTGCCGACGGCGTTCGGCTTTCGACTCACCGCGACCGGCGACGATGCGCGCTTCGCAGTTGGCGCTTTCGACCGGAGCCACCGCCGTCACGCCGAGTTCGGTGGCCTTCTGCAAGATCAGTTCGAACTTCTGTGATTTCGGCAGCGCCTGAACGAGCGTCACCCGCGGCTGCAAACGCGGGACATGCCGGCGGTCGCGAACGCGTAACAGCACCGGTTCACTGGACACAATCTCGGCGCTGGCGACGTTGCCCTGTCCGTCGAGCACTTCGATGAGGTCGCCCACTTTGGCCCGACGCGCCTTAATCAAATGGCGCGCCTCCTCCTTCGATAGCTGAAGTTCGTCCGAGGCAACCGACGCATCCAGGGAGTCGTCGGACAAGGTAGTGGGCAGAAAGGCACGGAGCATGAGGCCTCCGGTTTAAGCGGGCCACCGGATGGAATCGAACGAAATTTCCCCGAAATCGGCTACTTCACCTCGACGCACGACTGCGCGTTCAGGATTGACCGCGGAAGGGCGCGGAAAACGCGGAACCTCTTCGGAGGAAACCACTTCTTTTTCGACCTGGGCTTCGCCCTGGTGTCCAAATCGAACACGTTGCAGGTACCAGAAATTCCGCGTTGATCCGCCTCTTCCGCGGTCAACAAATCCCAGCTACTCTGGCTCGTCTGTCGGCGGCTGTTCCACCGGCGGTTGTTTTACCGGCGGCTGTTTCGGCGCGGTGTTCACCATCCAGGCGGAAAAGCCGATGAGGAAATTTTTGAAGCCTTCGAGGTGTGGTTCGGGGATGCCCCAGTGGCCCGGCGTGTCGAGGGTGGCCATGAAGCAGCCGAGCCAGGACTGACGGCGTTCCTCGTTGATCACGAACGGAATATGGCGCGCGCGCATACGCGGCGGGCCAATCAGTTCGGCGTAGAGCGGCGGGCCGCCGAGCACGCCGCTGAGAAACATGGCTTGGCGACGCGAGGCGGCGGCCAGTTCGTCGGCGTCGGTTGGGAACAGTTCGGAAATGTCGGACGCGGCCAAGCGCTGGTAAAAATCAAGGCACATCGCGAACAAGTTGTCGCGCCCCATCGCAGCATGAATCTCGGTGCTCGGACGAATATCTTGTGGCGGGCCGGAAGGCGGAACGTAAATTGGACGAGACATGGGAACGTTTAGTATTGGTTAAAAAATCTGGAGGGCGAGGGGCCGCCCGAGCCGCTTGCGCTTGATCACGATCAAACTCTTTCGACCTCCTGGCTACTCGCTACCGGCTACTCTCCAGCTCCCCTTCGCGCGTCGCACCCTTCTGGTTCGCCTGCCAGTAATGCCCGGACTCGACGTGCAAACAGGTGAGCCAACCGAGCGGTTCGTAGACACCGGTGTCGATGCAGATGGCGTGACCGACCGAGCGCGGGTGGCCATCTTCCTGAATCGTGTGACCGCAGACCACCGTCTTGCCGGACTTGTGCGGCGGCGGGTTGATAAACCTCTCCCAGAACAAGTCGCTGTCTTCCTGATCCTTGAGATCGCGGTCCGGATTGACCCCAGCGTGGACGAAGATGTGGGTCTCCGTTTCGAACCAAGCATGCAAATTCTCCAGAAAGGTCCAGTGACTGTCCGGCACCGCGCCCCAAGCCTGCCCGCCGGTTCCCTGAACGTAGGACTCCAGCGCCTCGACGCCGCCAAACTGAAACCAGTTGTTGCGCGCCCGGGTGTTCTCGACTGCCATCAGCATCATGATCTCATGGTTGCCGAGCAAGGGGATGAGCTTGCCCTCGGCCGTGCGCGAACGCGCCCACTCCATCACGGCATAGGAATCCGGCCCGCGGTCGATGTAGTCACCGACGGTGATCAGCCGATCCTCGTCGGCAGGCACCACCACCTCAAGCAGGGCGTTGAGGGCGGTGTTACAGCCGTGAATATCTCCGATAACTAATGTTCGCATGTTGGAGGAGGGGTAACCATGCGCTTGGCAGTGGTCAAGGCGGGGCTGATTTTTTGGTTTTTTCCTTGGGTAAACGGCACCCAACAGACGTACTTTAGACCCAACCCCAACGAATATTATGAAATACTGGACCCTGATTGCCGTCGGCATCACGATTGCCGCCTCTTTGGTTTTCGCCAAAGAAACCGCTGAAAAAGCTGCTGAGGAAAAAACGGAAACGCCCGCCGCCGAAGCGGTAGCAGAAGAGGAGGCCGAAAAAGCCGCGTCCGAGGGCGTCGTCTCCCTCCGCGAAATTTACAACCACCGCAGCAGTTGGCCGCGCGAGATCACGGTCACCAAAGACATCGAAGGCGACTCCGGAATCAAGTCCGGCGACTCGGTTCGCATCGTCGGCGTGACCAGTGCTGGCGTCAAAGTCATGAAGGACTCGACCCGCGCCGTCATTCCCGCCGAATCCACCTCGATTGTCGCCGACATCGAATCCAAGACCGGCAAAGAACTTGCCCGCGTCATCCCCGAACCCGAGCCCGAACCCGGCGAACCCGGCGTGGTCTCCGCCAGCCAGGAACGCGCCATCCCCGGCGACGAACTGGTCGGCCAAGACGGCGAGAAATTCGACAAGTCCTCCATCGGCGGCAAATACGTCGGCATCTACTTCTCCGCCAAGTGGTGCCCGCCCTGCAAGGCCTTCACCCCGAGCCTGGTCAAGTTCCGCAAGGACAACGCCGACGAGTTCGAAGTGATCTTCGTCAGCTCCGACCGCAGCAAAGACGCCATGCTCGACTACATGACCAGCTACAAAATGGACTTCGCTGCCACCGCCTTCGGTTCGAAGATGCACAAAGAACTGCAAAAGAAATACCCCGCCCGTGGCATCCCCCACCTCGTCATCATCGCCCCCGACGGCCGCGTGGTCTCAACCAACGGTCGAGGTGACATCTCCTCCAATGCTAAAGGTGCCTTGGACGACTGGAAAAAATCCGCCGCGAAATAACCGACCCATAGCAACCGCTGGAACGAAAGTCCGCCCGATGGTTCGCGCCGCATTCAATCGCCGCACCATCCTCGGCGGACTCTTTTCATGTGCAGCCTTGCCGACCGCGCTGACCTTGCCGTCGGTACTGCCGCCGTTGCTGGCCGCCGAACCGAGGACCGTTCGGCGCGCCGCCATTTTCGGCCACACCGGACGCGGCAATTACGGACACCGTCTCGACCGCCTGTTTCTGAACCGCGACGACGTCAAAGTCGTCGGCGTCGCCGACCCGGTCGCCAAAGGCGCGAAGAAGGTGGCCGCGCTGTATCCGGGCGCCGAAACCTTCGCCGACTACAACCAGCTCCTCGCCAAGCTGAAACCCGAACTGGTCGTGGTCGGACCGCGCTGGACCGATCAACATCACGACATGGCCGCCGCCGCCCTGCGCGTCGGCGCGCACGTCTTTCTCGAAAAGCCTTTCACCCAGACCTTGGCCGAAGCCGACGCCTTGCTGGCGCTGGCCAAGGAAAAGAATCGGCGCATCGCGGTGGCCCATCAGATGTTGATGGATCCCAACATCCAGGCCCTGACCAAGGTGATTCGCGACGAATCCCTGATCGGGCCGCTGGAAGAGATCCGCGTGTTTGGCAAGATGGACCACCGCGCCGGCGCCGAGGACTTACTGGTGCTCGGCACCCACTTGTTCGACATGGTTCGCTGGTTCGGCGGCGACGCCGTGTGGGCGACCGCGCACATCATGGAAGGCGATCACGAAGTGACCCGCGCCGACGCGCGCAAGGCGCGCAATGATGATCTCGGCCTCATCGCCGGCACCCAGATCCATGCGCAGCTGATGCTCGACAGTGGCGTCCATGTGTCGTTCGTCTCGCGGAAAGGGTTGAAAGATCTAACCAGCGGCTGGGGCTTCGAGCTGCGTGGGCAGCGTTCGGCGGTGCGCGTTTTTCTCAATCATCCAACCCGAATGTATCTGCGCGAGCGCAAGACGGTGGGTTCGGAGATCACCGAGATCACCGATCACTGGAAACGCTGGCCGGCGGATCCGAAAAGCTATCCCGCGTTCGCCGGCGGTGAGGCGATGGACGATTTTAACCGCCGCCTGACCGACGACTGGTTGGCCGGCATCACGGAACACCGCGATCCGATTTGTTCGGGAGAACGCGCGATGAAATCGCTCGAAATTCTCCACGCGATTTTACGCGCCGGACTCAGCCGCGAACGCGTGACGATCCCCTTGGTAGATCGGAGTCACCCGCTGAAGTGATCCGCTAAACGAAGCGCTTTTTACAGGCGAGTAGAATTGTAATTGTTTTCCTGATTGCCCCGCGCCTCAATAATACCCCAACATTGATCTTCGCCCTTAGAAGCACATCGTAAACTTCTTTAGCGCGTTGCGACAGATCGAAGCATTGTTCGTGATACGACTCACGATCCTCGCTTGAAAACTTAGTTGGCGTTGGTCGGTGCCGCGCGGTAGCGCGGCATAACTAAAAATCATAAAAGAATAGGTATCTGGCGCTCATTTATGAACCCTCCAACCGAGGCAAATCACCGCCTTCATAGCCGGCGTAAAACGCTTCCGCGAACGCGGCAAACTCCCCCGCTTCGATCGCGCCACGGATGCCTTGCATGAGCTCCTGATAGTAGTGGAGGTTGTGAGTCGTACACAGGATCGGGCCGAGAATTTCTTTGGCGCGAAACAGATGGTGCAGGTACGCGCGCGTATAACGCGAACAGGCCGGACAGCCACAATCTGGATCCAACGGACGCGGGTCGGCGGCGTGCCGGGCGTTGCTGAGATTGATCGCGCCGCGCCGGGTGAAGGCTTGGCCGTTACGCCCCGAACGCGTCGGCAGCACACAATCAAACATGTCGACGCCACGGCGCACCGCTTCGACCATGTCCGGGGGTTTGCCGACCCCCATCAGGTAACGCGGCTGGTCCTCGGGCAACATCGGCGCGGTGTAGTCGAGCACGTCGAACATCATCTCCGGCCCCTCGCCGACCGCGAGTCCGCCAATCGCGTAACCATGGAAACCGATGTCCGCCAGCGCCTTGGCCGACTCCTCACGCAACGCCGGAAACACCGAACCCTGAACGATCCCGAAGATCCCGTAGCCCTCGCGTTCGACAAACGCCTCGCGCGAACGCGCCGCCCAGCGCATCGACAAACGCATCGAGGTCGCCGCGTCCTCTTCACTCACCGGGTACGGCGTACACTCGTCGAACGCCATCGTAATATTGCTGTCGAGCAGATGTTGGATCTGGATCGAACGCTCGGGCGAAAGCTGATGCTTGGAGCCGTCGATATGCGAACGAAACACCGCCCCCTCCTCGTTGATCTCGCGGATCTTCGACAGCGAGTACACCTGGAACCCGCCCGAGTCGGTGAGAATCGGATGCGGCCAGTTCATGAACTGATGCAAGCCGCCCAGCTCGGCCACGCGTTCGGCGCCGGGGCGCAACATGAGGTGGTAGACATTGCCGAGCAGAATTTCCGCGCCGGTATCGCGAACCGCCTCGGGGTGCATCGCCTTGACCGAACCCACCGTGCCCACCGGCATAAACGCCGGCGTCTCCACCGAACCATGCGCGGTGTGAAAGCGTCCGCGCCGGGCGGGACCGTCAGTTGTAATGCGTTCGAAGCGGATCATATATGCCGCGTTCATAGCCGCAGCCCGCCGTGCTGACGATGGCAAAATCGACCGGTCGTGTTCTGAGCAAGAGCTAGGGCTGCAACAAATTGACGAGCTTGAAGAACGGCAAAAACAAGGCGAAAAATAAAATAACGCTATAAAGCAAACTGCCAAAGATCGTCGTGATCCTGATGAACATTGCGGGGCGCGGAGACTTCGCTTTTAAACACGCCCAAACAGAAAAGAGGACCAGTCCAAGAGGGACCAGCAAGGAAAGCCAATAGCTTCTCAACAGAAGCAAGGTGATCAAAGGCAGTTGGGCATCGTCACCTAAAAAGTCTTTGAAGATCTCTTCAAACTTCGGCACCAGGTAAAAGGTCAGCATAGCGAGCAACAGCGGCAGCACTTGCAGCGCCAGCAACCACGTTAATAGCCGTGTGCGGCGAATGACGAAGATCTCCTTATCTGACATGACCCGAACCTAGCATTTTCCGCCAGCAATGGCTGAAGAACAGCCGCAGAACCGCTAACAAGGCCAGTCCGACACTTGCCAATCCGAACGGAGTCGGCAAGGTCTGCAAAAACACCAGACTGACCTCCACCCGAGACGAACCATGAAACGGACGCCCCGTCCCCTCCCTCTTTTTCAACCAAGCCTGTTGGCCGCCTGCGCCACCACCCTGCTCTGCCTGTCCCCGGGACTCCAAGCCGAACCGATTCCGCCGGCCGAGCTGCCCCGCCCCGAACGCACCTCCAACGGTCCCGACTACAGCGCGCTAAACCCCGCTGTGTTCAACGTCGATTACTTCCGCATGGGTCTTGAGGGCGGACTCAATTCGCCGCTGATGCGCCACGATCCGATGCTGGCCCCGCTGGTCAACAAGACGCTGATCCAAAAGGCACTGCTGCAAGTCCAAGAACTCCAAAACGCCGGCGGGCGCGCCGATCCCGATGATCCGGAAGAAGGCAACATCCGCGAGGAACTGAGTCCGGTCGCCGCCACCGATCGAACGCCGCTGCTGCTCGGCGCGGCCAACGCGGTGCCTATCCTGCGTCTCCACCCGACGCCCTTCGCGCCCAATATTGTCGGCGGTTCACCCCAAAACGAACACAAGATCTCGGTCGTCGGCGCCGTGATTTCCGGCGGCGGCGACGCGACCATGCCCAACCGCGTGACCGCTGACTTCGCCACAATCGGCGGCGGCGTGAACAATCTCGCCGGCGGCGACAACAAGTTTCTCGACGCGCCATTCTCCACCATCGCCGGTGGACGCGGCAACCGCGTCGACCGGCGTCACGGCGCCATCGGCGGCGGCATCAACAACCTCGTCGCCGGCAACAGCGGCGCGGTCATCGGCGGCAAAGGCAACGCCGCCCGCGGCGACTACAGCCTCGTCGGCGGCGGGTCGGACAACGCCGCGACCGAACGCCACAGCACCGTCACCGGCGGCCAGAAAAACCAAGCCACTGCGGAATCCGCCAGCGTCGGCGGCGGCGAGAACAACAACGCCACCGGCGTCGCCGCCACCATCGGCGGCGGTGCCAACAACAATGCCAGCGGCAGCCACGCCATCATCCCTGGCGGGCTCGGCAACGTCGCCTCCGCCACCGGCGGGTTCGCCGCCGGCACCATGGCCCAATCCCGCCACGAAGGCAGCTTCGTCTGGGGCGATTTCACCAGCGCGCCGTTCGCCTCCACTGGACCCAACCAGTTCCTGCTGCGCGCCACCGGCAATGTCGGCATCGACACGGATTCACCGAGCGAAAAGCTCACCGTGCAGGGCAACATCGCGCCGGCAACCGACGACAAATACACGCTGGGTTCGGGCGCGTTGCGTTGGCGCGATCTCAACCTCTCCGGCAGCGTCGACTATGTCGGCAACCTAGTGTTCGCCGATCAAGGCAACCCGCGCATGCGGCTCGACGGCCAAGGCAATCTGCACCTCAGCGGCCAAGTGTTCTCGCAGTCCGGCGGCCAAGCCGTCGCCATCTCCGGTTCGTCCAGACCGATCAACGCCGGACGCGACTACGCGCAGGAAATCCGTTCGCTGAGCTCGCGCCTGCAACAGCTCGAATCCCAGGGTGGCGGCGGTTTGACCGCGCCGTTGATGCAACGACTCGCCAACCTCGAAGGCCTTGTCGCCAGCAACGCAAACAACGCAAACAACGCCACCACCCGCACCCCCCGCGCCCCGCGCACGGCAGTCACAGCCGCAGGGAACCCGTTGTTCCAACAAGAATTGACCGCCCTCGCCTCGCGCGTCCAGCAACTCGAAAGCACCAGCCAAGCTGCCCCACCACCCAGCCGCGGTTCGAACACCGAACTTGCGTCGATCAACAACCGGGTGCGCCAAATCGAAAACATGGCGCTGACACCGAAGGCCGAGTTCAGCCAACTCGCCTCACGGGTCGGCCAGCTAGAGGCCCAAACCAAAACCCTGCAAAATGACATCCAAACGTCGCCCGTGAGCGCCAGCAAAACTGAACTGGCAACGCTCACCACCCGCCTGCAACAGCTCGAGTCCAAGCCGGGTGCCGACCCCGCTGCCTTGCAACAACTCGCGGTCCGCCTGCAAGCCCTCGAACAAAAACCGGCGGCGGCGATCCCCAGCAGTGTCAACCAAGCGGAGCTTCAGGCCATCAACACCCGCCTGACCGCGTTCGCGCAGCAAACCCAAGCCGCACTGGCCAACATGCCAGCCGCGCCCGATCGCGCATCGATCGCGAGCAAAGCCGACCTACTCGCGCTCACCGCCCGGGTCGACTCCCTCGCCGCCACGCCGAACGTCTCCAAAGCCGAACTCAACACCACCTTCGCCCGCCTGCAACAGATGATCACCGCCAACAAATCCACGGCACCCGACCTGCGCCCGCTGAACATCCGCCTCGATGCGCTCGAACAATCCCTCAACAAACGGCCTCCGACCCCAGCCGGCGCGCCCGCTGACAACAGAGCACTTGAACGGGTCGACCTCGCCATCAGTTCGCTCAGCCAACGCCAAGCTGTCAGCGAACAGAACATGGCATCGATCCGCAAACAGGCTGAGAGCGCCTTGAGCAATACCGAGTCGATGCGCTTCACCGTTGGTTCACTGAACGAGAAAGTGCCGGGCCTCGAAAGCCGTCTCACCTCGATGGAACAGTCGGTGAAAAGCCTCGCCGCCAACCCCGCCCCAGGCAATCCCGGAGACGCGACCCGGTTCACCGGACTCGTTCAGTCGCTAGGGCAACGCCAATCCCAAGCCGAGCAAACGCTCAACCAAGTGGCAGCCACGCAAGCGCAACAACAAATCAAACTCGACCAACTGAGTGCCTCCGGCGGTTCCTCAGCCACGGTTCAAGCCAGCGTCAAAGCCCTCAGCGACGGACAGCAAAACTTGATCCGCCAGTCGGCCAATTACGCCGATCGCCAGAGCGTCGACCAACTCCAAGGCACCATCAACGCGCTCAAGCGCAAGATTGCCGTGCTCGAACAACAGCCGGCTCCGGCGGGCACCACCGCTGCGGCCCCCGGTTCCTTGGCTGGACTGCGCGCCGAACTGGCGAGCGTCAGCACGCAAATGCAGCAAGCCAAACGCGAACGCTCAGCCATCCAGCGCGACCAACTGCGCCTGCTCAGCCTCGAAAATAAAGTCAAAGCTCTGTCCCTCAATCCCGGACCAGCCGGGGCAGCCGCTGGATCCAACATTCCGTCGCCCGCTTCGACGCCGCTGGTTCGAACCGGAGCCGGCGCTAAAGACGTGCAAGCGATGGAAGTGCTCGGCAACCTGCTCGCCGTTCAGATGAAGGAATTTCAGACCAACCAAGGCAAGAGCCTGGGCCCCGACCCGGCCTCGTTTAACGCCCTGTTCGGCAACAAAGCGCCAGCCGGAACGATCGACTCCGCGCTAGCCGAAGGGGTGGCACTCACCGCCATCCAAGGTCTATTTCAAATTCTCGACGCACAGGACCGACGCATTATCCAGCTCGAGGAAAAACTCGCCAAGATGGCCGACAAGTAAACGGCCAACCACGTTGTATGCGGGCCAAACTCCAAGTCGACGGCGAATGGAAACGCGGCGTCCAGCTTCTGCGCCGATTGGTCGCGACTTCGATGTCCGATGTCGCCGCAACCCTCGCCCAAGCCGAGGCGGAAGCGGCGGCTGGTCACTGGGTCGTCGGCTGGGTTTGTTACGACGCCGCCCCGGCCTTTGACCGCGCTTTGGTGGCGCGGCGCTCACGCGGACTCCCGCTGGCCGCGTTCGGAGTATACCGCGAACTCGCTCCAGCCTCGGCACCTTGGGTCCATGATTTTTCTGTCGGCTCTTGGCGTCCCGGCATCCGCCGCGCACGCTATCTCGAACGCGTCGCCGACGTCCGCCGCTACATCGCCAGCGGCGATACCTACCAAGTAAACCTCACGCTGCCGCTGCGGGCTTCGTTCGAGGGCGACCCGGCCGGATTGTTCGCCCAGTTGGTGAACGCGCAACCAGTGGAGTTCGCGGCCTATCTCGAATGGGACAACTTCTGCGTCTGCTGCGCGTCCCCAGAATTGTTCTTCGAACGCGTCACCGACGCCAACGGCACGACCCAGCTGACCACACGACCGATGAAGGGCACGGCGGCGCGCGACCCAGATCCGTTCGGCGACCCCGAACGCGCCCGGGCTCTGGCCGCGTCCGAGAAGGACCGCGCCGAGAACGTGATGATCACCGACATGCTGCGCAACGATCTCGGTCGGATCGCGATTCCCGGCAGCGTTCAAGTGCCCGCCCTGTGCGAGGTCGAAACCTATCCGACGGTGCATCAAATGACCTCGACCGTGACCGCGACCGCGTCCGTTCGAGGCCAAAGCCTGCCCGACATTTTTCGCGCGCTGTTTCCCTGCGCCTCGATCACCGGCGCGCCAAAAGTCCGAACGATGCACATCATTCGCGAACTCGAAGCGAAGCCGCGCGGTTTATACTGCGGCGCCCTCGGCCTGATCCGCCCCGGCGGCGACTGCTCGTTCAGCGTGGTCATCCGCACGGCGGTGGTCGATCGCGAACGCGGCCGCGTCGACTACGGCGTGGGCGGCGGCATCGTCTGGGACTCGGTCGCCGAACAAGAATGGGAAGAGTGCCGGATCAAGACGGCGGTGTTGCGCGCGCCGCCGGTGGCGTTCGCACTACTGGAAACGATGTACTGGAGTCCGGTGGATGGCGTTCGAAATTGGGCACGACATCGGGCGCGGCTGGAACGTTCGGCGGGGTATTTTCACTACGAACTAGATCTTCCTGCAATCGAGCAAGCGCTTTCAGATCTGAACCATTCCGAGGCGTGCCGACTGCGTTTGACGAGCGCGCGATCGGGCGCGTTCGAACTGGAAGTCCATCCCCTGCCGCAGCCGTCCACCGAAGCTTGGCAGGTGCCCTTGGATTCGGTTCCGGTCGATCCCAACGATGTGTTTCTCTACCACAAGACCACCCGCCGAACGGTGTACGACGAGGCGCGCGCCCGCCATCCCGACGCCCCCGATGTGATCTTGCAGAACACCCGCGGCGAACTCACGGAGACCAGCATCGGCAATCTCGTACTGGTTCTCGACGGCGTTTCGTACACGCCGCCGATCACCTGCGGGCTCCTAGCTGGCGTTCGGCGCGAGGAGCTGTTGGCGTCCGGCGAACTCAAGGAACGCGTGCTCACGCCAGCCGATCTTGAATGCGCTGAAGCGGTCTACATGATCAACGATCTACGCGGTTCGGTGGCGGTTACGATAGAGGAAACAGATGAAACATGAAACGGTCGCTTCGTCTCAACGTTCATTTGGAAATCTGGCTTCCACGGGGACTCGTCGCCAACCCTCCACGTGTCATTAACTGAGTCACGACTCAGTTAATGGAATCGCGATTATTTTTTATTATTAGCCAGAATGGCCAACACGGCCTTGCTATCTTCGGCGGCTTTCACCTTGTCGTTCTTGTGCAGGATCTTGCCGTCTTTGATGATGAAGGTCCAACGGGCGGCGGAGACACCGCGTTCCAAGGTGTGTTCGACGCCGGCGACGCTACGCTTTAAGCTGCCGCCTTTACGGGTCGGCACGCCGAACGCTTTGGCGATGCTGCCATCCGGGTCGGCCATCAGCGGGAAATTGAGTTTGGAGTCCTGCTTGAACAAAGCCAGACCGGCCGGCTTGTCGCCGCTCACGCCGATGACGAGTGCGTTGTGTTTTTCGAACGCCTCCTTGCTGTCGCGAAACCCGCAGGCCTGTTTGGTGCAGCCACCGGTCATCGCTGCCGGGTAGAAATAAACCACCACGGTTTTGTCGCCGGCATCGGCGGACTTCCACGTTTCGCCGGAATCGAGTTTGCCCTCAAAGACGGGCGCGTCGTCACCGACTTCCAAGGCGAACGAGCTAAGAATGAAAAACGGAGCGAGAAGGACGGAGACGAAGAATGCTTTCATGGGATATCACTTGGGTTGAATTTTACTTAAGAACGGGTGCGGATGAGCAAATCATACAGTTTCGAGATTCATGCTCGAATCACGGCGAAAAATTCTGCCTTGGAATTCACCTGCGTCACGTGACGCGCTTCAAACTGAGCATAGCCCATTTTCGCTTCGCACTTGAGCCAACCCGTTTCTTGCTCCTGTAGCAGAGCCATTTGCAGGGCTGCGCAAATGACCTCATTAGCACTATGATATAAACCGGATGCCACTTTTTTCTTCACGGCCCGTTCAAACTCTGGAGGCTCTGGAGTAAGAAATATGTCCATAATTTCGCGTTTCAAATTTTCAGGGATGTCACCAGGGTTTTTGGGCGAAAAATCAAAAAGTTTCAATTTAACGGATCGACCAACGGTTGCTCTTCATAAGCATACAAAGCAGGAGACAATCGAATTCCCCGTATTCATGTGGGTTCTTACAATAATTTAGAACGTCTTCGGCCAGGCTAATCATCTGGAGCGCCTGGGACCATTGATGACTTGTCTTTAAATCATAGTCTGCTCGTTCCCGCGCGTCGCCAAGATTGTCAATCTGAGTGCAAAATCCGCGAAGCTCCTCAGATGGCCCGTGCGAAAGGCCGTATTTGCGCTGTTCATTCGTAGGACCCTCTTCCGCAAAATTCTTTGCAGCAGTTTTGATCTGCCGGTGCTCAAAATTTCGGCGTGCCAACTGGGCTGGCAATCTAGGTACAAAGATGCGCTCGCATGCCGTGTCCAACAATTGATGAAAGGCTCCGTAGTAAGCTGTTGAGATCGCCCTTCGATTCGCAGCTTCGGTATCGAGAACAACCAAATGCCGAGCAGCCTCAAGAAGGCCCTTAGCAAGGCTGGGCGTCGTCAATCATCCTCCAAATGTCTCCTTCGGCGGCGGCGGCTTGTTCCTGTTCAGCGCGTGTCCTGCAAATGGGGAGGCTGAGCAATCCCAAAGAGCCGAGGGCGTCAGCGCAAACGAGGGACGTTTTTCGACAGGCCTCGGCGGCATCCTCTGTCCATTCATTCGTTTTGAGAATGACGACAATTTCGACGAGTTCCCGTTCGGTCGCATCGGTATCCATCACTAAAACCGTGCGAAATCCGCAAGCTTGAAGCAGGCTCGGGAAAGGCGCTACACGAAGAGCCTTAGCAATGTCAGTGTCCGAAATTTGAGTCGTTTGCACAGAGATAAACTACCCTTATTAGAGAAATTTACCAGTGAATTTGGTTTTTAAGACCTGTTCTCGAAGCGGAATGAGCCCACCTCCAACGAACCCCCGATCACACATCAATGCCATCGCGCTGCCGGGCACGACGGCGGCGTTTGGCATTGAGCGAAAGGAGGAGCAGCGTGCCAAATCCGAACAGGCCGATGGTGGCGGGTTCGGGAACGACACCAAAGGTCAGGGCCAAGGTGGCCGGACTGGTGCCTTCGCGGCTGTCGAAGCGGCGGGCGTTGCGCGTTGTCGTTTCGTCGCCGACCAAAATCAAACCGTTGTTCGAACCAGGGTCGTCGATCCACGATTGCACGTCGGAAGACAGGACCGAACCCGTCCAGGTGTAGGTGCCCGGATTGTCCACCGTCGTGTTCGCGCTCGGAACGGCGTTGAAATCACCGCCCGGGGTCGTCCACGTCGCGGTGTTGAAGAAGGTGTGCAACCACGTCGCGTCGCCGGGAGTCGAAGCCGCGCCAGTCCCGCCCGGTATGCCGGCGTCGGACGCGCCCTCGCCCCAAGCGCTGTTCAGGGCGTGCGCGGTGATGGCGGTGGGGCCTTCGCCGCCGGGTTCGAGATTGAGGGACAGCGTGAGTTCGGCGCTACTGACCGGCGTGCCCGGCGCGACGCCACTCAGATCGAACTCCAGCAGGGCCCGGCGCGCATTACCGCCGGCCGTGTTGCCCACGTACAAGTGGGGACCGCTGCCATTGCTGGTCGCGCCGGACGCGCTTTCGTACAAGGTGTTGTCGAGACTCGGTGTGAGGACTAGGTCTTGAGCCGGGGCCAGAATCGCAACGCTGGCGAACACCAGGGAAGCGAACACGGCCCGGGAGAAAAGCCGGGAGATTGAGGAGGAGGAGGAGAAGTCTGCGGATCGATCAAGGAGTTGCATGGGGCCTATTTCTTTTTCGGTGTGTTGCTCGGGGTGTTGCTTGGGGTGTTGCTCGGGGTGCTGCTCGGGGTGCTGCCCGGGGTGCTGCCCGGGGTGCTACTTTGTTGGGCGTCGCGAATGCCATCATGATGGCGCGACATGTAGTAAAACGATTGGGTGCTGCTCTTTTCGCCGAGGCAAAACTGGAACGCGATCCGATAGCCACCTTTCGGCCATTCCGGTCCCTTCAAGGCGAGGACGTGAACCTCGTGCGAGACCGACTCGCCCGGTTTCAACGTCGTCGGCTTCGCGGTGGCGGGCACGGCGGCCAAGCCAGGCAAGGGATAGTTCTTGTCTTGGCAGCGGATGAACACCGAGGCCTTCCACAAAATCTTGCCATCGGCTGAAAGCAAAGCCGGCACGAGAGCTGGCTTGTCGCCGGGGTTGGAAACGGTGATCTTGTACGCGCCGTCGCCGTCCGGATTGGTCCACTTGATTTCTTTTGCCGGCGGCACTTTTTCCACCGCGAAGGTGACGCCATCGCCAACCAATAAGGTGGGACGACCGGTCGCGGCGCATTTGTGCTTGGCGTCGGTGGCGAGCGCGGCTGCCGGCCAGAAGGTCGGACCAAGTTCGGCCCAAGGCGAAACCAAGCCCTGTTCGCCGATCTGCCAGCCAAGCGGGATGTTCAAGGATTCCTGCGCCCGCGCCACGACCGCGTCCGACGCGATTTCGATGGCGTTGACCATCAGGTGACGGCGGTCGCGTTTGGCGCCGACCAATACTTTTTTGCCTTCGGGGAACTGCGGTTCCTGCATTTGCCGCGCCGAGTGTCCGAGCGTGATCTGCTGCCCCGCTTTGACGTCGCCGCGGAAGACCTTGTCGACCGTCACCATCAGACGCGTGTTGTAAATGGGCGGCAGCGACTTGGCCACGGGGCCGCGCTGAATCGCGTCGAGCGTGCCGGTGAAAACGGCGTCTTGGCTACCATAAATTGTGAGCATGTCTGCCGCCGGTCCGGCTGGTTCCTCCGCATTCGCCGACGCCAGCCCGAACGCCAACCCGAACGAGAGTAGAGAGAGGAGGACGAAAATTTTGGTTCGGGTGTTTTGCATGGATCATACCAATCGGACTAATACCCTAACTCACATCTGCTCGCTGGCAATCCCTGCCATGCGTTTTTTCAGTTGTTTCGCGTGGCGGCGCCGTCAAAGACCTGCGACACACCATGGGACCTTCACACAACATGTTTCACCGATCGGACCGCCACGCATGAGGAACCCGCTCCGCGCCAGCGACCCAACTGGATCGAACCCGCGCCTCGCCGGCTGCCCGGTCTGCGGTCTGGTCCAGCAGCTCCCCGAACTCGGCCCGCGTGAGTCTGCCGCCTGCACCCGCTGCGGCAAATCCTTAAAGCACAAACGCGGACGCAACCGCTGGACCGCCCCGCTCTCCCTCGCCGGCCTCATCCTCTACCTGCCCGCCATCCTGCTGCCGATGTTGCGCATCGAGCAGCTCGGCCACGCCAAGGAAGACAGTCTGTTGTCCGGCGTCGTCCACCTGCTCGCCGAGGGCTATTGGTTCGTCGGGTTGATCGTGCTCGCGTTTTCGATTGTGCTGCCGCCGCTCAAGCTGCTCACGCTCCTGCTGCTGTCGAGCACGAGTTGGGTGACCAATCACCACCGCAAAGCCCGCCTGTTCCACGCCGTCGAATTTCTCGGCAAATGGGGCATGCTCGATGTGATGCTGGTGGCGGTGCTGGTCGCTTGGGTGAAACTGGGTGACTTGGTGAGCATCGAAGCCGGAATCGGCGTGGTCGCGTTCGCGATTATGGTAATTGTCAGTTTGGTCGCCGGACTCAGTTTCCATCCGCAGAATATGTGGGACCCCGACGGCGACGGTATTCCGGGAATCGCGAACACCAATGAGGCCGAAGGAGCCATTTTATGAGCGAAGACAAACCGAAAGAGGACCCCACAATCGAAGCCAAACCGGCGGCGACAACCACGGCAAAAACGACGTCCTTGCCCACCGCCACCACCGTGAAGAAAAAACGGTTTTCGCTGGTCTGGCTGATTCCGCTGCTGGCCTTGCTCGGCGTCGCTTTTCTCCTCCATCGCGCTTGGTCCGAGTCCGGCACCAAGCTGACGATCACGTTCGAAGACGGCCACGGACTCAAAGCCGGTGACACCATTCGGCATCGGGGCATCATCGTCGGCGTGGTCGACGGCGTCGAACTGAGCGATGATCTGGAAGGCGTTCGGGTCGCCGCGCGCCTCGACCCAAGCGCCGCCAATCTCGCCCGTCAGGGTAGTTCGTTCTGGGTGGTTCGGCCGCAGCTCGCACTGGCCGGCGCGAGCGGACTCGAGACCGTGGTCGGCGCCAAATATCTGCGCGTCGATCCGGGTCCGCCGGACGCCCCGCGCCACATGGTGTTCGACGGAGTCGACGCGCCGCCGCTGGTGGCCGAACAGGAAACCGGCGGACTCGAAATTGTCGTCACGACTTCCGATGCCGCCGGCGTCGTCGCCGGCGCGCCGGTGACCTACCGGCGGATGCCGATCGGCAAAGTCATCGGCACCAGCCTGTCGCGCGACGCCAGCCGAGTCGAAGCCACGCTGTACATCGAACCCGCCTACGCCACGCTGGTTCGGGACAACACGCGGTTCTGGAAAATGAACGCGGTCAACGTGCGCGCCGGCCTGCTGCGCGGGGTCGAGTTCAATGTCGAGAGCATGCAAAGCCTGTTGCTTGGCGGCGTGGCGATCGCGACCCCGTCGAGTCCGGGATCGGAGGTCGAGCCCGGCACCCGCTTTGAACTCGCCGACGAACCCGAAGACGCCTGGCTCGACTGGTCGCCGCGCCTTCCGTTCAGCGGCGGGCTGGTGGTGAGCGAGTCCGCCGGACGCCCCGAGGCCCTGCGCGCGAAGCTCCGCTGGCAGGAGAAAAAACTGCTCGGCGGCATCCGCCAACTCGAACGCGGCGGTTGGGTGACCCCGCTCGGCAATCGCCTGCTTGGCCCCGCCAACCTGCTCGGCGATCCGGTCCCGAACGCGGCCGCGGGAGCGACCAACGTGTTCGAACTGGTGATCGACGAAACCACGATCACCGCCGCACTGCCGCCAGACGAAGGCGGCCTACTCGACATCCCCCTGCCCGCCAGCTGGGCCCCGCGCCACGTCAGCAATCGCGTTCCCGAAGGCCCCGAAGCCGTCCTGATTCTCTCCGGAAGCGATGCCGCGAACCGTCTACTAACCGCCGACTTGCTTAAACCCAAAGGCGTCACCTGGCACATCGACCGCAGCGTCACCTTCACCGCCGGCTGGCACGGCGCGCCGGTGCTCGGCGACGCCGACAAAACGCTGATCGGCTTGCTTCAAGTTGAAGGCCGCGAGGCAAAAATCGTGCCGTTGCAGAAAACGTTTTGACCGAAGAAGGTCCAAGCCAAAGGTGGCGTTGGCCGTCTTCGCCCTGAATTGAAAGGAGCCGCATTAGCGGTGTTATCCGAATGGCCGTGGTTGTAGCCCGCAGGGCAAGGCCACGGTCAGTGAAGGAAAGAGAATAGCCGCGTTAGCGGTGGCACCCTGAGTAGCCCCGGCTGCGGACCGCAGGGCAAGGCCGGGGTCAGCGCCGAACGAGAAAAGTAGCCGCGTAGCGGTGACACCTTGGGCGCTTGGGGAGAGGTTCCGATTCGGTCCGTTGCATCCACAAAACGCTCGGTGCTTCGTTTGAGCCAATCGTGGTTTGAAATGCCTGGTGCCACCGCTACGCGGCTGACCCAGATTGCGCACAACATTCCCCGGCCTTGCCCTGGCGGGCGTCAACCGGGGCTATTCAGGGTGCCACCGCTAACGCGGCTCTTTCCAACGGCGTTGTCCACGACATGACCGGCACTTGCGCATCTTCTTGGAGTGGCAATCAAAGCCACCGACTCGGAAAAAATCCTCCCGCGATTCGGTGTCGCGCAACTCCAGGTAACAATCCGGCTTATGGCAAGATCTCGCCATAGAGTGGCAAACTCCTGCCACACTATGGCAAACCTTTGCCATAAGCGAAAACCGCGAAAACCATAGAGGCAAGGGGGGCCGTCCGAGCCAAATAAAAGATCCGCTATCTTCCATCTTCAGGCCAAAGGCCTCTCACTTCGAACCCGAACCCAACTCAAAGCACGCCAAACTTTCGCGCGTCCGGATCACCATCGCCGAACCCGCCAAGGCGGCCGAGGCGCAACGCGAGCCCTTCATCCGCACCTTCGCCAGTTCGTCGCCGTCGCTCGGATTGAGAATGGTCAGCATCTGTGCGCCGTTCGATAGATAGAGCAGTTTGCCGTCGGCAAAAATGGGACTGATGATGCCGGACTTAAATCCTTCCTTCCACAGCGGCTTGCCGGACAGCAAATCGAAGGCGGCCGCGCCGGTGGTCGGGAACACGATCACCTTGCCGTCCACCACCACCGGACTTGAGGCCCCGCGCGTGTCCTCGAAGGGATGCTCCCACAATGCTTCGGCACGATCCTCGTATAGATTGTAAGCGGTCACACCTTTTTTCATGTGTACGATAGCGATGTCGCCAGACAAGGCGGGAGTCGAATCGCCATCGCCTTTCACCTGCCAGCGCGCGCTGCCGTCGGCCGGGTCCACACACGCGAGTACGCGACTGCCCTCGGCTTTCACGAGGATCCATTTTTTCCACCGGATCGGCGAAGAGCGGCGGCCTTTCAGCGCCGGATTTTCCCAGGCGATTTTTCCGGTCGCGCGATCGAAGGCGACCAAGTAGCCGCCGAGTCCGACGACCAGTTTTTCGGTGACCAGCGGCGAGGAGGCGCTGGCGTTTTGGGGCAGTTTTGTGGACCAGACCACTTCGCCATCGGCCGCGTTCAGACAATGCGCGTGGGTCGTTCCAAATACGTACAAACGTCCGTCGACCACACTCGGTGTGCTCGAACCAATGCGCGACTCGGGCTGTCCTTCGAGCACGGTGTCCCAGACGGTCTCGCCGGTCTTCGCGTCGACGCAGAAGATCACATCTTTGGCCTCGCGTTTGGTATCGGGCAGTGCGGCGAGAATGTTTTCGCGGTCCTCGTCCGACACCTCGTTGTCATCGAGCCAGTTCAGAAAAATACTCTCCGAACCAAACGTGCGATCGCGAACGCTCTTGAGCATGCGCATGCCGTCCGCCGACACCGCCTTGTCGCCTTGATTCAAGCGGCGGGCCGCGCCGCGTTGTTTGGCTGGCTCTTGATAATGCTTTTCCGACCAAGCGGTGATCCATTCTTTGCGCGCCTTGCCTTTGAGTTCGGCGGGCAGATTCTTGCGCGCGTCCTCGCGCAATTTCAGTTCGTCGGCGGGCATCTTGTCCGGGTCGAACCATTGGATATGTTGATAGAAGCGCGGGTCGAGTGTTCTGGCTTTGGTGGCGAGGTCGCGCGGCTCGTTGGCAAACACGAACACCTTGCCGCTCGCCACCACCGGACTCCCCTCCCCGCCTTCGCGCGGCAGGATTTTCGCCTCCCAGAGCAGCGGCGGTTTTTCGTCTTCGGCGTCCGGCCAGGCCACCGCGAGGGACGGGCTGGCGGCCACGATGCCATTGCGTTCGGGGCCGCGCCATTGCGGCCAGTCCTGCGCGAGCGCGTTCGGGAGAATCGCCGTTGTGCAAAACGAGCAGAGAAGAAGGAGCGGAAATCGGACGAGGAACTTGTTCACAAAAATATGTACGCTCATTGACCTCAGGTCTTTGCTCATTCCTTTGCGAGAAATGAATGGAAGCGTGGCAAGAATGACCTCACATGCTTGACCCCTTCCAAGTTCTGGACAGACTCTAGGCAATGGAAGAAGCCCTCATCGCCGACCTGCCCGGCCGGATCGACAACATGGAACCAAGTCCCGACGAGGCGGCTTGGATCTCTTTGTTGATTCGAGATGTGGTGGTGCCGGACGGGGCGGATCTTCAAGACACGATCGCGGATCTGTATTACGAGATCGAAAAGGATTTTGAGTCGATGGTTGATGTGCTCGAGAACCATCTCGGCGAGAGCGACCCCGATCTTGAAGAGGAGGTTCCAGCCGAGCTTCGGGAGGGCATGAAGGAACCCGTATTTTGGCAGATCCCCGACGCGGGTTACCTGATGATCGGTTGGATCCACGAGTCCGACGAAGCCGCGATCGAAATTCTGGCGGCCCGGGTCTTGTAACATTCCGGATTGGAGGGCGAGTGGCCTCACGAGCCGAGTCGCGCGTTCCAACTCGCGGACTTTTTACGGGGTCCGGCGTTCCAAACTCCATGGTGTTTTCCCATTGGACTTGAACCCCGTTCGGGGGACAATCACCCATGTCCCAATTGAACTCAGCCGAGGAGAGGATCCTCAAACAAGTGTCCTCCTGGAAAACAAAAAGCCCAGGCTATCTCACCAAGGCCACGAACCAAATGTCGAAGCCGCTGCTCTGGGCGGGCGACAAACTCATCCCCAACGAGGCGCGTAACACACTCGGTGCGGTGACCGAACTGCTGGTCGACAAACTCCAGGATGTGTCCCAGTGGTCGGTCAGCGAAGCCAAGGTGCTCGAGTCGGTGCGCGCGTTCGAGATCGACAGCGGAACCATTCTCGAACTCAAAAAAGCCTCGATCTTCGACCTCGACCACGTCGCCGAAGAGGCGATCAGAAACAACAGCCAACTAGCGGCGGCCCAGGGCTTCGGCACCGGATTGCTCGGCTGGCCTGGCCTCACCGCAGACATGCCCGCCCTGTTCACCCTGTCGTTCCGCACGGTTTACCAGACCGCGCTTTGCTACGGCTTCCAAGTGGACACCGACCACACCGACGACGACGATACCCCGTTCGAAGTCGGCTACATGCTGCGCATTTTCAAAGTGGCCACCGCCGCAACCAAGCCGGACAAGCTGCAGGCGATCATCGAACTCAACGATTATAAAAACCGCATGGCTGACGGCCTGCGCGAGGTCGACAACGATGACGAAACGCCGCGGGTTGGGGGCGAGTTCGCAGTGAAACAAGTCGGCAAAACTGCGGCGGTCGGGGTGAGCCGAATTCTGATCAACGCCATCGTGCGCAACACCTTCGCGCGCAAAACCATCACCGCGATTCCCGGCATCGGCGCCATCCTGACCGCCGGGTTCAATTACGGCTACGTCAATGATGTCGGCGAAGCGGCCTTTCACCTCTACCGCGAGCGTTTTCTTCAGGAGAAAAAGAAGCGGCGCGAGTCTGGAGCGGGTGGGTTGCGCAAATTTCTCTTTCCGGAGGACTAGGAGTTTGTCGGACTTCTGCCCTTCGACCGCTCCGCGGAGGCAAAAGAATTTGGGGCAAAGGAATGTCGGCGTGCGGCTTGGCCGGTGGGATTTCGGATGAGAGATTCCGCGTTTTTCCGCAGTCTGAGAGCCGCGAAAAGGTCAGCGAACAATCCGCCCTAAAGCTACCCTCTAGTGAAAAAGCGGGAGGCCGGCCCCGCCCGGGGCGACTATGCGCAAAGAATTCCAGAGATCGTTGAAATTTCGACGTCATCGAACCGAGCCCGAACCTTCTACGACGAACCACGGAGTGGTGGCAAGAAAGTAGCGCCGGGTGGAGCGAGGCACGAGCGGAACCCGGGGGAACGGATGAACCCTTGCAAGCCGACCGGCCTGCCCCTCTGGACGAGTTCTTCGCTTCGGATCCGGGCGGAACGGCTCCATGGCCCCGAGCGCATCGGCCGACGCTTCCCTGCATTTTGCGCACGACGGCAGAAAATGCGGCGACCCCGTAAGAACTCGGCCACCAGCTGCAATACTGCCATGTGCAATTGTTACAACAAGCGGAGTGGTCGCCGGTAAGCAGACGTTCGAGGAAATCCGGTTTGACCGGATCAAAGCATTCGCGCTATAGTCATCTTATCATGATCCCCCAACATACCAGCCACACGCTGCTTCGGAACATGAACGATCCTGACGAACATGATTGGGACCGCTTTTACGAGGTGTACAAGGACGGCATCATTGCCTATGCTCGCAGTTGCGGGTGTACCAAGGAGCTAGCGGAGGATATTCTCCAAGAAACGATGGTGTTACTCATCGAGAAGCTGCCCGCCTTCCAGTACGACCCCGGTAAAGGATCGTTCCGGGGCTATCTCCGCACCATTGTCAGACGCAAAATCTACCGACACTTCGAACGGAAAAAGCGACGCGGCGAAAACCGTCTTACCACGGAATGGGAGATGAACCTGGTCGATCCTGACAGCCTCGACGATCCCGAGAGCGACGCGATACACTGGAAAAAACTGCTTACGGTCACCGCGCTCCAACGGATCGAAGGCGAATACAAGCAGAAGAACTGGAACGGCTACGAGGTCTTCACCGATTACGTATTGCGCGACATGTCCGCCACCGACGTCGCGATGAAATTCGGCATTAAAAAGAACAATGCCTACCAGATCCGCAGACGCATCCTCAACCGACTTGCCACCGTAATCCGCCATCTCGAAGAGAACGGAATAGACTCTATCGAATCCCTTCCGCCAATCAACCCCGACGAGCAATAACAACCACGGTTAGATTGCCGCCTTTTCAACGCACCGCCTCTTCAACGCAACACCACCCTCATAGCCCCCTTGCCTCCCGCCTTTTCGCCCCCACCGAGTCGGCACTCGACCACATGAACGACGAATTAAATGACGATGCCTCCGAAGAAGAAGAGGCCCTTTCCCCTGAACTTACCGAACTCACCGCACTCGCGAAGGAAGCTTCGGCCTCCAACCTCAGAGATGATTTGGAAGAACCCAGCGACGACAAACCCGAAAAAACCAACCCCTTGAAACGCCCGAGACCATCAGACTCGGAGCCCAACTACCGTGAAATAAAACGGCTACTGGACGGCGAACACCCCGACGCGAACGGCGCCCGACTACTGTTCCGCCTCGGCAAACTCGTCTGCAACCTGCCGCTGGAAAAAACCAAGGAGCGGATCTGGCAGATCGGACGCAACGGAGACCATCTTGATCTCGCCGTGCCCCTTCCCAGCATGTCACGGCGCCATTTTCAGATCCGCTTCGACAACGGGCTGGCGGAATTTTACATCTCGGACCGAAAATCACACAACGGCACCTTCCACAATCGACGTCGTCTGGACTCCGAGGGGCGTGAAGAGGTGCTAGGGCGCGGCGACTGGATTCTTGCTGGCGGCCATTATTTTCTGTTCGTCGACGACGACGAAACCAACTACTGAGCTTCCCTCGAGTAGAAGGGGGAAGATTGCCAAGCTTCGCTAGGCATGTTCGCCAAAGGTTGAGGCATACTCGACCGCGATGAAATTCCGCGTATTTCCGCGTTCTTCAGCGGTCAATATTGGGTGGACCGCAGAACACGCCGAAATACGCGGACTTTCTGGATTCCACGGCCTACGGCCGCCGATCACCTACCGCCAGTCCGCCAAATGGAGTTCGAGGTAGATCTTCCAGTGGGTGACGGAATTCCATCTTCGATCTTCCACCTTCAATTTTCCCTTCCGGATAACCCCTTGTGCCATGTGGCGAATTGTGCCACGCGGGGCGCCTTATGAAACGGGTCACCGATCTACATGTCGCCAACAACGTGCCACTTACCGCGCCAAATAAACTCTGTCTCGACATTCCGCGAACCGCAGAACAGGCGGCCTTTGTCGCCAAAAGCCGAGAGGCCATCCACGACATCATCTTCGACGACGACGACCGCTTCCTCTGCATCATCGGACCCTGTTCGATTCACGATGTCGACAGCGGTCGCGAATATGCCGAACGCCTCGCCAAGCTCGCTAAAAAAATTGAAGACCGGATCATGATCGTCATGCGCGTCTACTTCGAAAAACCGCGCACCACCGTCGGCTGGAAGGGACTGATCATGGATCCGCAACTCGACGGCACCGCCGACATCGAGACCGGACTGCGCACCGCCCGCAAATTTCTCGGCACCGTGCTCGACCTCGGACTACCCACCGCCACCGAGCTGCTCGACCCGATCACGCCGCAGTACATCGCCGACCTGATTTGCTGGTCCGCGATCGGCGCGCGTACCAGTGAAAGCCAAACCCACCGGCAAATGGCCTCCGGCCTGTCCATGCCGCTCGGCTTCAAAAACGCCACCCCCGGCACCCTCCTTCCGGCAGTCAACGGCATCAGTGCCGCCACCCAGCCGCAAACCTTCCTCGGCATCAGCGAAGAAGGCGTCGCCTCCGCCGTCAGCACCAACGGCAACCCCGACTGCCATCTCATCCTGCGCGGCGGCACCGCCGGCCCCAACTACGAGGCCAAACACGTCGCCGAAGCCGAAGCCTTGCTTAGCAAACACGGACTCTGCCCCTCCGTCATGGTCGACGCCTCCCACGCCAACTGCGGCAAGGACCATACAAAGATGCCGGGCGTGTTCGAAAACATCGTCGAGCAATTCGCCGCCGGCAACCGCAACCTCATTGGCGCGATGGTCGAAAGCAATCTCAAGGCTGGCAAGCAATCCTTTCCCCAGCCCATCGCCGACTTGGAATACGGCTTGTCGATCACCGATCCCTGCATCGACTTCGAGACCACCGAAAAAATCTTGCTCGCGGCCCACGCAAAAGTCGCGCGCTAGCGCGCCAGGCGATTCCTGGAACACAGTCCCGGAGGGACGGCAGACAGTAGCCCCCGGTGCAGCGAGGAACGAGCGGAACCGGGGGATCGGGATCTCCCGAACATTCGAGTCCCGGAGGGACGGTAAGGCATCAGGCATTCGGGCGCTCGCCCTCCAGCTTTTGAAATTTGAGATTGAACTCACAAACGCCCCCCACCGGTCCAAGGTTGACCATCTGCCTGCGCCTTGGCACATTTTCACCAATGGCAGACCAAGAACAATTCGATGCGATTCGCGAGGAACGTAAGCGGCTCAAGGGCCAGAAAAAACACCAACGCATCACCCCGCAGTTCGACAACACCGCCGCCACCGAAGTCTCCCTGGCACTATCCGCCGTGATGGGACTCGCCGCGAGCATCGTGTTTCTCGCGTTCCTCTGGATCGTCGGCAAGGCCGGCATTCTCGGTACCCTCGTCGGCCTGTTTCTCGAACGCGGTTGGGTCCCCTTCGTCCTCACCTTCCTGATGTTCTGGTCGTTCGCGATCCTCGTCCTCAAGTTTTTCAAAATCCGCCACCAACGCGAGTCGATGCACTTCGACTTGCTGCCGCGTAGCGTCGCCAAACAGATCAACCAAGAGACCGTGTTCGACTTCGAGTACCACATCAAACAACTCGAACTGAACAGCAAAGGCAGCTTCCTCGTCACCCGCATCCAACGCGGCCTGTCCTACTTCGGTCTGCAACGCGACTACGACAAGACGGCGCAGATGCTCTCCTCCCAGTCCGAGATTGACGCCACCACCGTCGAGTCCAGCTACACCCTGCTCAAAGTCTTTATTTGGGCCGTGCCGATTCTCGGCTTCATCGGCACCGTGATTGGCATCAGCGTTGCGGTCGGAAACTTTGCTGGTACAATCGAAACGGCGGCGGACCCATCGCAACTCAAGGATTCCCTTGGTGGCGTCACCAGCGGTCTCGGCGTCGCCTTCGACACCACCTTGCTCGGCTTGATCATCAGCCTGTTACTGATGTTCCCCGCGAGTATTTTGCAGAAGCAGGAAGAGGACATGCTCAACGCGGTTGACGAATACTGCAACGAATACTTTCTCAAGCGCCTCGACGACGGACGCACCCCGATGGACAGCTGGGCTGGCGACCCGCACGACCCGCGCCGTTTGGAGTTCCTGCAAAGCCGCATCGAGAAACTCCAAGAATCCCAACTCACCATCATGGAAGGACTGAGTTCGATGGTGGATATCGAAGACGAGGACGAAGCGTAATTATGAAACGGCGCAAGCAGGCCATTGAAGTCTCGCTGTTTCCCTTTCTCAGTATTCTCGCCTGTGTGATCGGCGTGCTCATGCTGCTGATCTGCCTCATTGTCCTTTCATCGATCGACGAAAATGCGATCGAGGCGACCAAAGAGCAAATGCTTGAGAGCCAGAAAAACGCCGAAGCATTCGAACTAGCGAAGCAGCAAGCCGCCGATCTCGAACGCATGATCGAAGCCGTACGCACCGACCTCGCCCGCGTGAACGACCCAATCGATCTCGCCGGCCTCGCCGCCGAACGCGACGCCCTGAAGGTGGACCTCGCCAAGATCGACATCGCCACCATCCCGGCCTCCCTTGACATCGCCCCGCTCGACGCCGAACTCGTCGCCCTACGTGGCCGCGCCGAACAAGGTCGGCTCTCCCTGCAGAAAATCGACGCCGAACTTGCCAAGCGACAAGCCGGACCCGCCCCCGCGCGCGTCCGCGTCCAGCCCAGCGGCAGCGGCGGTCGGAGTGATATCGCGCCCACCTTCGTCGAATGCACCGCGAAGAGTTTGGTGATCCACGCAAAGCCGAGCAACATCACCGTCCCGCGCGCCCAAGTCGCGAACCATAAAGAATGGATCGACACGCTCAAGCGGGTCGCCGACCAAGCAAAAGGCACCGTCATTTTTCTGATCCGCGAAGACGGCATCGGCACCTACCGTGCCGCGTCCGGTGTCGCGGCCAGCCACTACTGCCGCAACGGCAAGCTGCCCGTCAGCGGTGCTGGCCCACTCGATTTCTCTGCCTTCAACCGATGACTTCCACCGATGCCGTTGGCGAATGAAACCGCGTAAGAAAAAGTCCCTCGGCAGCCTCGACTCGCTGCTCGACACGATGACCAGTGTGGTCGGCATTCTGCTGATCATGCTGATCGTGATCCAGCTCGACGTGACCAACGCGGTCCAGCGGATCATCAGCGAGCAGGAGAATATCGAACGCGGTGTCAGCGATGCCCAGCTCGCGGAAATGGAACAAACCAAGAAGGAATTGCAGGCGACCCAAAAAGATTTGCAAAACCAATTCGTCACCGCCCGCGACCAACGCCTCTCCGGGTCCGCAGAAGCGCAAACTCTGAACCAAGAAATCAAGACCCTCAAGGTCCAGCTCGAGCAACGCCAGAACACAGCCGCCGCCGCCGAAAAACAAGCGACCGCCGCGCGTCTGCTCGCGGCCGAAGCCACAAAAAAGAAGGCCGAGATCACCAAGTTAAAGACCGAAATTGCGGCGATCATGACCGACTTTAACGACGCCAAGAACACCCTTCGCGCCACGCCGGTCCCCGCCACGCTGCCCTCGAAGGTGGTCAAACTGCCCGCACCAAAAGCCGCGCCCAAAGGCGCTAAACCGCTGTACGTGATTTGCAACGGGGGGTTGGTTGTCCCGGTCGATACCGACGGACTCATTAAAACCGTGAAAGGTGTGGTGGAAAAATCGGGGCTCAAACCCGACGAGAAAAAAGAGTACAACGGCAAACAATTCGAGGACCTGTTTAAGAAGCGCTACGTCGGCGATAAGGACTGGCGCTTGAAGGCGGTCGACGCGCCCAACCACCGGATGCGTTTCCATCTTTTTAAACAGACGCGTGCGGGTGAAACTCCGGACCAAATCCGCAACCAAGTCTCGCGCTACCGCCTCCTACTCTCCCGGTTGGACAAGAAGAAACGCTATCTCGTGTTCCTCGTTTGGCCCGACAGCTACGACACCTATTTGCTGGCGCGTTCGATCTCCAATCACCACGGCTTCGCCGCCGGCTGGCGTCCGGAAACGACCAAGGACGGTTGGACCCCGTATCTCGGCACCTACTTCACCCAAGGCTATCACGATAGCCGCCCGCCCCCCAATCCGAACGCCCCCGCCAAGCCCGTCGACCCGCGTCCCAAGCCGGTCGATGTGATCGACTGAACCAAACGCGATGCGGGGCGCGGGGCGCGGGATGCGGAATGCGGGATTCGCGGTGCGCGGTGCGAGGCGCGGGGAATCCACCAAGGGGCTTGCCCGAATGGAACGGACTTAGAGTACCTGATTAAAGTGGGAGGCCGACCCCGCTCGGGCGACGATCCGCAATGCCCACGATTTTGAGTCCCCTCCGAACGATCGGAAGGCAGGTCGAACCGAAACGCTCATCGATTTACACAAACGCCGCAGCACATAAAAAAGCCACGCGGGGAACGCATGGCCATCTTGGTTTTGCTGGATTTGGCTGGGGGATTCACAATAGGTTCGAGTTATGGGGACCATCACCTACAAAAACGACGCCGCGTTCGAACTCGACCAGATGATCGAACTCTACCGCGCCTCGACGCTCGGCGAACGCCGACCGGTCGGCAATTGCGCCGTCATGCAAGGCATGATGGACAACGCCGATCTGACCGTGACCGCGTGGCACGGCGACCAACTGGTCGGCATCTCAAGAACGCTAAGCGACCACGTGTATGTCGCCTACCTGGCCGATCTCGCGGTGCACCTCGACTATCAGAAACAGGGCATCGGTCGCGCGCTGGTGGCGGAGACGCGCAAGGCACTCGCGCCCACTTGTTTCCTGACGCTGCTATCCGCGCCAGCCTCGACCGACTTTTGTCCGATCATCGGCTTCGAACACCATCCGCGCGCCTAGTTCGTCGAACCCGAGGTCGATCCCACTTCCTGCCAATCTTGAACCCACCAGAGGCCCACCATGAACCGATTCCTGATCCTGTTTCTCTTTCCGATGTGTCTGGCCGTGTTTGCGCAGGAGGACGCGTCGTTCGAGGGGCCGCTCACGCCGTTTTTGGGCGAGGCGAAAATGCACGTGACGCCGGTGTTCAAAGGCGAACGTTTTCCCAACATTGTCGTCACCAAGAAAGGAACGGTGCTCGCCACCTGGGGCCAAAGCCACATCCGCGCCAAGCGGAGCGAGGACGGCGGAGTGACCTGGGGCGAGGCCATCGTCATCGCCAAGCCGGGCTTTCAAGGTGGTGGCGTTACCGTGGACGAAACCAGCGGCGACATCCTCGCCTTTGTCGAAGAACGTCATCCGCCCGCGCCCCTCCACGTGTATCGCAGCCAAGACGACGGCAAAAGCTGGGCCAAGCAAGAGGCGACGATCAAGCCGGACATCAACGGCAACATGCCAGCGATGCACATGAACGAAAACGGCATCACCCTGATGCGCGGCGAACACAAAGGCCGCCTGATCCGTCCCACTCGTTACTACGGAAAAAAGAACGCACGCGAAGAGTGGCCGACCCACTACACCAACGCGATGTACAGCGACGACGGCGGCAAGACCTGGCAGACCAGCGATCCCTTTCCGGAGAACGGCACCGGCGAGGCGTGCATCGTCGAACTGTCCGACGGCCGGCTCTACTACAACTCGCGCGTTCACTGGGAGAAACGTCCAGACAACCGCCGGCGGCGCGAAGCGTGGAGCACCGATGGCGGCCACACTTGGAAAGACTACCGGATCATCCACGCCCTGCCCGACGGCCCGCAGGACACCAACTACGGGTGCATGGGCGGTTTGGTGCGCCTGCCGGTGGCCGGACAGGATTTCCTCCTCTATAGCAATTGCGACAGTCCGAAGGGACGGGTCAAAGGAACGGTCTGGGCCAGTTTCGACGGCGGCAAGACCTGGCCGGTAAAACGCCGGTTGGAAGAAAAGAAGTTCGCCTACTCCGCCATGAACGCCGGCCGCCCGGACACGGCAAGCGAGGGCTGGATTTACGTCCACTATGAAGGCGGTCCGGGTTCGCAGGTGGCCCGGTTCAATCTGACGTGGGTGATGGCCGGAGAGAAGACCGGGGACGGCGAGGTGCCCACCTTTCCACAGGTGGATTGACACGGACCCCGTTCTAAATTGCAGACCGGAGAAACCATAGAAATTCTCGACCAATCGCTCGAAAGCAATCAACAGGAGGGATGTTCAGATCCCTCTTCATCTTCGCCGTACTTCTCATCGCAGGAATCCAAGCGGGCGTGGCTCTCGAACCCGGCAACACCATTTCGATCGAGGCGATTTCTAAAGCCGAGCTGATCTCAGGAGAGCTTTCCAAGGATTGGGAGACGGGCAAACTCTATGTCGTGGAATGCTGGGCGACCTGGTGCGGACCCTGCGTCGCCGCGATTCCCCACTTGGACGACCTCTACGATACCTATGAAAAAAAAGGGCTCGTCGTTCTCGGAGTGAGCGTCTGGGAGGACAAACGAGAAAAGGTCGATACCTTCGTAAAGCGAAAGGGCGAGGGCATGTCTTACCCCGTGGTGTTCGTGGGCAAAGACGGGGCCTTCGAACATGACTGGCTCGAGGCGGCAGGAGTTCAGTCGATCCCGCAGACCTTTGTCGTGCGGGATGGCGTGTTTCTGTTCAGAGCCCATCCAATCGAGTTGACCGAAGAGCTCATTCAGACCTTGCTTGCAGGTGGTAAAGAGGCGGAAAAAATTGTCGCCGAGAGGGCACGGATCTCCCGCGCCGAGGTCGCCATAAGAAAACGGTCGAAAGAGTTCGCCGACGCACTCAAAGCCTCGAAGCTACCGGACATGAAGCAAGCGCTGGATGCAGCCGAAGCACTCCAGATCGAATCGCCCTATTTAGAAAAAATGCGGTTGAGTTATGCCCTAGAGACGAAGGATTGGCCAACCGTGGAGACTCACGTGGAGGGCGGTGTCAGCGCCACATTAATGCACATCGTTAGCGCCGTGGAGCAGAGGGAAGGCGTCTCGGAAAAACTGCTCCATGTGATCGTGAAAGAACTCCAAGACATGCGAAGGAAACATGGCTTCACCTACGCGCAGATCGCCATGATCAAATGGAAGTTGGGCGAAAAGGAGGAAGCGCTAGCCTCCGCCAAAAAGGCCGTTGCAACCATCAAAGCGCAAAACAAATTTCCTCCGCAGCCGTTCGAGGAATTTGCGACGGCAATGAAAGCAGGGAAGCCGATGCGACTTGGGGAGCTCTCGCGCGGCATCCAAGCCGCAGCAATAAATCGCCTGCGCTGAAACGCTTGAACGCGGTTACTTTCCGGCCTTGCAGGCCGTGAGTTCGGACTCGACCTGAGCCAGTTTCTCGGTGTTTTCGATTAAGGTTTTCATCCGATCCGCCGCCACCTTCTCGAACTCTGCCAAGTGCTGCGGCAGCTCCGGCGACTGGTCGGCCATGGCCTGCATCAACTGGTGCCGCTCCTCGTTTTCCATCACCCACGAGCCATAACGGAACGCGGTCGCTGGATTATGATGCTGCAAAAAATCGCCCCAACGCAGGTGATGGATCATCGCGACCACATGCGATTCCAGCGCGGCCTCGTTCGGGCTCGGCGCCTTGGGCGGGAGCAACTGGGTCCCGAGAACCACGGCCAGCGCGGCGAACAAAAGCAGGTTGATAAACAGCGACAGACCGAACAGAACTTTCATTTTACTCTTCGCCCGCGACACCCTTGTTCAACGCGAGCAAGGTGTAGGCGGTGACCAGAACTTTGTCGCCTTCCCAGTAGCGCGAGACCGGATTGATCCAATATCCGCCACCGGATTTGGCGTCGATCTTCTGTTGCGACACGAGTTTTTCGATCACCTTGGTGCGCCAGTTGAAGGGCTTGCCTTCGGCCGGCGTGACCGTGTCGACACCGTAGGCGCTCATGCCTTTGGAGAGAATGTTGTAGAGGTAGTAGACGCCTTCTTTGGCGGCATCTTTGCCGGCTTTTTCCGGGTCGCGCGAGGAGTGTTCGAGGTCCCAATTGTTGGCGATCCAATCGACGGCAGCTTGAACGCGCGGGTCATTGCGTTCGACATCGGCGTAGATGTAACTCAGCAGTCCGGCGTAGGTCATGCCGGGCATCGAACGAAATTTGATGTTGCCGTCTTTGCCTAAATGCGTGCCGGCGCGGGTCTGATCGGGGTGATAGGCGAAGCCGCCTTGCTCGCCTTTATCGTCGGTCACCCACGGACGTTCTTTGTTGAAGCGGGCGTCGTTCTGAACCCGTTGCACGTACTTCTCGAGTTCCTTCCAGTTGATGTCGGACTTGGCTTGGCCGACCGGTCGGTAATCTTCCGCATTCTCGGTGATGCGCATGGCTTCGACCGTGGTCGAGGTGTTGAGCAGGTCGGTGTACGAACGCGCCGTCTTGGCGTCGTAGCCGAAGCCGCCTTTGTAGATGTCGCCACCAAGGTGCTGGCTGTCGGCGATAAAGGCGCGCGCCTTGAGCACTAGCGGGCGGTACTTCGCGTCGCCGGTGAGGTGCAACGCCGTCATGCAAATTGCGGTGTTATAGTTTACCAAACCACCACCCTTCTGGTCGATGTCCGGCTCGATGTAAATAGACCCGTCGGTCTTGGCGCAGCTGGCGACGAACGCAGCCGCCTTTTTCGCGGCCGGCGAATCGGCGCGTCCGGACTCGCACATCGCCCAGAGCGGCAACGCGGTCAGGGCCGGGAACTTGGGGTTCGAGAACGAACCGTTGTCCGATTGGTTGGCGACCAGCCAGTCGACCCCGCGGTCGATCGCGGCGCGTCCTTCACGGACGAGTGATTCCGGAACATTGATCGACGAGGTACTGGTGATCTCCTGCGCATTCATCGGCAGCGTGAACGCCACCAGGCAGGAGAGGATGGAGAGGAGAAAAACAGAGGGGATTTTATTCATGGTTCAAGCTCAAGTTTGGAACCTAAAGATACGTCATCTTCGTGCTATCTGTCGAGAAATCCGGACTTTTCAGGGCTTATCAACAGGTTTTTGTTCCGCCGCTACACGCGAAACGATCAACGCCGTATAAGAACTGTCCCAAAATCTCGCCAACGATATTCGAAATTTCCAAGGTCATCCCACCGACGCCGAACTCTCTACGACGAACCACGGAGTGGTGGCCAGAAAGTAGCCGCGGGCCATCAATACAAGCGAAGCGTGGAGCGAGGTACGAGCGGAACCCGGGGGTAACTGAGAGCCTTTTGAGCCGACCAGCCTGCCCCTCTGCACGAACTCTTCGCTTCATGTCCGGTCGGAACGGACTCGTGGCTCTGAGGGAATCTGCTGCCTATTTTCTTTGGCCGGACGCACCACCCGGGCAAGCACCGGCCCGCGAGTCCTCTTGACCTTTCATCCTCCAATCCATCACAATTCCGCTATGAAACAGATGCCCTTCCTCTTATGCTCATGGATCCTTCTAACGGGGGCATTGCTGATAGCCGACGCGCAGACCGCACAACCACAATGGCCCGGCTGGCTCGGTCCGAATCGCAATGGCCAAGTGGCCAACGTGGACACGCCAGCGACCTGGCCAGCCTCCCTAAAACGCGTCTGGCAGGTGGAGGTTGGCGAAGGCTATGCCTCGCCGTTGGTCGATGGTAAACGGGTTTATCAACATGCCCGGATCGGTGCGGAAGAAGTGGTTTCCTGTCTCGACCTCTCTACCGGGAAACTTCTCTGGCGGGAGGGTGAGGACGTTTCTTTCACCATGGGCGGTGGAGGGCTGAGCCATGGCAAGGGGCCAAAGGCGACGCCGGTTCTGGCCGACGGCATGATGTTCACCCACGGAATCGCGGGGAAACTTTCGGCTCGAAAACTCGACAATGGCGCTCTCGTTTGGAGCAAGGATTTCCTCAAACGCTTTGAGAAAAATCGACCCTATTGGGGCGCCTCCTACTCGCCTCTTGTCGATCAGAGTCGGGTGTACATTCATCCCGGACATGAGAACGACGGCGCCCTCCTCGCGCTTGATTGCAAAACGGGAAAAGAAATCTGGAGCAGCGAGGTGGTGGGGCCGTCTTACTCGTCCCCGTTCGCCCTCGATTTTGGCGGCGTGCGTCAGGTGGTCGAATGGAACCACGAAGACCTCGTCGGCTTGAACGCCAAGACCGGGCAAGTCCTCTGGCGATTTCACTTTCCGCACCGCGGCACCAGCCAGAACACGCCCACGCCCATCTTCCATCAGGGCAACATTTTGGTCGGCGGCGAGAATCGCGGGATACGCTCGATGGCGCTGAAACAGAACGATGGAACGTGGACGATTGAACAACGCTGGTTCCAAAAACAAGTGGTTCCCGATATGGCCACCGCGGTCATCAATGGGGATCGATTCTTCGGCCTGTCGGAAAAAAAGCGGGGTCAGTTCTTTTGCCTCGATGCGAACACCGGGAAAATCATCTGGCTCAGTTCTGGTCGGATCGCCCAACACGCATCCTTTCTTTCCATCCCGGGATTTGTCCTCGCCCTTCTTGATGATGGCGAACTTCAACTCCTTCATCCAACCGCGGACACCTACAAAGCCGTCCACACCTACCAGGTATCGAACGGGCAAACGTGGACGCCACCGGTCCTCTTGAACGAGGGTCTGTTGATTAAAGACAAGAACACACTTTCGCTGCTCAGCTGGAAATAGCAGGGCGGGTTCAAGGAGCAAACGCTACGATCGTTCGGATCTTCTCCGCAAAGGCTGGGTTCGAGGCCATGAGGGCGGCGCGATGGTTCATGAAACACGTGCGTTGCGACCGGACTGAAGTCCGTCACGACAAACGCGGGCTGAAGTCCACGTTACCTGTTCGTGCTCTCTACTAAAACGGAGCGATCGCTCGGATCTTCGCCGCGAGGGCTTGGTTCGAGGCCATGAGGGCGCTGCGGTGATTCATGAAACACTTGCTCTGCGACCGGACTGAAGTCCGTCACGACAAACGCGGGCTGAAGTCCACGTTACCTGTTCGTGCTTTCTACTAAAACGGAGCGATGGTTCGGATCTTCGCCGCGAGGATTTGGTTCGAGGCCATGAGCGCGCCGCGGTGATTCATGAAGGTGGAATCGGCGCGGTTTAAGTCGAGGGGCGCGCCGGCAAAGTTGGTGGCGACCGCGCCGAGTTCGGTGAGGATGCAGGCGGTGGCGGCGAAGTCCCACAGACTGCCTCCGCCGGGTTCGGACTTGGGAAATTTGAAGTAGCAGGCGGGGGCTTGTTCGGCCACGCGGATGGCGTTGAGCACGGCGCCGGCGTAGTCGCCGGTCGTTACGCCGGACAAGCCTAGTTCGAACGCGATCGCGTCCAGATCCGCCATCACCCGCTCGCGGTCTGGATGGTTTAGAAAACTATGGTCCGCCAGCAAGGTGAGCGGAACCGTTGAAGGCACGGCCTGCTGAGCGGGCGGCAACGTCCATTGCTCTCCATTTCGAAACGCCCCGCCGCCCCGGACCGCATGATACAAATGGTCCGTCACCGGATCGAGCACCACCCCGACCAGCGGAACCCCAGAGCGAGCGACCAGCGCGACGGAAACGCAATAGCCAGGAATGTTCTCGGTGAAGGCGAGCGTGCCGTCCATCGGGTCGACGCACCAAAAACAATCGCGAACGAGGCGCTGGCCATCGTCCTCTGTTTCTTCCGTGAGCAAGGCTGGAGGCTCGTTCAAGATGCCGGGTCCGGCGCGGAGTACCTCGACAATCGCGGCTTCGCAGCGGCGGTCCACTTCGGTTACCACTTGCGACGCGAGCGTGCTGCCGCCGTCCTTGATCGAGACGACGACCTCACGATCCCGATAAGAGCGGATGACGTCCGCGCCAGCGCGCGCCGCCTCGACGGCGCGTTCGCACAACGCCGAACCTTTGTCGGGCGAGAGCGTCATACTTGGTCCTCAGGTACGTTGTGAAGATTGTGAAGAACCTCGCGCACTACCCGTTCGCTGTAGCCGGTCAGTTTCCAGTGACCCGGACTCCAGCCCTTGAGGAAGCGATGAAAATCCGCCCAGGCCACGCGATACAACGGCCGCCAACACGCCTCGATGTCCGCACCGCTTTCAGTTGAACCGAGTTCGCGCAACGCTTGGTCCAACGCCGCGAAGTAGGCATCCAGCATCGCCTGTTCGCGCGCTTCGCATTCCTCTTCGCTGAAGCAACTGCCCATGAAATAGGCGAGGTCCTTCATCCCGCAACCGCCGCCGACATATTGAAAATCCACCGCCGCAACGGCGATATTTTCACGGTCCGAAGCAAAGCAAAAGTTGGCCAGCTTGGCATCGCCATGCACCAGCGTTTGAAACTCCGCCTGCGCGAGCATCTGGTCAAGCAGCGGCGCGGCGTGGCGCAAGGCTTCGTCGTTCATGACTTCCAGCTCGTCCGGTCGGGTGGCCAAATGCCAATAGGTGCCGGTCGGCCAAAGTCCGTCCGGGGCGCGTCCTAGGTGCAGCGCGTGAAACGCGGCCAACCATTGGATGCAGGCCAGCCGTTCGGCCTCAGACACCCGCGAACGACGCGCCGCAAATCCGGCCGCGTCCAAATCTTCCAGTAGCAGGATCACTTCTTGTCCGAGGGTTCGATGCGCGAGCAAGGCCGGCACCCGACAGGCGTCAGAATGAAGCCCGCTGAACTCCTGGTACCACGCGGTTTCCACTTGGTAAGACCGCAGCTTTCGGTGATGCGAACGGTCGGTGTTCCAACCCCGAGGATGCCCGTCGTTCGTGGGTGGCTTTACGTGTTTCACCACCACACTGTCGCGCTGGTCCGGGGCATTCACCAAAGCGACGCGGAGAATCTGTCCGTAGCCACTCCACAAAGACTGGATCACCTCCATCCGCCCGAGGCTCTCGGCTCCCGTTTCTGTTTGGATGAAGGTGCTGAGATCGGCGTTCATCATAGCCGAGATTGCGACGCAGCTTGACCCATTATTTGAACGCCGGCGTGATGGTGTAGCCTTCTTTCTTGAGCAAATCTTGGATGGCGAATTTTCCGGTGTAGTGGGCCACACCAACCGCGAAGAAGTGGGACTTGCCCGTGGCTTCGCGGAGGGCTTCGTCGATCGATTTGGTCATCGAGACGTTACGGTCATCGAGGAGAACTTTCATCAGCCTCTTTGAGAGTTCTTTGTCGATCTCGATATCGGACCGGTTCATTTGATCTTTAACAAACGTTCCGAGCGCTTTCGGCTTGGCCGTGAGATAGAGGTCGATCATCTCTTGGGTGGTATCCTTCCCCGCCTCCTTGTCTGTTTTGAGCATATCCAAGGTTTCGCGGAGCATCACGATTTGCTCCTTCTCAGTGAGGGCGTCAAAAATCTTCAATTGGCTGTCGGCGGTCTCGAGAGAGTCGGTTTTTTTATCGGCGGCTTTCGCGCGATCAGCGAGAACTTGGTCTAAGGCCTTCTCGCCTTTCAGTTGCAGTTCAAGCGTGGGCAACATCGAGGTAATGATCCACGTTTTCATCCCTTCAAACGGGCCGGTACTGAGGGCGGGATTGACATCCTTCAGCGCCGCATTGACTCTCTTTGCGAGGTCCGGACCGACCGACTCCGAGAAGGTCTTGCCGTCCTTGCGACTCAATTTCGGCGCCATGGCGATCTGCGCGCCGGGATTAAGATCGATTTCCGTGTAGAGGATCTCGGCGGCCTCGAAGGCTTTCTGAGCATTGGGATGAAGCGTGGTGATTTGGGGACCGCCAAGGTGAATTGTACCAAACAAATAGGAGGCCTTTTCAAGTCCATTGCCTTCCACTTTCCACAGTGCGGCGTGAACCGGGTGCTTCAGTTTCGTGGTGTCAACTTTCGCGATCTTGGCGGGTTTGGCAGGTTTCTCTTGAGCGTTGAGCAGAAAAGGAAGGAGGAGGAGGAGGAGGGGGAAGATTGTTTTCATCAAGGTGGTTTTCGTTCGGGTTAGCATCCCTTGGTTGATGAGTGGAAGCCGATTCGAGCGACGAAAAAAGCGCGGCATCATCCGATGCCGCGCCAGCTCACTTGTTGCTATGAATATTATTCGGTGACGCGAATGGTCCGGCCGGATTCGACGGTGAAGTAGACGCCGTATTCCGCGCCGTTCATTACCGTCTCACCGACAATGACCACCGGGGTTGCCGGATCGGTGACGTCGAGGACCAACGGCGGACGCGTGTAACCGGTCAGCAAGTTGGCACCGTTGGCCGTCGTGAACTCGCCGCCGCCAGTGTGGTAATAGAGGTTGAGCGTGCCACCCGTTTGCGGCGCGGCGCGGCGCAGGGTCATGCGTTCGAAGCGGTCCGCATACTCAACATCGAGGTCGACGAACTCACCGTTCAGCGGTGCGGCGATGCTGTAGGTCGCGTCGCCGGCGGTCGCGCTGCCGAGAACGCTGTCGTTGTCCACCAGGTGGAAAGCGACGACGTCGTCTTCCTGCCACGTGGTGAAGCCGATGCCGCCGCTGCTCATGGTGGCATGGCGGAGGACCGGGGGGCGTTCGTAGTTGATGCGCAATCCGGGGGCGTCGGCGGGATTCAATTCGTAGCTGACGGCTTCACGCTTACCGCCTTGGTAGTCTAGGGCGAACGAGAGGTGTTGTCCGGTAACCCAGCTGTCGGCGTGGATTTGCGAGGCAATGACATTGCGCAGGTCCGGACTCGGGTAGGCTTGGCCAGCGGTCCAGGCGCTGGGGGACCAAGGTACATTGGCACCGGAAAGGGTTTCGCCGCCGTTGAGCACATTGGCCGCTTCATTGAATGGACGAGCGTCCTCGGCGTTGGAGATCTCAATCGAGACACTGGTTGGAATGCTAAGCGTGCGGCGAGCGATGAACTCTAGGTTGCCGCCGGTCACGCGGGCGCCGGCCGGAATGTCTAGGTTCGGGAAACGCAGACCGACATCTTTCTGACCAATGTCGAGATCCTTGCTGCCAACGATCATGTAATAGCGAAACTCACCGTCATTCGTTCCATCGGTGATCACTTGTTCGAGCACTTCGCTAGCGCCTTGGAAGTCGGCGAGCACGACCGGCAGGTCGGGCGTTCCGCCACCGTTACCATTGCCATTGCCATTACCGTCCGGATCAGCCGGCAGCGTGTAATCGATTTCGAGGCGAGTTGCCTGCGAGGGCGAGATTTCAGAGGTGAAGGCTTCTTGTTTGCCGCTGATGCCGAACAAGTGGAAGGCCATCGGATAGCCTTCGGTCCAGCTCGCGGTGTCCACCAGTTCTTGCACCAACGCGGCGAGGTCCGGGCTGTCGATCTCGTCACCAGCGCTCCAGTTCTGGGTGATCCAGTTGAGGTTGGCGCTGGTCAAAGCCGAGCCGTCAAGACCGCTGCCAGCCTGGGAGAAGTCCACCGAGGGCAAGACGTTGATCCCGGAGATCGTGGTACGCGTCGTCGTCCTGCGGCTGCGGCGGGCGGTGAAGATCAATTTCGCGGACGTGATGGTCGCGCCGACCGGAATGGTGACGTTTTCGAAGCGTACAGCCACATCTTTTTGCCCCAAATCCAAATCGTAACTGCCGAGGTTTGGACCGTAGACATTGTACTCAGCGTCATTTAATCCAGAGCTGATTTGGCCGCTCCAGCTCGCGGCCACGCCGCCGCCGCCGTTATTGCCACCGTCGTTGTCGACGGTCTCGATCACTTCGGCGGCATCTTGGCTGCTGACGTTCGGCAACGAACCCGCGCCCGTCACCGGGGTGGCCGTCACCCTCGCGGCAATATTGGCGCTACCTTGAATGGTAGCGCTCGCAGACTGCATCGTCGCTCCACCGATGCCGATGGTACCGACATTAATCGAGATCGCTGGGTTGGCGGCGTTGTCAACGATGGTGACGTTCTGTAACACCGTGTCGCCGGTGTTGGCGATGGCGTAGCAATAGGTCAGGGAAGCGTCGGCTGGACCGCTCACTTGTTCGCTGCCCGGGCAGGTGGCCGTGTTGTTCAACACCACCGTTTTGGCGATCATAATAGACGGCGAAGGCTGGTTGATCACTTGCATGTTCACCGTGGCGCCGTCGGCGTTCGCGACATTGGCTTGGTTCGGATAAGCATTGCCCAAGGCGTCCACCGGAGTGCCGGTGACGGTCGCCAAGGTGCTAACGCTTGCTTGGATCGAGAAGGTGCGGACGTCCGTGGTCACGCCGCCTGGAGCGAGATTCGGCACGTTCAGGTTTGCGCCTGCATCACTGATCGACAGGTTGGACAAGGTCGTGTCGCCGGTATTTGAAATGAAATAGCAATAGGTTGCTGTGGCACCGGAGGTCCCGGTGACCACTTCGCTGCCGGGGCAGGTTTGGGGGCCGTTCGCCCCGAGCATGACGGTCTTCTGGATGCTCACAGACGGATTGATGACCACCGGCGGCGGCGGGGCTTCGATCATCGAGACTTCGCGGGATTCACCAACGATAAACATCTTGGTGCCGTCGCTGTTTAGCTCAATCCCCTCAGGTTGGTTGAAGTTCGAGAGGGATTGCTCCTGCAATTTCACCCCGTTGCGGTTGAAGCGAAAGAGCGTTTTGTTTTCCTCACCGACCACGAGAATCGAGTTGCCGTCGGGGCTGACGGACACGCCGGCGGCATCGCTCATGTGAGCGCTGAGGTTGATGATGGTCATACCACCCCCTTGATTTATTGAATAAAGGGTCGGGGGTTTCTCCTGAATCATGAAAAAGGCATCCACCGTGCTGGCTGCGGAAACCGGGTCGTAGGTCACGCCCTCTAGGCCCTTGTTCGAGACCGGGAAAATTGACGGGGAGAGGCGGTAGAGTTCGTCGCTTGAGGTGATCGAGGCATCGGTCGAACTGATGTTGACCACCACGAGTTGGTTGAGACCTTCGTCGGAGAGCACGAAGCGATTGTCGTACATGTAATCGACGCCTTCGAGATCGGCGAGGCCGAGGTTGATGTTGATCTTCTTCTTAAAGGCGAAGGTGGTCGCGTTATATTCGAACAGCGCGTTTTGTTTATTGTCGGCGATAAAGATCGAGTTGCGATCGGCAACGTAAGCGACACCGGAGTAGTCGCCGCCGCCCTGGTAGCTCAGGGTGGTGACACTGGATGAGGACCATTCAAAATCGTTCAAGCTGATGTCTGCCCAGAGGGAGTTAAGTCCGAGGCAAAGGGTGAAAATGATGGCACGTGACCAAATGGTCGAAGGGTTGTAGGGGCTGGGTTTCATAGGATCCTTATGGTTCTGATCCAATAATGACGCACAAGCCGTGCCACATTCACCAAAATGGGACGAACTAAGTCCTATTAGTTCCACTAACGACGGGTTAGCCCTGCGTTCTTGGCACTTTTATATTCCAACAACGACGCGTAAATTCCCTTTCGTCTGTTCAAAAATGAGAACATGATTCTCATCATGTCTCAGATGTTAGGAAATTTTCCGACGTTCGGGACCGATCGTGAAAACGATCAGGTCAAATCGGAAGGTTCACCAACATCGTCGCCGATATGGTCCTCACCGCGATCGCGCGCCAAGCGCACTTGTCGCTCGCGTTCACGGAAGCGATTTTTTTGCTCTTCGGTGGTTTTGGTATGACAATATTTGCACGCGACGCCCTCTTCGAACAGTGGGTTCTCACGGTCGGGAAAACAGATCGGGTTGCGGCAGGCCCGGCATAGGTCGTAAGCGCCAGGGCGCAGGTCGTGACCGACGGTTACGCGTTCGTCGAACACGAAACACTCGCCGTTCCACTTCGACTGCTCAGGCGGCACCTCCTCTAAATACTTCAGGATGCCGCCGTGCAGGTGGTAGACCTCTTTGAACCCCTGTTCGATGAGAAAAGCGGTGGCTTTCTCGCAGCGAATGCCGCCGGTGCAGAACATCGCCACCTTCTCTTGCTTGGTCGGATCGAGATTCTCGCGCGCGTAGTCGATGAAATCACGGAAGGTTTCGGTGTTCGGGTTCACCGCGCCATGGAAGGTACCGACGTCGATCTCGTAATCGTTGCGGGTGTCGATCAAGGTCACGTCGTCTTGTTCGATCAACTCGTTCCAGTCGGCCGCTTCGACGTAGGTGCCGCTGCGTTCGGCGGGGTCGAACCCGGGCATGTCGAAGCTGACGATTTCGCGTTTCAAGCGGACCTTCATCCGCCGCCCGATCGGTCGTTCGGCGAACGAGCGCTTTTCCTCAAGCGCGGCGAGACTCGGATGTTCGGAATGGTTACGTATATAGTGGAGCAGTTCGTCGAGCGCCTCCACCGGACCACCGACGGTACCGTTGATGCCCTCCGGAGCAATCAGGATGGTCCCGCGCAAGGGACGTTCGGTGCAGAACGACTGGAGTTCGTTGACCAGCGATTCGGGTTGGTCGAGCGGCGTGAACAAATAGAAGGCGGCGACCGTCACGGCAGACGCTGCTTCATTGGACTTGGGTTCGGGGTCAGGCACGGCGAAAGCGGGCTAGGCCCGCGGTAGTTGGTAGGTAGTAGTAATTGGTAGGTAGTAGATGGTAGGTAGTAGAGGGTAGTTGGGGAATGAAATGATGCACGCAAAATGGCTGCACTTACTCCGCAGACTTTAAAGAAAGCGATCGGCGACCGCTGGATCGGGCATCATGCACATCTCGGATTTGCCGAACCATTTGTAGCGGTTGCGGGCGATCCAATTGTACACCGGATCGCGCAGCACCCGCGGAACCACAATGAAGACGTAGAACAGTGGCCAGGGAAAGCGGAGCCGACGGGCAATGCGGAGGGCAGCGGTACTGCGCAGGGCGGCGGGTCCATCGCGGTCGCTTTCCACCAAGGCGATGCTGCTGAGGTCGTTCGGGATGCCATGGTCATGCACGGCCGACTCACCCGTTTTGCTTTGCAAGGCGGCGAACCGAAAATGGCCCTTCGGGTCGTTTTTAATGATGAAGCGAACGGCGGAGGAACACAGGTGGCAGACGCCATCAAAGAACACGATGCGTTCGACCGGCGGCGGCACCGCCGTTGGCTCCGTCGCAGAGACGGCGCTTGGCTCTAGTTGATCAGAACGGTTCACGAACCCACTGTAGCGCGGAAGCGGCCACGATGCCACCCACAACGACGGTTGTTCATGGTGAGAAAACCTGCGCTTCGCACAGCAGGACCTAGCCGATGCGAACGCCACCTGTACCCGAATCGCGTGCATTGCGCATCGTCGCCCGGACGGGGCTGGCCTCCCACTTTAATTTACCGGAACCCGCGCCACACAACTCGCATCCCGCGCCACGCACCCCGCATCCTGCATCCCACATCACATCGACAGCATTTTCGGATTGCGCACATGGCGGCGCGCCTCCGCCAACGAGACGCGTCCGGCATAGACCGCCTCCGCGAGCGCTTTATCCATTGGGATCATGCCGTCGGCGGCACCGGTCTCGAGCACGGCCGCGGCTTGGTGCATTTTGTTGTCGCGAATCATGGTGCGAATCGCGGTGTTCGCGACCATGATCTCGAACACACCACAACGCCCCGAGCCATCCTCGGTCGGCAGCAGCCGTTGCGAAACCACGCCGATCAAGGCCGAACTCAGCTGTGCCCGCACCTGCTGTTGCGCGGCCGGCGGGAACACATCGACGATCCGATCGATGGTCTGAATCGCGTCGTTGGTGTGCAAGGTCGCCATCACAAAGTGGCCCGTCTCGGCGGCGGTGAGCGCAGCGCTGATGGTTTCCAAATCGCGCATCTCACCCACCATGATCACGTCGGGATCCTGGCGGAGGATGTATTTCAAGGCGGCAGAAAAACTCACGGTGTCTTCGCCCACTTCGCGTTGGTCGATGGTCGCGAGGGCGCTGTCGAACACATACTCGATCGGATCCTCGATGGTAATGATCCGGCAGGGACGCGAGCGATTGATGCGGTCAAGCAGGCAGGCCATGGTGGTGGTTTTGCCGGACCCGGTCGGGCCCACAACCAAGAGCAGGCCTTGCGAGCGTTCGGCGAGTTCGAGCAGAACGTGTGGCAAGCCGAGTTCCCCGGCTTCGGGAATGCGGGTCGGAATGGCGCGCAGCGAGGCGGCCATGTTGCCTTGGTGGTGGTAAGCATTCACGCGGAAGCGTTGGCCGTCATCCATCGACAGAGCGAAGTCGATTTCGCGTTCGAGCTCAAACACGCTGCGCTGCCGACCGGTGAGAATGGAGTAGAGCAGCAGTCGTAAGTCGCCGGCGGTGAGCGCGGCGGTGCCGAGGGCGCGCAGGGTGCCGTTGATGCGTAAGGACGGGGCGCGTCCGACGCTAAGGTGGAGATCGGAGGCATTGTAGCGTCGCGCCATCGCGAGATAGGCGCGGATGTCGACCTCAGTGGAGGCATGTTCCACTTCGCCGGACTGGGCGACGACACCGGTCGACATTCCCTTGGCCATCAGCGCGAACTCGTCCGGGTTGGTCGCGTTGGCGAGTCCGATATCGTAGCTGATGGTGCCGGCTTGGTAGAGGCTTGAAAGCGATCCGGTAAAGGTGCTCAACGCCGGGTCCGCCGAGGCGCGCATCAGATCCTCGAGTTCGTCGATTCGTTGTTCGCGAATCAGGCGACGAACGCCCGGCGAGCTGGTCATTAGTTCGACGGCGAGTGCCCGCCCCTCCCCTTGCGCCTTGGGCAACAGGCGCTGCGAAACCACACCGTTGAGACAGGAGGCGAGGTCGGCTGCAATCAGATGGGCTTGGTTTTGCGGGAACAGGGAGACGAGGCGCTGCAAGCTTTGGGTCGCGTTCGCGGTGTGCATGGTCGCGAGTACAAGGTGGCCGGTGAGCGCGGCTTGAAACACAATCGCCGCCGTCTCAGCATCGCGGATTTCGCCGACGACGATCACGTTCGGACTTTGTCGAACGACTTGGCGAAGGGCGTTGGCGAACGACCCTTGATTCAGTCCGCCGTTGCCCATCTCGCGCTGGCTCACTCGCGAACGGATGTCCTGATGGACGAACTCAATCGGGTCCTCGAGCGTGACGATGTGGCCGGAGACGCTGCGGTTCAAATGGTGCACCATGGCAGCGAGCGTGGTCGATTTTCCCGCGCCGGTGAGTCCGGTGACTAACACGAGGCCCGAGGTGCGTTCGAACAAGCCGCTGATCTCCGGCGGCAGGCCGAGTTCGGCGAACGAGAGTTCACCCTCGGGCAAGACGCGCAGCACCACGCTCACCCCGGCGTGTTGCCGCGACAAGTTCAAGCGCATCCGTCGGCCGCCGGGCAGGGACAGGCCGGCGTCGAGATCCTCGGACGCGGCCCACGTCTCTTGCTGGTTCGGCGTGAGCATGGTCGCGATGAACGCATCGAGTTCGGCCCGTTCGATCACGGCCTGTTCGAGAAAGCGCAACGACCCGTCGATTCGCACCGCCGGCACCTTGCCCTCGCAGATAAAAAGATCCGAGGCCCGCCACGACCAGAGGTTGGAGATCAGCGTGTTGATTCGTTCGGACATAGAGACGCAGTAACCACATTTTGCCTACGATGGAAAGTCAGGGCGATGCCGCACCCTAGCCAGACTGCCGAATAAATTCCACGCTACCTCCGCCTCAAGGTTTAGCTCCTGCCCTTAGGTAATTTAGATTCTTGCTCTGTCGATTCGTGAGAAAATGAGTCAAACTTTTCAGATTCCGCCGGTCGAAAGGATCGTTCAACATCAAAAACCTGGAGGGCGAGGGGCCTCCCGAGCCGGTGCGGTTGAGGACGACCGAGATGACAGCAGACTTTCGTTCGGGTCATCCCATTCGCTTGGGATCAAGCGGGTCCGTAATTTCAGGATGAAATGGAGTCCGTGGAGTCAGTTGTCGCAGGTGGCACCGTCTCTCCGAGCGGTGTCGGGCCGCCTCTCTCCAGAGAGGTCGGCGCTCGTTCTGATGGTGAACCCCGAAGAGGGTTCGGCGTCGGTTCGATGACCTTCGAAATTTCAAATATCTTTGGTTAGAATTCCTTCTGAATTCGTCGTGACGGATTTCAATCCGGTCACACGCTTTCGAAGCCACCATCACCAGCTCGTGAGTTCGCCTTCGCTGAGGCTTCTGGTCGGAGCTTGGACCGCGGAAAAACGCGATCTGTCCAAGTCTGTCCCTGTTCGCGCTTGGTGCGCTTGGTTGAAAGCCGAATCAGGTCACTCACTTTTTTGAATCTGGAGCCGGATCAGAGCGAAAAATGTTACGATGAGACGGTTGTTTCGAGATCGCCATCTTTTTAGTCTCCTCATCCACGTAATCCATTGGAGACTCACCATAGGACTGCTCCCACTCACGAATGACATCTGTGTCCCAAATAAAATTGATGACCCCCACTGAGTCTTTCTCAACAAGTTTCAAAAAGAACGTGCGGTGAACCTGAGGGTCAAAGTGCGCCGAAACGTACATAGAGGCAATCCGTAAATCTTTCCCATCCAAAAAATCTACAGCCCCTAAGGTAAAAGCTCCATGTGCGTCAGAGGAGTACGGGCCCTTGAATAAATGAGGAAAGATGGTCAAGTCCCCCCTGCCCTCACGGAAATGCGACTCTATGTACCCAAAGACTTTGGTTTGAGTCTCACTACTCATATGAGGCCCCAACAATGGTATAATGAGGGACAATTTCTGGACCTCAAAATTTGGATAGTCTAGTGTATTGGCAACGGACTGGACAACTTGCGTGCTAGACTTGCCATGTGTGAACATCTCGCAAAAAATAGACGCCTTAGATGGACTGGCGCGACCAATAATCTCCACCAACTCTTCAACATCCCCTTCTTGTGCCTGGAGAAATCTATGCCGGTCCAAAAGCCAACTTTTGTTTGTAGGAGCGTTGGTTGAAGTCCCTACAGTAGCGGAAGATTCCTCCGGTATAGAGTTTGTAGAGTTGTTCATCTTGGCATTGGGCTTACAGGCGAAAAGGCAAAACAGAGCAAGGGCTACAAAGCAATTAAGGTAGAGGCTTCCTTTTCGTTTCATGAAATCAATCCCTACTCGCATTCAATTCCTAAAAGCGAATCCTAAAGATGGTCTGTCCATGTCCGCCCAGGCAAACCGCTTCCGTGCGCACTGCTTGCTTCGCCGGACTTGCACATTCGCCCGCCCCGACTAAGGACTGCCGGATGACAGCTAGAACCAACAACGATCCCCGCATCAATTTTGTCGTGTTCGATATCGGCACGGCGGCCAACACGACCACCAAAGTACACGCGGTGGAAACACGCAGCGAAAACGGGATCGAGACCGCCTGGCGGGCGGTGGCGGGTGAAGGGATGGAGGCCAGCAAAGTGGTCCGACTGTTTTCCGAGTGGCAGCCGACGCCATCGGATCAGGCTTTCATCACCACACATTTTCCCGGCGTCGCCTTGACCCATTCGTTCCCGCGCCCCGAACAGGAAGAGGGCTGGGAGGCCGCGTTCGCGGAGGCGGCCGCAGCGATGGAAAAGGCCCAGCAAACCATGCCGGACGCCTTGGATGACGACGCCATTTTGCTGTTACCCGTGCTGCGCGATGCCGGACCCAAGGGCGTGAACGAAGCCCTGTCGGATGCCATGTTCATCATGACCCACGGTGCCGGACTCGCTTCCGCCCTCGCCGATGTGCAGCGCAAGGAAGACGGCGCGGTCGGCATCCACTATCTGCTCCGCGCGAATGTCGCCGACGAAACACTCAACGAGCGCCTGAAAACCCTCGGCAATAATGTCGCGCACCATCTGCAGATCGAAGGCGGCGAACTCGAAAACGGCGAACGCCTGATCAGCATCACCCATGCCCTGCATCACGGTTCGAGTGTGCTGATGCTACCCGACTTTCACGCCCAAGCCTGCGGCTGGCTCGACTGCCCCACCATCTTCGTCGGCTTGATCAATCCCGACCAACTGATGATCACCAACGCCGAACACAGCGCTGCGCGGACCGAGATTACACGCATGGTGCTGGAGTCGAACTACATGGGTTCGGTGCCGCTGACCCCGGCGACCTTCGAGCTGAGTTCGGAGGGGCTAGTGCGCATTGAGTCGCGTCCGGAACCGGTGTAAACCAGCCACGCGGAGTCCGACAAACCGTTGCTAAGACGGCTGCGCTCAACGATGTTAGCCCTTCGTTTCGGTACGCATTTGTGCTGGCAGGAAGCGACACTCCGCGACGAGATGGTCGTGAAACGATTTGTCCTGATCGGACATGTTGGCCATCAAACCCCTCACGACCAGCTCATTCAAATAGGCGAAGGAAAAACCTTCGGCTTGTTTGGCAATCTGTTTGATCGATTCATCCGGCCATTCCACATACGCCTACAACTTGGCTTTCCACGTTCGTAGATAATCGGACAATTTCTGAACAACAACTGATCAATAAAAACGAAGATTTTATTCGTTGAACGAACGATCCGCCGCCAAGGACAAAACAGTATTCCTTCTCCTCTGTTCCTTGGTTGCGCTATATGAAAACGACTCCCATCCTGTCGCGGTTTTTGGTGATCATCCTCGCTGCGGGTCTGACCCCATTTTGTTTTCCACCGTTCGATGCCTGGCCCTTGATGCTGGTTTCGATCTTCCTCTTACTTTGGGCCGCGACCGGGTCGACGATGCGCGTGGCGTTTTACGGCGGCTTGTTATTTGGCGTGATCAGCTTTGGTGCGTCACTCGCGTGGCTGAGCACGATTTTCGGACCAAGGTGCATCACCTTGTTTTTGATGTTCGGCATGTTCCCGGCGTTTTTCTGTATGACCATAAAAACCCTGCGCGACCGCTTTCCCGAACGCCCCGTCATGGTGATGCTGCTGGTCGCGGTGTCCTGGACGGCGATTGAATTTTTTCGTTCGGAGATCTTTTATTTAAGATTTCCTTGGATCACCCCCGGCACCAGCTTGGGGCCGACGTTCCTGTCGCCGCTGATCGGTGTATACGGGGCCACCTTTCTCATCGTGCTCGCCGTCGCGGGCCTGCTGCACCGGCGAACGCAGACCATTGGCGCCGTTCTTTGTTTATGTATTTGCCTGCTTGGTTTTTGGCGTCCGGCCCCCGTTCAACTTTCGGCAGACGACAACGATCATTTCGTCGTCGGCCTCGTTCAGGCGGAGGAACGGTCGCATTTGCACTATATCAAATGGACGCGTTCGCTGGCGTCGCAAAAACCGGACCTCGTCGTCTGGCCGGAATATTCGTTACCCGACGATGTGGAGAAAGACGAATGGGTGTACCGCGCGCTGACCAATCTCTGCGCCGAAATGGACATTATCATGGTGGTCGGCACCCGCACCGTGCTCGGTCCCGGAACACGGGATTGGCACAACACCGCCATGGTGCTGAACGCCGATGGTATCGTTGGCCGGACCCACAAAGCGCGTCCGATCCACTTTATGAATGACGGGCAGCCAGCGACCCATTCCGTGCCAGTACAAACGCGGCTCGGCGCGATGGCCAACCCCGTTTGTTTTGATTGCGACTACACTGAAATCACGCGCCGCTTTGCCGCCGCCGAGTCCGACTTCTTCGCCGTGCCAATCATGGACGCGGAACGATGGACCGCCTGGCAGCACGTGCAACACGCCGCACTACTCCGCTGCCGCGCCGCCGAAACCGGACGCTGGTTCGCTTCGGCCGCCAGCTCCGGCGTCTCGCAAATCATCGATCCGACCGGGCATGTACACCATGAAATGGGCGCCATGGAAGAAGGCGCGTTCGCCGGTCGGATTGCGCCGCGCGAAGGTCGAACGTTGTTCGTCCGCGTCGGCTGGTTGTTCCCGTGGGTCAATCTGGCGGTCTTTGTTCTGCTCGCGTTCTGGTTGGTGCTTGGAAAAGGTCTCCCTCTGAGCCGACGCCAGACGTGAGCATCGCAGCGGACTTTTTTTACCACAGAGACGCCAGTCCACGGAGGCTTGAGGAACCTGGGGAGAAAGCCCCAAAGCGGGCGAGATAATGTAGCCCGGGGGAAGCGAATCTCGCTTTAGCGGGATGAGCGCATCCCCGGGTTATTGTAGAGGTGATGCGGTTCCCCAACGGGGGACGACAATAGGATTGGTTTTCTGCCCGAGCTTTTGTCGCACCCCGTTTGGGTTGCCTCAACCCATTCCAAACAATCTCCGGGGTTTCGTTCGTAATTCACTCCACCTGCGGGCTACTCTATCTCGCCCTTTTGGGGCTTGGCACTAGCCAGGTCGACGATTTCGGTGGTCCAGCAACCTAGTAGCGAACGCGGTAAATCACCGTGGTCCCGCTCACTTCGTGCGCCACCACCAACAGCGGTTTGCCGTCCGGCGACGTCGAACCCGGAATAAATTTCATCGTCTCCGGCGCCAGATGATTGCGGTCGTTGGTGTAGTCGAGAAAGCGCGGGGTCGCGGGCTGGCTGACATCGTAGACCATGATGCCGCCGGTTCGTTCGAGGCCGATGAAGGCGAGGGTTCGGCCATCGATTTCGCCGACGGCCAGGGCTTCGGGTTCGGGGCCTTTATCATCGCTGCGTTGGTCGGACTCGGCCCCGTCGGTGTCGGCGTTGAAAAAACGCGGAACGCGTTCGGCGGTGATGCGTTCGAAGTCGTCGCCGCTGTCGAACACTTGCACCAATCCCGAACGCGCGGCCGGGTTGATAAATTTCCAGATGGAAAAACTGCGCGCGCCGTAACTGTGCAACACATCGATCCGCCCGTCCCCATCCTGATCGCCGTCGAACGAAGACACTTTCAAGCGCCCGTGCCAGGCATCAGCCAAACGGCTCTCGGGCAAGCTGGTGCGCAGTTTCTTGACGCGTTGTAGCTCCTCGCGGGCGTCGCCCTCGTTCGCGGTGAACAAATAATCGACGCCACCGATCCGGCGAAACGCAATCGTGTCCGGCATCGGCATGCCGACCACCTCCGGCGAGGGCTTACGCACGATGCCGCCGTCTTTGTCCGAGGTGTCGATCATTGCCGTTGCCCAGGACTTCAAACCGAAGCTACCAAAACTCAGCCAGCTCGGACCGGACGCGCCCGCGAGATTGATCACGCCCCAAGCGTTGGCTTCCTGAAAACACACGACCGCTCGCGCGCTGTCGGCGGTCACCGCGATGTACTCGGGTTCCATATCGCGCGAGGCCTGACGTCCAGGAAACACGCGGATGCCGGGTGGCCGAAACGCGTCTAGGGACTCGAGTCCGAGCGTGGTCACCTGGCGCGTGGCGACGTCGACGACCGAGACCGAACCCGGCGGATCTTCGCTATCGCTGGCCTCGCCTTCGTTCGCGGTGAGCACCTTTTTTCCATCCGGCGTGAAACATACCATGTCGGGCATCGGGCCAACCGTGACGTCGCCGCGCGGCGTTCCGGCGGTATCGTAAAACCGAATCGATCCTGCGGCGGTACTCACCGGCGCTTCACAAGCCACGGCCAACAGACCCTGATGGATCGCCACGCTGTTCACCGTGAGGCCGGTTTCAATTTTGCCGGTGCGCAACGGACGCGCCGGATCGCTGAGATCAAACACGTCCACGGAGCCGTCGGCATTGCTGACAAACAGCGCCTTGCTCGGCGGGTCGAAGCACAAGGTCTCCGCCGCACCGAGTCCGCTGGCGGACGCGCGACACACAGCGAGCGCGGTGAGAATCGAGGACTGAACGGGCGTCGCGGCAGGTTTTTTCAAGGCGGGTTGCGGCGGCCTTTGGGTTTCGTTCTGCGCCTCTACCGGACCACAGGCCATCAGGACCAGTGCCAAGACCACTGCCAAGAACAGCACGCCGAACCCGCTAAGTGTCCGCGTTCCAAGCACCTGTGGAAGTTGCAGCATAAACCGCCGAACCCGCACCCAGCCTACAATCCTCGGTGATTTAAAAAATAGCGCTCTAACTGAACTCATCAGAGAATAATACTACGTCATTTGACGTCTTTGCCAAGAGCCCCATACTGACTTTAGACACGCCTACCCGACCAACCCGCAACTCGCAACCGCAACCCGCAACTCGCAACTCACATCCCGCAACCCGCAACTCGCACCTCGCACCTCGCACCTCGCATCCTGCCCACCGCATGCACTTCTTCCTCCTGACCATCGGACAACTCGCGCTCCTCGACGCGCGCGCGTTCCGTCGTCTGTTTCTTTTGGGGGAACGACCGCTGCTGCGGCATCTGCTAATCCTTGTCACGCGTTCGGCCGACAGCTATTCCTACCTGATCTGTTTCGGCATCCTCTGGCCACTGCTCGGCGGCGACCTGAACATGTTCGCCGCCCTCGCCATCGGTTTTGCGCTCGAGCTGCCTCTGTACAAGCTAATCAAAACGCGGTTCAAGCGGCTGCGCCCCTGCGTGATGCTTCCGGCCATCAAAGAACGGATTCCCTTTCCGGACAAATACAGTTTTCCCTCGGGTCACACCACCGCCGCGATCATGGTCGCCTGTCTGGTTGGCATGAACTTACCGATCCTGTGGATTCCGCTGCTTCTGTGGGCCTCGATCGTCGGACTCTCGCGCATCGCGCTTGGCGTTCACTATCCCGCTGACGTCATCGCCGGCGCAGTACTCGGCGCCCTGTGCGCCTTGACCGCCAACCTGATCCACGGCCTGTTGTTCCTCTGATGTCAGCAAGCAAGGCAAGCGCCGAACCCGCGCTCGTTCGTGGCGTTATCTTCGATCTCGACGGTCTCATTCTCGACACCGAGACCACCGCCCACGAAGCCTGGCGAGTGACTGGACTCGACTGGGACATCACCGTGCCCATCGAGATGTGCATCGAGATGACCGGACGCCGCTACCAAGACATGATGCCGATCATAGAAAAGTGGCTGCCCGCCGAGCTCGACAAACACGCCTTCCTCGACGCAGCCAACGTGCACTACGACCGGCTGCTGGTCGACGAACCGCCCGCGATCAAACCCGGCACGCTCGCCCTGCTCGACCACATCGATCAATGCGGCCTGCCGGTCATTGTCGCCTCCTCATCGCAGCGCTATAAAATCATAAACAAACTCACCGGCGCCGCGCTGATCGAACGCCTGCCGGTGTACGTGTCCGGACACGAAGTCACCGAAGGCAAACCCGCGCCCGACATCTTTCTCGAAGCCGCCCGATTGATCGAACTGCCGCCCGAGGACTGTGTCGTGTTCGAAGATTCGCCGCCCGGCGTGCAAGGCGCCGCCGCCGCCGGTTGCATCGCTGTGATGATCCCGGACCGCATCGCGCACAACCCGGATATTCCCGCCGACTATGTGTTTGAGACCCTCGATTTCGCCATTGCCGGCATGGCTTGGTTCGACGCGGCCAAACCCAACGCATCCCACAACCGCGCACGCGTAAATTGATCCGCCGGCGTTATGGCAAGACCTTGCCATAGTATGGCAAAACTCTGCCACCTTATGGCAAACGCTTGCCACTCTATGGCACGCCTCTGCCATAAAGCCCCTTGATTCTAAACGCGGCATAACCGAACTTAACCCATGCTCTTTCCCCTTAATGACGACGACCGCAAACTCACCGGCCCCGCTTACGTGACGATGGCCTTGATCGCGATCAATGTGATCGCCTTTGTGCTGCAACAAACCAATCCGGATATCACCTACGGCTGGTCGGTGGTGCCGCAGGAGATCACCACCAACACGGACTTGGTCGAACCCGTCCCCATTGAGATCAGAGGTCAGCTGACATACGTACCGCAAGTGCCGGGTCCGACGCCGATCTGGCTGACGCTGTTTAGCTGCATGTTTCTGCACGGCAGCCTGATGCACCTTGGCAGTAATTTGCTCTATCTGTGGATTTTTGGCGACAACGTGGAACACCGTTTTGGTCCGGTTAAATTCCTGCTGTTCTATCTCGCGGCCGGCATCGCAGCCAGTTTCGCGCAGATCGTTCTCAAGCCCGACAGCGTGATTCCGACCTTGGGCGCGTCCGGCGCGATTTCCGGAGTGCTCGGGGCTTATCTGGTCTTGTTCCCGCGTAACAAAGTGAAAGCGCTGCTGCTCTATATGGTGGTGACGGTGCCAGCAATTCTGGTGCTCGGAATGTGGATCGGCTTGCAGCTGGTCAACGGCACGGGTTCGCTGTTCGATACGGGCGGTGGTGGCGGGGTCGCCTACGCGGCGCACATCGGCGGTTTTGTCGCCGGCCTTCTGGTCGCCTTGGCCGTGCGCAAGTTGGGTTTCCATGACCGCGAACCCGACTCGGTGCTGAAGCGCCACTACGAACACGATCCGCGTTCTAAGCGGTATTGGTAGAGCAACTTAGGATCCCCTCGGAGTATGAGGCCGTTCCGACCGGACATGAAGCGAAGCCTTCGTGTAAAAGGCAAACCGGTCCAAAGCTTCTCAGCTACCCTGGGTACTTTCTTGCCACCACTCCGTGGTTCGTCCTAGAGGGTTCGCCGTAAAGGGTTCGGCGGCGGTCCGATGACCTTCGAAATTTCAAATCTCTTTGGTTAGATTTCATCTCCTTTTAGGGCGTGCCGAGAGATAGGCTTTTAGCCCAGCGGCCACGCTTCGGAGTTGCATTCAATGGCTTGCTTCCTAGCCTTTGCACATGAAACAATTCCCGACTGCTGTCGTCGCCTTCTGTCTGTCTGTCAGCCTGCTCGGGCTCGGTTGCGCGGGCAAACCTTCGAAGAAAATCGAACCGGTGATCCAGCAATATGATGCGGTCGCGAACGTGGCTGCCCCGCCAATAAAACGCGGCATGGATAAAGTCAGCAGTGGCGACTTGAAAGGAGCCGTGCCCGATCTCGAACTCGGCATGAAGGAGATGGCCAAAGTCTCTTCCATCTCCATCGAGGGTTGCCCCGAAGATTTCATCATGGCCTGGGGCGTGTTCGCGTCGAAACACGACGCAGCACGCAAAGCCGTTGGCCAGTTTGTCGTGAACACCAAAAATACGCCCGACCCAGACAATCCCCTCGCGGGACTCGCTCAGATGCTCATCGGCGGCACGGCATCGGTTCAGCAATTCATCCAAGCAACCGATGAAATGCAGGACGAGGCGACAAAACTCAAAGTGATCTGCAGCAAATACGGCGTCGACGGCAGCGCCTTGGATCTGATGAGCCGAATCGATGCCTTGGAAAATCCAACGCCTTGATGACGCGAATCCTGCGACACAACCTTACCGCCTCGCTGGTCTTTGGTTCTTCGTTCTGACCGCCAGCCTGTTTGCCGACACGCATTACGTCGACCTCAACCACGGCGGTAAACTTGCCCCGTACACGACCCCAACGACGGCGGCGATCGATCAAGCCGACGACTTTTTTCCGATTGGACCGACCATCTTGGTCTGCTGCGGGAGATTGGCATTGCGCCGGATATCGGCGCGGACGAGTTGCAGATGAGTTGCAGATGACCGACACGAACGTGATCAGCGACGACATGCGGACGTCACGTTCAACACTCATGACAATGCCCAGTATCAGTTTGAGTTTACCCCGCGCCTCGATCCTCCAACGTGGACGGATTCCGGCGGTGTCGTCACGGGTGCTGTCGGCACCAACGCGACCACGGTGACCATGCCGACACCGGGGACCCTTGGGATCTACCGCGTTCGGTTTGCGCGGTAGACGGTTGATTTCCAATTTCAAAGGCGCGAGTTCAACGTCTTGTGAGAGCACTCGCGATGCAGGGTGGGTGTTTGCCATCGTCCACCGCTCACGTTAACAAGATGGCATGATTGCCATCCTCTCCCTTCTCGGTGTGATGTTTCTGTCCCTGCTGATCAGCCGGACCGCCGGCGTCGCGCTTGAGCTCACCGGCTTGTCGCGTCCGAGCGCGCGTTTTCAAGCCGTGTCCGCGCTGACCGGCGTCGGCTTTACGACCAGCGAGGCGGAAATGGTGGTCACGCACCCGGTTCGGCGGCGGATCGTCACCATCCTGATGATCACCGGCAATACTGGCATTGTGACGGCGATGGTTTCGCTGATGCTCGCTTTTCTTTCTATTGAAAGTGAGGCGGTGATGCCGCGCCTGATTCTGCTCGCCATCGGCTTGGTGGTGTTCTGGGCCACCGCCACCAGTCCGTGGTTTGACCGCAGGCTCGACCGGACCATCCGCGATCTGCTGAAAAAGACGACTAAGCTGAATATCCGTGATTACGAGAATCTGATGCAGTTGAAGGGCGGCTTCAACATTGCCGAATACAAGGTGTTGCCCAGTGATTGGATGATCGGCCGCACTCTGGGTGAACTCAACCTGCGGAAAGAGGGCATCCTGGTGCTCGGATTGTTTCATCATGATGGATTTGAAGGGGCCCCCTGCGCCACCAGTGTCGTGAACGAAGGGGACAAAGCGATTGTCTACGGCACGTTCGAGGCGATCGAACGCCTGATGAGTCGCCCGTCCGGCCCGCGCGGCGACGCCGATCACCGTAAGGCCGTTCAGGATTTTCACGCGGAGGACTAGCTTGCCAAGAACGTCTCCGACGGGATAGGCCAAGCATCGTGTCGTTGCTTCGAACCACCGGTCATTGGATTTTGTTCCTCGCGCTCCTGAGTCAATTGGGAGGTGTGCAGGCGATGGCGTTCCACGTTGTCGTCGGCGAGGTCAAAGCGCCTTGCTGCGGCGGCCAGTGCTGCTGTGCCAGCGACGACGACGAACCGGTCGGAACGGGTTCGTGCCATGGCGCAGTGCTGCGCGACACCGGTTGCCCCTGCGGGTCCGGGAACCACGCCGTCGCCAGCCAAGCGGAAACGGTTCAGATGCGTCCCCAGACCGCGACCGACGTTCCGGCTTGGACGCCGCCTTGGTCCCGCCGGATCGACTGCATCCTCGCAACAATCGAACCACCTTGCGTCGAACCTCCTGAACAGGTTCCCCGAGCGGACTGAACGTCCCCACCGCTCCACCGAACCAAAAATGCACCACCCCGAACTCGCGCAGGTCGCGCGTGTTCTTAACCTGTTTAGAAACGAAAATGAAACGAACCCTTTTGGTGGCTCTAGCCGCCCTCACCGCAAGTACTGGCACCACAATCGTGTCGGCCCACGAATTCACCGAACGTCCCGACGGCCACGCACCTATTGGTGTCATGGGTGACCACACCCACGAAACCGGCGAATGGATGGTCTCCTACCGCTTCCGCAGCATGCTCATGGATGGCAACCGCGACGGAACATCTGAAATCAGTACCGAAGAGGTACTCGCCGATTACATGGTCGCCCCGCTCGACATGCAAATGAGCATGCACATGTTCGGCGTGATGCACGCGCCAAGCGATCAGCTCACGCTCATGGCGATGCTGCCATACATGAGCGTCGAGATGGATCACGAAACCCGCAATGGCACCAAGTTCACCACCGAAGGCGATGGTATTGGCGATGTAAAAATCGGCGGCCTCTACAAGATCGCCGACAACGGCAACTCCAGTGTGCATCTCAATGCCGGCGTCAGCCTGCCGACGGGTGATATCGACATCACCGACGACACCCCAGCCGGCCGCAACCGCCTCCCCTACCCGATGCAAATTGGTTCGGGAACCTTCGACCTGCTGCCAGGCATCACCTATAGCGGCTATGCCGATTGGGGTTCATGGGGCGCGCAAGCCGACGCCACGGTTCGGCTCGGTGAAAACGACAACGACTACACCCTTGGCAACAAGTACGGCGGCACGGCTTGGGTGGCTAAGTCGCTGGGTTCGAAGGTGTCCACCTCCCTGCGCCTGCGCTACGAAACGACCGAGGACATCGATGGGGCCGACCCCACCTTGAACGCACGGATGATCCCAACCGCCGACCCCGAACTGCGCGGCGGCGACCGCCTTGATGTAGGCTTTGGCATCAACGTGTTGGTTGGTCGCGGGAATCGCTTAGCCATCGAATATCAAATTCCAGTGGAACAAGATCTCGATGGTCCGCAGCTCGAAACCCAGCAGGCCCTGACTGCTGGTTGGCAATACACTTGGTAGACGTCAGATCGACGCTTTATCGCGAGAAGGCGCGTCCATTTGGGCGCGCCTTTTTTTGGTTCAAGGTTTCGCGTTTTCAGCCGCCGGCGCGAACCGCTTTGAGTCCCAGCTTTTCCAAGGCGGCAATGATCACATCCACGTGGTCGCCTTGAATTTCCACTTGGCCGTTTTTCACTGCGCCGCCACCGCCACATTGCTGTTTGAGCTTTTTGGCGATGGCTTTGACGTCCCCGGTGAGTCCGGTGATCGTGGTGACGGTTTTTCCGCCGCGTCCGGACTTCTCGCGGCGGACGCGGATGATGCCGTCCTTGGGATCTGCTTTGGCGGGAGCTTTGTGCTTCTTGCGCCCCTTGCCTTTGGTTTTACTACGCTGGCTGCGATTCTCCTCGTAGGGTTTATCGGTGGAGTAGACCAGCGGCGCGTCGTCTTTCGGGTTCATGGCTTGTGGCGGGAAGGTTTTACGTTTAGGTGAGGACACAATGGCTTCGAACGAGTTCTATTACAAGTTGGCAAAGTTGCGGTTCATCACTTTTGCGGTGGTGGGGACATTGGGCGTTCTGTTCAGTGGCTGGCGCCGCGGTTGGGTGGATTGGCCGACCATTCTGTTTGAAGCCGCGATAATCGCCTTCACCGCGATGTTTCTATCGCTGCCACTGGCGTGGATCCGCACCAAGCTGAAGATGGATCAGGAAAAGCGAAAGCGCGACAAGCGATCGTAATTTACATGATTTCCACGGCAAAGAAATTAGCTCCTGCCTATTCATCAAGGCCGATGATCAGTCTCCACTAGGTCGGCGAATTGATTTTCGTCTCCAAACTGGCGAGTCGGGTAACTGAGTTCTAATATCTAACATATTTAACCAATAATATTTGAAATTTCGAAGGTCTCGGATCGATTTCCAACCTTCTACGACGAACCAAGGAGTGGTTCTCAACGATCATCGAAAGTTGACCCCCTGGTGATCTTTGAATGGACTCTCAAAAGGCCCTGTTGCGGGGCACCTATGAACGGAGTCTTGCGGGAGAGCCGATGGCGGGAGGGAGGAAAACGGCGGGAGCGGAACTTCAAATATGGTTGATGGAGGACGCGCTCCCGCCCGGCCTTTCGGTCGGACGGCCTATCCGTCGGCGGGGGGCTCTGCAGCCCGGTCCGCGTCTGTTTCGGCCGACGCGGCTTTCTTGGCTCGGCGGGCGATGGCAAGGCTACGCCGGCCTTGCGTTTGTCGCGCAGGCGGTAGCTTTCGCCGGTGAGGTTGAGCACGGTCGAACGGTGCAGCAACCGGTCGAGCGCGACGGCGGCCATGACCGCGTCGCCGGCGAAGACCTGACCCCAGTCGCCGAAGGATTTGTTGGAGGTGACCACCACCGGCTTGGCTTTTTCGTAGCGGTTGCAGAGCACTTGGAAGAGCAGCCCGGCGCCGGTGGGATCGAGCGGCAGGTAGCCGAGTTCGTCGAGGATTAGCAGGCTCGGCTGGGTGTAGAAGTTGATCTCGCGGCGCAGCGTGTTGCGTTCGAGGCCGCGCAGCAGACGCCGAGAGAAGTCCATCGCGGTGGTGAAGTGGACCCGTTGTTCCAATGGCTATCGGGCGGGGGAGCATCGAGGAAACGCTGGGCCGATTCCGACCGGAACAATGCTCCGTCGCTCGGCGGCGGAGCATCCCAGTCGGATCATAAGCTGCCACAACATGCCCAGGGCTGCACTCCCTATGGTTGTTTACTCGCAGGATACCATATCTCGCCTCGTCGGGGCAGAACCCTACCACTCGAGCCCGACGTAGATGGCCGGTCCGTCGAACACGAGGTCTCCCGAAATTTCCTCTTCCGGTGCGTCCAGCATGATGGCCAAGCGACGGTAGCCACCGCCTACCGTGAACGGCGGTGCCGGCTTCCATTGCGCGGTGAGTTCCATCTCCGACCACGTGGTTTCGATGTCGCTGTATTCCCAATTAGAATAGCGGAGGCTTGCTTGCAGGCTAACGGATGAGATGGGTTCGAAGCGTATTTCTGCGCCGAGGTACGGCAGCGCAACTTGGCTGTCAGCGCCGGTTGAGAAGACGTCGAAGGCACTCGCCTTGGCATCTAGGTCGACGTATGTTCCGCCGCCTTCCAGCGCGAACGAGACGGCCTCCTCGCCGAGCTGGAAGCGCAGAAAGCCCCGCGCCACCAGCATTTCCAAACTGGTGGTGGCATCGGCGCTGGCATTGAAATCCAAGCCGCCGAAGGAAAAGGTTTGTTCCACTTGTTCGGTTCCGCCGAGATCGAGTTGAAATACCGAGGCACCGATCTGCAACGGTCCTTCGCCGAAAATCAACGTGGCCCCTGGTGTCCATTCTTCGCCAATGGAGAGTTCCTCGCCGATGTCCAACTGGTCGCCGAGATCCCCTGTGAGTTCAATGTCGCCGGAGGAGGAGACGTTCCAGATCCACGCGTCGATATCAACGGTTTGGGCAAAACAAAGGGCCGAAATGGAAAAGCAAAAGCAGATGGCCTGGAGGATGATTCTCATGTCATACTTGTGCTTCATTCTAAAAGGCCTCTCTTGTTGTTGCCTGAATGTTTCTTCGATAATTCGTGCTACCTACCTGCTCGGCTCGAATCGATCACTAAACACTCATAAAAAAAGCGCCACCCCAATGGGTGGCGCTCTTGTCTTGAAAAAGAAAACGCCCCGCTAAAAGCGGGGCGTTTCCAATATTAGCCGTGAGGCTATTGTCTGCGGAGCAGGGAACCAAGGTCCAGTCCGAGGGACTGGACGAGTTCGTAGGTCAAGCCGCCGGTGGCGAGGCCACGTTGTTCTTGAGCGCGACGAATCGCATCATTGGTGTTGCGGTCGAGACGACCGGTGGCAGGTCCGTTGTAGTAACCAGCGGAGGACAGTGCGGTTTGCACTTGGCTGATGACTTGCGGACGGACGTTGACTTCGCAGAGCACGCGGCTCCAGGCAGCTTGGCCTTGGGAGACGAGAACACGACGTTCAACCGTTTCGTACACCGGCGGGATTGCAATCTCGCGGGTGATGGGCGCTTGAACCATTTTCTGGACGCGAACCGTTCCCATCTTACCAGGCGTAGTCTGGGCAACGGCACGGGGTGCTTCCACTTCCACCTGCTGGGAAACAGTCTTGAACTCGGCCGGCACTTCAATGGTGCGGGTCTGAGCGGGGGAGACCATGACTTGGCGGGTGACGGTTCCGTATTCGGCCGGCACTTGAACGGTACGTTCTTGCGGCGGCGAAACCATGCGGCGAACACGAACGGTGTCGTATTGAGCCGGCGTGGTGCGGGACTGAGTAGTCGGCGGAGTGACCATCACGCGTTTGGTGATGGTTTTGTACTCAGCAGGCGTTTCAGTCGTACGAACCGTAGCAGCTTTCACGAGGCGCTGACGAGTGACGGTCGTGTATTCCGCTTCAACCGGTACCGAACGAGTGCTCGGCGGGCTGATCATTTTGCGGACACGAACCGTGTCGTAGCGAGCCGGCACAGTGCGGCTTTGCGTTTGCGGCGGGGTCACCATCACACGTTGGCTGATGGTTTTGTACTCAGCCGGAACGTCCACAGTCTTGGTGCGGGCCGGGGAAACCAAGCGCTGCTTTTGGACGGTGGTGTATTCCGGTTGGCTCTGAACGCTACGTTGTTTCGCAGGCTCGACCATTTTACGAACACGGACAGTGTCGTAGCGGGCCGGGATGCGCTTCGTGGAAGCGGTCGGAGGAGTGACCATGACGCGTTGCGAAACGGTTTTGTACTCAGCCGGGACGTCGATCGTCTTGGTGCGGGCCGGGGAAACCAAGCGCTGCTTGGTGACTTGACCGTATTCCGGAGCGCTCGGGACACTACGTTCCTTGGCGGACTCGACCATTTTACGAACACGGACGGTGTCGTAGCGGGCCGGGATGCGCTTGGTGGAAGCGGTGGGCGGAGTAACCATGACACGCTGGGTGATGGTTTTGTATTCCGGCGGCACGTCGATGACCTTCGTGCTAGCAGGAGAAACCATACGCTGACGCGTGACGGTGGTGTATTCCGGGCCGACAGGGACACTGCGCTGGCGAGCGGATTCCGTCAGACGACGAACACGAACGGTGTCGTATTGAGCCGGGATGGTTTTGGAGCTCGTTTGCGGCGGTGTCACCATAACGCGCTGGCTGACCGTTTTGTACTCGGCCGGGACGTCCACAGTTTTGGTGCGGGCGGGGGCGACGAGTTTCTGACGGGTAACCGTGCGGTATTCCGGTTTGAGAGGCACTTGGCGCTCTTTGGCAGCTTCAACCAGACGGCGGACGCGTACGGTGTCGTACTGGGCCGGGATCGTTTTGGTAGTGGTCTGCGGCGGAGTGACCATGACCTTCTGCTGGATGGTCTTGTACTCAGCCGGTACGTCGATGACGCGGGTGGTCTGAGTCGGAACCTGACGCTCACGAGTGATCGTCTGGTATTCAGCAGGAATCTGCACCGAACGTTCTTTCGGACCTTCAACCATCTTGCGAACACGAACGGTGTCGTATTGCGCCGGTGTGGATTTGGAGGTCGTAGTCGGCGGAGTGACCATGACGCGTTGCGTGATGGTTTTGTACTCAGCCGGGATGTCGACGGTTTTGGTGCTGGCCGGAGCGACGAGCTTCTGACGGGTGACCGTCTTGTACTCGGCCGGAACTGTGACAGAACGCTCTTTCGGACCTTCAACCATTTTGCGAACGCGGACCGTGTCGTACTGGGCCGGGGTGCGCTTACTGGTAGTAGTCGGCGGAGTGACCATGACACGTTGGCTCACGGTCTTGTATTCGGCAGGCACGTCGATCGAACGAGTCGTTGCCGGCGTTTTCACGCGCTGGCGAGTGACGGTCTTGAATTCGGCAGGAATGCTGACCGAACGCTCTTTCGGACCTTCAACCATTTTGCGGACGCGGACCGTATCGTACTGGGCAGGCGTGCGCTTGCTGGTGGTGGTCGGCGGAGCAACCATGACACGCTGGCTGACGGTTTTGTATTCAGCAGGCACGTCGATCGTCTTGGTGGATGCCGGAGCAGCCAGACGTTGACGAGTAACCGTGCGGAATTCGGCCGGGATGCTGACGGAACGTTCTTTCGGACCTTCAACCATCTTGCGGACACGAACCGTGTCGTACTGGGCCGGGGTGCGGCGGCTTTGGGTGCTCGGCGGAGCAACCATCACACGCTGTTGCACGGTCTTGTACTCGGCCGGAATCGTGACTTCACGAGTGCTGGCCGGAGCGACGAGGCGCTGGCGGGAAACGGTTTTGTATTCTGCCGGCACGGTGACCGAACGCTGCTGCGGAGCTTCGACCATCTTGCGGACACGAACGGTGTCGTATTTCGCTTCGGTGGTGCGGACTTCGGTGCGCGGCGGTGAAACCATGACACGTTGGCTGATCGTCTTGAACTCACCAGGCGTCTGAACGCGGCGGACGGCAGCGGGCTGCACAACCTTCTGGTAGGTACGAGTTCCGTACTGAGCCGGAATCGGCACGTCGCGTTGTTGCGGCGGAGCGACCATTTTACGAACACGCACGGTGTTGTATTGGGCCGGGATCTTACGCTCGACGGTGCGAGGAGGTTGGACCATCACCTTTTTGGTGACGGTTTGGAACTGCTGTTGACCTTGCACTTCGCGGGTTCCGCCTTTTTCGACGAGCACGCGAGTGGTGACAGTTTTGTACTCAGCCGGCAGTTCGACGAGGCACATGACCTGGCCGGGTGCGAGGCTGGAGTTGGCAGCGTTGCCACCCATAGGAGCAGCAGAACCACCAGCGGGGGCGCGGTTGCCACGGAAGAGTCCGGTTCCAGGGCGAGCACCGGTCGATCCACCCATGGCGGGGGCAGAACCGGCACCGGGGGCGACATCGATGATTTGCTCACCAGCTTCCGGAGCACCGGGCGTGGAGAGTTTCCACACTTGGCGTGCCGGACGAACGAGAATACGTTTGGTCTGATTTTCGTAACGAGGCGGAATGACCTGCGTCTGCGTGGCAGCACCGGTAGCGATACGCTCGGTGCGGTTCTCGTAGACAGCCGGGATCACTTGAAGTTCGGTGCGCTCGGCAGAGACGAGGACTTGCTCCTCGACCCACTCGTAACGACCGGGCTGGATTTCTTTACGAACGCCAGGGTCGCGGGTGAGAACCTTCTCGGTGACGGACTGGTACTGAGCCGGACGCGCTTCGAGTTTGGTTTCACCGTCGCTCACACGAATGCGAACTTGGCGGGTTTCGTATTGAGCCGGAATGACTTGGAGGTCTTGGCCGGGTTCGGCGACAAGCACGCGCTCTTCGACCCAGTCGTAACGACCAGGCTTCACTTCGATGCGAGTACCAGCTTCTTTCACGAGGACTTGCTCAGTGACCGTCTCGTATTGAGCCGGAACCACTTCGAGGCGGGTCTGCGGGGCAGAAGTCATGACGCGGGATTCGCGCATTTCGTATTTGGCCGGTGTGACCACGAGTTCTTCGCCTTCATCAGCGACAAGGACTTGCTCCTCAACCCACTCGTAACGACCGGGCTGAACTTCGATACGCGAGCCAGCTTCTTTGACCTGCACCTGTTCGGTGACGGTTTCAAAGCGAGGCGGCACGGCTTCCACACGCTGCGAAGGCGGGGTGACCATGACGCGCGATTCGCGGGTCTCGTATTTGGCCGGCGTGACCACGAGTTCTTCGCCTGAATCGGCGACGAGGACTTGCTCCTCAACCCACTCGTAACGACCAGGCTGAACTTCGATACGCGAGCCAGCTTCTTTGACCTGCACCTGTTCGGTGACGGTTTCGAAGGTCGGCGGTACAACTTCCACACGCTGCGAAGGCGGGGAAACCATTACGCGGGATTCGCGCGTTTCGTAGCGAGCCGGGGTGACGACGAGGTCTTCACCTTCTTCGGCGACGAGCACTTGCTCTTCAACCCACTCGTAACGACCGGGCTGAACTTCAATGCGGCTGCTGGCTTCTTTAACCTGAACTTGCTCGGTGACCGTTTCGAAACGGGCCGGGACAGTTTCAACACGCTGCGAAGGCGGCGTGACCATAACACGGGACTCGCGAGTCTCGTATTTCGCCGGAGTGACGACGAGTTCTTCGCCAACGTCGGCCACGAGGACTTGCTCTTCAACCCACTCGTAACGACCAGGCTGAACTTCGAGGCGAGTGCCGGCTTCTTTGACCATGACCTGTTCGGTGACGGTTTCCCATTTCGGCGGGAGGGCTTCCACGCGCTGCGAAGGCGGGGAGACCATCACGCGGGATTCGCGCATTTCGTAGCGGGCCGGAGTGACGACAACTTCTTCGCCAGCTTCGGCGACAAGCACTTGCTCTTCAACCCACTCGAAACGAGCCGGTTGGACTTCAGTGCGGTAGCCACCTTCTTTGGTGACAACTTGTTCGGTCACGGTCTCGTATTGAGCCGGGATCGTTTCAACACGTTGCGAGGGAGGCGACACCATCACGCGGGATTCGCGGGATTCGTAGCGAGCCGGCGTGATGACGAGTTCTTCGCCAGCTTCAGCGACGAGGACTTTCTCTTCAACCCACTCGTATTTGGCCGGCTGAACTTCAACGCGGCTGGAGGCGTCTTTGGCGACAACTTGTTCGGTGACTGTCTCGAAACGAGCCGGGATAGTCTCAACACGTTGCGAAGGAGGCGACACCATCACGCGGGATTCGCGAGTCTCGTATTTTGCCGGCGTGATGACGAGTTCTTCGCCTTCATCGGCCACGAGGACTTGCTCTTCAACCCACTCGTAACGAGCCGGCTGAACTTGCAGTGTGGAGGAAGCTTCTTTAGTAACGACGCGCTCGGTGACGGTTTCGTACTGAGCGGGGATGGTTTCAACGCGCTGCGAAGGCGGCGAGACCATGACACGGGATTCGCGGGACTCGTAACGAGCCGGCGTGATGACGAGCTCTTCACCTTCTTCTGCCACGAGCACTTTCTCTTCAACCCACTCGTAACGAGCCGGGGTGATCTGGAGGGTGGAAGCGGCATCTTTGGCGAGAACTTTCTCGGTCACCGTCTCGTATTGAGCCGGGATGGTTTCGACACGCTGCGAAGGCGGCGAGACCATGACGCGGGATTCGCGGGACTCGTACTTCGCGGGGATGACTTGGAGCTCTTCGCCAGCTTCGGCGACGAGCACTTTTTCTTCAGCCCAGTCGTACTGTCCAGGAACCACTTCGAGGCGCGAGCCAGCGTCTTTGACGAGCACGCGTTCGGTGACGGTTTCCCACTGTGCCGGAACGGCTTGGACGTTGGTAGCCGGAGCGGAGACCATCACGCGTTCTTGGCGGGTCTCGTATTTGGCCGGAATGACCACGAGTTCTTCGCCACCTTGCGAGACGACAACCTTCTCTTCAACCCACTCGTATTTACCGGGGATGATTTCGACACGGGTGCCGGCTTCTTTGATCACAACCTTTTGAGTTTGTGTCTCGTATTTGGCCGGGATCGTTTCGACTTTAACGGAAGGCGGGTTGACCATGATCCGAGCTTGGCGCGTTTCGTAACGGCCAGGCTGAACGATCATGGTTTGACCAGCGTCTTCAACTTGAACTTGTTTTTCGACCCACTCGAAGCGACCGGGGATCACTTCAGTGCGTGAACTCGCTTCTTGGACGAGAACGCGCTCAGTGCGGATCTCGTATTGAGCGGGTGTGAATGTGCGGGCGAAGCACTCACCAGCGCGAGCGCCAGGAGGGGTGTCGCCGATGGACGCGGCATAAGCGCCGGAACCATAAGCACGCACGGTGCGGACGGACGTTCCGCCAGATGCACCAGCAGACATACCGCCGGTCGAGTACGAACCACCACTGGTGGAATATCCACCGGAGGTTGTTGTCGTCGAACCACCGCGAATCACGGAGCCGGCTGTGCCCATGGCAGAACCAGCTGCACCGCGAACAGAACCAGCCGCGCCACTTACAGCACCACCAGCACCGCGAACGGCACCACCGACAGCGCCACCAGCACCGCGAACGGCACCACCGACAGCACCACCAGCACCGCGAACGGCACCACCGACAGCGCCACCAGCACCGCGAACGGCGCGGCTACCACCGCCAAAGATTCTTTTGAAAGCACCACCGATACCACGGCCTGCATTGCCGACAGCATTACCGGCACCGCCGACAACTCCACCAACTGCATTACCGGCACCGCCGACAACTCTGCCAGCACCGCCGACGACTCCGCCAACTGCATTACCTGCACCGCCGACCATTCCGCCGACTGCGTTACCAGCACTTCCAACTGCCGAGCCTGCCGCGCCGACAACTCCGCTACCAACGGAACCAACCGCACCGCCAGCCGATCGGATTACTCCGCCGGCTGCACCTGCTGTTGATCCGACGGCGGAGCCGATCGAGGACGCGCCTTGACCCACTTCCGACAAGACACCGCCAACTACTCCGGCTCGGTCTTGTCCCATCGAGGTGTAGCCGAACATAACGGCCAGAGTGGCCGCGGCAGCTACGCCAAAGGTTTTATATTTTCTCTTCATGTTTATATTACTCCGAATATGGATTTCAGATTTTTCCTAAATTTACTGTGGTTGACTATGTCAACGCATAACAACCTGTACGTACGTTACGGAACAGCACTAGCGCGCTCCGAATGCCACTTCAAGCGTACTTACGGATAGAAAGTCAATCATTCTATCCCTCCTCATTTGCCCGATGATTTCGCGTTTTTGCCCTGCACTACTGCCAAGAAAGCCCGGTTTCGCCTGCAAATACTCCAGGGCGTAGGGAACTTCGAACTTTGTCCGAGTCATACTGCTGATCATCTGCTCGGCCTCAAGACGACGAAGATGAACCAGTTTGGCCTGCGCACCCGCCGCCGCCACCCGCGCTCCATCGAGGTACTCGAGCAGCAAACGCTCTTCCATCTGACGATGGTACGGTCCCCAGTTCAGCAACTCCTTCTTTTTAAAATCGCGCAACATCGTCAGCTGCGCGATCACTTGGTCATCACGCGGCATGCCCCGTGTCTTGATGTGGAGTTGCTGCGCGATCTCCGCCTGGGCGAGATGATCAAGCATCGGACTCCACAGACGCTGGCGCCGAACCTCCTCCAACAAGCGCAAACGAATCTCCGGCGTGGAATTGGGGTCAGTCCATCGAATATCATCGAACAGCACGCGCATGCAGACTTCGTCCATCAGGTCGCCCGGAATCTCGATCTCCTGCAAAGGCCCACCACGCACTGCAAGATTGTTCAGCATGTACCAGCCGACCAGCCGGCCGCCAAACTCGCGTTGCACCGCCGCGTCGCGAATCACCTGTTGCACATCGCGGCGCGCTTGCATCTCCTCGGCGACCATTCGTTGGTCCGGCACACCGCCGCGCGCGGTCGCCCGCCCGAGGCCGCCACCGCCGCTGCGCATCTGACGGTACACCGCCTCCGACTGCTGCGGACTCATGCCGTTGGTTCGTCCGACGAGATTTGCTTGTTGCTGTAAAAATTTAGTGGCTTCGCGGCGTACGATCAAACGAACCGCATCTTCGGAGGTCCGTCGCTCACCCACCCATTGCGACAACAAAAGGAGTCGGTCGATCGGTGCGGCTTGTTGATAGGCGGCGTCTTGAAGGGTGTGTCCGTGGACATCGCGAATGCGTTGCGCGAGCACATCGATCGGCATCGTCATCAGGACGAGCAAGCAGAGAATCGGAACAAGATTTTTCATGGCGAGAAGAGACAATGATGGATTAGGTTGAAGGCGGATCAGCGGTCGGAATGTTGGTCGGAATCTGGATCAAGTTTCGTATCGATTTGGTCGCGTGAGACGCGGATGGCATTCAACACGAACGAGGTCTTTCCCGCGTAAAAAAATTGCAGCGTAAACGGACGGTTGTCGCGTACTTCAAAACGCAAGGGCATGGGCCCGTCCGATGCAACAGAAAGCGGATGGCGCTGTTCGGTTTCTGGCGCTGTTCCGAGAACCCACTCCCCCAATTCGATCGGCAACCCGGCGGAGATTAGTGAAGAACCTTGAACAGAAACCATGGAATCCAATCGATAGTGTCCTGGCGCCAACGGCAAGCCCGGACCCGACCAACTCGGGTAGGCCGTCGGCACGCGGCCAGGTTCGAAGCGCAAGCCGGAACGACCATCGCGCTCAAACCGCTGGGCCCGGTGGAAGCCGCGCGCCGCCTCCAGTTCGAAGCCATTCAAGGGAAGCGAAACCGCACCGTCGAGAAACAACACCGCGTCCAAATCCAAGCCACCATTTTGGAGTGTCAGATCCACCGACTCGGCCGCCAATTTCGAACGCCCCGCGAGCGCGCCACCGACCGGCACCCGGGTCCAATGCCAGTCCAAGGATTGGCTCGAAAAGCCGGAACTGCCGGCTCCGATTTTCACTTCGCCAGATCCAATACCACGCAGCCGCAACGCCAACGCGAAATCGCCATCGACTAAGGGACGTTCGTGACCCGGCGGAGGCATGTGCAAGACAGTCGAAGGCTCTCGCATCTCCAGATACTTATTGAACGAACTTTGCGAATCTTGCCGAACATACACACTGCCACGTTCCGTCAGGCAGTCTTCCAGTTCAACCGTTTTCGACGGAAAGCTATTCGCAGTATTGAGCGCATCGGCAACCACGTTGGTCAGCCCAACGATCGACGCACCCGAGACTGGTCGGTCGGCAGCGAGAATCCGAAAGGCCAAGCTTGCAGAACCGTCATCCGATCTATCCGATCTTGCGGAATCCATGAGTGCCAAACGCGGGTTCGCCAACAAGCCTTCGCGAACCAAGGCCGGCGGAAACTCCAACACATCGGGCAGCGCGATCGACTCGTCGAACAACAGATGAGTGAAACCACGCGCGCGCAGCCGTTTCGTTTGCTGCGGGGTCAGCACCCCGCGGTTCACCGAACGGAAGCCCTCATAGATGTCTTGGTGCCAGTTCTTCAAAATACGTGGACTGTAGCCGTTTGCCAATTTCAGCCCCGAACGCAGCGCGTGAAATTGCAACGTCGAATCATACGCTGACCCACCCGACCGAAGCGGCACCACCAGCGCACGTTCGCCGCCGTCTGCCACCACCGCCTGATACGCCGGATCGTCTGCCAATTTGCACAGGAAGGGCCGCACCTGCAATCCGCTCTCCACTACAATAAGAGCCAGCGCCCCCAGCAGCCAACGCCGGTCGACCAACTGCGAACCAATCATCGCCGCCATCACCGTCAGCAGGACGGGAAAACCGAGATAGGCCTTGGTCGGCTGGCGCAGCAGGGTGCCGCCGGGCAGATCACGGAGCCCCTCTATTATAGGTCCATTGGTTCCAAGGCCGATGAGCAGTCCAAGAAGGAGGGCAAGACCGAGTAAGAACAGTGCCAAACGAGGTGGGTTTTTCCCCCGAAAAACGGCCCATAGAGCCCCAAAAACCAAAAACCCGCTCAGAAAAATGCCAAAAAATCCGTGCGCGGCCGCATCAAAACCGAACCAACGAAACCAGTCTGTCCAAACTGGAGAGGCCAACGCCACCGAGATCTCGTGATGACCGTCCTCCAGCGAGGTTCCCTGAAAACCAAGCCCAGTAACGAGCGCAAAAGACCCTGATAGTAGGTAGCCCAAGCCGAAAATGCCCCAGCCAAGCGCCTTTTTCTCGTTCGTTTTTGCTGAAATAGACCCATTTTTCATGGATTTACGAAGATTTCGGAGGTGAATCCAAGAAACCAGCGCCATCCCAAACACCCCGATCAACGCGAAGCCCAGCACCTGCAAATCGCCAGTAGCACAGCCTAAAATGGCCAAAAATGCGACAAAGCCGTCCCGAACCCTGGAAAATCGCAGCATTCCGTCAATACCAAGCCACAGGAACGGAAGCCACATCATGGCAAATCCGCCAGGGTGGCCACCCAATATGGCAGTCCACGCATAAGGAAAGGTTATGCACAGTAATGACGTGCCGACTGCGGTCCATTCAGAGCCTGAGAAGCGCCTGGCGAGGCTCCAAGCCCCGAAAAGGGTCAACCAGACGACTGTATAGATAGTGGCGTTATATCCAAAGGCGAGTTGGCTTGGTCCGCTGAGGCCGCAAAGTCCGCCAATCGTCGCAAAGGCGGTAAAGCTCAGACTGAAGGGAACAAAGTAGGGCCGGATCCAGCGGCGTTCGGCGTCATCACCGCCGTTGAACTCGTAAAGATCGTGAAACCAAGGCGTGTCCCCCTTGATGAAATCGCCCATGAGCCAAAAATGATACATCAGCTGTAAATGGTCGCCCGGGAACATCTCGAGCATCGCGCCGGGTTCTTGGTTTTGTCCGGAGGCGGGAATGGCGGTGGTAAAGTGGCGTGGCAGCGGCCAGCTGAACACGACGAAGACCACGGCCGAAAGGCCGAGGCTCGCTAGCAGGCGTCGTGTCCACGTCCACGATTCTTGGCCATAAAAAGTCATCGCCCTGCCCTACCAAAATCGTTGGTCGGCGTAATCTTATTCCATCGCTTCTTTTCCCGACCGCGCCTGGTAGGTATAAAAACCAGTATGGCGGACATTCCTCCAAACGATCTCAGCACCTTGCAGAACGGATTGAAGCAGCACTTCGGTTTCGACTACTTTCTCAACGGTCAGGATGAAGCGATCTGGCACGCGACCCAAGGGCGCGATGTTGTCGTGGTCATGCCCACGGGTTCGGGCAAGTCGCTGTGCTACCAACTGCCGGCGCTGCTCGGCGACGGACTCACGGTCGTCGTCTCGCCGCTGATCTCCTTAATGAAAGACCAAGTCGACGCGCTGCACGCGCGCGGCCTGCCCGCCACTTTCGTCAACTCCTCGATTGCGCGCAGCGAATACGATGCGCGCATGGCCCGGCTACATGAGTTCAAGTTACTCTACGTCGCGCCCGAACGATTCAGCGACCGGCATTTTGCCCGCCTGCTGCTCGAAGCCGGGGTCGAACGCATCGCCATCGACGAGGCGCACTGTATCAGCCAATGGGGTCACGATTTCCGCCCCGCCTACATGCGCCTGAAACATGTGATCGACGACTATCCAGACGCGCGCATCATGGCGCTCACCGCCACCGCCACCCCGACGGTGCGCGCCGACATTCTCAAAGAACTCCGGCTCGATGGCAGCAACCCGGACCGGCAAGCTGAGGAGTTGGTCTACGGCTTCGCGCGCGAAAACCTTCATATCCGCGTGAGCCGGGTCGGCACGCACACCGAAAAGTACGCGCGCGTTCGCGACATCAACGCCAAGTGGAAGACCGGCATCATCTACTGCGCTACGCGTAAGAACGTCATCCGCGTCACCCAAGATTTGCTCGCCGACGGACTCGACGTGCTGATGTATCACGGCGGCATGAACGAAGAAGAACGCAACACCGCGCAAGACCGCTTCATGAACAAAGAAGTCGATGTCGCGATTGCGACCAACGCTTTCGGTATGGGTATCGACCGCGACGACGTGCGCTTTGTCATGCACTGGGATCTGCCCGGCAGCGTTGAAGCCTACTACCAAGAGATCGGACGCGCCGGGCGCGATGGCGATCCCGCGCACTGCGAATTGCTGTTCAACTTTGCCGACACGCGCACCCAGGAGTTCTTCATCGAAGGCTCCAATCCGAAAGCGGAAACGGTGCGTGAGCTGTTCAATCTGGTTCGGCGAGTGTGCGGCGAAGGACCGATCGCGCGCAGCGTCAACGAGTGGGCCGAAGATATCAAAAGCACGAAAAATGGGATGTCCATCAGTTCGGCGCTGGGCACTCTCTACCGCGCCAACCTGATCCGCCGCGACGTCGGCGACTACCGCAGCTACACCTACTCGCTACCCAATCCGGCACCGACGAGCATCCCCGATGAGCTGTTCGTCAAGCTGCGTGAGAAGCGCAGACGCGACGAAAAAAAACTCGCCGACATGCTACGTTACATCAACAACACGCATTGCCGACACCGCGCCGTGCTGGAGTACTTCGGTGAAGAAGCGGTGTCAGAAACGTGCACGCAATGCGACCGCTGCGTTCGCGAAGAGAGTGCCACCTCGCGTCCGCCGACCGAAACCGAGTGGCCGATCATCCAGAAAATTTTAAGCTGCGTCGGCAAACTAAACGGCCGGTTCGGACGGCTGCGGATCGCGCAAGTGCTGATGGGTTCGCGCAGCGAGCAAGTGCTGAAGTTCCGGCTCGACCAGGAGTCCACCTACGGCTTGCTTGAAAGCCACAGCAAGGAGGCGGTGGTGAAACTGATCGACGAACTGATCAACGCTGGCTGCATCGAAGTGACCGGTACGGAGTATCCCGTGCTTGGTATCACCGCATTCGGTCGGCAAGTGGCCTGGCGCAAAGCCGAGGTCGAACTCGACTGGCCCACCGGCACCACACCGAGTAAAAGCCAAGGCATTGGCACCGGTAAAGCCGACGTGTCCGCAGTGGTGAACTTGCAGTTGTTCGAAGCGCTGCGCGCCTGGCGCAAAGCCGAAGCCAAACGCCGCCGCATTCCCGCCTACACCATCTTCACCGATCGCTCGCTCAAAGCCATCTCTGCCTTGGTGCCGGAGTCCCACGCCGAACTGGAAACATGCTGGGGCATCGGTGGCGCCAAATTGAAGAAGTTCGGCGACGAAATTTTGGAGATTGTCGACGAGTGGCGTCCGGAGTGAATTTAATACCCGCAACTCACCACCGCTTAGAATTGGGCTGCTTCTAGGCAACCAGACAAGCTTGACCAGACTCTCCGTAACGATAGTGGAAAAGGTATGTCTTTTCCTAGTCTATCGTTGCGTCGCAGCCAATTTGACGCGCTAACTACTGTGCGCGATATCCAAATTGAACAGTTTATTGCCATTCACTCCGGTCTTGAGGGTCTGACCTGCTTCTCTAGTGCCCATCTAAAAGAGATTTTGATCAATACAGTCACTCCAGATCAAGCCGATTCACTAGTTGGGCTTTCGCTGTTTATCAGCGCCATGAAGAGGGAGTCCGAGCACACCGTCCCGGAGATATTAGGAGGTATATCACAAGCCTTGGAAAACATTCCCGCGGATTTTAGATGGAACGAGCAGGAACTCCAATCTTGGCATGAAATCGGTCCCAATTTCACAGCGGTATTAGAATCAGATGCAATCGTGGAATTAGCTAAATTTCTGGAGCTTTCCTACGACTATGGAAAACTGTGGCGGAATGGTAGAATTATAACTGACGTGAGGCCAGTTTTTGACTCAAGAGGAGAATCCATAAAAAGTGCATTAGTTTCTTTTACTTTTCGCCTCGAGTTTGACGACGGTAGTAACAGAAAGACTGAAAGTATTGCTCTTGATGAAACTGACGTGAAGAGGCTTTTGGCGGAGTGTGAGCGAGCACTCACGAAGTCTAAAACCGTCGTAGAATTCATCAAACAAGTGCCTACAGTAATTGCCGGAGCTGAAAACAAATGACGCCATGTATATATGTTGTTGAAGGAGATTCGTGGACTACGAAAGATTGGAGGGCGCCCTCCAGAAAACCTATGGACAGAGAAACCGCGTGGCATAGTTCTAACGAAAAACGCGACTACCTCGCATATTTTGCCACAGCACGGTTATCTCCACTTGAGCAAAGTAGCGGCAGGATGCTGCTCGTTTGCAGGAACAATATACGCAACGATTTTTTCTTAAATGTTGTTTATGACGGAGCGCGTCAGGCGTCATTAAAACCAAGGCGCTACCTGATCGCGAATGAAAGTTGGCTATCTCAGGTAAATAAGTTAGCTACAATGGGGAGTGTGGATTCGGCGTTGGATATATTATACGACAAAGTCGATTTTCTCCTAAGAGAAGGTAAGCTGTCCAAGGTAGACGAAATTCTTGAGTCAGCAAATCCCGAAACACTGAACATTAATATAATCCTTGGATTGCTTACGACCACGCTCCCCGCGAAGACCAAGCTGAAAGTCAGAGGCACATTCTACGAGACAGTAGAGGCTTATGTGAATGATCAGTTTGATGATACAGCGGGAATCTTGATCGGCCTCAAATAACGGTCAGTGGTGCAGAATTTATATGGGGCTCGGAGCCTTCCTGCTGAGCTGAGGCACGCCGGTGTCTTCATTTTTTCAGTTGACCCGACCCAGAGACACCTTGGTCTTATTTCAAAATCAGATTCAGGTGAGATTGAGTGGCTTCATCTCGCATGGCATTATTTTCTATCTCAATCCTCACCAGAAAAAGAGTTTCTATGGATAGACCCATCTATCGCAACAATCAGATTACGACAGGTAGCCGCCCAATGTAGAAAAATAGCTAGAGAAAATGCTATTGGAGGTATACCATATGCTTTTGATCTTCCTAATGAATGCTTCGACGCAGACTCAATGCGCTTTTTGGCGGCAACTAAGCATGGCCTTACCTGTGCGACATTTGTATTAGCTGTTTTTGAGACAGTTGGACTTTCCCTCATCGATTCAGAAACATGGCCCGAACGAGAAGACGACATTGATTGGAAGAGTACAATAATCGAAAAGTTGAAAGGTAGAGCCGAGACCAGTCATATTCAAAATATTGAGTCACAGTTGCATTTTGCGCGATTCAGGCCCGAAGAAGTAGCCGCCAGTGCAACAATAGCACCTGGTCCATCTGATTTTTCATCCGTAAGTCCTATTGCTGAGGAAATTCTCAAATCTTTAGCGGCTATTGATACAGATAATTAGAGCAAAAATGGCTCTTCGCTACTCTTCAACCGGCGGACGCTTGGGCCGAACCGGTTTGATCCGGTCGCCTTGATCGTTCAACCACGGCGCCTTTGGATTGGCGGCTGCCTCCGGACGGGCGCGGTCGCCGGGCTGGCCGGACATGCGGTCGCGCATGGCACCGGCAGCGGCGGTGTTGCGGGCACGCATGATGTTGCTGACCGTTTCATGGCCGATCAGGTCGCGAATTTTCAGGGTCATCTGGAGGTCCTTTTTACGCAACGCCAGTTGAGCGGCGGCGTTCGCCTCGAGTTTCGGCAGGATCTCGGCTTCGGTCGCTTTCGGATCGCGCATCGCTTCGCGGAAGGCTTCGTCGGACTCGCGCATGGTTTTCATCACCTCGCCGAACTCGCTGCGAAGTCCGGCGCGCAGTTCTTTTATCGAAGCCATTGCATCCTCGGACACGCCCGCGCGTTCAAGCGACTCGGGCGGGGTCATCAACAGACGCATCGACATCATGTTGGCGCCGCCACGCTGCTGCTGCGAACGCTGCATTTGCGAACGCTGCGCCTGCGAACGCTGCTGTTGCGCGCGTTGCTGCTGCATGCGTTCTTGCGTTTGGGCCTGCGCGCGGCGGTCCGTTGGTTTTTCTCGTTCCGCCTGACTAAACGCGGCGGCACAGAGGGCGAGACAGACAAGGGGAATGAGGGTTTTTACGTTCATGACATATAAATTACGTCTGAAATCGATCATTATTGTATCCCCCAAGAACTCCGTTGTTCGAATTGGCAGCGGCTATTTTACCAAAATTTCCCCAGCAACGCCGAGTTCGTCCAAGACCTTCAAGGTCGAGGTGCCGACCGCGATCCAGCGACGCGCAGCCGTGCGCTCTTCGGGGAACTGCTTGAAGTAGGCGCGCACCGTCGACCCGCTGGTGAACAGAACCCGGGGAAACGGTAGCCGAGGCAGGCGGTCGTGGGTCACCGATTCGTTGGTGTAAAAGACCTGAGGCAGAAGTTCGATGCCGGCGCTAGCCATGGCCGCCACGCGTTTTTCCGTCGGGGCCGCGTTCGAACAAGGATAGAGATAGCGGCCTTGAAATTCCGGGCCGAGTTCGGCGGCGAGGGCAGCGGCACCGCCGAAGTTGTCGGGGGCCGCGTCGGCGCGCAGGCCGTGTTGTGCGAGCGCTGCGGCCGTGGCGGGGCCCACGGCGAGCAAGTGTTTGCCGGCGAGTTGACGCACATCGCCAGAGGCAAACAGCGCCTCGATCACACACGCGACTGCAAACCGGCTGGGGAAGATGATCCCTTCGAGGCCGGCTTCCATGGCCGAACCAAGCGCGGCCTGACGTTCGGCGATCGGGGTGCGGACGAGGCGGATGAGGGGGAAGTGAAGCAGCGGTCCGTAGCGCAGAAAAATTTCCGGATCGGTGCCCGTAAACAAGGTGTAGCCGAGGTGTGGAAAACCGACCGGACCGACGAGGATGACGGCCGGGGTTTCGAGTTCGGTGCCCGCGAGTTTGCTGAGATTGAGATAATGAATCGCTTCGTCTTCGTAACCGATGCGTTCGCCGACGATGGTCGAGGTCTCTGCTGGCCAGCCGGCGGCCAGGAGTTCGTTGGTAATTCGTTGGCGTTGACCGACGCCCATGTAGATGGCCTGGTGACCCTGTTGCGGACCCGGCATGGCGTCGCTGTCGTAGCCCGCGGCATGCCCCGAACGAAAGGTAATGCTGCGTCCGGCGTGACGATGCGTCAACGAGGTACGCGCGTGGGCCGCAGCGGTTTGCGCCGCGCTCACGGCGGGAATGACATCACAGCGAATGCGCCATCCGGAAAGAAACTCCAAGGTCTCGCCGAGGTGTCCGAGGATGCCAGGTTCGCCGCCGTGTAAGCGAACGACCAGCTTGCCCGACTCGGCTTCGTTCAACATCCGACGGTGGATCTCGCTTTGCGGAATCGATGGTTGGCCGCCGGTCTTGCCGACGCTTACGGCGCGTTCGCCGAGTTCGACGATGAGTGCTTCGGGAACAAGACGGTCGTGCAAGACGAGATCAGCGGCAGCGAGGTAGTTGTGCGCGCGCTGTGGCAGCAAGGTAAGATCCGCTGGGCAACCGAGCATGACCACGAGTCCGGCGCGGCGGCGGATATCGGCAGCTTGCAGGGCAGTGAGAAGTTCGCGGTCGGCGGCTTCGGTGGGGCTGCCTTTTTTTGGGGTCCGCACGGTGACGGCGAGTCGGCCTTGGTCTGGGGTCGGGTCGTAGGGGAGATAGCTGGTGATGCGGTGGGCGAGTTGGAGCCGGTCGAGTGCACAGGCGGCGGTGATCAGCGCATCATACGCGTTTTCTCCGTCGGGGCCGGGTTCGGCATCGATTTGTGCAAGCCGCTGCTGAATACTGCCACGGATCGGTTGCACATTCGCCTGCGGCCAGCGTTCGCGGATGTAGGCTTCGCGGCGGGCGCTGGAGGTGCCGATAAGCTGGGGTTCGGTGGTGCCGTCTTCCCCTTCACGCATGACCAAAACATCGCGGATATCGGCGGCCGGCAGCAGGCAGGCGACGGTGATGCCCGCTGGGATCTCCCCAGGTAAATCCTTGGCCGAGTGCACCACCATGTCGGCGTCGCCGGACAGGAGGATCGCGTCGAGTTCGCGGGTGAAAAAGTCGTCAGGAATGCTGAGGTCGGTGAGCGGTGTGGTCAGGTCGCGGTCGCCGATTGTTTCCGAGGAGATCCGTTCGATCTCGAGGTCGTTTGGCAAATGCGGACGCAAGGCATTGAGCGCCTCGCCTACTTGGAGCAGGGCGAGCGGACTTTGGCGTGAGGCAGCACGGATCTTCATTTCAGTCTCCCTTACGGACGGTTGGTACGATGGCAAGAGCCACAGGGGGAGAGAAAAGCCCCAAAGCGGGCGAGATCCCGCAGGGCGGAATAGCCCGGGGGAAGCGAATCTCGCTTTGGCGGGATGAGCGCATCCCTGGGTTGTGGTCGGGTTGATGAGGTTCCCCAACGGGGGACAACAATAGGTTTTCTGCCCGAGCTTTTGTCGCACTCCGTTGGGGCGCCTCGGTCACTCCGACCATCCCCGGGATTTCGTTCGTCCCTCACTCCACCCGCGGGCTACGTTGTCTCGCCTCCCCCCTTGGGGCTTAGAACCAGCCAGCAACCGCGGTTGACCAGTTGTGCAACCGAAGTTCGACAGACTCCTAGCTAGCTAGCTAAGCAAGATCTTGGCGAATATTGCAGAAATTCTTGAAAATAGCGCCTGCTGATTTTTTGCCATCTTCAAAATCTGTGTTAGTTATTTTTGGAGACCTAACGTCTCGATAAAAGGCAAATGAACGACACCGCATTCCTGATTATTGGCATGCTTTTTCTACAAAGCATGGTGCATGCGCAGCCGAACGATCGCGCACCGGCTGGCGTTGGCATCGGTGTCGCTGCCT
>Ga0209186_1000065_pt1 | contig 81476 bp, 66 predicted proteins | sample SidtaG_FD_187426 | JGI IMG/M metagenome (GOLD analysis project Ga0209186, IMG submission 187426) | Marine algal microbial communities from Sidmouth, United Kingdom - Sidmouth_Male2 metaG (SPAdes) (version 2) | ecosystem: Host-associated > Algae > Red algae > Unclassified | place: Sidmouth... | reverse complement strand
ATCAACCTAGAAACAAGCGATTAAACCTATATTTACATGGCTACATTATAGGTGTAATTATGAGTGAAATTGATGGCTACGCCAAGTGGGGACTGGGCTCGGCGCGAATGGGGCTCTACAACTTCAGGCTAGGGGGTCTGCATCACCGACAGGAAACAGGTCGGGGTGGTCTTGGCCGAGCATGCAGAGCATGCCGGTGGCGAGGACGAGCAATCCGATGTGCAGGGCTTCGGCGAAGACGCTGATGTGGGTGATCTGAAGCTCTGCATCGGGGATTTGTTGGATGGTCTTGATTGCCAAAAACGGATCCTTTTGTGCCCTTGCGTGGGCATTGATCAAGACGCGGAGTCCGGAGATCGAGGGATAGGTTCAAGTCCGGGGTGTCGACATCAAGGGACTTGGATAGAACAACCGAAAGAACCTGATTCAAGTTCGCGGGGAGAGCCGCATCGAATATTCTCTACGAAAGACCGTTTCCGTGTTTAGATGAATAGGAGGTATGGGAAAAAAAATGAATCAGGACCCAATGTCGTCTTCCGGGCCGGGGGATGAAATGGCTGGCGGACTGGATGTGCCGAGCGCCCGTCGGATTGTCGATTCTCTCCCTTTGGCTGTCTTCGGGAAAGATCCCGCGAACGAATTCAGGTTCGTTCTGTGGAACCGGAAGCAGGAAGAGTTGACCGGAATTTCGCAGAAGGATGCGATTGGTAAGACCGATTTCGACTTGTTTCCACATGACGAGGCGAAGGCGTTCCGGAAGGCCGATGAAGCCGTGGTCCGCGGTGGAGCGGCTTTCGAGATCCCCGAGGAAAGAATCGATACGCCCACCCACGAGGTCATTTGGCTGAGAACGCTGAAGTCGTTGGTGGAAGATGACAGTGGCCAGCACCGATGGCTCTTGGGGATCTCCGAGGACATCAGTGCCCAAAAGCTGGCCGCTGATGAGTTGGTGCGCACCAGCAAGGTGCTCCAGACAACGCAGCTCCAGCTGATCCAAGCAGAGAAAATGGAGTTGATCGGGCGCCTTGCCGCAGGAGTAGCTCACGAGGTCAAGAATCCGCTCTACCTGATCTCCATGGGGCTGGACTACTTCAAAGAAGGGATTAAGCCCGATGATCCTAATCTTCCGATTCTGGTGGCAGAGATGAGTGATGCCTTGGATCGCGCCGACAAGATCGTCCGGGGTCTCCTCGATTTTTCAGTCGATAAGGGGCTCGATTTGGCTGACAGCGATCTTGTTTCTCTTGTCGATAGAGGCTTGCATTTGGTACGCTACGACTTGACGCGCTCGGGTGTGGTGGTGGATGTCGATGTCGAAGACAATCTCTCCTGGGTCATCGCTGACCGAAGTAAATTCGAGCAGGTTCTGGTGAACGTCCTTACCAACGCCGTGCATGCCGTGGAAGCACTCGACGGGGCAGATACTGGACACCGCTTTGATCTGAGAATGGAGATGGCGACAGTGGATTTTGAGATGCCGGATGAGGGTGTTCGCGGTTGCCAAAGCCTTCGGCTCGGGGAACCAGCCGTACTATTGCGCCTCCGGGATACGGGAGCCGGGTTGCCTGAGGGTGATGCCGATAGGGTCTTTGATCCGTTCTTTACGACCAAGGATACAGGGAAGGGAACCGGGCTCGGCTTGTCTGTAGTTCGGAAAATCATCTCTCTTCATGGCGGCCACATCTCGTTGCGAACTCGCGGAGATGGCCAACGCGGGGCGGAGGTGCAGATCTTCCTACGACCGGCTGCAAATAGTGGTGGTTGACCCCGCCGATTAATTTCTGTTAGACATTTTACTATGAGCGATAAGAAAGACACACCAATCAAGGTCATGCTCGTCGATGACGAAGCGGGGCTAACCACCCTCACGAAGATGAGTCTCGAACGCTCTGGAGAATTTATCGTCGCGGTGGAGAACGATCCGCGGAAGGCCGTCGAGCGAGCCCGACATCTTCAACCGGATATCCTAATTCTCGACATGGTGATGCCGGGCATGGACGGGGGGGATGTTGCTGCGCAGATCCGGAACACGCCGGAGCTTGCACAAATGAAGCTCATCATCCTGACCGCGCTGGTGTCGGGAGACGAGACAACTGGCGGCACGGCATCCATTGCCGTCGGGGGTGAGGGATACCGTGCCCTCTCCAAACCGGTGAAATTGGAGCTACTCCAACAAACCATCCGCGAAGAACTGGAATCTGTCTAACCGCTGGGCTCCCCATGCGGTTTCAAACGGTTGCGCCACGATTGGTGATTCAAGCGCGAGCACCTCGGGTGTCGGCGCCGTTGTCGATGGCAGTGCGCAGGTCGTTGGAGAGAGGGTTAGGCAGAAGGGCCTGCCAACGGGATGGGTCATATAATCGTGGGCTTGCTCCGTTTCCGTATGCTTACTGTTCGCTACAGGACGACTGCGGTTAGTCCCCCAGCACCTCCAGCCATCCTGCTGTCTCCGCCTCGGGTGTGAAGATGCGGCTTCTTTCGGTCGAATGACGAGATAGCTGCTCGAGGAAAGCCTTGTCTGTGGCCGCGCGCTCGAGGAGCTCGGCTAGGGAGTCTGCATCTCCGACCGAGAACAGTCCGGGATGGTTTTGGCCGAGCATGCCGATGTTGCCGGGGATGGCGGTGGCGAGGACCGGCAAGCCGATGTGCAGGGCTTCGCTGACGGAGTTGGCGCCGCCTTCCATGAGTGAGGTGTTGAGAAGGATGTGGGAGTCGGCGGCGAGCTGGATGGCCTCGGTGCGGGGGACCTGGCCGAGGGTGCGAAAGCGGGGTTCTGTGCGGGCGAAGTCAGCGGCTTGTTGGTCGTAGCCGTCCTCGGCGGAGCCGCCGATGTGGGTGATCTGAAGCTCGGTATCCGGAATCTGCTCGAGGGCACGGAGTGCGAGGAACGGATCTTTCTGTGCCCGCAGGTGAGCATTGATCAAGACGCGGAGTCCGGGATCGGGGGATGGATTCCAGTCTGGGGTATCGACATCGAGGGACTTGGGTACAAACCGGGCTTTTGCGCGGACCGATGCGGGAATGTCGGCGAGCGATGCCTCTTGGGCGACGATGAGGGTGTCGGCCAATTCCATGGTCGGCAATGGTCGCGGGTCGTCGTCAGGAAGGCAGCGATACAGGTCCGAACCGGGGAGCAGCAGGTGGCGGGGAACGCCGGGGAACATCTGGCCGAACTCCGCCAGAGCGGTTGCTGCCTTGCAGGCGTGGAGGGCGATGAGGGCTCGCGGAGTCGGGGTGGAGGCGTCTGGTATGGCGTCGATGACCTGGGCAGGCAAGCCGGCCTTGTTCAGCAAGCCGGCGATGCGTCTTGCGGAGACGGAATTGCCCTGCTGTGAGTCAGCTGGAAACGGGGTGTAGACGAGGACAACCTCGCTCATCCAATGGTGGGGAAGTGCTTCTTCAGCGTGGCTAGGTCTTGGCGGATTGCCTCGATACTTTGGGGTAGAAGGGCCGGGTCCTTGTGGCTGATGGATTCCGTGTGCAGCGAGATCGGACCAGCGGATCCGGTGGCTTGGACAAGTTTGACGAAGGCGGGCAAATCGACCTGGCCTTGTCCAAGAGGAACGTTTTTCGGCTTCCGCCTCTCCCAGACGAAGTCCTTGAGATAGACGGCGCCGGGGTAGGGCTTGGTCAGGTGGAAGTAGCTAAGGTGATGGAGCGGCGTGTCGAAGCAACAGATCTGGTGGGCGTGGTTGGCGGCTGCCGCCTCCGCAGGTAAAGCCAGGCTCGCACCGGCTGTAGCGACGGTGTCCAGAAGGCTTCGTCTTGTGGTCTCGCTCATGGCTTTAGTGCTACCCCAAATTCGGGCTTAAGGCGACTCAACACTACGACGACACACGGCCCCGGCTACTTGAGCAACTCGCCGACCTTCTGCCCGAGGGCCTCGCCGCGTAGGCTGGTGGCGGCGATTTTGCCGTCGGTGCCGATTAGGAAGGTGGCTGGGATTCCGGTGATGCCGAACTGCTTGGCGAATTCGCTCTGCCAGCCCTTGGCGTCGCATCCCTGCACCCAGTCCATACCGCGCTCTTTGCAGAAGGCCTTCATCTTATCGACATCCTCATCGAGCGAGATGCCGACGATTTCGAAGCCTTGGTCGTGGTATTTTTCGTAGGCGGACAGGACGTGTGGCAGTTCGGCGATGCACGGGCCGCACCAGGTTGCCCAGAAATCGACGAGGACCACTTTCCCCCTTAGGTTGGCAAGATCGAAGGCCTTGCCCTCGACGTCTGTGAAGGCGAGTTCCATGACTTCGCCGACACCGGGTTGGTTGAGCTGGCCCTTGAGACTTTGCACGAAGCCCATGACCTGAGCGGCTTGTGGGTGGCCAGCCAGATCATTACCGACCCGGTCCAGAAACGGGCCAGCCTTTTCCTTCTGACCGGTGGAGCGGTAAAGGCCGAAGAGTGGCTGCACGACGCCACCGATCAGACTGCGTAAGTCGGCATCCGCGCCCTTAGGCACGAGTTCGTATTGTTGCTCGAGCAGGGGCAGAAGCTTCTCGTCTTCGTCGAGGAAATTGTAGGCCCCGGCGAGGAACTTCATAGCCTCGAGCTTGTCCTCAGGGGTCTCTGCTGTGGGCAGGTAGGCTTCCAAGGCCACGGCCTTCTCCCGCTCGAACTTGGAGAGGATATCCTCCAGCGACTCGGCGAGGAGGGCCGTGGGGAGGAGAAGGGCGAGAGATGAGGCGAAAAAGCGATTCATTCTCTAATCTAGACCGGAGAAGTCATCGATCTAAGAGGAATTCCGAATTTCTCGGTTCTCGAAACTACGAGCCGTGCCGTCACCCAAGTTTGGAGCGCTGGCAATTGTGATTCAGCCTTAAAAATCCGCGCTGCCCGGCACCCTGGGGAATGGGATGACGTCGCGGATGTTTTGCACGCCGCTGACATACATGAGCAGGCGCTCGAAGCCGAGACCGAAGCCGGCATGGGGGACGGTGCCGTATTTCCGTAGGTCGGAGTACCAGTAGTAATCCTGTTCGGACAAGTCGTGCTTGGCCATCCGTGCCTGCAGCACATCGAGGCGTTCCTCCCTTTGGCTGCCGCCGATGATTTCGCCGACGCCTGGGACGAGAACATCCATGGCCGCGACGGTTTCGCCGTCGTCGTTGGCACGCATGTAGAAGGGCTTGATGACATCCGGGTAGTCATAGACGGTCGCCGGGCCGCCGACGTGCTCTTCGGTCAAGAACCGCTCGTGCTCGGACTGGAGGTTCAAGCCGAACTCCACCGGGTAGTCGAACTTCTTGCCCGACTTCTGCAGGATATCGACTGCCTCGCGGTAGGAAATACGGGCGAACTTCTGGCTAGCAATCTTCTCCAGCCGATCAATCAAGCCTTTCTCGACGAAGCGGTTGAACAGACTCAGGTCGTCGGCGCAGTGTTCCAAGGCATGTCGGACAAGGTAGCCGATGAATTCCTCGGCTAAGTCCATGTCGCCCTCGAGATCGGTGAAGGCCATCTCAGGTTCGACCATCCAGAACTCGGAAGCATGGCGGGACGTGTTCGAGTTCTCGGCGCGGAACGTAGGTCCGAACGTGTAGACCCGGCCGAGGGCCGTGGCGAAAGTCTCGGCTTCGAGTTGTCCGGACACCGTGAGGAAGGTCGGCTTGGCGAAGAAATCCGCCGCGTCCTTGTCCTCGGACTTTTCCCCGACAGGTAGTGTGGTGACCCGGAACATCTCGCCTGCGCCCTCGCAGTCGCTGGCGGTAATGATCGGAGTGTGGACGTAGGAGAAACACCGCTCGCGATAAAAGGTGTGGATGGCGTAGGCCATTTCGCTGCGAAGGCGGAAAATGCAGCCGAACAAGTTGGTCCGGGGCCGGAGGTGGGCGATCTCGCGCAGGAACTCCGGACTGTGGCCCTTCTTCTGGAGCGGGTAGGTGTCGTCGGCCTCACCGATGAGCTCGACTTCCGATGCTTGGAGCTCCCACTTCTGGCCTTTGCCTTGGGAGGGAACCAGCTTGCCCTTGAGCCGGACGCTGGCTCCGGTGGCCATTTTTTGAAGGTCGGAATAGCCAGGTGTTCCTGCATCGACGATGGCTTGGAGATTTCCCAGACAGGAACCGTCGTTGAGCTCGAGAAACGAAAAGGCCTTGGAATCTCGCCTCGTTCGAACCCAGCCGAAGGCCTCGATGCTATCCGCAGAGTCTTCGGACTGAAGCAATTCTTTGACTGTCTTACGCATGGAATTTGATCGGTATTATTATCGGTAGCTGGAAAGATGCGTTCGCCGTGAAAGGAAGGTCGAGACAGACAGATTGACCGTATACCAAGATAGTAAGGCGTACGGGACGAATTACAAACACGCTGCGCTAGATAGGCGTACGCGCATTTCGGCTACGAAGCATTCAATGGGTCCCAGGGAAGAGGACCAGAACTCGCCGAATCTCGGGCAATCGTCGCGCAGAATATGACTTCGCGCAGAATATGATTGTCAGGGGTACTACCAATTCCTATCATCGCCGAAAGCCTAAATTCCTCGGGACACCAGAAGCTCATCATGAATAGTTTTTCTAAAGCTGCACTCTACGTCTTTGTTTGCCTCCTTCTTTCTTTAGGCGCTGGAGCCCGATTGATGGCTCAGGATGGTGCAGCCTCGGGAGGATTGACCACCGACTCGCTTTCGATTCCTGGTATGGAGGAAGTGGCCAGCTCGGATGGCGCGGCGATGACGAGTGGGGCCGAGCTGACCTTAGGCGGACTGCTCAAATCCGGTGGCTGGACGATGTATCTTCTGGTCGGATTCGCCTTCCTGCTTTTCTTTCTAATCATTTTCAACCTTATCAACTTACAGGGGAAGAACTTTTCTCCGCCGAGTCTGTTGGGGGCGCTTTCCGCCGATTTCGAGCGGGCAGATCTTGATGGTGGTGCCGAGCACTGCAAGCAGCGGCCTAGCTGTCTGGCGAGTGCGGTTATTGCCGGCTTGGCGCAGATCACTACGCGAGGCTACGGAGTGATCGACACCGAACGCTTTGAGCACCACGTCTCAGATGCCTGCGCCCGTTTCAACCGCGCTCGGGCTCGTGGGGTGAACTACTTTTCCATTCTGGCTCAGGCTGCTCCGATGCTTGGTCTTCTGGGAACGGTCTCGGGAATGATCAAGGCGTTCAGTAACCTAGGTCGTGAGGGAATGGGGGATCCCAGCAAGCTTGCGGGCAACATCTCCGAAGCGCTGGTAACCACCGCTGCTGGTCTGGTCGTCGCCTTGCCAGCGGTCTTCTGCTACTTCATCTTCCGCGAGCGTCTGCGCAGTCTGGTCGGCGACACCGAGGATAAGGCGTTCGGTCTTTTCGAGCACCTGCGTCACACGGTGGTGACCAACGCTATCCCATCCGAGGCTGCCATCTCGATAGGAGCCGCTCCAGCCGCCGCCGCGCCGGTGGCATCACGGCCTGGCGCTCCAGCTCCAGCCGCTCCGGCCCCTGCGCCGACCGCATCGCAGAAGCTCCAGACCGGAGTGGCAGCCCAGCCGACCGCATCGCAAAAGCTGGTCACCCAGAAAAAGGCAGCCACGCCGAAGCTGAACACTCCACCACAGCAGTAATCGCCGTCCTCGCAACGCACGAACTCTATGGCACGCGCCGGCAACAGGCTCTTCGGAGAAGCGGATGGACTCAAGCTCGACATGTCTCCCATGATCGATCTGGTGTTCCTTCTGCTAGTCTTCTTCATGACCAGCTCCACACTGATCACCTACCGTAAAGATCAGCGGGTTTTGGTCCCCGTCGCGTCCAGTTCCACAGTACCCAAACTAGTCGCCGACCGCGTCATCGTAAACGTCCTTCGAGATGGTAGCTGCTACGACGAGGGAGGTATGACAAAGCTGTCCCTTGAGCGAGTCGAACAGCTTATGAGCATCCACCGTTCGAAGCACAAGAACCCGAAGCTGCACCTCCGTGCAGATCAGCGCGTACCCCATTATTTGGTAAAGGAAGTCATCGATGCCTCCCGCCGTGGCGGTGTCACCCAAGTGATTTTTTCCAGTTACGTCACCGGCAACTAGCAAACCATGCGAGAAGACCGAAGCGATCCATTCCGAGATGACCCCGAGGCAGAGTTGAACGTCTCGTCGCTCATCGACGTCGCGTTTTTGCTCCTCGCCTTCTTCCTCGTCGCCTCGAACTTGGTTAAGCAGGAGGCCGACCTCGGTATGGCGCTTCCTGGAATCGAGGCCGCCCCGTCTGGTGCTCCGGTTCGCATCGACCAGATGACCATTCGGATCAAGGCCGACGGTAGCATTGTCGTCAACCAAGAGGTCGCTGAGACCGATCCGGCTTTGCGCGATGTCCCCGATCTGTCGGAGCGACTTCGTCGTTACGCATTTTCCTCCCAGATCGCTGAATCCGAGGCGATAGTCATCGTGCAGTGCGATGATCTGGTTCCCGAGCAACGCTTCATCGACGTCCTGAATGCCTGTAGCAAAGCGGGTATCTCTAACATCAGTCTCACCGAGTAGCAAATCAACGAATGGCCATCGGCACGACCAGACAGCAGCTCGCCAAGGGGACTCTCCAACTGGAAGAGAAGCCCAAGGGCCGCTTTCTCGCGTTTTTTCTCAGCCTGCTGATCCTAGCCGGACTTGGCTTGCTGTTCACTGTCATTGTCATCATGCCAAAGACCCGGGACGAGCCCGAGGTCATTGTCGAGGTGGTCGTGCCTGAAGTTCAGGCTGCGCCGCAGATGCAGAAGCTCAATGCGCTGAAGAGTTTCGAGAAGTCGTTTTCCATGCCCAAGCAGAGTGCCTTCTCGCGTATGATGAAAGCCTCTTCTCGTCCGATTCAGGCGCCCAGCGCCTTGCTCGAACAGTACAAGATCGACGACAAGCCCCTCGGTTTCGGAGACGCCGACCTCGGAGAGGAACTCGACGACGAGGAGAGTATTGCCTCCAGCGAGGTTCAATCGGGAACTTCGTTTTTCGGGGTAGGAACGACAGCGAAAAAAATCGTCTACCTTGTCGATCTCAGTGACGGTGCCAAGCCGATGCGCCAGCACATTGAAGATGAGTTAGTTCGATCGATCGAGTCGCTCAGTGCCGAAGTGAAGTATGCTGTCATCGGCTATGGACCGGTTCCGTGGCGAGTCGGCCGTGGCACCGCGCAACCCGAGCCGAAGGACGTGCCGCAGAAGAACTCCTATATAGTCACTTACCAAGGAGGCAAAGCGGTCTACGTGAAAGATCCAAAAACCCAACGCTACGTATTCAACGGTTTGCCCACTTCTCGCTCGGCTGGCAGTTGGAGCGGATGGACTCCGGATGCGGCCGATGCGGTGAAGAAGGAACTGTCCGGCGATCTTTCGCTAGGTGGCCACAACTGGTTCAACGCACTGACCATGGCGCACAATCTTGACCCCAAGCCGGAAGCGATCTACTTCGTCGTCGCCAGTGGGGCGGGCGTCCCTGTGGACTTCACCCGAATCGCTGCTTACAACCGTGACCAAGGAAACCCTGCCATACTGGGAGTCCTCTTAGAGACAGCTCGTGGAGTCCGCGAGCTTCACGCCCTGTCCCTAAGCAGCGGAGGCCAGACCCGCATCGTTCTCGAAGGTGGTAAACGCACCATTCCTGCACAGAAATTTCTAGAGAACCCCAGTAACGAAATGCGCTTTCTTGGCGAATTCGACCTTTGGCTTCAGTGGGAGAAGAAACGTGAGGAACTCGGAATGAAGTAATGCAAGGGACCACGAAGCAGAGCACATCGAGATTTCGAAGGCAGCAGGTCTGGCTCTTGTTGGCCGTCTTCGTAGCGAGTTTCGTCCTCGTCTCCACCCCGAGCCAGGCCCAGGATTCCGAGGCTGTCACCAGCTACCTTTCCGGCTTCAAGAACGCCAGCACCTACATCAGGAAACAAGACTTCGCTGCCGGTCTGAAGGAAATCGACGAAGTCATCGCCAAGGTAGGCGAGGGCGCAATCGATTCGGTCGGCCCGATCTTCGGTCATCTCTACTATTTGAAGGGAGTCTGCCACGCCAATCTCGACCAAGTCGACGAGGCCATTACCGCGTTCCGCACCTGCACCGAGACCTACAAAAACATCCCCGAGAAGGTCGCCAAAACGCAACGTCCCAACGGCTACATTGGCAAGGCTCGGGCCCAGCTCGGTGCCGCCTATATGGTCAGAGGGGACTTTAAAGCTGCAGTCACCACGCTCGAACAGGCAATGAAGGACGGCGGCAATAACCGCGGAGATGTGTCGCTGAACTTCGCCAAGTCGTTGGTCAAAACCGGCGACGCGCGGGGCAAGCGTATGCTCCAAAATACCATCACTAACAAGGATGCGCCTTCGGCTTCGCGTCTCGAGTCTCTGCTCATTCTCTGCGAAGACTGGGCATTCGAGACTCCTACGGAAGAAATCGTACCGTTCTTCGGCCAGTACAGATCACATATTGCCACTATTCCCCAACACCTACGGCTCAGGGGCAACCAGCGTCTACACCGGCTGGCTCGGAACTCACTCGCCCAACAGGACTCCGAGAAGGCGCTCCTCTGGTTCAGCCTGCTTCAGGACCCCGACCGTGCGCTTGATGCCTATCGCCATCGGCTAGCCGAATTTCGGGCAATGAAGGACGAACAAGAAACTTTGAAGTCGCGGATCAAACTTCTTGAGGACGAGATCGGCAGTCAAGAAGAGCTCGCCGAGGCCGTCCAGATTGACCGTGCGGCTACCTACCTCTCTGCTACAGACTATCCGGGTGCGCAGGCAGTCTATCGGTTTCTGGTAGACCATCGAAAAGATCTCGAGGCAAGACCGACCCTTCTGCACAACCTCCTCGTTTGTGACATCCAGCGCGCCAACTATGCCGATGCCGCCACGCACGCAGCTGTCTTTTTTGACGAATACCCCGAGCACGAAGTCCTTCCAGACGTGGCTAGGATGTACTCTGACGCACTGTTTGCTAAAGGCGACTTCAACGACTGTTTCGCCGTAGCCACCGAGAAGCGAGGTGCATTTGAAGTTGGGTCAGATAGGCGCGAGCCGCTCGACTACAATGTGGCAGCCTCGCTCTTCCAGATGGGCCGGTTCGAGGATGCCGAAGCCGAATTCGACAAGTTTATCGAGACCTATCCGGCCGGCGCGCGCCTTCACAATGCTTTATTCTTTCAAGGTGCTACCAAGGTGGAACGGAGAAATTGGGACGCCGGAGCGCGAATTCTCGACACCTACTGCCAGAACTACCCAGATGGAAATCTTCGACCCACCGCACTTTATCTCTCGGCCTTGAGCTACTTGCAGAGCGATCTTCTGGACGAGGCTTTGGTCCGCGCCACCGAGATTACTGAGAAGTATCCTGCTTCCCCCGAGGTCGCCGTCGCCCACAACATTCGTGGAGATGTTCTCATCGGTATCGGCGAAGCACCGATCAAGGAGATCAAAGAGTGCTTCAGCAGTGGTAAGGCCGCGGCTGAGGCCAACAGCGATGCCCCCGCTGCCGCCTACGCGTTGTGGCAACTGGTCGGTCTGGCTAGCTTCGAAGAGCGTTGGGAAGATGTTGGAACCCTCTTCAACGAGTTTCAGGACAAGTATCCCGACAGTCCATTCCATGTGGAATTGCTAGTCGCCTCGCTCACCGGCCTCGGACAAATCGATCGGGCCCACCAAGCCATCGACTTGTTAGAGAAGGCGATTCTCCAATACGGAACCAGCGCGGTTTCGCCGGAGCTCAGCGAGTTGTTCGGCACCTACGCTGCCTACCTTCGAGAACAAATTCCGGCCCTTGAGGTTCTCGATCGGCTCGACGAATTCCCCGGTCCAGATCCGTTACCCTTACCGATCCAAGGTTGGCTGGAGATGGCCAAAGTCGAGACTAAGGACATCATCCAACCGCGTCCTCCCCAAAAGGAGATCAACACGCATTTCTACCGGATGAAGATCGAGGTCGAACGGCCGAATCTAGCCAACTACTGTCTTCTCAAACTGGCTCGCTGGGAGAGCGAAGTTCGCAAAAAACCCGAAGACGCACGTGAGCATTACAAGTTCCTCGTCGATGAACGAAAAGGCCAGGCCGGCTATGAATTCGCACTGTTCGACATCGCCGTCCTCGACGCTGAGTCTGAGGAAGAGCCGGTTCGCAGGGAGGCCTTGAACAGGATGGAGGAGCTGCTAAAGGACTATGAAGCCCCCGAATTGGTCGAGGCCGCAACCGTCGAGATCGGACGTCTTCACGTTTCTCTTGGCCAATGGAACGAAGCTAAAGATTGGTGGGAGAGTTACCTGCGTAATCGAAGCTGGTCCTCCGCCCGCGCCGAGGCAAACTACAACGTCGCACGTGCCGCCGAGGAGGCAGGCAATCAAGGCGAGGCTCTCAAACTCTTTGTCAGCGTCTACGTCAACTTCCCTGGCCAGCTCCGTTGGTCGACCGATGCCTACATTCGCTCGGCGAAGATTCTCAAGGCTCAGGGGAAAGACGAGAAAGCACTTCTTGTCCTCCGCGACATGATCGTGCGAATGCGTAAGATGGAGCACCCCGCCGTCGAGGAGGCGCTCGACCTTTTCCTTAAATGGCGCACTGAATACGAACTCAAGCTGAAGGCACAGAAAAATGCATAGGTTTCGTCCCAGCGCTATCATTGCGGGTATCCTGCTTTGCTTTCCTGCTTTGGTCTGTGCTCAGAGCAAGACTTCACTTCTGCATATGAAGTCGGGGCAGCAGTTGAAGGGCGGGCCAGTCACGGTCGGTCGCGATACGATTACTTGGAGGCTCCCCGGTTCCTCCGCTTCTGGAATGACGATTCCGAACAGCAAGATCTCCCACATAGATTTCGCCACCGTGCCCGACTGGGACAATGCCGAGGCCGCCTACGAGCGGCTTGAGTTCGCTACCGCCGCCGACCTGTTCGAAAAATTCATTCAGAAGGCACCGCGTGCCGCGTTCTACCCGGCTCCCGGAAACCTAATTACCCGTTCTCAGCGCCGACTGTTGGAATGCTACCGTCGTCTTGGTGACGACAAAAAACTCGCCGTCGTGGTCGGCTCCCTTAACCCATTGCTCTTGCCACCATCCGAACGAGCCCTTCCACCGGTACTTAAGGCTTGGACCGCCACTGCCCGGCGCGACTGGGAAACTGCCTACGAAGCCACAGCCGAAGCCGGTAAAGGGGTGACCTCTCCCGGAGTACTCGCCGAGATCGCCTACCTACGTGGCACCGCCGCCCTTAAGTTAGGCAAGCGCGACATCGCACTCGACGAACTAACACGAGCCCGTGCTCTTATCACTGGCTACGACCCAGTCATTGGAGCGCGTTCGCTTCAGGCTCTGGCCGCCATTCTCCAAACTAGGGAAGCTGCTGCGGACCGCAAGCACCTCCTCCGAATCCTCAAGGAATACGGCAACATCTACGGCTCTGGTAAACTTTGGCCCGATGCGTCTCCCCAGCTCAAAGCGCTTGTCGGCGACGGTCCAGCTGGAACGGGTAAAGGCGGCATTGCCCCTAATAAGAAGGCTCCCGAGAAAAAGAAGGATTGGCTGGAGAGGTTCTAGGAGCGAGTATCTGAGCCGCCTTTTTTATATCAGTTCCGCGAAGACCAGCCGCCCTGCCGAAGTCTGAAGCGAAGTGGTGATTCGGACTAATACTTCCTTGCCGATCATCTCTACGCCTTCGTTGACGACGATCATTGTGCCATCACTGAGATAGCCAATTGCTTGGTGTTCCTCCCGGCCCGTCTTGCTCAAGGCGATAGTAATTTCGTCACCAGTGATCACGGTGGGATGCAGAGCCTTGGCCAGGTTGTTCAGATTCAGGATGTTAACCTTCTGTAGCTTCGCAACCTGACCGAGGTTGACGTCATTCGTGAGGATTCGGGCTCCGAGGAGCCGAGCTAGGGCGATGATCTTTGCATCTACGTGCTCGCCCGGCTGGAGCGATTCGTCCGCATAGATGGTGACCTCGGCTTCAGGGAGTTTCTGTAGGGACCGAAGGCTCTCTAAGCCAGCTCTTCCCCGCTCCCCCTTTGACGTGTCTTTGGAGTCTGCAAGTAACTGTAGTTCATCCAAGACGAACTGCGGAATGATGAGTGTGCCATTGAGGAAGCCAGTGTCGTAAATTGCTTCAACCCGGCCGTCTATGATGACGTTGGTGTCGAGAAGAATTGGTTGGTCGAAGGCCCCTTCCCTGCGGAATCGAACATAGGGAATGATAAAGGAGAACTCTTCTTGGTCACTGCGAACGGCAAGAGTGATTCCCAAAAAGCCAAGCGAGATGTAGATCATCAGCTCCGCGAGACTTTGAATGTCCTGTTGGTTGTCCAGCGACTGAAACCAAGTGCTGTCAAAGATCCCAACTCTAGTGATCAGCCAGGCACAGAAGATTCCGATCATGAGACCGAAGGTCGCCGACGAGAACCCACGGATGCTGACGTTTTTCAGCAGAACGTCGATGAGAACGATCAATAAGCCGAATCCAGTTCCCGCAAGAGCACCGATCCAAGCCGCCGCACCGAACCCAAGGGCCAAGGAGATCCCCAGCAGACAACAGAGAGCAACAAATCCCGCCCGAGCGAGACTGACGAGAAAGACCGGATGCATTGTGAGGGGGTTCGATTGTGCCGGGCGGGTCTAATTCTTACGAAAGAATGGGAACCACCCTTTGCGACGGGAATCCGGGTTCGCCCGATTGGTTCCAGAAGGTCGAGAGGAAGTTTCAGCGGCCGGAACAGAGTCCCCAGGTGGCACATACTTCGGTGCCGAATCCCTGTAGCCGAGAACTCCATGCCTTTTGAAGTTCGATACCAGTCCAGAGAATTGGCTCTTCAGCTGTGGGTCGCTGACCAAAGCGGGGAGAAGACCGTCGCCCCGTTCGAACTCGCCGATGACGGCAGTGGCAGCCAAAGCGGTTCCCTTGATCTCTTCGGCAGCCTCGCTGAACTCATCTAGAGTCCCTTCCAATTTCGCGATCGACGGCTCCAGCTTTTCAATTGTCGGGCCAATTTTCGCCAAGGCAGGTCCCACGGATTCCGTGGCGGTCTTGAGATTGTCCGCGGTTTCGCGGAACCCAGCGACCATGCCCTTAACGTTTTCGAGATTTTCGTCGGCAAGAAGGTTCTCATCGATCTTCGAGATGGCGGCATCTAGACCGGAGAGTGTCTGGGCGAAGTGCATGGCGTTTTTCTCACCGAGGAAGCCGGAGTCGAGACTACTGATCGCCGAGGTCAGCCTTTCCAAGGCGACCTCGACGTCGGCAAGCACGACCTGAGTCTTTGCCGTCAGGCTGACCGCAGCATCTTCGATTGCGCCAAAACCGCTGGCGCCACCGCCCTCGAGAACAGAGCCTTGAGACACATAGGTTCCGGTCATGTCCTCCGGCTTAGGTGGGCGGATCTCCATGAGCTTGTCACCCATCAGCCCACTCGTCCCGACGAGGAACTCGGACCCAGTAGGAATTTGGTATTCGCTGAAGATTTCAAGCTCGATATTGACACCGTTGAACGTCTCGTTGAGTTGCGGTCGCCGAGAGATTTCACCGATGGTCGCACCGCCAAGCTTCACTGGCGCGCCTTGAACGAGCCCTGCAGCACTAGGAAATTTTACCGTGAGCGCATATTTTTCCTTCAATGCCTCCTGCACTCCGCTGAACTGGAGCACCAAGATCGCCAGCAACGCAATGCCGATGAGTAGGAAGAGCCCAACTAGGAGCTCGGTTTTTCGGCTTTCTTCACCCATAACGTATCTGACTAGTAGCTTTTCGGACGGCAGTTCGCCAGCCTAGGAATCAATGTGGTCTTCTGAGATGCCCTCGATGAAATTGATGATCTGTGGATCCTTGGAGGACTTGAGGTCGTCCCTGGTCCCACGAAAATAGATTTGGCCTCCCTTAAGGTAAGCCACGCGGTCGGCGACATGGAAGACGCTCTTCATGTCATGCGTGACGACGATCGAGGTCACCCCGAGTCGTTCTTGCAGGCGTCGGATCAAAATGTTGATGCTATCCGAGACGATCGGGTCCAAGCCCGCCGTCGGTTCGTCGTAGAGAACGCACCTCGGTTCATTGACGATGGCTCTGGCAAGAGCGACTCGCTTGCGCATCCCTCCGCTGAGGTGGACGGGCATCTTTTTTTTGTGCTCCGCCAAATCGACCATGTCGAGGCATTCGTGTACTCTGTCAGTGATCAGCTTCCTGTCTTTCACGCCCGACTGGATCAGCGGAAACGCGACGTTTTGTTCCACCGACATGCTGTCAAAAAGAGCACCATTTTGGAATAGGATGCCGACTTTACGACGGGCAGCAGCCATCTGGCGCTCGCGTAGAGTCGTGATTTCCTCACCGTCGATTTTGATCGAACCCTGATCGGGGCGGATGATACCAAGAATTTGCCTGAGAAGTACGCTTTTCCCCTCTCCACTGCCGCCGATGATGACCATCGTCTCGCCGGAAAAGACCTTTAGATCGACCCCTTGGTGGATCTTCTGCTGACCGAAAGCCAGGTGAAGATCCCGGATCTCTATAAACTTGTTGTCGTGGTCGATGGGCATTGCCTTGGTCTGCTACTGACTTCCGAGTGGGAAGAAGAAGTTGAGCAGGAAGGTGAGGAAGAAGTTGGTCACTAAGATGGCGAGAGAGGAATGCACTACAGCTGTCGTAGTCCCCTTTCCGACGCCGACTGCACCGTTGCGCGCGGTCAGGCCCTGATGACAGGAAATAATAACGATGATCAAACCGAAGAATAATCCCTTGGTCATACCGATGACGATGTCTTCGAGGGCGGTGTGAGCATAGAGGTGATCCAGATACCAGGCTTTCGGAACACCGAAGCCCCAGACGGTCACTGCGTAGCCGGCGATGATTCCGAAGGTGATCGACTCGGCGATGAGCAGTGGCATCGAGATCATGATCGCTCCGAGCCGAGGAATAACGAGGTAATCGACCGGGTGGATGGCCATGGCGCGCAATGCCGCGACTTGCTCGGAAACTTTCATCGTGCCGATCTCTGCCGCCATCGCTGCACCAACTCGTCCAGCAACCATCAATCCGGTGAGAACCGGAGCGAGTTCACGGCACATCGCCACAGATACAAGGGCACCTACGGACGACTCGACACCGAAGTCTTTGAACTTGAAGAAGGTTTGGGCGGCGAAGACTGCACCAGTAAAAGCGCCGGTAACAATGACGACCATCTGCGAGCCGAAGCCAATGGCGACGATCTGCTTGCACAGGAGCTTCGGAAAGAAACGGCCCTTGAACAAAGCGAACAAGATTTCCCGACAGAGGAAGCCCAGCTTACCAAGGTATTGAAGGGCTCCGAGAAGGGCCCGACCGGGAATGCGAAGAATTTCACCCATACGGCTACAACCGTGTGGATTGTCGGTCTTGGTTGACGATCCGCAAGGGCGGATCTCTCGCTAGTCGAGCTTCTGGGTTTCGCTACCCAGCTTTTGCGTGTCGCCGCCGGATTTGCCTTCTCGTAAACCTTCTGGCTTCTCTCCGACAATACGGGGCAAGAGTCCGGCTTCTCGAAAGAATGAGCGTAGCCCAGAAAGGCTGGTCGTGCCGCTCTCATCAAACTCGAAATAGACGATGTCGTGGTTGGTATCGACTTTGTAACGAATCTCCGGCTGAACTTCGAGTGCCTGACCGAACCTAGTTAGGTGTTCAGGCTTGCGTAATCCGGGTGCGTAAAATTCGACTTCGATCATAAATTTGAGCCTAGAGAAGATGTTCCGAAATGGCAAGACCTGCCTTTACACTTCCCTCGGGCCATGTAATTGATTGAGCCCTTTATTTCGAGCAAAATAGAGGCCTAATCCAAAGCCAATCAGATGCCAAAAGACGCTAGCATCCAGAAGATTCTCCTCATCGGTTCCGGACCCATCGTTATTGGTCAGGGATGCGAATTCGACTACTCAGGCGTTCAAGCCTGCAAAGCCCTCCAGGAGGAGGGTTACGAAGTAGTCCTGGTGAACTCAAATCCTGCGACGATCATGACCGATCCGGAGTTCGCCACGCGAACTTACATCGAGCCGATCACGCCAGATGTGATCGAGAAGATCATTATTAAGGAGAAGCCAGATTCCCTTCTTCCGACCCTAGGAGGCCAGACTGCACTCAATGCGGCCATGGACTTAGACAGGGACGGCCGGCTGAAAAAGCATAATGTAAAGCTCATCGGTGCGAACGCTGAGGCGATCGACAAGGGTGAGGACCGTGAATTGTTCAAGCAGGCAATGCTGAAGATCGGCCTCGACGTCGCACGCTCAGGAACCGCTCATACGATCGAAGAGGCTCGGGAGGTTGCGAAAGAGATCGGCGCCTACCCGCTGATCATCCGCCCTGCGTTCACCCTCGGTGGTAGCGGTGGCGGCATTGCTTACAACAAGGACGAGTTCGAAGAGATCTGCGCTCGCGGAATTGACCTGAGCCCTGTCGATGAAATTCTCGTCGAAGAGTCCCTCCTCGGTTGGAAGGAATACGAGATGGAGGTCATGCGCGACCGAGCCGACAACTGCGTCGTCATCTGCTCGATCGAAAACTTTGATCCGATGGGTGTTCACACTGGTGACTCGATCACCGTCGCCCCCGCTCAGACGCTTACCGATCGCGAATACCAGATCATGCGTGACCAGTCGTTCGCGGTCATCCGTGAGATTGGTGTCGAAACTGGCGGTTCGAATATCCAATTTTCTGTCGATCCAGCGACCGGCCGGGTAATCGTCATCGAGATGAATCCTCGGGTCTCCCGCTCCTCGGCTCTGGCTTCTAAGGCTACCGGCTTCCCGATCGCCAAGATTGCTGCCAAGCTTGCCGTTGGTTACACCCTCGACGAACTTCCCAACGACATCACCAGCGAGACTCCGGCCAGCTTTGAGCCGACTATCGACTATGTGGTGACCAAGATTCCTCGATTTACCTTCGAGAAGTTCCCGCAAGCTGACCCCGTCTTGACCACTCAGATGAAAGCGGTGGGCGAAGCTATGGCTATCGGACGGACGTTCAAGGAGTCGCTCCAGAAAGCTCTCCGCTCGCTGGAGACAGGCCGTGGTGGCCTCGGATTCGATGGTAAGGAAGAACTCACCGGTGAAGGCGGATGGGATCTCGATACCATCAAGCAGAAGCTGACGGTTCCGTGCCACGACCGGATTTTTTACCTCAAGCACGCACTCGACGCAGGCCTGAGCCAAGAGGACGTCTTCGACCTTTGCAAAGTGGATCCTTGGTTCATTGACCAGATTGACCAGATCCGGATCGAAGGAAATGCGCTGAAATCGCAAAATCGTCGGACCAAGAAGCTAGGCTTCTCGGATCGACAGGTCGCAGAGATCACCGGCAAGACTGAGCTAGAGGTCAGGGAGGAACGGAAGGCAAACGGAGACACTCCGACCTACCGCCTTGTCGATACCTGTGCGGCTGAGTTCGGCGCCAAAACTCCTTACTTCTACTCGACCTACGGCGACGAAAACGAGGCCCGTGAAGGTGATAAGAAGAAGATCATGATTCTCGGTGGCGGCCCCAACCGCATCGGCCAAGGGATCGAGTTCGACTACTGCTGTGTCCACGCTAGCTTCGCGCTCAAGGAACTCGGGTTCGAGACCATCATGGTCAACTCTAACCCCGAGACGGTCTCGACCGACTACGATACTTCCGACAAGCTCTACTTCGAGCCGCTGACCCACGAGGACGTGCTCAACATCGCCGAGCAGGAGAAGCCTTGGGGCGTCATCGTCCAGTTCGGTGGCCAAACTCCACTCAACCTCGCAGCAGGACTCGAAGCCGCTGGTGTTCCGATTATCGGAACTTCACCGAAGAGCATCGAGCTCGCCGAGGATCGGAAATTTTTCTCCGAGCTCCTCGATAAGCTCGGCCTGAAGCAGGCACCAGCCGGCACGGCTGTGACCGTGGACGAGGCAATCGCCATCGCCAACCGCATCTCCTACCCGGTGCTCGTCCGTCCTTCCTTCGTCCTCGGTGGACGCGGAATGATGATCGTCTACAACGACGACGAGCTGACTACCTACATCAAAGGCGCGACCGAAGTCAGTCCAGACCGTCCGATCTTGGTCGATCGCTTTCTGGAGAACGCCATCGAGATCGACGTCGATTGTATCTCCGATGGAGATACATCTGTCGTAGGTGCCGTCATGGAGCACATCGAGCAGGCTGGAATTCACTCTGGTGACAGCGCCTGTTGCATCCCCGCCTTCTCGCTAAGCGAGGACATGCACGCCGAGATCCTCAAGTCGGCTAAGGCTCTGGCCATTGCTCTTGAGGTTTGCGGCTTGATGAATATCCAGTTCGCTGTGAAGGACGAGGAGCTTTACGTCATCGAGGTCAATCCTCGTGCTTCACGCACTGTGCCCTTTGTCTCCAAGGCAATCGGCGTGCCGCTTGCCAAGCTGGCGGCCAAGGTCATGGCGGGTGAGAAATTGGTCGATCTTGGCTTCACCACCGAGATCACTCCGGAGCACTACTGCGTGAAGGAGGCAGTCTTCCCATTCGGTCGATTCCCTGGAATCGACATCGTCTTGGGACCAGAGATGAAATCCACCGGCGAGGTCATGGGCATCGATGCCGATCTCGGCGCCGCCTATGCGAAGTCCCAGATGGCGGCCTCGTCGGAGTTGCCACTGAAAGGAACGGTCTTCTTCAGCGTCAACGACCGGGACAAGGAGCACGTCGCTGAGCTTGCCAAGGAATTTAGCGACCTCGGCTTCAAGCTGGTCGGAACTCGGAGCACTGCAGAGACCATCTCTGCGGCAGGAGTTCCCTGTGAGAAGGTGAACAAGATCTCTGGCGGACGCCCGAACATCCTCGACCTGATCAAGAATGACGAGATTCAGCTGATCGTGAATACTCCGGAAGCCACCGAAAGCCTAGCCGAAGGACGAAAGATCCGTAGTTTGGCAGTTGGCTGCAAGGTCCCTGTCATCACCACCCTCCGCGGTGCCACTGCCAGTGCCATGGCGATTCGTTCGGTCCAGCAGAACGGAATCGAGGTCAAGGCACTCCAAGACTACCACTCCTAAGACAGATAGACACCGCTCCCCGACTGCGCGGATTCCAGGCCGGCTTCGAGCACTCGTAGGACTTCCGCACCTTCGCGGAAGTCCGGTTTGATCGATCCGTCCCCAGCAATGGCGGCTAGGAAGTCGGCGACGCTGTGCACGAACGTGTGCTCGTAGCCGAGGATGTGCCCAGGCGGCCACCACTTGTCGCCGTAGGGTTGGTCGGGGCCGCAGGCGATGGATGGAGCGGTAGCCACGTAGGTGGGGTAGGTCGTCCATGGAGAAGAACTCCAGGCGATTCAGATCCTCTAGACTCCAGCGAAGCGCGCCATGAGATCCGAAGATCTCGAACTGGTTGTCGTTGTAGCGACCGGTGGCGTAGCGAGTCGCCTCGAAGCTACCGAGGGCTCCGTTCTCGAACCGCACCTGCATCTGCGAGGCATCATCGACATCGACGGTATCCATATCGGAGCAACCCAACCCGACCGGCCTCTCGTGAACGAAGGTCTCGGTCTGGCAGGAGACCGACGTGATCGGCCCGACGAGATAATGGGCAAGGTCGACGCTGTGGGAGTTGAGATCGCCGTGAGGTCCGGAGCCGGCGAACTCCTTCTTCATCTTCCAGCGCATCGGAGAGGCGGGATCGACCAGGCTTTGCTGCAAGTAGGCACCGCGCCAGTGTCGAATCTCTCCAAGTCGGCCCTCGTCGATGATTCGTCGGGCTAGTGCGACGGCGGGAGCGCGGCGGTAATTGTAGTTTACGAAGTGAACCACTCCTGCCTGCTCAGCAGCATCGGCCATGGCCAAAGCTTCGTTGTGGGTCATGGCCATCGGCTTCTCGCAAAACAGATGCTTGCCGTGCTTCGCCGCTGCGATGGCGATCTCGGCCTGCAGATGCTGGGGAAGCGAGAGGTCGATAATGTCGATGTCGTCGCGTTGGACGACCTCGCGCCAATCGGTTGCGGCTTCCTGCCAGCCCCACTGACGAGCGAAGTCTTCGGTCGACTCCGGATCCCGGCCGCAAGCGACGGCCATGACCGGCTCGAGCTCGGGCTGGAAGAACGGTTGGACCTGTCGCCAGGCATTCGAATGGGCCCGGCCCATGAACTTGGTCCCGAGAATGGCGATGCGGATCTGGCGGCTCATGGGATGGACCCTACTTCACGGTGTTACTGGTTCCGAGCGATTCTGCTGTTCCTGCGCATTTTCACATCACCGAAGTCGGGCATGTCACCAAGGAACTTTATCGACTGTGGTGGCACTCGGCGTAGCTCGTCGGCTTGCACGTTGCAGACCTACGTCGCCAATGACACCGACCACCGGCTCCCCGCGAAGAAGCTCCTCCGTATTCTCGAAGCTGCTGCGGTGCTGACCCAAGCCGACGACATCGATGTCGACTTCGAATGCCAGGAGGCGACCATCTCCATTTACTCCTTGGATCAAGCCAGCTTCGACGACGCCAACAACCACGTCGTCTTGTCCCTCGCCGCGAAGCAGACCGACTGCTTGGCCAAGGACGCCTGTGGCATCGATCCCGACGCCAAGACGGTTGCGATCGGAGCAGGATCGACCAGCGGCTTGAACCTGCTCGGCGACGATGCGCCGTCCGGTGCGTGCTGCTCGATCGACTCGACGGGCTCCACCTGATAGCGCCCCCGCTTAGGCCCCGGTCGGGGCCAGTAAAAGCAGTTCCGTCCTCCTACACCGTAGCCACCTTAGCCTTCGGCTTCTCGCCACGGCCAATCATGCGCTTTAGCAACCGCTTCAGATCGGTGCTGATCAGGTAGACGCAGGGCACAAGAATTAGGGTGATGGCGGTGGCGAAGAGGATGCCGAATCCGAGGCTGACGGCCATCGGGATCAGGAACTTGGCCTGCATGTCGGTCTCGAGGAGCATCGGGCTGAGGCCGGCGAAGGTGGTCAGCGAGGTCAGGATGATCGGACGGAATCGCACCGCACCGGCTTCCCAGGCGGCCTCGACGAGTTCCTTACCTCGTTCGATCTCGCGGTTGACATAGTCGACTAAAACTAGGCTGTCGTTCACCACCACACCGGCGAGAGCGACGATGCCGCACATCGACATGATGCTCAGCTCCAGGCCCATGAGGGCGTGGCCCAAGACTGCACCGATCATGCCAAACGGGATGACACTCATGATGATTAGCGGCTGGGTGTACGATGCTAGCGGGATGGCCATCAGAATATAGATGACAACCAGGGCGAGGATCATGCCTCGGAAGATCTCGCCGACCGACTGCGCCTGATCCCGTTGCTCTCCCTGAAAACCGATCTTCACATTCGGGTAGAGCTTGGCGATTTCTGGGAACACCTCGGCTGTCAGGCTGGCAACGACCTCGTTGGCGTTGGTGCCGACGATCTTATCGACGTCGGCGGTGATGTTGACCGCGCGCCGACTGTCGGCCCGGCGGATGGTCTCGTAGCCTCGACCGAAACTCGAGGTCGCGACTTCGGAGAACGGCACCTCTGCACCCGACTGGGTGCGAATCTTCATGTTGGAGAGATTTTCCAAGGCCTCGCGCTCGGACCGTGGGTAGCGGACCATCACCTTGACCTCGTTTTTGCCCCGTTGCAGACGTTGCACTTCTTCGCCGTAGAAGCCCTGTCGGACCTGCATGGCGAGATCACTGAGTCGAAGCCCAAGTGCCTCGCCCTGTTCGGTGATGGCGAGCTTGAGCTCTCGCTTTCCTGCGCGATTGCTGGCGCTGATATCGATGACACCGGCGTAGTTGTTCAACGCTTCGGTGATTACCGAAACCGCCGCATTCAGGTCGTCGTCGTCGGGCCCAGCTATTTCTAGGTCGATGGCGTTGCCACTCGCCGCACCCTGAGGCTGGAATGTCAGAGCCGCAGCTCCGGGAATCTGGCCGCAGGTGTCGCGCCAGCGTGAGGCCAACTCTGCACCAGTGAACCCAACGCGTTCGTCGGACGTAATCATCTCGACCGTGACTTCGCCTAAGTGATCGCCAGTCGGCGCGCCACCGATTTGCTCGAATCCGGTGAGAAATGGCTGCTGACCCACAGCGGCGACGCTGTGCTTGAACAATGGCTTCCCGTATTCTTTCTCCAGCTCGTCTCCGAGTTCGAACAGCGCAGACTCCATACGATCGACCGCATCCTTGGTCGTGGCGTAGGGAACACCCGCCGGCATTTCGATCCGGGCGATGACCTGGTCGGCCTCGACTTCGGGGAAGAACTGGAACTTCAGCCAACCGGCAGCGACGGCGCTGACAACGATTACCAGTAGTGCGATGAATGCACACAAGGTGACGTAGCGAGCCTCCAAAACGACCCGAAGCACGGGACGGTAGAACTTGTCAACGAACCGCTCCAGCCCACGCGCAATGGTGTTCTGCACGGCGAGAATTCCGGTCGGTTGGTGATCCGGATCGGTCGGCTTGAGGCGAGCCAAGTGAGCCGGAAGGATGAGCTTCGACTGCACCAGAGAGAACAGGAGCACTGGGATGACGATCCATGGGATGTTCGGCCAGATCTTGCCCGACACCCCGCTCAGCCCGAGCATCGGAGTGAAGGCCACCACCGTGGTCAGGACACCAAAGATGACGACGACCCCGACCTCATGAGTTCCCTTCGGCGCTGCGTCCCTTGGGTGCTCACCCGTACGCATCCGGCGGTAGACATTTTCGGCCACGACGATGGCGTCATCGACAACGATTCCGAGCACGAGGATGAAGGCGAACAACGAGATCATGTTGATCGAGATGCCGGTAAACGGCATGACGAAGACAGCGCCAGCGAACGACACCGGAATGCCGATCGTCACCAGCAACGCCAGGCTCGGGCGCAGGAACAAGGCGAGCACCAGCAAGACCAAAAGCAGTCCGATGGCGAGGTTCTTGGTCAGGAGTTCAAGGCGGCCCTGCAGGAAGAAGGAGTCGTCGGCCCAGACTTCCAGATCGACACCCGAAGGCAGAATCTTCGGTGCCTTGTTGGCGATGAAATCCTTGGTCACCCGAGCCAAGGTCAGCGTGTCCTCGTCGCCGGTGCGGAAGACGTCGATGAGCATGGCCGGACGACCGTCGAAACGGACATCGAGATCGATCTCCTCGAAGCCATCGGTGATGGTCGCAATGTCCCGGAGCTTGACCACCGATCCGTCGGGTCGGCTTACCACCGTTACTTCGCCGAATTCATCAGCCGTGTAGCGCTTCGCTTCGGTGCGGATCACGACTTCGCCGCCATCGGTCTGGATCGATCCTCCGGGAAGGTCGAGGGAGGAGGCGCGCACCGCATTGGCCACTTGGTCAAAAGTGAGTCCGAGTTCGCGCAACGTGTTCTCCGACACCTCAATGCCGATCTCATAGGGACGCGTCCCGTTGATCGTCGCCTGACTGATGCTCACCGGGTTGGCCTTGCCGAGGATCTTCTGTGGAATGACCAGTGGTCCCGGCCACTTCTTCGGCGTGTATTCGTGAACTAGCAGCTCGTCCTTCACCAACTGGCTCATCTCTAGCAAGGTCCGCTCGTCGGTGTCGGCGGAGACGGCAATCTGGAGAACCCTACCCTTGAGCAACAGCTCCCGGAGGATCGGCTTCTCGGCGTCTTCGGCGAGGTTAGTGATGGCATCGATGCGTGTCTTGATGTCGCTCATGATGTCACGGACATCGAAGCCGGTCTCGCACTCGACGGTGATGGCGCCGGTGTTCTGCGCTGCAGTCGAGGTGACACGCTTGATACCGTCGAGCCCCTCGATGGCCTCCTCGATCGGGAGTATGACGCCCTTCTCCACTTCCTCGGGCGAGGCGTTTGGATAGGGAACCGAGATCGTCACCGCGTCGATGGCGGTCTCGGGGAAGATCTCTTTGCGCAGCTTGAACCACGTCGAGCAACCGACCAACAGGATGACCAGCATGAGAAAGTTCGCGGCAACGTGGTTGCGTGTGAACCAGTGGATCAAGGATTCCATGAGCTTCGTTCGGGTTGGGGCGGTTTGATTGCTGGCGTGACCTACTTCTGGATCTCGACGTCCAGTCCCGCCACAGGAGCGGCGAGCGACGTGGTGCAGATCCGCTCACCGGGCTCGATTCCGCCGGAAACGAGGGCATCCTTACCGTCAAGCCGGGCGACTTGGACATCACGAAACTGCACTTTGTTTTCGTCGTCGATCAGCAGAATCGTGTCGCCATCGATAAAGGCACTCCGGGGAATGCGGAACGCTTTGTCCAGCACCTCTCCGCCGAGTTCGGCTCCAAGGAACAAGCCGGGTTGGAGGCCGTCGGTGTCGCTGGTCGGAGCAACCTCGGCCACCACATAAAGCGAACGGCTGGCGCGGTCGATCTCGCCTTCTTGACGGAGGATCTTGCCGGTCCAGGTCTTGGCTTCTGCGACTCCGGCTTGGGTGAATACGACCTCAGCTCCGGGCGTAAGGTCGGCGTGACTAGAGGCCTCGATCGACAGTGGCAGACGAACCTCATACGGCTCCGTGGTGTAGAGATCCGCCAAGCGTGTCCCCATCGCGACGAACGATCCGAGGTCGGTGTAGGTGGCGCGGACGCGGGCCTTGTAGGGAGCCTTGATCTTGGTCCTGTCGAGATCGCGACCGGCCTTCTCGACACCAGCGGCGGCGGCGGCGACCCGGGCCTTGGCACTGGCCAGCTGTGGTTTGCGTAGGACCAAGTCGGTTGCTGGCTTGCCACCGCCGAGCTTCTTCCAGTCCCTTGTCGATTGCTCGGCCTTGGCCTGTTCCATTACGAGAGCGAGATTGGCGTCGGCGAGATTGGCTTCGGCCGTGGCCAAGGCTGCGGCGTAGTCGGCCGCGTCGATTTCTAGCAACAGTTCGCCTTCTTCGAATGCGCCACCGACGCGAAATTTCTCCGACACTTGGAGAATTCGACCGGTGACTTCGGATGCCAAGTTAGTGACCGTCTTGGGCGCGACCAGTCCTTGGGAACGAACGGTGGTGGTCTCTGCTGCTGGCTCGGCGATCAGGACTCGCACCGCAGGCAGGACCCGCACCGGCTCCTGCTTCTCGGCAACCGGCTTGGTCTTGAATAGGGTCATCGAGGCAAGGGCGGCCACCGCGATGATGATTAGGGCTAGGAAGAGCTTCTTCATTTCGAGTTCGGCTTGTAGTCACCGCCGAGGGCGAGGTGGAGATCAATTCGGTTGTCGAGCCGGACTCGACGGGCGGAGATGTGCTGGGCCTTGGCCTGCAAGTGACGCGCCTGTGCGGCCAGCACCGTGAGGACATCTCCCACCCCAGTCGTATAATCGGCGCGGGCTTCAGTGGTGGCCTCGCCAGCCAGGCGGACGGCATCACTAAGGGCTGACTCGCGCTCAGCCATCAGGCTATCGACAGCAAGGGCGGTCTCGACTTCGGAGAATGCCCTGAGCACGGTCGACTGGAGATTGGCGAGCGCTCCGCGTTGCTCGGCCTTTCGCTTCGAGCTTTCGGCCTTCAATTGGCCGCCGGTGAGCAAGGGTTGCAGGAGATTGCCGGCTAGGCTCCAGACTCCGAAGTCGCTGTTGAGGATATCCGACAACTCCTCGGTCGCGGTGCCCGTGCTGCCAGTCAGGCTGAGCGAGGGAAAGGCAGCTAGCCTGGATTCGCGGATCCGTTCGGCTTGCAGAGCATAACGTCGTTCCGCCGCCAAAATGTCGGGCCGACGGGTCAGGAGTTCCGAGGGAAGACCGACCGGCGGGAGCGATGGAGGCTTGGGCAGAGTAGCGGAGCCACTGAGCATTCCTTTCGGATAGCGCCCGAGTAGTGCCTCGAGTTGCCGCGTCGTCCGGGCCACGGCCTCCTTCTGCGCGGCGACACTGGCGCGGGCCGAGGATACGTCCGACATCGCTAGCCGAAGCTGTGCGCCGTTCGAACGACCGTCGTCCCGACCGGCCTCGAACCGGTCGCGGATCACCTCCTCGGTCTCGCCGTAACTGGCTTCCGTTTCCTTGGCGAGAGCGAGCTGCATACGTGCCTCCGACAGGGCGAACCATGCCTTGGCCACCTGGGCAGCGAGCGAGGCTTGGACGGCTCGTAGATCGGCTTCGCTAGCCTGATACTCGCCGGTAACAGCCGACACTCCGGCCCGCATCCGGCCCCAGAGATCGAGTTCCCAACTGGCGTCGAGCGAGACACCGAAGTTGTTCGACAGGTTGCTCGAAACGCCGTCAACCGGTCCGTCGCCTCCGAAGGGGAAGCCGATGAAATTCTGTTTCTGCCGACGCCCACCGAGTCCGGCATTGACCGTCGGTCGTGCCGCCACTCCGGCGAGAGCGGCATTCTCCCGCGCCACATCGAGCCGGGCCGCCGCCCCCTGCAGGTCGGGACTGTTCGACAAGGCCTCCTCGACTACGCGAACCAAAGCCTTATCACCGAACCGATCAATCCACCTGGAATCGACACCAGCAGAGGCGGCCTTTCCTGCGGCCCAAGACTCCGGCGTTGGTAGTTCCGCACCATCAAGAGCGAGTGCCGGCGGCGCCACCTGACAGGCGGTGAGCCCCAACGTGAGAATGCCAATGCCGATAGCCAAGACTGGAGCGGCGGCCTGTTGGAGAGACTTCTTCATGCGTGCTGTCTTGCTACGTCGGTCGTGAGGTGCACGGAACCCCGCGCGGCAGAAATCGACAATCCGATCAACCAATTCCATGTCGTCTGGTGTCCCTGAGCGGCCACCGGAAAGTCCCTCGAGTTCATGGCGATGGAGCAAGGTCTGCGCAAGAACCCCGAAAGTGAAGTGAAGCCGCCAGATGATGACTTCCTCCGGCAAGTCGGGAAGAGTCCGACCCGCCGCCGCACCATAACGAGCCGCCATTTCGCTGAGCCCGGGCATGCAAGACTTCGGCAAGCGGTAGCCGGTTTCTCCGGTGCAACGCCCCATCAGTCGCAGGAAGATCTCCCCCTGCTCGCCTTCCGCCATGGCCCGTTCAATGACCGGCTGGATGAAGGAACGCAGAATCTGGTCAAGAGACACCGGCTCGCCCGTTGCTGCGTCTTCGGCGGCGGTCAGCAACTCAAGGCGTCGCTCCAGAATCGGGCCAACACAGCCAGAAATCAGTTCCTCGATCAGCCCATCCTTCGATCCGAAGTGATAGCTGACCGCTGCCAGATTAACCTCAGCCGCTTGAGTCAGCTGCCGCAACGAGACGGCTTCAAAGCCCTGTTCACCAAACAATTCGCCAGCCGCCAACAAGATCCGCTCACGGGTCGATGCCTCCGAACTGCTAGTGTTCTCGCCTGCCATCTACTTAAAACAGTCGTTTCAAACGGTCGTTTGGCAAGGGTATTAATAAAATAGCGATTAGGCCTGTAGAGGAGATCACTCCGCTGTTGTTCTTGAGGGAGATAGGATTGGTTAACCGGCTCTGGCCCGCTGACCTCCGGGACGACTGCGACCTTCTCCGATTTTTAAGCTGTGCCTGGTCAGCGGCGCGGAAGCCCAGAACGACAAGGGCGGCGGGTATTGCTAAACCAACCACCATGGCACGGGTGCGAGTTCTTATGGGGGGCTGGTTGTAGCGAAATACCCGCCATCCAGATTGGCCATGCTATTGGGGTAACGCCTATCCTTGGATCGAAACCCAAGGCTTTTGGCTATACCCGGCATTGGCGGAGGAGCTTCCTGCCCCTACTTTCCCGGGATCTCGTTGAGCGTGTAGTAGCCGACGGCGTGAAGTAGCGGCAAACCGTCCTTGTTACGAATACCAGCGAGCTTGAGTTCGTGAACGTGGCCCTTGGTCAATGGGGTGATCTTGATCTCGGCGGTGAGGCCGTCGGCGGAAACCGAGACGACTTCGACTTTGGGGGTCAGCTCATCGACCTTGGGAGAGCCGTATTCGCTCTGGTAGATGTAGGTGTAGGCGTCCATAGTGAGCGACTCGGCTGTGACAGTAGCGGCATCAACAGGCTGGGTGAAGGTGAGTAAGAAGCCTTCGGGACGGGCCTCCATCTTCTGGACTTCGAACGGGACCTCGCCAGTCCAGGTGACGCGTTCGATGCTCTGCTTCTTACCGCCTTTGGCACCCCAGCCGCGATTGGAGCCGCCGGTAAGCAAGACTCCTTCGTCGGTGAGATGGAGACCTATGTTGCCAGAAGCGAAGCCCTCGAGGAAAGGGAAGACGGCACCTTGGTAAACGCCGTTGACCTTTTCGAGGAAACAACGCTGGATGGCGCTGTGGGTCTGCTCGGCGACGAATGTCTGGCCCGCGAACGGGCCGAACTTGCCGCCGGAGCGGTCGGGGACGATTCCTGTGGGCGATTGGCCGAGGGTTCCGTGGGGTAGGATCAGAGCGGGCGGCACATACTGCGGGATGGTCTCGCGTTCGGTGACGGTGCGCATTTCGGTGCCGATATCTGAGGGATAGGGAGGCTTGTCCCCGACGATGGAGCGGTCGGCGATGTCGTAGTAGACATTGCCGTTGGGATTGCCCTGGAACGACCCGGGGGCGAGGTGCTTCAGCGAGCTGCTGCCATTCCACGCGCCTTGGTTGTCGGTGTAGAACAAGTCGCCCTCGAAGTTGTATCCGATGCCACCAGGGGAGCGGAGTCCAGAAGCGAATGGCACGGTCTCGCCATCGGGAGTGATCTTCATCGCCCAGCCGCGGAACAAGCTGTGGGCGGTGAACGAGTTGGTCAGGCAAAGCGCGACGTAGAGATTGCCCTCGGGGTCGTGGAACGATCCGAAGGCATACTCATGGTAGTTGCCGTTGATTCCCCAGCCGTCGGCGAAGGTCTCGAACTCGTCAGCGCGGCCGTCGCCATCGACGTCTCGCATCCGAGTGACCTCGGGGCGTTGCACGGCGTAGAGCCATCCGTCGCGCCAGGAGACGCCGATGGGCTCGTGCAGAAACTCGGCGAAGCAGGTCCAAGTCGGCTCGGTGACCGCAGGGTCCAAGACTCCGTCGCCGATCCAAATCCGACCTCGGCGGGTGGACACGGCGACCTTGCCATCGGGCAGGACTTCGATCCCCGTGGCTTCGAAGATCGTCTCCTCTGGCGTAGCCAGAGGAGTAATCGGGTAATAGTCGGCCTCGGTCGGCGCATCTTGGGCGAGGACGAGCGACGTGGTGAGAGCAAGGGTTGCGGTGAGCGAGCGCATGGTGTGGAAAATAGGAATTGGGTAAATTGGTAGATTCGGTTCGGTCCGTGCTGGGCTACTCGCTCGGGTTGTTCCAACGGTAGGTGAGGACGAGTTCGAAGTCGGCCTCGACGGGCACGACCCAATTGTCGGCGTGCTTGCGGGGCTCGGAACGCTCGACTCGAATGGTGACCGGACCGCTGACCAGTTCGCCGTTCTCCTCAAGGCTGCCTCCCTTGGCTATCCGGTAGGAGGTGTGTGCAGCTGGCTTACCTTTGAACCGGATGGTGCGGCGGATAGCGTGACTGCGGCCTTCGATTTCGACCGGTGTGAAGAAGTCCTCAACCTCCATGTCTTGATAGCGAAAGCGGAAGGTTGGAAACCGGTTCTCATCAAGACGGTAACCAAGGAATTGGTAGTCCTTGTGCGGGGAGTTGTAGGTGATTTCTTTTTGGGGATTCGCGTCGTCCTTATTATACTTGATCGTTGCCGTCGAGTAATCGACCCACGGCGTATCGGGCGACTCGAGAACTTGTAGCGGCAGACCCTTGGCCGGAAGGGCGACGTCGATTCCCATCGGCGGCTGGGAGCCCTGACCGCGACCGGTCCAGTGACGGCTGGCGTCCATGAAGTCGCCGCGCCAAAGATGGACAAGGTTGAAGGTATCGGCATCCCAGCAAAGGCTGTGCCCCCCCGGATATCCGACGGCGATGCCACGCGGCTGGGAGTCGGTGATGAAGTTCCGATAGAGGACGGCTTCGTTCGTTGCCCTGGACAGCAGTGGGATCGGTGTGAGCGGCGCCTTAGCAACACTCTTGCCATCGAGCTTTTGCACACTCAACGGCACGGTAACATCCGTACCGGCAGCCTTGACCGCGAAGACGAGCTCTTCTCCGCCGCTGGCTTCGAAATACTCGATGCGAAGCGAATGAATGCCCTCGATAAGTTCCTGCGGTTTGCTTTCTACGATCTTTAGTCCGTGGATGCCGTCGTTAAGAATTTCGACTTCGCCATCGACGAACAAGCGCGAGCCGTCGTCCGATCCGAGCAGGAACTGGTACTGGCCAGTCTTCTCGACCATCAGGTTTCCTTCGAAGACGAGAGCGAAGCTCCCCTTTTTCAGCTTGCCGGCGGCATTGAGATCGAGGATGCCGTTCTTCCACTCACCTTGATGGGCGGGAGTGAGCTTGGAAAAGTCCGGAAGCTTGTTGGTGCCGATGTCGTAGGCCTTGTAAGTGAGGTCGTCGATCCGACCGGAGAGTCCCGACATCAAGTCGATAGCGGCGAGGTACTTCTTCGAAACAAGGGCACCTACCGTTTTGAATTCCTCGCGCCACTGGCTGGCCTGCTTCGACGTGACCAGATCGTCTCGGCCAGCGAACTCACTCCGAACGTAGGTCAAGACAGCGGCGATCTTCTTGTCATCAAAGGCCTGCTCCAGCCCAATCATCTGCTGGATGAACTCACTATTTTTTGGCTTTTCGATTCCCTTGAGAACGATCAACGCTGCAGTGCTAGCATCGTCGGCCTTTAAATAGGCCGAATCCGCCAACGACGGAGCGAGCCAGACATCTCCGACCTTCATGCCCTTTCCATCGGGACCGTGGCAGGTCATACAGGCGGCATATTGCTGCCGTCCAATCGCGAGAAGTTCTGCCTTTTCGTCCGCTACTGCGGTGGCTAGGGAGATCAAGAAGACAGGGGCGATGCATCGAAGAATTCGCATAGGCAGACCTACATCCATTGAAATTAAAAATCTCACACAAATTCGCGATTTTATTGCCAAGAGGACAAACTGTTCTTCCTCTACCTTGCCTCCCCATCTCCATCACCGCACGCTCCGATCATCCCCAACGACCAGTTCGAAGGAAAGTTAGAAGCCGGACCGTTCGGTGACTTCGACTACGAGACCGACGACCCTGCGGTCAGGCAAACAATGCCATCGTCATCTTCAGCGCCGATAATGGCCCGGAAAATTACGCCTACGCCCGCGACGAACACCACGAACACTGGGGCTTCGCCCCCGTTCTGCGGCTTGGGTAATACTCTAAAGAAAGTAATCTCAGCCGAAGGCGCCAGCCTGACCAAAGCGGAGGGATCTGGCAAAGTCTACGTCGCCGACGCTGCAAAGAAGGTTTCGATCATCGAACTCGCCGGAGAGTTGATCGTCGTCAATGGCAACGATATCCTCGCTTCGAGCCAGCCATTGACTACAAATTAAGCTGATGAAAAAGGTGGCAACTGTCGCTTCCGGCGGACTGTTCAAAATCCGCCTCGAAAGCCACTGCTTGATCGCCATCACCTCGCACTGCGAGCCTCGCACTCTGTTGGTCGAGCCCGGCAGACCAGTCTACACCGACCCGAATGCCACCGTCGCCTGGGCCGGTTCCCTGACTCCGATTTTGAAGGCCGACATCTCCTTGAAGACCTTCATCGGGCGCGGCAGCGGCGACTCCATCCAGATGTGCTTCGAATGCGAAGGCTTCCTCGTCGTGCAACCCTACGAGGAAGTCGTTCTAGCCAGTAAGGGCAAACGGTTCAGCTGTCCTCGCCGAACAACTCCCCGACCAGCTGTCCAAGCGTGCGGTGGAGGACTTGGTGGGAGAAGTAGCGCCCGGCCAACTCGTAGTTGTGCCGAACCATCGTCGCTTCGCCTTCGGGATCGTCGAGCACCGCCTCCACCTGATCGGCGATATTCTTGGTCACGACACCATCCATTTCCACCACCTCAAAGCCCAGCGGCTGAATGTCCCGGGTGTAGACCGAATAGCGGTTTACTAACATGGGCTTGCTGAAATAGAGGGTTTCCAAAAAGGCATTACCAAAGCCTTCGTAGAGGCTCGGATAAGTGACGAAGTCGGCGTGCGGATAGGCATCCCAGAGCGTGTAGACCTTGTTCCCGCCAGCGTCCTCACCACGGATTTCGCCGATTCGATCTCCAGCGAAATGACAGCGGATACCGGCCTCGTCCGCGCGCGCCTTAAGCAAGTCGTGGTAGTCCAGGCCTTCGTCCCCGGCCTCGTGGGAAACCAGCAGGCAGATCTTGCGCCCGCGCTTCTGTAGTTCCCGGACCAGTTCGATCGCATGCTCTATTCCCTTTCTCGGCACCACACGCGTCGGCTGGAGAACCAGCGTCTCGTCCTTCGAGATCCCAAGCTGTGCCCGAAAGTCATCCGCATAGCCATCCGGCGCCGGCGGAGGGTTCTCGAAGTCGAAGACGTTCGGCACCACGGTGCTCGGTAATCCCGCGCGCCGAGCCAGATCTGCCTGGCCCATCGAGTTAATCACCACGCTCCGAAACCTCCCCCCGAATCGCGGGGGGAAGGCCATCCTTAAGTAGTCAGGAACACAGGAGTGAACGAACCGTTCCCGCTCCCAGACAAAGTCGTGGTGGTGCGCAATCGCCGGGGTTCGGGTCTCGGCAAGAAACTCGGTCATGGCAAGGCCGAGTGGCACGTGCATCGGTATCGCCAGAATATTCTGCGGAATGAGCAGATCGAGGTCGAACTTGGCGCAAAACTCGTAGAGCGCGTCCTTCATCTCCTCGCGCAGGGCGTGGATCTGATCACTGGTCTCCCGTCCACGTTCCTTCCGGTCGAATAGCCGCGACTGCAATTCCAGGATCTCTGGGTGATCAAAAAAAGCCTTGTCGCAGAGATAACTCGACGCTTCGGGAGTGTCCAGTTTCCCAGCAAACCAAAAGCAACGATGGCCTTTTTCTTCGAGAACACGTGCCCACTTCTTTGCTTCCAAGGTCACGCCGTCGGTACCGTGGAATCGAGTAGACACAAATCCAATTCGGAGAGGACTTCCCATACAACGGAAGCAGTCGCCCCGATCTCTTGGGGAAGCAAGAAGTCTCACCGTTGCACTGGTCCGTACGCTGGCATAAGTTAGCAGATGGTAACTACCGCCGAAAAAGACGCTATCCAAGAGCAGACAATCAAGCTCTGCCAGACTCTCCTCGACCAGCCCGAGTTCGCCGAGAACACAGCCAAGATCGAGCGCTTCCTCTCCGACGACGCCTCCAAAGGGCTGTACATCAAAGTCACCGAGCGTGGCCAAGAGCTCCATCAGAAGCAGCAACAGGGCGTGCAGATTCCCGAAAGCGATGCCAGCGAGTTCGGCGAAATGCGCGACAGCATGATGAATAACCCTGTCATCAGCGACTTCATGGTAGCTCAAGAGTCCCTCAACGGAATCCACCAGACGATCTCCGGATACGTCGCCAAGACTCTCGAACTTGGCCGAATCCCTGCTGAAGAGGACCTCCAGAGTAGTGGCTGCTGCGGCGGCGGTGGAGACAGCGGCGGTTGCGGATGCTAGTCCCGACCGACCAATAAACGCCTGCAATTCTTCTCGGGCCACCGCTTCGGTGGCCCGTTTTTGTGTCCGTATTGCAAAAAAAACAGAGAATTGGCAGTGAAAGGCAATAAATCTCCGGAAAAGACAAAACTTTGCTTTTCCACCCTAAGAAACGACATTCTAAAATCGTTATTCTGTAGTAACTCTGACCTTCCAATATAACATGGACAAGACCCTCAAACTTCTAACGAAAAGCCTTCAGCGAGATCCCGAGGACTGGGAAACTCGAAAGCACCTCCTCGATACTTACTTGGAAACCGGCGATGTCGCGTCTGCAGTGAACCTCGTCCGCGAGGCGCCGAACGTCCCCCAAGATGACGCCGACCTTATTGGCGTAGTCAATTTTCTTGGTGGCAACGATCCGTTTGCCGCTCTTGGATTCGCCGAGCGCGCCATGATGACCGATCCCGATCGCGGAGCGTCCCACCTGGCCAAGAGCCTCGCCTGCAACTTCATCGGCCAGCCGGATGCTGCTGCTGAGCACAAGGCCAACGCACTCCAGATGACTCCCGGACTAGTCGCCCTCATCGGCGAAAGCCAACAAGTACCCGCCGCAGGTCCTGTTCCTCCAGTTCCTCCCACTCCTGAGCCTGTCGAAGTCGCTCCTGATACCATCGAAGCAACTGCCCCAGCAGAAGCTGTCGTTGACGAGGCCGTTGCAGAGATAGAACCCGTCGTCGCTGTAGAAGAATATGCCGCCGCAGGAGAACCGGTCACTGCCGAGCCCGTGATCGAACCTGATCCTGTCGCGATTGGCGGATTCGTCGCTGCCTCTGACCTTCCTCCGATTCAACCACTTGTGAATCCCTTGGAAGTTCCCGAACCCGTCACTATCCCGATCGACGATGTCGACCAGGCTCCGCTCACCTTCACCTCCACCGAAGACCTTGAACTGACCCGTAGCCACCTGCTGGTTGCAACGCCCGAGGGCGAGTTCGTTGATGCCGACGAGGAGTTCGCCATCGCCGGTGCCGAGGAAGAGTCGTTTGACGACAATAGTCTCGTTGTTGCTCCAGCTGGAATCGCTCCCGAAGCTGCCGAGACCGAGCGCACAAAAGCAAAAGTCTCCGCCATCCTAATGACGATCGCCGTGCACGTGGCTCTGTTCGCCCTCATTGGACTGATCGTCATCGCCGCTCCGCGCATCCTTCCTCCCGAGATCGTGGCATCGACCGTTCCTTCGAGCGACAGCGAGCAGATCAGCAAGAAGCAGGTCGTCAAGCAGTCGCCCCCGAAGCAGGTTTCCCCGCCGGCTCCGTCGGTCTCGGCCATCACCACGATGACTTCGACGTCTTCGGCCAGTATTCCTAACGTTGATTTCGAGGCCGATGCCTCGCTCGAACTTGGAACTGACTTCGGTGCCAGCATGAACTTCGGATCTGCAGGTGGTGACTTTGGCGCAGGTGTCCCGTTCACCATGAAGAGTCGTTGCTCCGCTGCCGAGCGGACCAAGCTCCTCCGAGAGCACGGTGGTAGCTCAAAGGTTGCCAAAGCGGTGAAAAAGTCGCTCGACTACCTTCAGAGTAAACAAAACGAAGATGGATCCTGGGGAGACCACCATAAGGCCGGCATGACTGCCTTTGCGCTGCTTTCCTACCTTGGTCACTGCGAGACGCCTGATTCTCCGCAATACGGAGATACAGTGATGAAGGGCATCATGTATCTCGTCGAACTCGGTGAGAACAATGACGGCTTATTCGCCGCTGTCCAAGACCACCACTATCCCTATGAGCACGGTCCTGCGACCTACGCTCTCGGTGAGACCTACGCTCTGGCGAAATTCGGTAAGCGCCAACTCCCTGGAGTTCGCGACGCCTTCGAGAAGGGTGTCCGCATCATTATCGATGGTCAGAACGAGGCCGATGGAGGTTGGAACTACGGCTACCCAGCTCGCGACGTTGGTGATACATCCGTCACCGGTTGGCAGTATCAGGCGCTCAAAGCGGCTAAGCATACCAACTTGAAGATTAGCGGTCTTAGCACCGCAATTGCTGACTCAGAGAAGTTCTTCACCACCGTTCGTGACCCTGAGCGCAAAGGCGATAAGGACCAACAGCACTTCTATCAGTACAAGAGGAATCATAGCCTGAACGAGAGAAGTAACTGGAACATGACTGCTGTCTGCGCACTCGGCATGCAGCTCCTTGGTGATCATGAGAAGGAAGAGCACCAGGAAGAAATCGACGGAGCCATCGAATGGCTATTCGATAACGCCGAGCGTCTCACTCAGCACAACTACGCTCAGATGGATCCTTACGGTTGGTATTACGCCACTCAGGTCATGTTCCAAAAGGGTGGAGACACTTGGAAGAAATGGAACAAAATCTTCGCGGCCGACATCCTCGACCTCCAAGAGCCTGACGGAAGTTGGCCTAACCCACGGGGACGGACAAAGAGCGACGGCGACAAGGAGGTCTACCACCAGTGTCTCAACACACTGATGCTTGAGGTCTACTTCCGCTACCTCCCCGCCGCTGGCTAACCCCACACAAGGATGGCGCAACCACTCCCCGCTAGATTCTGCGCGATCCTAGGCGTATCGCTCTCTATTCTTCTTCTCGCCCTCAATGCCCAAGCGCAGGATGAGGGCGGGAAGACGGAGAAGGTACAGCCAACAGCTCCCGCCAAACCCGAGGTCAAGGATCTTGGGAACGGGAACTACGAACTCAAGGGTATCCGCTTTAGTAGCGAGACCCGCGAGGTTCACTTTCCGGCCGAGGTTAATCTGCACGAGGAACTTCTCGAGTACGCCATCGTCCACGACATGGGTGCCACGCACGAGGCGCTGTTGAGGACCAAGGTCCGCCCGTTTGACCTACAAGTCGTACTCCACCTGTTGCGTTACGCCCCCTTCAAAGAAGGGCTGTTCGACGGTTTCGACCGCGATGCCGCCAGCCAAGAGGCACCGACCATCTCTCCTGACGACGTTCCGCAAAACGCGCGGGCCGAAATTTTCCTCCGCTGGACTGTGGACGGCGAAGAAAAAGAAGCCCGCTTGGAATCTTGGATCAAGGACATCAAGACCGGCACTCCCATGCGCAACGGATTCTGGCAATTCAATGGCCTTCCCGACCCAGCAACGATGAAACATTGGAAGCCCGAGGCCGAATCGAATCTCGTCGGCATCTACTTGAGCGAGTTCGCTCCCATCAACTCCCCCTACGAAGGAAACCGCACCGACGAGGCTTGGGTCCCCAACGCCTCAAAAATGCCCCCACTCGACAGCAAGGTGGACGTCATCCTACGTCCCCTCACCAAATCGAAATAAGCTCCCTGCATAGCCTGATGAAAAACATGACCGCTACCCACCTGCCGATTTTCGCTATCGCTGCCACTCTTGGCTTCAGCACAGCCAACTTACTCGCCCAAGCGGCCGACGAGGTTCCCCTCCCAGCGGTCCACGACGCGAATATCTCCCTCAAGCTGGAGATTCAACACGCCATCGACCAAGGTGTGAAGTGGTTCCAGTCTCAGCAGGATCCAGAGACCGGAGCTTGGTCGGACACCGATCAACCAGCCCTATCTGCCTTAGCGCTTTCCAGTATGATGGGCGATCCCAGCCGTGACCCCGCTGGGGCTCTTCCCGCTGGAGCTGCCAAAGGCTACGCCTACCTCGCGTCGAAGACGAAGGACGACGGCGGCATCTACGGCAAGGGGCTCGCCTGCTACAATACCTCGCTTTCGCTGATGGCCTTGCTGCTGAACCCCGATCCTGCGCTCGCCAACGCCAAGCTTGATGCCCGCCGATTCCTGATCAACCAGCAATCGGACTTCGACATCAAGGGCGAGACCGACAGTCCCTACGACGGTGGAGTTGGCTACGGAGGCACCTACGCCCACTCGGATCTATCCAACACCCACTTCGTTCTTCAGGCCCTCCACTACAGCCGTCCCCTCGCCGCCGAGTCCGGTTCGGCCACCGACAAAAAAATGGTGCTCGATTGGGATGCCGCCATCACCTTCGTCAGCCGTTGCCAAAATCTCCCCGAGACTTCGGGTGACTGGGCCAGCGACGACGAAGAGGTCAAAGGTGGCTTTGTCTACTTCCCTGGTAACAGCAAGGCCGGCATCAAAGAACTTCCCGGAGGCAAAGTCGCGCTCCGCTCCTACGGCAGCATGAGCTACGCAGGACTGCTCAGCTTCATCTACGCAGGACTCGACAAAAGCGACCCGCGGATCGAAGCCGTCCTCACTTGGCTCCAGAACAACTACTCCCTCGATGAAAATCCAGGCATGGGTGAAGAAGGGCTCTTCTACTACTACCACACCATGGCCAAGGCTCTCGCCGTCTGTGAGATCGACATCTTAGAACTGGCCGACGGAACCAAAGTAGATTGGCGCAGAGACCTTTCCGTTCGGCTTCTCAACCAGCAATCCGAAGACGGTTCTTGGGAGAACACCACCGGACGCTGGTGGGAGAACGACCCGACTCTGGTCACCGCCTACGCCCTACTCGCGCTGGAGCACATCCACCGCCGGCTATAGAACAAGGGGTAGCACCCGCCTTCTTTAAGTTTTGGGGCGCGCCAAATCATCGAAATCCGCTGGTTTCGCATAGCCACCTGAAATCTTGCATTCGGGCTAAATCGGCAGACCTTACTCGTATGAGTCAGGAGGAACTAGACGAGTTCACCGAGATCATCCGCGAGATCACTCGGGAGATCAAGGCAGACTCCGCCGTCGGGGCGGAGATGATCGCCCTCGCCGAGAAGCCCTTGGAGTGGCCCACCGAACTTCCCACCGTCACCAGTGGATGAGGAGAGGCGAGACCGGTAGCATCATCGCTTACCATCGGTGCGACCGCGAGACCGTAGCCGAGCCCGTTTTTGCCGGAAAAGCCGAACTCGTTCCCAGTAACAACCCGTACGACTGGCTCGGCGCGGGAATCTATTTCTGGGAACGCGACTACCACCGCGCCCGCGACTGGGCGCAGAGAAGGGCCGCCCGCAATGCTCCAGGTTCGCGGCCCATGGTGACCCCGTACGACGTCGGGGCCCTCATCGATCCGAGGCATTGCCTCGACCTCGTCACCTACCGGCCTGTCCAGCTCCTCCAGGAGGCCCACGAGCAGATGGGCGCCGCCTTCAAGAGCCAGGGGCGTGAGCTTCCTACCAACCGAGGAGAAGACATCGCCCCCATTCGAGAACTTGACTGCGCGGTCATCCAGTTTCTCCACGCCGGCTAAGACCACCGGAACCTCCAGCCCTTCGATACCGTGCGGGGAATGTTCCGCGAGGGCGCTCCCCCGTTTCCCGGCTCGGGCTTCCGCCTCGGAACCCATGTGCAGATCTGCGTCCGCAACCCAGCCGCTATCATTGGATACTTCCGCCCAAGGGAAGGAGCAAAGTGAAGGTAGCTCCTTCGATGCGATCAAAGTCTATGCGCAAGGCAAGGTGGCTGGAAAAAAATGCACTCCTGGCAGTAGTCTAGAAAAGACCTACCTGGTGCTCCCGAACGCACATTTGGCGCACACGGAAGATTCTTCGCGTAGGCCCCACCTCCTAGCCTGTTGAGGATGAAAAAGCCGGCTGACGGAGTCGAACCGACGACCTACTGATTACAAATCAGTTGCTCTACCAACTGAGCTAAGCCGGCGACTTTTTCATTCCCAACGGTGGCAACGGCAGGAAGATACTGGATTCGGTGGTTCTTGCAATCCCGATTGATGCGAGAATGACGTTTTTTTAGAATTGGACGTTTTTTAGCCCGATCACCCGGGCCAACCAGTGGGGCGGATGGACGAGGAAGATCAACACAGAAAGTTGGAACACTTTGAAGTTCAGCTGCATAACCTCGTCGATGCCGGCGTGTAAGGCGATCAAAGCGAGGCCAAGTCCGAGCGCCCACTTCCTGCCGAGTAAAGCGAGACAAGCGGCGAGTTCGAGGAAAATCCCCGGTGCGAAGAGAATTCGGGTCCACATTGGGTGTTGGAGCATGGCGTCGACATAGGGGACCTCGCCTCCAAACCGCTCGACATCGAGTTGGCTGTAGAAATTCTGCCGCTGCGTCTTGACCAAATCTTTGACCAGAAATGGCGTGTTCCACAGCCAGGCCCCACCAGAATTGAGCAGCTTAGTGATCCCGGCCGTCACATAGCATGCCGCGATGACCACTTGGGAATAGTAGACGGCGAGGCGATCTGCCTTGATGGCCGTTCGCCAAGGCCCGACTCGGGAATCCCTACCTCTTAGAACCCACCAGATCGCGACGACCGCCTGAGCGAGTAGGATGAGCGACACCATCTGGTAAGAGTGGCTGATACCTCCTTGGGAGTTGGCCAGTGTCTTGGTCGCGATGCTGAACCAGGCAAGGTAAGGTAGGGCCAGCCAGGGGACAAGGCCGATGACATAGAGAACCAGCGCACCCACCCCGACTCCGCAGAACAGTGCATGGGTCCCAGGATCAGCAAAGAACGTGAAGTCGAAACCCCACTCGGCCAGACCGTTCGGCTGGGGTTGGGAATCGAAGCGCTCCTTCAAGGGCGGGAAGGTCTCGAAGTAGATGACAAGTGCGAAGCCGAGCCGCATGACCAGCGCCTCCCACGGCGCTAGATGCCAAGGCTGCACTCGGTGGCAGAGCCAGTCCCAACAATGTCCAAGACGTGCCATCACTCGGTTGCGAGCACCGTTTGGGTTTCGCGAATTCCCTCGCCGAGGACGAGGTCGATCTCACCGTGCACCAGCGCGAGCCGCTCGGGTAGCATCTGCGCCGTTCCCATCCGTGTCTCTTGGCTCCGCAGGTAGGCCAATGTCTTGGCAGCTACCGACTGGCGTTCCGCCTCGCTCAGGTCCGGCTTCTTTTTGCCGAGGCTCTTGGCATACTCTTCTAGGTCGGTGTGAAAGATCTTCTTCGCCTTGGCTGCTCGCACTCCAACTAAGTCCTGCATCGGAATCGGTGTCGGCTTTCCGTCGTCCTCAAGCGCATCAGCATTGCCCAAGTAGATGTAATCGGTCACGCCGGGATCCGGGTCGGAATACATCGGGAAATCCGAGAATGGATAGAACTCCCCCACCACTAGTAAAAACACCACGAGGAGAGGCAAGGCCACAATGGGCTGTCTCCAGGGGGGCGCTCCAATCGTTGGCATCCGCTACCGTTGGAGAGATCTTGAGGAATGTCACCTCAGAGCAAACGCATCAACCCATCAAGATATGTAAATTTGTTCTGGAAACTCTGATCCTGTGGCGTTTCTTTACGGACTCCTTTAGTTTCTAAGCACATGCCTCAGCCCGACACCACTTCCGAACTCCGCAAGGAACTCGAAAAGCGCATCCTCGTCCTCGACGGCGCTATGGGAACCACCATTCGGACCTACGGGCTCGATGAGGCCGCCGCGCGCGGAGAACGCTTCAAGGACAACGAGGAAGACATCCTCAACAATGGCGACATCCTCACGCTGACTCAGTCAAAGGTCATCGGCGACATCCATAAACGATTCCTCGACGCCGGCTCCGATATCATCGAGACCAACACCTTCTCGGGCACCTCGATTGCCCAGTCGGAATTCTTTGTTCAAGACCCACGGAAGACCGGAGGCAAGAAGGACGCGGAGTTCTTCGATACCCAAGTCTTCGCCAACCAGCAGCTCACCGAGGTCGTCCACGAGATTAACGTCAAGGGTGCCCAACTCTGCCGCAAATGGTGTGACCGGATCGGCGAAGAAACCGGCCGCAAACGCTACGTCGCCGGAGCCATCGGACCGATGACCATCGGCCTGACAAACATCGCCGACGCCAACGATCCGGCGTTCCGCGTCGCCACTTTCGACCAAGTGAAGGACGACTACGCCCGCCAAGTCCGCTCACTCGTCGAAGGCGGAGTCGATATCCTGTTCGTCGAGACCATCTTCGATGCCCTGAATGCCAAGGCAGCCCTCGTTTCCATCCAAGAAGTGTTCGAACAGGACGGCTACAAGCTCCCGATCATCATCTCCGCTGCCGTCGGCCAAGGTGGCGAAACCATGACCTCGGCCCTCAAGGTCGAAGCCTTCATCAATGCCACCAAGCACGTCGATCCACTGGCGATCGGCATGAACTGCTCCCTCGGCCCCGAGCTGATGCGCCCCCATCTCGAGGACCTATCGAACAAGACCGAGAACTTCGTGTCTTGCTACCCGAATGCCGGAATGCCCGATGCTCTGTCCGAGACCGGCTTTCCCTACGGCCCCGACGACATGTTCTCCAAGGTCGGTGAATTCGCCGAAGCCGGCCTGCTAAACCTCGCCGGTGGTTGCTGCGGCAACACACCCGAGCACATCGCCGCCATCGCCAATTCGGTCGAGCGCTTCGCCCCGCGCGCGCCAGCCGAGGTGGTGCCCGCCATGCGCCTGTCCGGATCGGACGCCTACAACCACACCGCGGACAAAGGCTTCCTCATGGTCGGTGAGCGGACCAACGTCGCTGGTTCGCCACGCTTCGCCAAACTGATCAAAGGCGACAAATTCGAAGACGCCATCGAAGTCGCCCGCCAACAGGTCGACAACGGTGCCAACGTCATCGACGTCTGCATGGACGAAGGTCTGATTGACGGAGTCGAGGCCATGACCCACTTTCTCACCCTCCTCCAAGGTGAGCCCGACGTAACCAAGGTCCCGATCATGATCGACTCCTCGAAGTTCGAGGTCGTCGAAGCCGGTCTAAAGCTCCACCAAGGCAAGGCTATCGTGAACTCGATCTCACTGAAGGAAGGCGAGGCCAAGTTCCGCGAGCACGGCCGCATCGTGAAGAAATACGGCGCAGCCTGCGTCGTCATGGCCTTCGACGAAGAAGGCCAAGCCGCCACCTACGAGGACAAGATCCGCATCTGCAAACGAGCCTACGACATCCTCGTCGACGAGGTCGGACTCGACCCGCAGGACATCATCTTCGACCCGAACATCCTCACCGTCGCCACTGGCATCGAGGAGCACAACAACTACGCGGTCGACTTCATCAACGCCACCAAGTGGATCAAAGAGAACCTGCCCGGCGCCAAGGTGTCAGGTGGTGTCTCCAACATCTCCTTTAGTTTCCGCGGCAACAACCCGGTCCGCGAGGCCATGCACTCGGCCTTCCTCTACCACGCCGTCGAGGCAGGAATGGACATGGGCATCGTCAACGCCGGTATGCTCGAAGTCTACGACGAGATCCCGAAAGAGCTTCTGCTCAAGGTCGAGGACGTCATCTTGAACCGCAACGAAGAGGCCACCGAGGCCCTCGTCGATTACGCGGAGCAATTCAAAGGCAAGGGCGGCAAAAAAATCGAAGTCGATCTCAGCTGGCGTGAAGACAGCGTCGAGAAGCGCCTCGAGCACGCTCTCCTCCGCGGTATCACCACCTACATCGTCGACGACACGAAAGAGGCACTCGAGAAATACGAGAAGCCCCTCAAGGTCATCGAAGGCCCGCTCATGGATGGCATGGGCATCGTTGGCGACCTATTCGGCGCCGGAAAAATGTTCCTACCGCAGGTCGTTAAATCGGCCCGTGTCATGAAGCAGAGCGTCGCTTACCTCGAGCCGTTCATGGAGAAGGAAAAGGAGATCCTGATCCTCAACGCCATCAAAGAATTCAAGACATCCGAGCCCGACCTCACCGAGCCCCAGGCCCGCCTTAAGGCCGAGAAGTCGTTCAATGCCGGCCGTGTCTTGCTCGCCACGGTAAAAGGTGACGTCCACGACATTGGCAAGAACATCGTCGGCGTCGTCTTGTCGTGTAACGGATTCGAAGTCATCGACATGGGCGTCATGGTCCCCTGCGACAAGGTCCTCGCCAAGGCCACGGAGATCGGAGCGGACATCATCGGTTTGTCCGGCCTGATCACTCCGAGCTTAGATGAGATGATCCACGTCGCCAAAGAAATGGAAAAGCAGGGATTCACCGTCCCGTTGCTCATCGGCGGCGCGACTACCAGCGCCAAGCACACCGCGATCAAGATGGCTCCGCACTACAGCGGTCCGTTAGTTCACGTGCTCGACGCCTCGCGCTCCGTGCCAGTCACCACCACTCTCCTGTCCGTCGATGGCAAGGCTGCCTTCGTCGCCAAGAACGAAGCACTCCACGAGAAGCACCGCGAGGGATTCGGCGAGAAAAAGAAGCCGACCCTCTCGCTTACCAATGCTCGTGCCAACGCACCGCAGATCGACTGGGACAACTACACCCCGCCGCAGCCCGAGTTCCTCGGCACCCGCACGATCGAGAACCAGAGCCTGCGCGAACTTGTCCAATACATCGACTGGACGCCGTTCTTCCACGCTTGGGAACTCCGTGGAGTCTGGCTCCGCGACGAGAACCGGCTCAAGACCAAGGACCCCGCTGCCGCCGAGGAAGCAGCCAAGCTCCACGTCGAGGCCTTGGAACTGATCGAGGACGTCATCGCAAACGACCGCTTCACCGCGAAAGGTATCTACGGGTTCTTCGCCGCCAACAAGGCAGAGGACAATCCCGATGACATCGTCATCTGGACCGATACCACCCGCACCACTGAGGCCGCCCGGTTCCACTCGCTCCGCCAGCAGATCGCCAAGTCTGGAGACAAGCCGAACGAGGCGCTCGCCGACTACGTCGCACCCACTGGCAACGACCACCTCGGTGGATTCGTCGTCGGTATCCACGGACCCGATGAGTGGGCCAAGGAACTCGAAGACGCCAACGACCCCTACAAGGCCATCATGGCCAAGGCCGTCGCCGACCGCTTCGCCGAAGCCTTCGCGGAACTACTTCACCACCGTGCCCGCATCGCCTGGGGCATCGAGCGGCCGAACCAGTTCAACCAGGAGCAACTGATCAAGGAGATCTACCAAGGCATCCGCCCCGCCCCCGGCTACCCGTCCCAGCCCGACCATACCGAAAAGCCAATCCTCTTCGACCTCCTCGAGGCCCCCGAGAAGACCGGTGTCGAGCTCACCGAGTCGATGGCCATGCACCCCGGTGCCGCCGTCTCCGGCATCTACTTCTCCCACCCTGACAGCCACTACTTCATGATCTCCGTTTTACAAAAAGACCAGATCGAAGACTACGCCACCCGCAAAGGCATGACTTACGACGAAGCCGAGAAGTGGCTAGCACCTTGGATGGCGTAGGCACAGCATTGGTAGAGCGTCATTGCCCACAAGCCTTGGCCATCGGTGGATATCGGACCCGTGCCCGTGGGGAGGGGGAAAAATTCCGCTTCTCGGGAAAGTAGACGACCGGATGAACTACCGCAATCATCGCCGTCGGAATTCCTAATCCTATTGAGGATATCGATAGACACCGCCTTTCCAACAACCGCCAGAGCTCAGGCTACCGATCCTCTCAGGAAGATGCTTCGCAATCCGTGGGTAACTCTCGCGAGCGAAGCGACCTGTACAATTTAGCCCCCCCTCAATAAACAGGTATTCGGTCTGCAAGGCGGGAAGGATCTTCAGAAGCCAATCGACTCCAAATCCGGTCTTCACGCGAATCGCGGTCACGAATTTCACCGAGATTTCTTCGGCCAATAGAATCCTATCGGCGAAGGCGACGGCATCGACAAAGCCGGTCAGCAACGGGACCTCGTAGGTGCCCAAGGTATCGCTCTCGATTTGAAGTCGCAGAAAGACCCAACGTCCCAGATGATGCATAGCCCCACTTGAATGAAGCGCCTGTAAGTCGAACGGAAGATCAATCGGCTCCAACTCTTCCCGTTCAAGAATCGTCATTCGCGTGCGTCCGTCCTCATAAAGGAACCCTTCCCGATCTACCCAAGGCGCGAACTTTTCAGGAAACCGAGGCGAAGAGCCGAGTGGATCGACGTGTAGGTAGAGTTGAGGTGCCTCTTCCTTCGGAAGCCCAAGAATCATACTCTCCCGCGGTCCAGCATCTACCGGATGCGGCGGAACAAAGAGCAGATCACGATAGTCGAACCCCGATGCCGGATACCAACAGATCCGCGGCTTGTCGCCGACCGCCCGACGCCAGCGCTGGTAGGGACCATCCTCTTCGCCCCCAAGCCGCTCGAAGAACGGCACTGGATTAGGCACCGGATCATGGGTGCCCCTGCGAGCAGAGCGACGGCGACCCTCCCGACGATGACGCGTGCCGACGTAAGGACCAAAATTCTCGAAGTCTCCAAGTGGTTTCATTTTCGTGCTAGTTCTGGGTTATACAGCAACGTCAAAGCCGATGGAGGAAGTAGCACTACCTTCAACGTAGCCAGGATCAGCGGCAAAAATTTCCGCCAGTGAGTAGTCGGTAGCCGGCTCAATGTTCCGGTCGTAACGCCCAGCGACCACCGCTGCCTCCTCTGGATCAAGCCGACGAAAATCTCGGAAGCCGAGCAGTCGGCCATTGCGAGCAACCGCAGGATCCAGCTTCCCGACCGGAGTATTGCAGGTGGCGATAATCGACATCTGTAGCAGTTCGGAAAGCAACCCATCGGCCGCATTCAGTAGCACCGATAGGGCATGCATATTCATCGCATCACGCTCACGCACCAGCTCGTCGGCGTCCTCGACGATCAGCACCTTGTGCGCCTTCTTGCCGTCAAAGCGGGGATTCTCGTCCATCCAGTAGTGGGTAAAGTCTGGGCGAGAAAGCAGATCCCATTGGTTGGTCGGCAAATAGTAAAATACGACGCGTTTGTCCAGCTTACCAATGAGATGACGTAGCAAACTAGTTTTGCCAGTTCCCGCTGGCCCGGTCATAAGAAACAAGCCGGTAGGCTTCTCCAACAACTTCGACTCGGTATTCGCCACCCAGTCCGCACCCTCGGGAGTATACAGAGAGGCAAGGTCATCCTCATCCAGAACCGACATCTTACGGAGCTCGATACGCTTTGTCTCCGGCCCAGTCACCGAATCAACAGTGACCACGCCAAAGAAGCCATTTTGCTTCTTCGCCGGAGGGTCAACAGGAGAGGGCAGGCCGTCGAGAATTTCTTGGTGAACCGCTTCACAACGACCCTGGTCCCGCCCGAGAATGGAAACACCGAACTCCCAAGCCGAACCATTAACGAAGGCGTTGACCACCACTCCATCCCCGAAGTCGAACCAGAGATCCCGGTAGCGGGTCTCCAACTGATGATCCTCAGCAGAGCCCCCCTCACCAGTCGCCTCAGAATCTGGCTCAGTATCCGCGCCCCCGTCAGCTTCCTCACCCACGGGAGTATGATCGATAACCAGATCCTTGCTAATCACCCGCTCGCCAAAGGCATCGTGCATCTCCTTCAGTGGCACGCGAAATCGACTGCGAACCGTATGGACTGGCACATCCCCTAACAGGCTACGCAGATGGGTAGCCAACACGGCATAGGCAATTTTGTCAGGATCAATGAGAGGAGAGAGGTCGGTCAAATTTGGTTCGTTGTGCATACGCTTGTAGGTTGGTTTGCGGTTGAAGCCCCTTCTCCGTCGCCGCACCGGCCCACCTAAATGGGTCTTCAGTGCATCCGGAGACTCCAAGCACTCGCGGACTGTTTGTAGGGGGCGGCGTTTGGGTCTGGGCATGGTGGTAGTGTGATTGTGAAGCCGTAAATTAGGGCGCGATTCCAAGTCCGGCCGCGCCGTCTAAGAAGCTCGGTGGTCCAGAATCCTAAAGAACGATCATACGCTCCTTTGTGGCATAATCAAGAACTTATCATGGTAGAGTTTTTGATTGCCGCAATCGGCCAAATCCTACATGATAGAATATGCTAATTCTCCTTCCAACATTCGACGACCACCCGATTTTAAGGGCCTGGTTCACCCGGTTTGACAAAAAGGGCGCAACCCGAGCCGAACTCGACCAATTCCTCACAGAGGACCTTCACACTGAAATAGAGAAAATTCTCAAGGTCAAAGGTGTCAGTGGCCGCTACCGCACCGGGGGAGCGACTGGCGGCCTGACAGAAAGAACGATGCGCTACTTCGCTACCAAGGGCTGGGTCGAGAAGCCCCACCGCGAACGAGGCGAACGGGCTATCTACTACAAGGAGAATCATCTCCTGCAGCTTTTGCTCGCGGCTCGAAGGCGCGCCGAAGGAGCGCCTCCTGAGAAGTTGGAAGAAGTCCGGACGATGCTTCCCCTAGAATGCCTACAAGCACTCTTTCCAAACATCACGATCAAAGACCAACCCCAGATGGACCGGCTTGTGGATCGAGAAAGGGGCTTAGCCGTAGTTCTCTGTCACACCACCGAGGATCTCAGTGTCGCAACGCCCGATTCAGCTAGAATGACGGTGAGCATGGGCCAAGTTCTTGCAGATACCCGCGTCCTATTAGGACCAATGGCTCGAATACTAGCTATAGACGAAACTCCTGGTACTGAAGAAATCCCCTACCCAAAGGATATCGATTTTCTCCGTCAGGCCCACAAGATCACGCCTGACGAACTACTCCACTTCGTGACGACGAGGCAGATCCAAGAACCGATCTCCGCCCAAGATTTTGTGAGGTTCGACAGCGATGTCCGCCGAAATGCAATTCTCCATATCGACCGGCACTCGTACGACCTGAGAAATGGTCACGAGGTCCCACCGCGCCTGATCATCGCCGTCCACAGCCTCCTTCATGCTCTCTTTGTCATCCTAGGCGAGGACGGCGTCTCCCCAGAAAGCCTAGTCCACAAAACCTCCCGAGCCTGCCTCCTCGACTACTGCATGCAAAAACGGGACGTCTACCAGAAGCTCCGCACCGCCGACTTCTGCCAAGATTGCTGGCCAACCGTCAGAGATCACGTGCCCAAATTGATTCTGGCCCAACTAAAGGAGGGCTTTGAGCGGATTCGGCTGGAGGCTAGGGAGTGGGAATAATCGTGATTTAATATAAAGTTGACACAATCTATACTTAGGCTAACCTCAAGCATGAATGAGAACCAATTTCTAACAACATGCCTAAATGCGGTAGACAATCTAGGCCAAGACGGAGACTTTCATCTCACCGAACTCAGCCCCTTAGAAACACGTGGCTACGGATTCAGTGGCAAAGCTGTAGCGCCGAATAAAGGCCTATCGTTCAGAGTCAGTATTGACAGGAATGACTTCAAAACTGATGCAAACGAAGAACTGCAATTCGAAATCTACCAAGACCTAAAGTGCTCCATCGCTTTGGGTAGCCTTCAGCAAAAGAACCTCCCTTGTGTTAAGTTTGGTCAATTTCTTTTGTCAGAAGATGAATCGCTCTCCTTCGATGAAGCTGGAAGCATCACTTTCCCAGCGAGGAATAAGGGTAGGCGAGTTGAGGGATTCGACGCAGGAAAATTTTTGGAGCAAACCAAAAACGTTCTGACTCGGTCAGTTGCGGAATTTCCAGGGAGGGCACTAGTCCTAAATCCTCGCGAACAACCTGACGCCGATCCTTACAAGAATATTGCGACGCTAATGCGGGACTGCATTTTCGCTTCATGGGCGGAGTCCGGTACTACTAATCTACCAGCCGTCGTTCCCCCAGACGGCCAGTTCCTTTTCGGAGAGGAAAAGGTCACAACTAAAACTAGCGCGCTGGAGTCCCTCAGTATCGATGAGTTAAACGAGCGTCTCGACAAAAAGAAGCTACACTTTTCTCCCTCAGTTTTAGAGAGCTGCATCGTTGCCTTAAAGTCGGGTCAGAACATCATCCTCTCGGGTCCACCCGGATGCGGGAAAAGCGAGCTGGCTAGGGTACTGACTGAACTTCTCTCACGAAATCCGAATGAGGTTGTCGCATGCACGGCAACCCCAGCTTGGACCTCAGACGACCTGATTGGCCACTACCTACCAGACTTCGAAGGGAAGGGCCTCGATTTTCATGAAGGATTTTTTCTGCAAGCTCTAGAGCGCTACAATGACGTCATTCTGATCGACGAGATTAATCGCTGTGATCTAGACGCCTGCTTTGGCGAACTGTTCACTTTGCTTGCCGACGATTCTTACGCTGGACTTCAACGTTTGCCATTCACCAAGAAAAGGGAAGGAGGGTCGGCCAGCGTTGTCGTTGCGGGTGAGAAGCGCGACTTAAAATATCTTCCTGACGAGCAAGAGTCTGAAGTATACGTTGTGCCGAAGGACTTCCGAATCATTGGAACAATGAATTCTTTTGATCGTAGCCATCTTCACAAATTTTCGGCAGCACTTTCTAGGAGGTTCTCGATCGTCCATGTTTCGAAAGACCCCGATCTCGCAGGAGATCTTGCGGCCCAATTCGCAGAGGGAATTGGTGGAGACGATTACGAACAAGCGCTCAAGTTATCGATTGAATCGCTTCTAGCAAATTCAAATGAATTTCTCTCTCCATCCCTTGGAAAGAGTATTGTGGAGGTTTGCAGAACAAGACGTGATTTAGATCTGGGTTCGAACACTCAACTTCAAGCCCGAAAAGATATCCTAAACTCTTTTGTTCTAGTTGCTGGGAACCAGCTTGATATCTCGATCGACTCATCTTCATCGTCTGAGCAATCAAAGTCTATCTTGGATATCCTTACAACAGTCAAAGATGCTGTGTCAGCTCGTAATAATTGGACGGACTGGATCGAAACCCTATCGAACCTCCCAAATCTCTCGGAACACCGTGATGCGATTCGGGAAGAATTCCTCAACTAATAGCTTGGATGGGAGGCTCACTTAGTAAACGAGAGTTGAGGCTATTTGCTGAATCTGTCGATAATATCGCAGGATCTGGGAACAGCAAATGGACTCGTGATGATGTCTGCTGCTTCATTCTGGATCGCAACTCTCTGTCTTTTAGTGGGGAGTCTACGAAAGAAAACATTCGCTCTCTTTTTCGTTTCCATTCTCCAGAATTTTCGGAAGCTGGAAAGGCTGTCATCCAACTACTCGAGCGAGCGCCCTTTGAACGGATTAAACAACAGTCCCGATGGAGTTCTTCGATTACGCGGGCGACGGATTTTGGTCGTAGCTATGCAAAGGCGCTGACTTCTGTCCCGCTCCGATACTACCAACGGGAACGAAATCGCCTGCCACACGAGCAAGTTGGAAGCTATCTTGTGGCTCTAGGAACTCGACTTCAAAAAGTCGAGCAGGCGGCCACGCAGACTGACTCATCAGGGGAAAGCAGGCTTCACTTGGCGATTGAACATGGGCGACGACGCTACGGCGTTCGTCACTCATCTAGGGTCGGCGGAAGTAGGGAAGTTCTCGACTATCTCTCCCAGTTCCCGGCTTGCCTTGAGGATGTGAAGGCTATCCGAGCCTACGAAGATCTCCTCGGAGAACTATTCAGTTCCTCCAAAAGTAGTAATTTGGTCAAGATGCTTGGAAAGACCCTTCAAGCCGCCAACAGCGATGCGCTACTTGAGACGATCTTTCAGCTACAGGTGGTTTTTCTTGCTCAGGACGCAGGCTTCCAGCTGACTACTTCCCCCAGTGCTCTACGCGGCAACAAGAACAATTGTGACACTTGGGAGTTGCATCGGGACGGGCTGAATCTCGTTATCTCGAAGGGAAAAGCGAAGGTTAGTGAGAATCGATCGCATGGCTTGTATCAGAATTGCCGGAAAATGATGGGTGACGGCTCCAGTGGATTCGAGCCGGATCTACGAATGGAGTTTACTCAAGATAATAGAACATTTGTGTTCCTCGGAGATTCTAAGCGAAACGCTACTGGCAATGGCAGCACCTATCGCGGTGTTGCCATTAAGGCTTCGCTGGCCTACTACGCCGATATGGAGAAAGAGCTAACGACCAGGCCCCAGATTTCTCTTCTCTTCGCTCAGCGTGGGACCGCAGTCGCTGGGAAAACTGAGTCATCCAAGATCGAAGCCGAGCTGATGAAGGGAAACGGAGAGGCGCTTCCGGAGATCCTTGGCCTTGGGATTGAGGACTTCGAGAACGAAGCCGAGGTAGGCAGAGCTTGGTTTTCCGGAATCCTAGCTCGTGTCCAGCACGCCGCTCAATAGATCTCCCACCCGCCATGCTCACTTACCAGGAAACCTCCTACGCGCACCACCGACAGTACCTCCGTGTCCACGACCACCTCGGAGTCTCGGAATGTTGCACGCTTGAGTATTTCTGTCAGCTAGGTCTGATTGATCAGCTACACGAAGCGCATGCCGATAAGCTGCTGGCTGTGACTGCTGAGCGGAGGGAGGACGATGATACGGGCGAGACTTCGACATTCCTTGACACGCTTTGGGTCGATTGTGGGCCTGGGGCTGCGACGTTTGTGCGCAGCATCGGGGGCTCGCTCACACAGTTCACCGTGCATGCGTCGACCGTGAAGCAGGCCGAGGCAGTACTGAACGATCTACTCAGTAATTTGCCGGAGGCGAAACCGAAAAAGCAGAAGCCCAAGCGCGGTGAATTCGGCGTGATCAGCACGTGCCACGGTGATCCCGAGCGCCGCATGGTCCCATTGCCGAAACCCTCTGAACTGGAGTTGGATGACCTGACTCTGCTCTACGGGACTGATGGTGCGGCTTGGACACTTTGGGCCGGCGAGCTACTGCTTCAGCGCCAGTCAGGGCTATTCCTCCTGACAGGACCTCCGGGAACGGGGAAGACATCATTGCTTCGCCACATGATCACCAAACACGAGGGAGAGGTGGTCTTCTACTACCTTGGTGCCAAGCAGTGGGAGCTGTTCGAGCACCCAGCGTTCGTGAACTTTTGGATCGATGAGCGCCCCAGTGACCAATTGGGGCGTGAGCTGCACAAGGTCATCATCATCGAGGACGCCGACGAACTGGTCCGTGCGCGCGACGAGGGCGACCGTTGCGGGTTGTCGGTGCTACTGAATGCATCCGATGGTCTGCTCGCGGACATGCTCCGGGTCACGATCATCGCGACCTGCAATACTCCGATCACCCGCCTTGATCCGGCAATCACACGCCACGGGCGCCTTCTCGGTTACCGGGACTTTCCACGCATCGAATCCGAGCGCGCTGCACGAATTGCAAAACGCTTCGGCAAGACGCTGAATGACGATGGCGCGGATGACTACTCCTTGGCCGAGATCTTCGCTCATGATCCTGGCATCACCACCAAAGCGGCTGGGCAGGCGCCGATTGGCTTTGGGGTGAGTCAGTAGATACCCCGCTTTTCACTATTCCTTCACGGTTGGCCTTCTAGTTCTAGACTCGGCGACTATAGCCTCCGCCACACGAGAGCACGAGGCGACTCGTTCGAGTAGAAATGGCCAGTCAGAGAGCAATTAGACGCGGCCCTAGAGAGCAATTAGACGCTCGGTTAGAGAGCGATTCGCCATCGCAAAGCTCTCCTATCTACCCGCCATTGATTCCTAGGCTAACAGGCCAGCAAGATCCCCAAATCCTCGCCGTCCCGATCCACAAACTCTGGGATCTCTAATCCCCGATAACTCCAACCATGCTTCATCGGCGAATCCTTCGCAAGGAGCGCACCACCGACGTCGTTTCCAGCAACGTGATCCGCCTTCTACTTCCTCTACTCCTACTCACGCTCAGCATCGCCCGCGCCGACGACCGTCCGAACATCGTCCTGATCATGGTCGACGACATGGGCTGGTCCGACATCGGATGCTACGGGAGTGAAATCGACACGCCGAACATCGACCGCCTTGCCGCCGAGGGGGTGCTGTGGACCGACTTCTACAACAACGGCAAGTGTACGACGACCCGCGCCAGCTTGCTCACCGGGCTCTACCCGAGAAAAGGCGGCAAGGGCAGTGAGATGCTCGACGAGTCGATGGTCACCCTTGGCGAAGCGCTCAAACTCCAGGGCTATCAGACCGGACTGAGTGGCAAGTGGCACAACGGCTCCAAGGCTCCGCACCGCCCGTTCGACCGGGGATTCGACAAGTCGTATGGCCTCTGGGACGGCTGCTGCAACTTCTTCGACCCCAGCCTCCCCGACCCGAAGTTCAAGGGCGGGCGCTCTCGGTTTTTCGGTGAGGACGACCGGCGGATTACCGACTTTCCCGACGACTTTTTCACCACCGATGCCTTCACCGACCACGCCTTGGCGACGATCCGCGATCAGGTCGGCAAGGGGAAGCCGTTCTTACACTACCTGCCGCACACCGCTCCGCACTACCCGCTCCATGCCAAGCCGGAAGACATCGCCAAGTACAAGGGTCGCTACGACGCCGGCTGGGAAGTGCTTCGCCAACGCCGCTACGCCCGACAGTTGGAACTTGGTATCATCGATGCCGAACGCTTTCCAGATCCGGGGATGAACTCGAACAACAAGACTTGGGAGCAGGGCAAGAACGACGACCTCGAATGGGAACTACTGCGCATGGAAACCTACGCAGCCATGGTCGATTCCGTCGACCAGAGCGTCGGCCGGGTCATGGCCTTGCTTGAGGAACTCGGGGTGGCGGACAATACCCTGGTCATCTTTCTTTCCGACAACGGTGCCTGCGCCGAGTCGCCGGGCGGAGACAACAACACCGAGCATCGCCCCGGTCCGAAGCAGTGGTATTCCCACGTCGGTCCGAACTGGGCCTGGGCGCAGAACAGCCCATGGCGCTACTACAAGGCCCACGCCCATGAAGGCGGCGTCGCCTCGCCCTGCGTCATGCGCTGGCCAGCGAAGATCCCCGCCGGGACAAAGAACGGGCAAGTCGGACACATCATCGACTTCCTACCGACCTTCCTCGCCATGGCCGGAGGTCAGTATCCGAAGACCCACTCCGGTTCAGCGATCCTTCCCCAAGACGGCATCGACCTGCTTCCCGCCATCACCGAAGAAGCCTCCACCTTCGCCCGACCCGAACCCCTGTTTTGGCACTGGTCTGGTCACGCCGCTGTCCGCGACGGAGACTGGAAGCTGGTCCGTTACAAGAAGAGCGGCGCCTGGGAACTCTACGACTTGTCCAGCGACCGCACCGAGACCAAGGATCTGGCCGCCGGGCATCCAGAGCGGGTCGCGGAAATGGCGAAGGCTTGGCAGACCTGGGCCAAGATGACCGGAGTCGCCAAGTAGCTCCCAGGAGCAATCCACTAACGATCCAGATTTCTTCATAGTACTTTCATACAGCCTCCACTAAATCAAAGGAGGTCGTATGAGAATCCTTGTTGTCGAAGATGAACCCCGTTAAAGAACATAAAGAACATATTGCTACTTTAGCCGGACACCTCGGTCATAGAAAAGGGTCTCCGCTACATTTGCTAAACTAACGTCATTCCCGATAAATAAATAGAATTTCGCCGTCCGCATCGTCCCGATCCGTAGTCAAAAAAGTCCCCTCTGCCTCTCCGATTCGCTCTATTCGCCAAATTCGCGGTTCTTCCACTCTGCCCCTCAGAATTTTCGTCTCTTTCGCTCCTTTCGTGGTCTATCTCTTCACGATTCCTTCACGGTCCAGCTTCTAAGGTGTTGGGCAAGTGTCTTACTCGACGCCTTCGACGAGAAACCGGGTCGCCTGTTCCTCACTGACAAGGCGCATGGCCGAGTGGAAGGGGAGCTTGGCCTTAAGGATCGCCTTGGCGGCAGCCGAGCAGTCGTACTCAGTACGGCGAAAGTGGACGAGGCGTTGGTCGGAATCCCAGAGAATCCAAGTCGCGCGGTGGTCATCCACCTCGCGTGGCTGACCGACAGAGCCCATAGTTACGGCGCAAGCTAAGCCTTCTGGGATGTGGAAGGAGTCCTCCTCGATATGGCCGACCGTCAAGTCTGAGCCGAGATCGGGAAAAATTTTTAAGCGGTGGGTGTGCCCAAAAAACCCAAGATGGGGCAGCCTCTCGCGGAGGATATCGATCGTCGGAATCGCTTCCTCTCCATTGCGGAGATAGGGCCAGTCATTGACGTCATGGAGGCTGGCATGAGCGAGCAGGGCACCTTCCAAGTGGTGGGTCCAAGGTAGCTTGCCGAGCCATTCAAGCTGGTCATCGGACAGCTGACGGACGGCGATTTCAATCCCTGCCCAGACAGGGTTTTCTTCCCATCCATCGGGGAGCTCTGAGTTACCGACCTTGTTTAGGTTGGTGACGTAGTGGTCGTGATTACCCATGACGGCGTGACCACCAAGTGCACAGGCAAGATCGACACACTCCTTCGGGAAGGCGCCGTAGCCAACAAGATCGCCACCGAAGACGATGGCCTTTGCATCGGTCGTGGCAACCTCGTCGAGGACGGCTTCTAACGCGTGAAGATTCGCGTGGAGGTCGGAGAGTAGAGCGTATTGGGGCATTTAAGGGAGGTAGCTAGGTAATCAGTGTATGAATTGTCTCCTGCAACTGGGTCATCCGGTTTGGATCAGAAAGGGGTTTCCCAGTTTCGTCCCAGATATACATGGTATCAACCGCCGCGCCCTTCTCGGTATTGATACGGGCGTGGCAGACTTCGTTGCCCAATCCGGCGATGGCGGAAAAAACGTCGTGGAGCAAGCCGATGCGGTCGGCGGCCTGGATCTCGACGAGGGTGTGGCGCCCGTTCGGGTCGTTGCGCACGACGACTCGGGTGGGCACAGAAAGCTCGTCCCAACCTTCCGAACGAGCCGCCTCGAGCGCTTTCTTAATGAGCGGCTGGAAGGCAAAGGTTTTCACTTTGACCGATTCGGCCAAGGTCTTCTCAACCGCCTTGAAGGTGGTGGTATTCTCGACCGGCGTGTAGTCTGGACGACAGACACGGAACAGATCGAGAACAAGGTCATCTTTCCGGCGGAACAAGTCGGCACCGACGATGCTGATTCCGTTGGCCGCCAAGGCTCCGGAGAGACGGGCGAGGAGGAAACTCTGGTTCCAGGTGGCAACCCGAAGCGAGGTCCAGCCAGACTTCTGCTTCGGCTCCCATTCGAGTGTCGGCACGAGCGTCTCGTCTTCGTCGCTCTCTCCGGTGAGGCGCTTGAAGAACTTCCGAAACAGCTTGATGTGCGCAGCCACGACGGTGCTCGAGCGGAAGTTAAAGTAGCGCGGCGGCATGCCATCGAAATGAGCCTTCACCTCCTCCATGTAGGATTCGCCGAGCTTCTTCTCGACCGCTTCCCGAAGCTCTTCTCTGGCTCGGATCTGAGCGCTTTGGAAGCCGTCACGGTCCTTCAGGTAGTCACGAGTGTTGCGGTAAAGCTGTAAGATAAGTGACTCTTTCCAACCGGTCCAAGACTCGTCACTTGTGCCCTTCGAATCGGCGTAGGTCAGGAGCAGAAGAGTATCTAGATTGGTCTTACTACCAATGATGTCGCCGAAACCGGCGATGATTTCCGGATCGTCGATGTTCTTTGTCGTCGCGGTCCGGAACAGAGTCAGATGATGATCGACCAAAAACAGGATCATCCTTCGGCGAGGTAGGCTGACCTTGAGACGGTTGCAGACTTTGGAGGCGAGAATCGCACTGGCATCCTCGTGATGACGCATGTTCGCCGCCCGACCAGTGTCGTGCATGATCAGGGCCAAATAGATGACGAAGGGATCTTCTAGATGGTGGAAGATCTTCTGGTAGACATCGAGGGCTGGATCGTCCTTGCCGACGAGTTCATCGAGTTGATCGATCGTCTTGAGTGTATGCTCGTCGGCGGTGTAGCGGTGGAAAAACTCGTGTTGGACGAGACACGTCAGAGCACCGAACTCAGGCAAGTATCGCCCGAGGAATCCGACGCGGTGCATCTGCCGAAGACTCGCGGCGACGGAGCCCTTCCGAGTGAGGATGGCCTCGAAGGTTTCGCGGTTCGCCTTGTTGTAGCGGAAGGCGTTGTTGATCGTCGCGTAGTTCGCCTGCACGAGGTCGATCAGTTGCGGACTCATGCGTATATCGAGCACCTGAGCATGCTGGAACAGGAGCATCAGGCGGCTCGGATCTTCGTCAAAGATGTCGGTATCTACCGCATAGAGCCGATTATTCTCGACGTGCAATCCGTCGAACTCCTTCCTCCCTCGCAGGCTCCTAGCTAGAGCGCCTAAGCGTTGCATACCCCGCGGATTGCTCCGGCTCTGGAGCTTGAAGCGGTCGTAGATTTCGTTGCAGCGCATGAGCAGATTGCTCGTGTGCTGATAGTAGTCCCGCATGAAAGACTCGCACCGACGTAGGATCGTGCGCTCCGGGTACTTCATCTCGGTGGCGACAACCCCTTGCAGCCGAAGCGTCAGGATGTCGGTCGGATGCTTCTCGGCGTAGTGAACGTGATTGCGTACGGTGAGCAGGAAGTCGTAGGCCTTCTCGATCTCGTTGTGAGCGGTCTCGCTGAGCATTCCGTTCCTGACAAGAACCTGCAGGTCGGTGTCGTGGAGCTTCACATAGGTTAGCCAAACCACGTTGTGGTATTCTCGCAAGCCGCCCTGGCCCTCCTTCATGTGTGGCTCTTGGAGGTAGACTGTTTGAGCCGCATTGTGCCGGCGCTCTCGATCTTGGAAGCGGTCCTTCAGATAGGCATCCCCCAAAGGAACGACGCACTTTTTGTAGAAGGTCTCCTCGTTTTCCTCGAACAGCCGCTGGTTTCCGGCAAGGCAGCGGGACTCGATCATGGCGGTGAAGTTCTGGAAATCCTTCTTCGCCTGCTCGATCACTTCAGGGATCGAACGCACCGAGTGGCCGACCTTGAACCCGACATCCCAGAGCATGTAGAGGATCTGCTCGATCGCATCGTTGGTCGCGGGAAGTAGCGATCGGGTGGGGCGCCCCGTCAGGAACAGAAGATCGATGTCGCTCCCAGGATTGAGAAGCCCCCGGCCATAACCCCCTACAGCAACCAGCGCGATGGGCGCCTGTTCACCGCTATCGATGATCGCCTTGAACGCGTCGTCGAAAAGCCGCTCCAAGACGATATCGAGAAGATCGGAACGCTTCTTCGCAACATCATAGCCGCTCGCTCCCGCACCGTGTTCGAGCCTGAGCCGGTGGTTCTCGAGCTTCAGGAACTGCTTGTATGCATCCAGACGCTCGGGGCGCTCCATGCCCTCGAGTTCCTCGAGATCGAGGCTCTCCTCGGCATGGGCGATGACCTTCTTACGATGGCTAGCCAAAGCGATGTCCTCTCTGGATTGGGTTTGGGGGCTAGTAGACAATGGCGGCAAACACCGGCGTATCTCCGAGGGCGTCACGCCCATTGAGAAAGCCGAGCTCGATCAGGAAAGAAATACCAACGACATTCCCGCCAATCTCCTCGACCAATTTCACGGCCGCAGCTGCGGTGCCACCGGTGGCCAGCAGATCATCGACGATCAAGACGTTCTGGTCTGGCTCGACGGCGTCGATATGAATTTCGACTTCAGCCTCACCATACTCGAGCGCATAGGACTGGGACTTCGTCTCGTAGGGAAGCTTGCCTGCCTTGCGGACAGGAATGAACCCAACGCCCAACCGCTCGGCAATCTGGGTGCCGAAGATGAAGCCCCGAGCATCAATACCCGCGACCTTATCGATCTTCAGGTCCTTGACCTGCTCGGTCAACACGTCGCCGATGAGAGAAAAAAGCTTCGGGTCTCCGAGGATTGGAGTGATGTCCTTGAAGACGATCCCCGGCTTGGGAAAGTCTGGGACGTCGCGAATGGCACTGGTGAGTTTCTCGATAGCTTCTTGGCTCATGGAGTCGATGGTGTAGGAAATTCGGCGCAGGCTACCACCTCGGGTGGACCTGCGCATCTAGGAATAGAAGAGTCGTTAACGAAACAATGGAAATCACAGCACAGGGAGCTTGGTGGGCGTTGGCCGGAGCGATTGCGTGCTTTCTCGCAGCCTCCGCCCTAGCTATTCTGGAAGTAAGCAAGGGAATGCGTTACGCCTCCCTGATCACCCGTGTGCTCATGGGAGCAGGATTCGTGCTCGAAACGCTTTATCTTCATCATCAGGGACAAATGCGCGGTCGGTGCCCGATCACCTCTCTCCCCGAGATCCTCGTCTTTATGAGCTGGAGCACGGTGCTCATCTACTTCGTCGTCGGGCCGACCTACCGACTGTCCCTACTTGGGGTCTTCACCGCGCCGCTGGTAGCCTTGTTCGCCGGACTCGGTCTGGCAGGTGGTGCGGTGACCGGAATCCCCACTCCGCCCGCAGGCATTGTCGATCCTTGGCTGGAAACCCACGCCTCGGTATCACTCATTTCCTACGGAGCCTTCGCCCTAGCCTTCGTCGCCGCCGTCATGTTCCTGATTCAAGACAGGCTTCTCAAGGCAAAGTCGCTGACTCCCCTATTCTACAATCTTCCGCCCGTAAGCTACCTCGCTAACGCAGTCACCCGCCTGCTATTGGTCGGGATGATCCTACTCACCGTGGGTATCGTCACCGCCTTCTTTATTCACGTGTTCCCCGGATGGGGCAAGATCCTCGTCGCCTTTCCGGTCTGGCTTGCCTACGGCATCCTGCTGGTCGTAAACCATAGACGAAAGCTCGCCCCGCAATCTCTTGCCCGAGCCACCGTGGTTCTCTTCGCCCTGCCCTTGATCACTCTGACCATTTTGGGCCGGCGCTAACCGCGATCCGTATCCACCTCCTCGCATGTCTCTCATCTGCGTCGGTATCAACCACGAACTCGCCCCGGTAGAACTCCGAGAGCGCCTAGCTGTACCTTCGGAAGCCGTCGGCGACACCCTATTGTCAATGTACAGTGCCGCCCAAATCGGCGAATGCGTCGTCGTCTCGACCTGCAACCGCGTTGAAGTCTACGCCGCCGCCGAGGCCGACAGCACCATTCCCCCGACCACCCAGGTCATCGATTTTCTCAAGACCAAGTTCGCTGGGCTAAACGAGGACGCCTTGACTGAACTCCCCCTCTACCACCACGAAGGCCTCGACGCTGCCAAGCACCTATTCCGCGTCGCTTCGGGGCTCGATTCCATGGTCCTCGGCGAGACCGAAATCTTCGGTCAGGTGAAAAAGGCCTACTTGATCGCCCAAGAAACCGGCACCACCAAGGGCCGACTGAATAAGCTGTTCCAGAACGCTTTCCGTGTCGGTAAACGCATCCGCACCGAGACCGAAATCCAACGCGGCTCGACCTCGGTCGGGTCAGTCGCGGTCGATCTAGCGGAAAAGATCTTCGGCGGCCTGAAGAAGTGCAATGTCCTGATTCTCGGCGCCGGTGAAATGAGCCGGACCACCGCCCAGAGCCTCGCCTCCCGTGGCGCCATCGGCATCCGCGTCGCCAACCGCTCGATCGAACGCGCCGAAGCCCTCGCCGCGCCCCTAGGCGGAACCGCACTCGCCTTCGACCGTTGGCCTTCCCAACTCCCCGAGATCGACATCATCATTTCCTCGACCTCGGCCGATGGTTACGTCGTTCATCACGAGCAAATCCACGGAGCCATACACAGCCGCGAAGGCCGCCCGCTGTTCCTGATCGACATCGCCGTTCCGCGCGATATTGACCCGGCCATCGATGAACTGAACAACGTCTACCTCTACGACATCGACACCATCGAAGGCATCGCCGCACAGGCCAGAAAGAAGCGCGAGAAACAGATCGCGCTGTGCGAAAAAGTCATCACCGAAGAAGCCGAAGAATTCATTGGCACCAGCGGGGCATGACAACTCCGGCTTTTCCGCTACCGTCTGACCCGACCGAACCATGGCTACCCTGAAAATTGGCACCCGCGGAAGCGCCCTCGCCCTCGTCCAGGCAGAAATGACCGAGCGCGCCCTCACAGCAACCCACCCTGGAATCGAGCTCGAACGAGTCGTGATCAAGACGATCGGCGACAAGCGCACCGACCTTCGATTCTCCGAATTCGGAGTCTCCGGCGAAGACATCGTCGATAAGGGCATCTTTACCAAAGAACTCGAAGAGGCCCTAGCCGCTGGCACCATCGACCTCGCCGTCCACTCGCTCAAGGACGTGCCAACCGAACTCGCCGACGGCTACCGGATATCCACCGTTCTTCCCCGCGCTCCGATCGAGGACGTCTTGATCAGCAAGACCGCCAACGGCATCGAAGGCCTGCCCGCAAACGCCCTAGTCGGCACCAGCAGCGTCCGCCGCATCCGCCAGCTCCAGCAAGTCCGCCCCGACATCGAAGCCGTCGAAATTCGCGGTAACGTACCGACGCGGATCCGTAAACTTCTCGAAGGCGAAGACCACCTCGACGCCATCATGCTCGCCCACGCTGGGCTGGTGCGACTCGGCATTTTCGATGCGGAAGCCGATCTCCACTACCAAATCCTCGACCCTCGAGTCTTCCTCCCTGCTGCATCCCAAGGCGCCGTCGGCATCGAAGTCCACCAGCGTTCCGGAGCCGAAGTCCCCGAACTTCTACAGGCCATCCACTGCACCGACACCGGCGACCGAGTCATTGCCGAGCGTGCCTTCCTCGATGTGCTCAAGGCCGGCTGCGACACTCCCGTCGGTGTCGTCTCCGAACTCCACGACAACGGCGAGATCACTCTTCACGCCCGCCTCTTTCCCGACGATCCCAACAGCCCCGACCCCGTCGTCGAAGGCCAAGTCCGCGGTCCCCGCAACCAGCCCGAGCAAGTCGCTACCACGTTGCTCAACGAGCTCCATTCCTAAATTTCTCTTCTCATGTCCGACGAAACCACAAAAGGCATCTGCTATCTCATCGGCGCCGGCCCCGGCGATCCGGGACTTATGACGCTCAAGGGCAAAGAGTGCATCGAAGCCGCCGATGTCTTGGTCTACGACTACCTGTGCAACCCGATGTTCCTCGGCTGGGCCAAGCCAGAAGCGGAGAAAATCTACGTCGGCAAAAAAGCCGGCGACCACACCCTGACTCAAGACCAGATCAATGCCCTGATCGTCGAGAAGACCGAAGCTGGTCACGTCGTTGCCCGCCTCAAAGGTGGCGATCCGCTGATCTTCGGCCGCGGTGGTGAGGAAGGCCAGGAGCTCCGCACCGCCGGAGTCGCCTTCGAGCTGGTTCCCGGTATCAGTTCCAGCATCGCCGGTCCCGCCTACGCTGGCATCCCAGTCACCCACCGCGCCTGCAATGCCCAACTCACCATCTTCACCGGCCACGAGGACCCGACCAAGGGCAAGACCTCGATCGACTACGCCCAGATCGCCAAGACACCCGGCACCAAGGTCATGCTCATGGGCGTCTCGCGCCTTGCCTCGATCACCGCTCAGCTGATCGAACACGGACTGTCCGCCGATGAACCAGCCGCTCTCGTCCGCTGGGCCACCACCGGACGCCAGCAGTCCCTCGTCGGCACTGTCGGCACTCTCGCACAACTCGCCGAAAAGGCAGAGTTCAAGGCACCCGCCGTTTGTGTCATCGGTGAAGTCGTCACCCTGCGCGACGACCTCAACTGGTTCGAACAACGCCCGCTCTTCGGCAAACGCGTCGTCGTCACCCGCACCCGCACGCAGGCCAGCGGACTCGCCAAAACACTCGAAAACCTCGGTGCCGACGTCATCGAACTCCCGACCATCCGGATCGATCCACCTGCCGATCTCGAGGAATTCTACCGTGTCGTCATCGATGGCCACAAGTATGACTGGATCGTCTTCACCAGCCCGAATGGAGTGGAAGCATTCTTCGATGCCTTCTACAAAATCTACCCCGATGCCCGTTCCCTTGGCGGAGCCCGTATTGCTGTCGTCGGCCCCGGAACCGAAAAAAAGGTCAATTCTTACCGGTTCACCGCAGACCTGAAGCCGAAGAAAGGTGACTACGTAGCCGAGGGACTGTGCCGCGCCTTCGACGACAACGACATCACCCTCGACAACCTTCAGGTTCTTTGGGTCAAGGCCGAGCAAACTCGCGAAACCATCGACGAGTTCATGCGCGAGCGCATGGCCATCTGCGACCACGCCATCGCCTACCGCACCGTCCCCGAGACCGAAGACGTCTCCGGGGGCCAAGCCCGCTTCACTGCTGAAGGCGCCGACCTAATCACCTTCACCAGCGCCCTCACCGTCGAGTGCTTCCTCGACCTCGGCCTGTCCATTCCCGACGGCTGCCAAATTGCCACCATGGGCCCGATCACCTCCGACCAAGTGCGCGAGAACGGCTACGACGTCGACATTGAGCCAAGCGACAGCACGATTCCGGACTTCGTGGATGCGATTGTAGCAGGGCTGACTAAGTAGAGCCCCCGGCTGAACTTCCATTACACTAGCCTCTCTCTTTTGTGGGGAGCAGAAAATGTGAAGGCCGGCAACTCTCGCTACGATCTTTCTGAATCGAAGAATTTAGTGGGTCTCCTCGACAGAGAAAATTCGGAATCCGCTTTCAGCTTCCGTCTTGTGAGGCTTGATCTTCAAGGTGGTCATCGCTTCGCCTGAAGAACGCTTGTCGGACGAGGCGACCTTGTAGGAGAACCCTACATCGACGACATACAGGCCATTGATCGTCTTACGGATGACCCGAGGCGATTGAGTGATCGCGTAGGAACGGACCGGCCAGCGTTTCAGAAAGGCGCTCCGGTCGGCGATGATCTCCTCGATCTTCACATTGGTCTGACCAAAGTATTCCTGCACCGTGTCCGAGTAGTAGCGGCGGACGACGCTGGAACTCGGACTTTCTCCGCTCTTGATGTATTCTTCGACAAAATCGAGAACATCGATCATCTCGGAGCCGGAGCCTCTCGAAGGGTTGGCCGGGGCGACGGGAGGGGTGGGGCTGGAAGGAGGAGGATCGTTGGAGAAGACGACATCAAAGTTCGACATCGTCGGCCCAAGTTTGGGTCGAGACGGCGGCTCCACCTCAAGGGTATTGTCCTGCGCGACCACAGTCCAGCACAGAGCTAAGGGGAGAAGAAAAAGGAACGAACGGAGAACATTTATATTCATGGGGGAATCGTGGCTTCTATCTCCACTTTAGAGGGGACGAGGCACCGATTCAGTCACTGAAATCCCGGCAACCGTATAGCCTCGAATGAAACTCGGGGTCCACGATCAGCCGATTTCAACGACGATCCGAACTACCTAACCCCGCTTTTCAGGACTCCTGACTAAGCCTTGGCGGGAACTAGCGGGGCGTCGGGCGTGCATGCTGGCGCTTCTACAGACGGGTCTGGAGCCTGTGGAGCAAGGTCGAGCTTCTGGAGAAGTTCGAGGTCTGCGGCCATGGCTGGATTGGTCGCAGTGAGGAGCTTGTCGCCATAGAAGACTGAGTTCGCACCGGCGAAGAAGCACAAGGCTTGAGCCTCTTCACTGAAGTGAGTCCGACCTGCGGACAGGCGAACCTTCGCCTTCGGCACGGCGATTCGGGTCGTAGCGATCATGCGCACGACATCGAAGACGGTGACTGGGTCGCTTCCCTCTAGCGGAGTGCCGGGCATTGGCATGAGCGAGTTGATTGGAACGCTCTCGGGCTGCGGATTGAAGTTGCTGATCACTTCGAGCATGCGAAGCCGATCATCGGTGGTCTCGCCGAGACCGAGGATACCGCCACAGCAGACGGACATGCCTGCGTCCTGAACATTGCGGATGGTGCTGAGCCGGTCCTCGAATGAGTGCGACGTGACGATGTTCGGATAGTGCTCCGGCGAGGTATCGAGGTTGTGGTTGTAGGCCGTGACACCGGCTTCCTTGAGCTGCTTCGCCTCGTCGGGACCGAGTTCTCCGAGGGTCGTGCAGACCTCCATGCCGAGCTTGCTAACTTCGCGGACGATCTCAAGAACATCGTCAAAACGCTTGGTGCCACTGCGGACTCCTTTCCATGCGGCTCCCATACAGAAGCGGGTCGAGCCACCATCGCGAGCAGCTTGAGCGCGCTCGACGATACATTCGAGCTCGAGGAGCTTCCCCGAATCGACGCCGCTATTGTAGCGGGCGCTCTGGGCGCAATAGGAGCAGTCTTCACTGCAACCACCGGTCTTGATGCTGAGAAGAGTGCAGAGCTGAACCTCTTGCTTGTCCCAATGGTCCTCATGCACGGCACGGGCCTGCTGGAGGAGTGCGAAGAAGGGCTGATTATAGGTGTCCGAAAGCTGCTGGAAGTCCATGCGTTTGCGACAGTAGAAGTGAGGTATAGGCTTGTGCCAAGTGCTGGTTCGCGGGGAATCAAGTCGATTACTGAGACCAACGGCCTCCTGGGGAGAGGTCAGGGAGCTTGCCGCCAGCCTTAGAAATCCAGCGGTAGTCGGTCTTACCAACTGCTCCGATGAGTGGGACGCCGACGTGCTTGCGCCAGATCGAGCTCATCGCCTCGCCGGTGTGACAGCCCCAGCTCTTGCAGAAAGCGTCCTTGTTGAAGGCGCGGGAGTCGATCTTGTGGAGATCCTGCGTGTGGATCCAGCTATCGCTGACTGCGGTGGCGGAGTTGCTGTAATCGAACATCCAGCAGTATTTGTTGGAGTGGCCGAAGAACTCAAGATTGGCGATCTTTACGCGTCCACGGTTCTGGCCGCGGTTGATGTAGTTGATCACCTCGTCACCGGAGGTGAACCAGATGAGCTTGCAGCCATACTTCCGTTGGACGGAAAGGATGTTGTCGATGTAGGGGCCCCCTTCCTCGCGGGCGCGGGCCACGTAGCTGGGGCGATGAACCATCCACGTGATCTGCGCCGACGGTCCGTGAGTATCGCGGATCTGGGCGATACGAACCCGTGAAGGTCGAATGAAGTTGCCCCACCACTTGTCGTGTTGGTCGCGCCTGACCCGGAGCTTCTCCCACTCACGCAAGGCCGGACCACCACTGAGAATGAGGTATTCGCCCTTCGGCGGAGTGTAGATCCGGGGAGCTTGTGGGACACCTACTGTCGGAGTCCTAGCCTCAGGCATGCCCGTCGGTGGCGGCAACGCCGAAGCCGACTGCCGCTGAACATTGGCACGATCAAGCACCGCCTGAACCTCGGGCGGAAGATTCGACTGAGCTACCCCGACTGCGGGAAGCCAAAGGGTCAGAGCCAAGAGTGGGAGGAGGAAGAGGGGGCGATTCATATCGTAAAGGTATGCCAACGCAGAGCGAAGCGAACAATCGGTGCCGTGCATCAGTTGTTTTCTTAAGACCATCGTTTGAGTCTAGCAACGGCTGAAGCCACCAGCCTTGATATCGGTCAAGCCGTAGCGACTTAGACCATGCCGAGCTTCATTTTGCCTTCTTCGCTGATCATGTCCTGGTTCCAAACGGGGTCCCAGACGAGATCGACTTCAGCGTCGTCGATGCCGTCGATGCACATGATTTTCGCTTGGGCATCCGCCGCGATGGTCGGGCCCATACCGCAACCAGGAGCGGTTAGGGTCATCTTGATGGCGGCGACCTTCTTGTCGTCCTGTTCTTCAAAGGTGCAGTCATAGACAAGACCTAGGTCAACGATATTGACCGGGATCTCAGGATCGTAGACGGCACGCAGGGCGTCCCAGATCTGTTTTTCTAGGTCGGTGATTCCTTCGGGAACATTGGAAGATCCGTTGGCTCCTTCAGCGGCCTTCTTCTTCTCCGCCTCGGGATCGATCCCTAGGGCATCGGCATCGACGGAAGAAAGCCGGGCGAGGCCGTTCTCGGTAGCCACCGTGTACGTGCCGCCGAGAGACTGGGTGATGATCACTTTGGTCCCGGCAGGCAGGGTGATTTCGTCGCCGCTGGGGATCTGGATGGCATCCACCGCGCGGGTGATCTGGATTTCGCTATGGTCGGGCATGGAAAATTGGAATGGTTGAGAGTAGTGGCGATCACGCGCCAATCAAGGTCGTGCTAGGACTCGTCGTCGTCGAGTTTAACGATGCGAATCTTGCCACCGGCGGGAAAGCTTGGCGCCTGAAGGCTGTCGGAAAGAGTCGGAGCACCGGCTGCTGGTGGCGTCATTGGAGCAGTGGCAGGTTTTTCGGCGCCGCCTTCTCCCTGTTCCAAGGCATCGCGCAAAGCACCTTCGACCATCTGGCCGCAGTGGATCTTCATCGGCGGGAGCGGGCCAAGGGGAGCGGAGAGGTCGGAGGCATCCATCTTCAAGGCCTCGTCGACGGTCTTGCCCGCGATCATCTCGGTCGCCACGCTGGCCACCGCTAGCGCAGTCTGGCAGCCGAAGCTCTGGAAAGTCGCCTGATCGATGACCTTTTCTCCGGCGTCGTCTTGGCGAAATTTCACCCACATGCGCACCATATCGCCGCACTCGGGACTACCCACGGTTCCGACGGCATCGGCGTCGGGCATCTCGCCCTGATTAGACGGGCTGGCTGCGGCGTCTTGGATCTTGTCCTCGTTCATGGTTCTGGAAAAATCTGACTACTCGTCCATCTCGACCCGGTAGCGGGACAGGGACGAATCGACTTGCTGACTGTAGGCATCAATCCCGCCTTCGAGAGCAGAGACCGCATCGAATCCGTGGCCGATAAAGTAGGCGGCGGCATCAAGGCAACGGGTCCCGGTGTGGTCGTAGATCACCACCGGCGCAGTATTGTCCCAATTCGCAAACGCGTCTTGGACGAGGTCTTGGGTGAACAGCTCGGCACCTTCGAGACGAACGGCGTCGAACTCCTCACGGGTGCGGATATCAAGAAGACGCGGTGGCTTGTCCGAAGCCAGCATGGTGCTCAAGGCCTGCGGAGAAATCAGTATCTGCGCATCCTCGTCGTGGGTGTCGCGCACATGCTGAAGCACCTCCTCGACCGGTAGGTCTTCATTGCGGGCACAAAGCTGGGCGACGGTCTCTTCCGGCGAGAACGCACAGCTGGAGCATCCACCGATGTGATACTGAGCGAACAGCGCACGTCGGGCACCGGGGAAGGCTCCGAGAAGCTCCGCCATGGTGCTCTCGGGACCGATCGTCTGGAGGGTGTCCGTCATTGGAAGACACCCTACCTTAGCTCCGCTCCGACGCAACCGGGGCAGACGGAATCGCTTTGGACAGGCGGGGATTCTAGGCCTAGGCTTTCGTCTCCCATTGGATATCCAATAGGCCATGAAGGACTACCAGCCCAAGATCTACCTCCTGCCCAACCTGATGACGGCGGGCAATCTCTTTTGCGGCTTCATCGCAATCGTCATGGTGTTCCGGGGCATGCAGGCGCCTGACTTCGACCACAGCTATTACCATGCCGCCATCGGTTTGATTCTCGGAGCCTGCGTCTTCGACCTGCTGGATGGACGGGTGGCAAGGATGAGCAACCAGATTTCGCCGTTCGGGCGCGAGTTCGATTCGCTAGCCGACTTGGTTTCATTCGGAATCGCCCCTTCTCTGCTTGTCTACGACATCGTCCTCGATGGCCTGAGCGATCGGATCGGCTGGATGATTGCCTTCGCCTACGTGCTCGCCGGAGCAATGCGCCTTGCCCGATTCAACGTCGTCTCCGAGGCCCGCAGCGGTCACGCCAATGGCGACTTCACCGGTCTGCCTATCCCGGTCGCCGCAGGCGTCATCGCTAGCCTGACCCTGTTCCTACTCTGGTTGGATGAAGGCTCCCGGGAAATTGGACGCTGGAAATACGTCCTGCCGTTGCTCATGCTCCTGCTCGCCTACTTGATGGCCAGCACCATCCGCTACCCCAGCTTCAAGGCCATCACCTGGAGGACTCGACGGACCATGCCCATGGTGGTCGGCTCGATCCTTGTCCTAGTGATGACCGTCATCAACTGGGAGTGGATGCCGGCTATCCTCTTCGTCGCCTACATGATTTACGGCATCGCCCGACCAATGGTTTCGCGCCGCTGGCGAGCCGAAATCGAACAAGAAGACTACACCCCAACGGAGTCCGAACTGCGTAGTGAGGCAACGAAAATGGCCGAGCAAGCTTCTAAAGGAGCAGATACGCAATCCGATTCGGCTTGATGCTAGGGCGTCGTGCCCCACCGTGGAGATGTTCTTATGCCCGACTTTTACCAGCACTCCGTCGTCAGTACTCTGCACTGCCTAAAAGAAATCGACCTGCCAGCGCAGGAAAAAATGCTCGCGGAGCAGGCGGAGAAACGCCCAATCTCTCTCGTCTTGCCCGCCCTCTACTCCGAGGTCGAGTCCCCTGCCCTGCCGCACATTCTCAAGCAGCTCAAGGGCGTCCCCTATATCAAGGAGATCATTTTCTCGATGAACCGGATGGATGCCAGCCAGTTCGCCCATGCGAAAAAGTTCTTCGGCGAGAGTCTCGAGTCTGACCAGCACTGGCGCATTCTTTGGAACGATGGTCCTGCGGTCTCCGAGCTCTACGGGAAACTGGCCGAAGCCGACCTAACCCACTATGTCCCAGGCAAAGGCTACAATGTCTGGATGGCCTACGGCTACGTTCTTGCCAAGGGGGAATCGAAGATCATCGCGGCTCACGACAGTGACATCCTCTCCTACGACCGGGAAATGCTCTACCGACTGTGCCTCCCCACAGCCCACAGCTCGATGGCCTATGAGTATGTGAAGAGCTACTACGCGCGCACCAGCGACCGCATGTATGGACGGGTCACACGCCTGTTCGTCGGCCCGCTCCTCCGTGCCATGATCAAGGTGCTGGGCAACCACCCCTTGCTAGTGTTTCTCGACAACTTCCGCTACCCACTCTCCGGCGAATTCTCCATCGACGTCGATCTCGCCGACATCATTCGGATTCCTGGAGACTGGGGCTTAGAGGTCGGCATGCTTTGCGAAATTTACCGCAGCGTCGCCACACGGAAGGTCTGCCAAGTCGATCTGGGCAACAACTTCGAGCACAAGCACCAAGACCTCGGGTTCGATCGCAACCAGATTGCCAAGGACCCGACTCCGACCAAAGGCCTGATGAAAATGTCCCACGACATTGCCTTGAACCTACTCCACAACCTCGCCTCCGAGGGAGTTCTGATCGGCGACAAGGAACTCAAGGCGATCCGCCTAACCTACGAACGCCTAGCCAAAGAAGTCATCAAGCGCCACAACGACGACTCGATCTTCAACGGCCTGAAATATTACCGCCACGAAGAAGCCGAAGCCGTCGAGGCCTACTTCGCATCACTCGATTCGGCTGCCGAAATCTTCCGCAACCGCCAGTATTCCTCCGCTCTCATTCCCAACTGGAACCGGGTCAACTCCGCCCTGCCCGACCTCGGTGAACAGTTGCTCGAAGCCGTTGAGCAGGACAATGCCTAGCAACTACTAAAGAACCAGCGAGTCGGGAACTTCGGCCTTCCTAACTAAAGCCTGCCACTCGACCCGGTTTCCTCCCATCGTCTCTGCGCATGAGCAAACTAGATGTCGCTATCACTGCGGCGAAGAAGCGTTATTCTTGATTGCCCTGAAATGGGTCGTCGGTGACGTCAAAGTTGATCACCACCACCTTGTTTTTGCGCCCAATACGCCGAACGCCTTCTTCTATCAACAGTTCGCTCACCGCCTTTGAGTCACAGGTTATCTTCTTATAGCGAGAGTCGGTGGCGTTTGCTGAGAGTTCCAGAAGGCAAAGGCTTTGCTTTGAAGGATCAACAGCGCGCAATAAAAAGCTACCAAAGTAAGCCTTTCACGAATTAGCCAAGGACAGTCGCACCAGATGCCAAGTTACCTAAAACAAAAAATTCCTTAATAATTTTAAAATATTATTGCCATAGGTTGAATATCTAGTATCCTTCACCATATGCGACACTTAAACATCGTCGGTGCCCTCAGTGCGGTTCTCTCTTTAGCTCTTGTAGGTTGCAGTGGGACACAGGGGCCGAACGCGACTTCTGCCGCTGGAACGGGAGCCGTCGTTGGCGCCGTAGCCGGGACCGTAATTGGAAATCCACTCCTTGGAGCCGTTGCCGGCGGAGCCTATGGCGCAATGAAGGGCAAAGAGAAGGATGCGAAAATCATCGCCTCACGCCGCAGAGCCCAACAGGGATACGGCCAGCCATATGGCCAAGCACCAGCCGCGCCGAACTATCGGCCTGCACACTACGGTGCAGTCCAGCCGCGCCAACCGCGACAGCCAGTCTACCAGACCGCTGGCTACCAGCCGCAGTATCAACAGCAGCCACAACAAGGCTACTATCAGCAACCAGCCGGTTACCAGCCGCAGTATCAACAGCAGATGCCAGCCCAGCAGATTCCCTTCTACCAGGGTGGCCAGCAAGGCGGATACCCATATCAAGTGGCACCTCAGTATCCTACTTACTAGGACCGAGGACACTACATTTTTGATTTCAAAGCCTCGCAGGTTCTGCCTGCGGGGCTTTTTTGTGCAAAGAGCCCTCTTCCATCTTCCCGCTGTCGGACCGCGAACGTCGGAGCAAAAGCGACGAGACATTGGCCTCAATCCGCTCCGTTCCCGCGTGTTCCCGTTCCGACGCGATCCAAAGCTCCGGCAAGCCGGAAGCACTCCAAAACGTAGCCGCCTCGTCCCCCAAGTTTGGAGTGCTGGCGCTTGCGCGCTTGCGACCGCTTTGGATGACGAATGCTCGGGAACTCGTTGGCCGAGCCGCCCCCACGAGTTCCCGTCCCGACGCGATCCAAAGCTCCGGAAAGCCGGAAGCACTCCAAAACGTAGCCGCCCCGGCAATCAAGTTTGGAGTGCTGGCGCGCTTGCGACCGCTTTGGATGACGTAGGCTCGAAAACTCGCTGGCCGAGCCGCCCCCACGAGTTCCCGTTCCGGCGCACTCCAAAGAGAGCGCTCTCGCTCTAGAAGCGTGTCGTCAGCGGTTGCCGATCCAAGGCTAACTCGCCAAGTGGGTAGACCTTCTCTTCGACAACGATGTCCTCGGAATCAACCGCATGAATGTCCCAGAGGCGTTGGCGAATCCTAGTCGCGTTGGGAATATTGTTTGGCCAAGGGCGCTTCAGTGTCACAGCCTTCCGAGGTTGGCGAGCAACGAGTTGAGGAGGCGTAGTAACATTCGAGGTTGAGGTCCCTCCGGCCTTGGCATTGGTGACAGCCGCACCAGCAGCAACACCAATAGCGGCGGCGGCGGTGCGTGCACCTGCGGCAGACGCCCTGGCCGCTCTCACATCGCCTGTAGCTGCGGCGACGGCAACGACAGCAGTTGCACCCGCGACGGCGGCGGCTCCCGATGCCAATGCAGAGACGGCTTTGGCTGTGCTTCCTTCGTCATTGTCCTCGCTACTGGAAGCCTCAACTGTGGAGCTCCCAGCTTCAGGCTTTCCCAAGCTGCTGCTACGTTCGGCCTCGGCAAGACGGATGGTCAGTTGGTCACGACTCTTCTTTAGGGCGGCGACCTCCGATTTCAGGGCGACGCTTTCGGCGTCAGAAGAACCTCCGCCGCCGCCTGTGGCGCGGGCCTTGGCCAGTTCGACTTTGAGCTGGTCGCGCTCCCGCTCGAGACCAAAGGCGGCTCCTCCTGCGATCGCGGAACCTCCTGCGCCTTTGACCGAGAGTAGCTTTTTCTTGGCAATTTCAAGTTCTGCATTGAGCCGCTCGTTCTCGCTTCGGAGGGTGGTGACTTCGCCACTGCTGGTAGCCGAAGATGAGGAACCGTCTTCTGACTCATCGCCCTTAGCAGATCCAGTACGGGCTTCGTCGGCGAGTTGTAGGAGCGACTTCTTATCGCCGGTCTGGACCTTGTTGAGGATTTCGCGAAGGCGGACATTCTCGAGGGTCAGGTCTTTGACCTCTGTGTCACGGCCATTCTTGAAGCCGACTAAGTCGTGAACTTCCTTAGACTGGACCACCTTGATCTCTTCCTTCTTTTTCTCGGATCTCGCCTTGAGCTTACGCACTTGGCTCTGATTGCGTTCGAGTTCCCGCTTCAATTCGGAGACCTCGGCGCCACTGACGGAGGTCTCGCGGAATCCTTCGAGCTGATGCTGGGCGGAGTCGCGCTCCTTGCGTAGACGGTCGACATCTCCTTCGGCCGAGGTCAGGCGGGTGCGCATGGAATCGAACTCTTCACGGGGAGCCGAGCGCTTCTGAAGCCCCTTGATCTGGTTCTCGAGCTTGGAATTGGTCTTTTTGTATTTCTCGGCGTCGCGCTTGGCATTAGCCGAGGCTTCGTTGGCGGACTTGGTGTCTTTTTCGAGACGGTCGAGCTTGGAGATGATGCTCTTAGCGCGCATCGCCCAGCCGATCAGAAAACCGATCAGTCCGAGGGCGAGGAGGCCAATGAACATCTTGAGTAAGAGCCAAATATAGGGAGCCATGGTGAAAAACGTTGGTGGTTCGATGAGTTGAGAAAGCCGCGTTCGAGCGACTAGCGGAAAAGAATTTCGACGCGACGGTTCTTGGCACGTCCGAGGTCGGTCTCGTTGGTAGCAGCGGGCTCAAGCTCGCCGGCACCACGGTGGGAGACCTTGTCTGCTGCGATTCCGCCGGTGCTGGTGAGGAAGTCGGCGAACGACTTGGCGCGGCGTTGACTGAGCGCCAGATTGCCAGCTTCGCCGCCCTGTGAATCGGTGTGGCCGACTACCTGGAAGCTAGCGTCGGGCGCGACCTCAAGGATGCGTTTGATCTGCGCAAGAGCGCGGGTCTGGTCTTCGGACTGGCCGGATTGATTTAGTTCGAAGTAGATCGTGTGCACAGTGCCTGTCTTCCAAGCGTAGCCGACGCGAGTCATGGACACCAAACGTCCACCTGCATCGGCGCCGGGTACGGCTGGCAGGGACTCGAGTGTACTGCTGAGGTCGTCCACGGGACGGACGGTGGGCGTGACTGTGAGGTTGTCGATAATTTCGAAGCCGGTGAAGCGATCACGGATGCTCTTGAGAATCGTATCGGAGGTGGGCTGGTCGGCGACGGCACCGTTGACCTTAACCACGCCAGCGTTGGCGATCAGGCTAGCGTATGGAGGCGGGAGTTTGGCGATCTGCTCGGCGGTGAGTTTCGGTTGCTCGATAGCCTGAGCCTTGGCTTTTTCGACCGTGCGCTGAGCTTCTCTCTCGGCCAGTTCGGCTGTTTTCTGAGCTTCGGCGGCGGCCGCTTTTGCTTGCTCGGCTTGGGCGCCGTTCCAGCCGATGAGTGCTTGATTGGCAGGTCCGGTGATCGGGCCGAGGTCGTAGGGACCACTGGCGAGCTTGGCCAACTCGGTGGTGTCGTAGCCGTTCTCTCCTTCAGGGGCGGGCTGCCAGGCATCTCCGACGTAAGTGCCGGCGACCCATGCTGGTGCCTCCTTGGGGATCTTGGCCGGGAAAGTGGTCAGCGTCTGGCCAGCGTCTGCGACTGGGCGGACACTATCTGTCAGGGCAATCTGGGAGTCGATGGTGGCTTCAGAATACTGAGTGGTAGCGGCTTGAACAATGCTGTCGCGAGTCTGCTGATCACGAACTCGGCCACGGAGCGTGAGGGTCTCGCCGGCAAGCGAGGCGTAGGTAAACGGTCTAGGTAGGGACTGAATGGCATCCCACTGCGAACGGGCTTCTAAAAGCGGCTGGGCCAATACGGTCCGGGTGTCGGCATCGCCAACATGGGTCTCGATCCGACCACTCAAGGCAGCAAGGTCGCCATCAGTGGCCTTGTTCTCCCAAGCCTCGCCGACCCAAGTCGAGGCGAGCAAGACTGGCGCTGCGGTAGCGGCGGCAGGAAGAGCGGGAAAGGAACCGATGGTCGGTTTCAGGCTTGGGTAAGAAAGAACTCCGGGGGCTACGGTGATGTCGGATTCGATTTTCGCTCCGGGATAGGCGGTCTGGGCTCCGGCGACGATACCATCGCGGGTCGCCTCATCGCCGACGTGGCCACGAAGCTGGATGCTGTTGTCAGCTGCCGAGAGAGCGGCCCAGGGGCGAACTGGCTCAGAGAGTGTGACGCCGTCGAGGTGGACGTCGGTGACACCGCGCATGATCCTACCAAAGCGGGTCGGCGACTCGGTGTTGCGGATCTTGTCTTCTAATCCATCGAGCTGTCCCTGAGAATAGACGGTGCCGCTAACGAAAGCTTCCTGAGCTTTGAATTCGACCTCGATGCTACCCGAAGTTTCAGGATCGTCTTGAAGACTGGCTTTCGAGGTTCGTCCAAGGACGTTCTCGATATCAGAATGCAGGGCGAGCGCAAGGACGAACGCGCCAAGTAATGCTGCTAGGAGGACGTAGAAAAGACCCTGTTTCATGCTGGTGGGCGGATTGCCGCGTAGAGAACCAAGTCTTTAACGCATTCGTTCCCACTTCGCTAGGGAGAATGACGTGTCGTCACGACTTCGCCCGGGGAACCAGCGTGGTGTCCTGCCGTGTCTTGACGATGGTGTCTTCGGCAAGACAGCCCTGCCAATGGGTCAACGGGTAAAGAATCGACCGACGTCCAATGATGCTACCGGGGCTGATCACTGAGTTGCAACCGATCTCGGCGAGGTCGCCGATCACTGCGCTGAATTTACGCAAGCCGGTCTCGATACGCTTCCCGGCGGGCGAGAGCAGGGCGATGTCCCTGCGGTCGAGCCTAACGTTGCTGAGGATGACGCCGGCGCCGAGGTGGGCTCGAAAGCCGAGGATGGCGTCACCGACATAGTTGTAGTGCGGCACTTCGGAACGGTCGAAGATGATCGAGTTCTTCACCTCGCAGGAGTTGCCGATGACGGCACCTGCGCCGATGACGACGTTACCCCGGATGTAGGCACCAGCGCGGATCTGGGTGCCGGCTCCGATTAGGGCCGGGCCTTTGACCACGGCGCCTGCCTCGACCACGCAGCCCTCACCAAGGACAACTCCCTTGGCATCGACATGGGCAAGGTCAGAAACCTCGGCTTTGGACAAATCAGAATTTTTCTCAGTTTCCTTGGCAAGGAACGGAGCAATGGCGGGAAGGGCTTCCCAGGTATGCTCGATGCCGTCGAACAGTTCGCGATGAGCGAAGCTGCCAAGGTCGAGGGTGTCGGAGGGGGCGAGCACGGCGAATTTGCTAGACGGTCATGATGTCGGCTTCCTTGGCCGTCACCTGGTCGTCGATCTGCTTGACGAATTTGTCGGTTAAGTCCTGGATTTCTTTTTCAAGATCGTGAAATCCGTCTTCGGTGACGTCGCCTGCCTTCTGTAGTTGCTTGAACTTGTCGATGGCATCGCGGCGAGAAGCGCGAATTCGGACACGTCCTTCTTCGGCGAGTTGCTTGACCATCTTGACCAGCTCGACACGACGCTCTTCGGAAAGCTCCGGGAAGGGAAGGCGGATGATCTTGCCATCTACCGCTGGGTTGATGCCGAGCTTGCTGTCGCCGATGCCCTTGGCGATGTCGTCGATGGTGGTCGGATCGAAAGGAGAGACCTGCAGGAGCCGGGGCTCGGGAGAACTGATAACGGCGAGCTCCTTGAGCTTCATTCTGGTCCCGTAAGCGGCGACGTCGATGTCGATGTTCTCCGCGATCGATGGGGTAGCCTTGCCGGTGCGCACGCTGGAAAATTCCTGCGTGGTGTGAGCGACGGACTTCTCCATCGATTCTTCGGCCTCAAGCTTGGCGGTATCTGCGTCCATGGTCGTTTGTCGTGTGAGTTGGTTGGGTTGAGGTGCCTGCCTAGGCGCAGACGAAAGTGCCGACGGGCTCGCCGGTAAGGGCCTTGCGGATCATGTCGTCGCCCATCATATCGAAGACGACTAGCGGCTTGTCATTTTCCATACACAAGCTGAAGGCGGACGAGTCCATGACCTTGAGTTGCTTGGTCAGTGCCTCTTGGAAGGTCAGGGTCTCGTAGCGGACGGCGTCCGAGTTCTTCATCGGATCCGAGTCGTAGATGCCATCGACCTTGGTGGCCTTGAAGATGACGTCGGCATCGATCTCGCTCGCCCGGAGAGCAGCCGTGGTGTCGGTGGAGAAGAATGGGTTGCCGGTTCCGGCGGCGAAGATCACCACGCGCCCCTTCTCCAAGTGGCGAACGGCCTTTCTGCGAATGAACGGCTCGGCGACGTTCTTCATCTCGATGGCGGACTGAACCCGCGTCGGCACTTCGAGGGCTTCGAGCATGCTTTGCAAGGCGAGAGCATTCATGACGGTGGCGAGCATCCCCATATAGTCGGCGGTGGCACGTTCCATGCCACGGTTGCTGGCACTAACACCGCGCCAAAAGTTGCCACCTCCGACGACCAGGGCAATCTCTAGGCCACCGCGGTGGGCAGCCTTGATCTGCTCAGCCATACGCTCCACAATCGGAGGTGAGATGTTGTCTTGGCTGCCATCTTCGCGCAGTGCTTCGCCACTTAGCTTTAACACCACTCGCTTGAACTCTCGTCTTTGACCGTTTTCCATGCTCTTTCGACTGTCTGGATCTCCAGTTCAAGTCCTCTCAAACAGAACTCTAGGACAGGTTGGGGTGCAACGGTTTTCGAAAGCTGATGGTGGCTCTTTGTCGGACGATGTGGGATGCTCGGTCTATGGCCAGCTTCCCGAAGAACCCATCGCCTCTTCAGCGCGAGCGACGCTGGATCGCTCGTCCACCGAATGAGGTGGTTCTCGAAGGCCTACTTTCTGGATCGGCGGCAATGGGCCTGCCCGAAGCTCTGTTGACCGTGCTGTCGCGACGCGTCGATCATTCGGACAAGGCCGAGCGGTTTCTTCGTCCCGTGCTCCAGGATTTGAGCGATCCCTTTGAGATGCCGGATATGCGCGCCGCCGTTGATCGGTTGTTTCAAGCGATCGAAGAGGGCCAAGCGATCACGCTGTTCGGTGACTACGACGTCGATGGCGTCACCTCTTGCTCGCTGATGCGGGAGGTCCTCGATGGCTACGGAAACACGCCCGAGGTCTACTTGCCCGAACGCCAAGCGGAGGGCTACGGCGTTACGGTCGCTGGTTTGGAACGTTGCCTCGAACGATTTCCCGAAACTAAATTATTCATCGCCATCGACTGCGGCACCAATTCGAAGGCCGAGATTGCTTCGCTTGCTGAAAAGGGCATCGACGTGTTGGTGCTCGACCACCACGAGACCTCCGAGTCCAAGATGGCTGACTGCGTGGCAGTGGTGAACCCGAAGCGTCCCGACTCCGGCGACCACGACTATCTGTGCAGTGTCGGAATTGTCTTCAAGGTCGCCCATGCTTTGCTTAAAGATCGCCCCTTGGAAAATTTCGACCTACGCGAGCGGCTCGACCTTGTCGCTTTCGGTACGGTGGCCGACATCGTGCCGCTCATCGGCGAAAACCGGATTCTGGTGAAGCGTGGACTCGACCGAATGCAGAAGACCACGCGTCCTGGTATTCTGGCCCTCCGTGAGGTCGCTGGAATCAAGGATGAGAGCATCAAGCAGGCCAGTAGTATCGGCTTCGGACTCGGTCCTCGGATCAACGCTGCCGGTCGCCTTGGCTCTGCTAAGGACTCGCTGGATCTACTACTCACCGATGACATGGAAGTCGCCAGGGCCTCGGCAAAAACGCTGGAGGGCATGAACCGCGATCGGCGCCAGATCGAGGACGACATCCTGGTCGAGGCCCGCGAAATGGCCGAAGCTCAACTGGCTAAGAAGGACGTGCCGGCGGTCGTGCTCGGTCATCCTGGCTGGCACGTCGGCGTGGTTGGCATCGTCGCGGCGCGGATGGTGCGGCAATTCCACCGGCCTGCGATTGTCATCGGTTTCGACGAAGCTGGACGGGGCAAGGGCTCTGGTCGTAGCGTGGCGGGTTTTAGTCTGGTCGAGGCGCTGGATTCCTCACGGGAGCACCTGCTCGCCGGCGGTGGTCACGAACAGGCTGTCGGCATGACCGTAGCGCAGGATAGTTTCGAGGATTTCCGCGCGGCCTTCATCGCAGCGGTCGCCGCCAAGATCACGCCGGAGCAACTCGAGCCAAAATTGCACCTCGATGCCAAGCTCGAACTGGCCGACCTCGACTTCGACTTCCTAGAGCAGCTAGGAAGGCTGGAACCGTTTGGGTCGATGAACTTCGAACCGCTATTCTACGCCTGTGGGGTTCGGCCGGGCCACGAGCCCCGATGGCTGAAGGAGAAGCACCTAAAGGTTCAGCTTTGCCAAGGCATTGCCCGCCTTGATGCGATCTACTTCAATGCTCCCCAGAATTTACCCGAACCCCCGTGGGACGTGGCCTTCTCCGCCAGCAAGAACCACTACAAGGGACGGACCACCGTGCAGTTGTTACTCCGTGCGATTCGTTCGGCTGGTGAGGTAGAAGTGGGCATGCGGTAGCCAGCCCCTACAAGGAGGGGCGATTTTCTATCGCCCAGTGCACGTCTCGGCGAAAGCATTTCGCCGCTCCTTGACCGAAGGACGAGAATGAAGAATTAGGTCATTCGTCGTAGGTCACTAAAAATAACAGGCATGAAGATTACCGAAGCCTCGATTTTCGTTCACCCTGAGGGTGAGCTGACTTTGATCGGTTGGAGTTCATGTCATTCCAGACCGAGCTTTTAGCGAGCTAAGTCTGAATGGGAGCGCAGCGGACATAGCCGAAGGCAAATCTTTGGGCAACCGGTGGTGTGGACATGGGATGGCTCCGGAGAAGAGACGGTGTGGGCGGATGCGGCTTGTAGACATCGGGGATCACAGGTTTGCGGAAGATCCCAGGGCTTAGCTCGCTAGGGCTCGGCCCAGCAACTGTGTTCTCAAGATATCACGAATTCGGGGTGGGGAGCGTCCTTTAGAACAGTGTTTAGATGAATGATGAGCTTGCGCATCACCGCGACTCTCGCCTTCTTCACTGACTTTCCTTCGGCGAC
>Ga0209186_1000064_pt1 | contig 83330 bp, 69 predicted proteins | sample SidtaG_FD_187426 | JGI IMG/M metagenome (GOLD analysis project Ga0209186, IMG submission 187426) | Marine algal microbial communities from Sidmouth, United Kingdom - Sidmouth_Male2 metaG (SPAdes) (version 2) | ecosystem: Host-associated > Algae > Red algae > Unclassified | place: Sidmouth... | reverse complement strand
CTACAAAAAAATTAAAATTATTCAGCGATAAGCTAGATAAATGGAATATTCCCAAGAATATTTGTCGTAACAATTTCTTATTAAAACATTGATAATCAACGACTATTGTCTTTTCGTTCAGACACTATATAGTAGCATACAATTTTGGAGGAGCTCTAAAAAATCAAAGAGAAAAGTTTGGATAAAAGAAGAACGATCTTGCGAAAAGATTATTTCCTGGATGACCTGTTGGCTGCTTTATCTACAACGCCTCCAAACTATCTCTCCACCGCTGCCCTACTATCGTGTAAATCCGTTTATTTACGTCTCTTTGCACGTCTAAATACGCCTGATATTCTTCTATGGTAAAATGACCGATAATCAATCCTTTCAATTCACTACGCAACCGATTATCCGTTTTGAGACTGTTGTCTATAAACGCTAACTTTTTCTGCACTGAGAAGGTTTGGAAGTCCGTTTTTCTGATGATCAAGTAATGGCGGAAGTAAGCAATTAGTAAGTCGTGTTGCATCTTGATGATAGGGCGCAGCGTTTGGTTTTGAAATTGCTCTTCCGGGGAAGAGGCGGTTGAGGTAATAGATGGTATGGTAGGACGGCTTTTAGGCATTCTGTTTTTGTTTAGGTTATAACACGGGAGATGGGAGGAAGGTTTAAATTTTTCAAAAGAAGATAACAATAATCCCAAGTCATAGATTGTCTAAAATATTGATCCTAGGCATAAAAAAGGCTGCTTTTCAAGGCAGGCTTCTATAAAATTGAAAGAGATTAGTTTATTCCGAATTATTGAAAATAGACCAATCGCTCAGAATCAGTATTGTTCAGTATGCTGCACTCTCCACCGCTAAATGGTATAATGGTAGCAGTAACTGTGGTCTGCCCATCTGTAGCTTGCGGGTCATAAACTGCCTCAAATCCAAAGGCAGATGTTGAACCTCCATCTATCACAGCACTAGGCCCAGTTTACTGAAACTGGTGTACAAATCCATTATTTCCCCGGTAGTTCCAATCACCATTTTTAACAGGAGTCAAAGCGACACTGGTTAATGAGATATCCCAAACAAAAACAAGACGTGGATCTGACGGAATTCTTACCAAAATTGCCGAACCATTTGTATCAATATTATTCAATTCAGTGATTTCTACAGCCACTCCTACCGCTGAAACTCCAGCAATGTTTCCTGGAAGAATCGTAGTAATCGGTGTTAGGTCAGGACATAGATTGATACAATCGGATTGATCTGCCGTTACAGGGCCAGAGATACTTGTATCAACAAAATCACAAGGGTCCGTAGGATCAGTAACATCGCTCATCTTCGTTCATCACACCAACACATAACTCATAACCAACAAGGTGCGTTGTCACTATTTGTAACCAGACTCATAACCAACAAGGTGAGTAGTATCAGGCGAAGCCGTCCCTATTTGTAAAAGATCTAACGCCCTAGGACTATTAAGGTGGGTAACAACAGACAACCCTGTTCCTATTTGTAGTCGTCCCTATTCATAAAAGAAAAGAGGCAACTCGAAAGCTACCTCTTGATTATCTATAGTTTAAATATTTTTAGTCGACCTTCATCAATTTGTGCAGGGACTGCTCATTGCCTAAGGACAACCGTAAAAGATACACCCCTGAAGGTAAATCCTGCGTCTCAAAGCGTAAATTATGAACGCCTGCCTCTGTTGTCTCTTGATCTGCCAACTGTTTGACTAACTGGCCATTGCTGCCGTATAAGCGAGCACTGATAGCTGATGTCTCAGTTAAAGAAAATTGAATACTGAAATCCTGATTAAAGGGATTTGGACTCACCTTAACAGGAAGAGAAGCTGGCAATCTACCAAACCCAATTTCAACACAATACAGTTTAAGGAATGCAGCTGCCGTCATTGTAATATTAGGGCAATTGCTTTCGTCAAAAGTAATTAATATTACAGCATTTTCTTTCAAAGTTTTTACAGCATCACAATAGTCACTCATCTCTTCGGGATCAGGAGCACAATCTAGTGTGTTGACATCTCCTTGTGTGACAATAATAAATTTTTTGAGTAACGCACTAACACCATTTGCACAAACTGTGGAAATAGAAATATTTGCAGAAGTTGCTTTTGCAGAAATAGGAACAGATACGGTGTTATTTAACGAGTTATTATTGTAAGAGGTACCATCATCAAAGGCAACACTTACATTATATCCTTTTGCATTAACAACAGTCCCCCAACTCAAGGATAACTGAGATTGCCCTGAGTTGACTACTAAAGAACTTGGAGCACTACAACCTACCTGTGCTATTGATTGATTGAATAAGGAAATTGATAAGATCGTGAAAAGTAAAAAGGCAATTTTTTTGAATAGATTGGGTATCATAATTTTATTATTAGATTGTAAATTTGTTATCACAGTGGACGAACTGCTTTAACCTTAAAAGACAATTACTTAGTCTACCGATGGTAGCATGTTTGATATTATGATATGGGAGTAGAAGAAAAATACTAAGTAAATTCATTACATTAAATTACAATTTACTTATATTGTCCCCTAATTTAAGGTGAAATTTAACTTTAAAAAATTACAACAAATTGTAATTCAAACAATTAAAAGATTCGATTTAACATAATTGTCCTAACAAATAAGGACCTTAATAGCAGATGAAAGATCGAAAAATCATAAAAATTCTAACCAATTTTAATTTAAAGGAAAGAAAAGCTTTCTTTAGGTACGTCTCTTCACCCTATTTTAATACAAATCAAAAAATAACAGATCTGTTATCCTATATTTATCGGTTCTCCCCGGACTATGAGGATAAGAATTTCACCATTGAAAAAGCGTTTCAACAACTGTTTAAAAAAGAACCCTTCAATGAACGAATTATAACGCGGCTCATCTCCAAACTATTTAAATTGGCTGAGGATTTTATTTGTACCTCGAAAAATGAAAAAGATAGCTTCACGAGAAATATCTATTTGTTAGAGTATTATTATAACAATCAGATGACCGCTTTTTTTGATCCCGTTCATAAAAAACTAAATGCTGACAATGAAGCCAGTACAATAAAAGATGATAATTATTATTACAAAAAATACTTGACAGAATTCCACTACATTCGACTAATAACAAGAGATGACAGAAGGGACACCCCTATCAATCTTAATAAGTTAATCTCAGCGTTAGATGCGCAATACTGGATCCGTAAACTATCGCTGTTAAGTGCTAAAGTCAATCATCAAATTCTTGTCAAACATCAAGTTATTGATAATTCAGAAACGGAATACGTACTTCAGTACTTGAAAAATCATGATCTTCAAAAAATACCAGCTGTTCAAATAAGTTATTGTGCATTAGAATTATTAAATGACCCAACGGTTGCGTCTTATCCTAGGTTTAAAGAAATTCTATCTGAGCATCATACCAGTTTTCCCGTGGTTCAAGTTCAGAATTTTTATAATATTCTAATCAATTCTATACCAAATTGTTTTTCGGGAGTGAATGAAAGACTCGAAGAATATTTTAGAATATTTTCAGAGCAGATTGATCTAGGTTATATTTATAGTAATGGGTATATTCTTCCTCAAGCATTGAAAAATGTAATGACGGTTGCCCTTCGACTCAAAAAGTACAAGTGGGCAGCTTCTTTCCTTGAATCGAATAAAGAAAAAATATTATCCCGTGAAGTCTATTTCTGGAATTTGTCAGCCCTATTGTATGAAAAAGGAGATTATGAAAAATCCCTTGAGCTACTCATGGAAACGAAGTACAATGACACCTTCTATTTACTAAGTACAAAACGACTTTTAATAAAAATTTATTACCAGTTAGACTACAATGAATTGTTGCATTCTTTTATCAACACGTTCAGAGTTTTTATATCAAGGAAAAAGCTGCCTGAAGAAAAAAAAGAACAGAATCAACTGTTTCTAAACTTCCTCTCTAAACTCATCAAACTACAGCCACACCAACAAAAGGAATTCAAAGCTTTATTACTAAAAATTGAAGCAATCCCGGACGTAGCTGAGCAAAAATGGCTCATTTGATGAAACCCGAAAAAAACTCAAATCCTAGCAAGAATAGTTTGATCCATCTGATCAATTCAACTGTAAATGGATATGATCGTCATGCCGAACTGCGTGACACCCCTGAAAACGAACCTTCCCCCCTGCCACTCCCCACCGTCGTGCCAAATGAGGCTCCAGAAATACCTTGCCAATTCTAGCGTCATCAGTAATATACTTGATAAGTCGCCCCGTCCGCCAACCATCTACCACCACAGCGGCATCCCGACTGCGAAATGCCAACCGACGTGTGATATCATAAAACCAGTGCCCCGCCTTCAAGCAATTAGCAGTTTGGTTACCCTCCGCAGCCGTCGGCAAATCACAATCGCCATATCCAGTAAGTGTAGCACTACCTGCTGTGATAATCTTATCTGTGCCCTTCAGTTTATAGACAAATGAGAGATCCAGTTTCTCCCCATCATCATGACTCAAATGTGGCAACAGTGGAAAGCCATCCCAAAACGGGAAATTAGCATCTAAATACACCATCGGCACATCAGGAATCTCCTGCCCATAATTCTTTTGAACCCGCTTGACTGCTTCAAAGAGATCAGGCGTCACATAATGTCGGTTCAGTAAACATGTCATCCACGTATGCGGTTGTACGGAGCCTGATTTCAAAATTGGTAAGGCCTGACGTCCAAAAAATGGAGCAAGCGTCGGAACAACCAAAAAAGTGCAAAGTAGATAAACAATCGCCACCACGATTAACCAATTGCTAAAAGATGAAAATCCCTTATAAAACGGCAGGCACAGCGCATACAGCAACCCACCAACTTGTGTCAGTACTGTGAGCAACAAAACTGCAAACGTGTGCCCCAAGATACGGATTGCTTTTTTCATTGGATAAACTGTTTTTGTCCTACTAATTTACAGAAAAACGCTGATAGTTTGAAAAGAGATATGCAAACATGGATTATGAACTCACCAAATCTAGGCATTACTAAATGATATGAAACATCAAATTGTTCTTATGATAATTTTAGTGGCGGTTTTTGGGCAATTTCGATGACCATTATGGCTTGCATTATTTCCCGTTGGGGTGGTATACCTGTTATTTAAACAATTATATTATGGCATATTTCACAAAGGAATACATTAAATTTTTCAAGGAACTTGAGAAAAACAATCATAAGACATGGTTTCATGAAAACAAAAAAAGATATGAAACTCATGTGAGAGGTAATAGTGTTTCATCAGTGATTAGTGTTTAGTGATTAGTGTTTAATTATAAATAATGCTTAGTGATGATTATTATTGTACAGTCTGCCGTCGGTGGTCCGACTATCGGCTTCACAGTAATTTTGACTTGCAAGCATTCGTGCCACCTAGGTCTTTTCCATCGTTACGGTGAGAATCAAAATTGTTGGGCTTTCGGTACCCAGTTTTGGAGGTTTGGGTAACATCAGTCTTATTCAACTCAAAATGAATTTCCTATTGCAGGAGGCGGGTTACACCAAGACCTATACTTGACATTCAGTATCCATACAACAACCCAACTACAAATCACATTAATTCAACCCCGGCGAAGTGATAGGAAGTGTTGTTTGAATCCTATTTTTAGGTTATTGGAATCAATAATTAAAAAATAGGAAGAGTGCTGGATAGCACGGTGCGAAGCAGCGCCCCTAAATAAAAAACAGATCAAGAGAAATCCCTTGACCTGCCTATTATTTTGAAATTATTAACGATTAATACCTTACGTCAATAATTAACCATTAATTAAAGTACACCAATCGTTCTGAGTCTGTATTGTTTGTGAATACACATTCGCCACCACTAGCGGGGACAATTGTTGCAGTAATTGTTGTTTGTCCGTTTGTACCTTGTGGATCGTACATTGCATTGAATCCAAACGAGGAAGATGTACTTGCAGGAATTATACCTGTTGGACCATTATATTCCCACCTGTGGATGAAGCCGTTATCCCCTAGGTAATTCCAATTTGCATTCTGAACCTGATCAAAACCAACTTGTGTCAATCCGGGAAGCCAAACAAAAATAAGACGTGGATCAGATGGAACTCTAACAAAAATTGATGACATATCTGTATCTATACCAGCGACTTCAGTAACCCTTATTACAATAGAAACTGGGGACACACCTGAGATATTACCCGGCACCAACTTAGTGATAGGAGATAAGTCCGGACAACTAGTAACACAGCCACTTTGATCTGCAGTTACAGGCAAGGTGATACTACCTTGTACATAATCACAAGGATCATTGGGGTTAGTGTTGTCTAGAGTACATTCTATGGCATTGGCTACACCATCGCCATCACAATCTACTGTTCCGAGTGGTCCGTTAGGATCGGCAGCAATAACGCCACATATCCCGCCTGGATCGTTATTGGCGAGACCACAAATGTCACAAGCCTCTTGTTCTACCAATAAGGTAGAAATATCGGTACATCCTGCACCATCGGTGATCGTAACCGAATAAATGCCAGTACCTAATCCAGAAACTGTTGGAGTTGTTGCGCCACCAGCATTGGCGCTCCATTGATAAATGTAAGGAGGCACGCCGTTGGTTGCTGTTACCGTAACAGATCCATCTGAACTACCATTACACGTTACATCGTTAATATCTATGATGGCTATGATCGGTGTAGAAGAACCCGTAATGGTTACTTCATTACCTGTACATCCTGACATATCAGTTACCGTCACTGCGTAAGTTCCTTGTCCCATAATTGGAATGGTTTGGGCCGTTCCTCCTGTACTCCAGTCGTAAGTAAATGGACCAACACCGCCAACAACTACAGCTGTCAGGGAGTCAGTTGTTCCACCACCACAGCCACTTCCGCCACCAGTAATATTGACATCTAAGCCAGCAGTTACATAGAGCCAGATGGTATCTAAAGGAGATAAACCACAACATTCATTTTCTGTTGCTAGTGTAATCGCATAGGGTTGATTGAGCGGGTTTTGATTATTGAATACTTGTGGTGGAATGGATTGGAACCCAGGTCCAACAAAAACACCAGGAATTGCATTGTCAAAATTCCAAACATAATTGGAAGCCATAATTGAGGATGCGAAACTTGCAGTATCACCAGCACATAAGCTGAAGGTATCAGTTCCTATTTGTGGCGCAGTAGTCATGATATCAGGACGTACATTGCCACCAAAGGCTATGTTATGAAATCCTAGGTAAGACTCGCTTGAGTACATAATATCTTTTCGCCCAACAGTTAGATACTGAGTAATTGTAGCTGCTCCCGTGCCTGTAGCTGGATTCGCTCCAACGCCATAATTCCATGCGCCACTTGCAGGACCAGTAAAATCAACATCTAGTTCCGTACAACTCACATTGACGACTTCGATTTCTGGTTGAGCTGCTAGATCAAATGCGATATCTGATGTTGCCAAAGCGGTACCAGAGCAAAGATGTATGGTAAATGAGCTTCCAGCTGTGCCATCACCGCCATCACCACCATTTCCACCATCACCACCGTGACCACCATGTCCACCATAACCGACTTCTGAACCATTGACTGTATCACCACCATAACCGCCATCGCCACCCGTACCACCAGGGGTTCCAGTTCCTCCTTGTCCACCAGCTCCTTCTTGGGCACTAGTCACTGCAACATTAGAATTTACAATATTACCACCACCGCCATTCTCGATAAGGACAATGCCAACTGCGGTACCACCACCTAAGCCTCCTTGACCACCGTAGCCGCCTTCGCCGCCACCACCGCCGCCACCACCGGACGATCCACTACCATCAATACAAAAGAAGCCACCTTCACCAGCACCGCCACCGCCACCAGCTCCTCCTTGACCTCCTTGACCTCTAGTTCCTTCGGTTCCTTGTCCTCCTGGAATCCAGTAACAACTTACAAAAGCACCAACACTACCTTGTGTACCTGCAGTTCCGATTGCTCCTGGATCACCGTCAGTACCACAAGCACCAGATTCTGAGCTTTGTCTGGAAAGTGAGCCATTACAGCCAGATTCCTGACCACCCCAGTTGGGATCAGATTTACAACTACCTAGAGTATTAGGTGGTCCAAAACTAGAATTTATTCCTAATGCACCGCTGTTTGGAGACGCTGGCACACCGCCACCGTTACCACCAATTCCGCCATCTCTGTCTTCTTTACCGCCACCACCGCCAGCACCGCCACCGGCACCAGACCAGTAGTTAGTCGCACTTAGACCAGACTCGCCAACGCATCCAGCAGCCATATTTGTAGGCATTGTGCAGCCCCAGACACCATCCCAACCTCTATCTCCTCCACCTGATCCAGCCCCAGAACCACCTCGGGCTCCGTTTTGTTCTGCATCGTCCTGATCAACTCTTCCACCAGAACCATTGGCTCCTTTTTCACCACCTAAAGCAAATAATGTTGAAGGAGCACCATTAACACCATCACCTGCTTTACCAGGTATGATCTGTGTTCTTACTATATCGTAATTCGAACAACCTGTCAACTGCATTCCATAAGTGGAAAATGCTGGCAAGGTTAGTGTTCCGTCAGGACCATCATCTGTTGTAATGGTGATGTCTTGAAATCTGAAATTTGTTGAAGAGTTCCCCACGAAAGTAATCAAAGCGGGACCACCATAAATCCCATCATCTCCTGTCGCACTTCTATTGATGACTGTGGCTCCTGCCTGACTGGTCTTCGTCCAGGTTGTAGGATCAAATCCACCTTCAAAGGTGATATTACTAGGGATGACCAGTGGTTCATCAGTATTATAAGTTCCTTCAGCAATTTTTAATACACTTCCATTACAAGCGCCCATCTCAATCGCATCTTTTAATGCTGCAGGGCTAGAAATCGTGCCTGTTCCAGAGCCAGTAGGCGTTACATAGATGTTACTACAAGAAGCAATTGGGGAGTTATTAACAGTAATCGTTGAAGTGATCGTTCTGCTACAGTTGTTGACACCTGTTGCTACAATAGAATAGATTGTCGTCGCTGAGGGCGTTACAGTTATCGTAGTGGTGTTGCCACTAACAGTTCCTGCACCAAGAGAGGTTCCGCCATCAAACCACTCATAGGTTGCACCTGGAGAGCTCACAGCGGAAAGGATGGCACTACCACCACCACAAACGAAATAAGAAGTTGGATTGAGGGACAAGTCAGGTGAAGGGCGTACTGTTACCGTTACAGAATCTATTGAAGCGCAGTTTAGGGATCCAGGGAGTGCTGCAGAAACAATATAAGTCGTTGTCACTGTGGGCGCAGCCATAGTTGTTTGTCCTGTTGGGTTGCTCAGGCCAATTGTAGGTGTCCAGGAATAAATGGCTCCTGGTGTTTGAGAGGCGGCACTCAGTGTCGCACTTTCTCCGTCACATATGATTTGGTCTGGTCCGGCATTTACTGTACCATCAGTTGGGCTCACGTTTATTTTGAATACTTCTGCATTGACTGCAAAAATAGGACAGGCCTCATCTCCCGCAGTTACAGAAAAGAAGTGAGTACCGATATCTGATGTAGTTGGTGTCCAGCAAAAAGTAGCTATTGGATTGTTAGAGCCGTTGAAAGCTACTGAAAAAGCACCTGTTGGAATTCCATTATTCCAGGTAACATTCATGATGTCATTGTCCTGATCATCAAAATTAATATCGAAGCAGAAGGCCTGATCTACACATGCGTCAAATTCATAAGAACCGGTGCTGGTTCCATCAATGTAGATGTCTGAGATTTCTGGAATATTATTTTGGCAATTGGTCACTCCAAACTGCATATCTCTTGTCACTTCACCGATTTTTACACCGTTTCTGAATTCTTCAACCCTAACACAGATCACTCCAAATTGTACTGCAATTGGAACAAACGAAATCTGTCCAGAACCTGAGTCAATGGTGACTCCTGTAGAAGACAATAAAGGATTGATTCCACTGTAGCCAGTTGCATAATCTACTGCATCAGCTGGTCCTTCAAGGCAATCTACAAGACTAAATACCAAGCTATCTCCGTCAAGATCTATTGCACCGTGATTGTAACCAACATCCTGTCCGATACAAACGCGAGCTGTTGGGATATTCGTAAATATTGGTGAGGAATTACATGTTGTAACCGTGTTATCCAGTTTTGTTTCGAGATAAATATTATGGTTGTCGGGATTTGAAATTGTTGAAATCTGAGCATTTCTACAACATAAGGTCCATGTCGCGACATAATCTGTACATGGTGTCGCCAATGTGATTACACTCTCGTATACGAACTCTTCTACGCCTAGGTAAGGGCCTCCACTGCAGGTACTGTTAGAAATATCAGGAGGGCAGAGTGGTGACACATTAGTAGGCCCTTTTGCAAGGGCGAGTGTATAACTAGCGGAGGTACTACAACCAGTAATATTAACAACAGTGCTAGTTCCTCCGTCATTACCTTCACAATCTCTGTAGAACTTAAGTCTGACAAGGTAGGTATTGTTTCCTTGACATTCGAAGGTTAAATCGCCTCCCATTGCATGAGTTGCGTGTAATTCATTTACGAAAGTAAATGATAGACAAAAAGTTAAAAATAGGAGTAAGCTTTTGTATATGTTTTTCATTTTTACACAAGGTTTAATTTGGATGTATTGTTATATCAGTCTTATGACAGACTACTTCTAAAGATACAGCTTTGAATTGATTCCTTCTGTATTTTTCATCCTAAATATCTGTAAGGAATTAATTTCGTTTTCATCCAATTCTAAAGCCTTGTTATTCGTACGAAAACACATTACTGAATTGATTATCAATTACTAGGGAATACATTAATTGGTTCTCCTATTGTTTATTTTTATCCTATTCCAGCTACTTACGTTGCTTTGTTCTTGCTTTCTTATGGTACCATAAACCACGATCGGAATCAATATAAAAACTCCGATAACGATGTATCCATCTAAGCTGAAAAAGGATAGGAAAAAAATCATTAAGCAGATTGAGAAAGAAAAAATCAATGCTAGGAAGGTATTAAGATTGGACTCTCTTGCATGTAATTCATCCAAATGAAATTTATTTGAACGTCCACATTCGCAGCGTAATGTTTTGTAATCATCATACTCTTTAGAGTACTCCATTCTACTAGGAGACCCTGTTCTAAAACTTAATTCCTTATTACACTGCTTACAAGAAGAATAAACAAGCATACTATTAGTTATTTGGGGATTTTAGATCAACTAAGCTTGAGCATTAGGTGTAAAATTCATTGGAAAGTCTGGTGTAGGTTGTTGATCGGTCGCAATTTTTCCAAATGTAGCTTCATACTTCTTAATGTTTTCATTTAAGGCATGAAGAAATCGTTTAGCATGTTGAGGTGTTAACACTACACGTGACTTTACCTTTGCTTTTGGAACATTAGGCATCATCCTAATAAAATCGAGCACAAATTCTGCCTGAGAATGGTTGATAAGTGCAAGGTTTGAGTATACGCCTTCTGCCACGTCTTCTGGCAATTCGATATTCAATTGATTTGGTTTGTTTGTATTGTCTGAATTCATAACTTTTTTATTTATGAAAGAGCCGTTTTCTTTGTCAGAAAACGGCTCTTTAAATTAAATATTATTTTACAGTAATGTTAGCTTTCACTTTAAGGATGGTGACGATTGGATCTGTATTCGCAATGATGTTAACCTCAGTAAACTCTTCACCTTCTTTATCCTTACTATCAAAGTCAACCAGAATTTCTCCTGTTTCTCCTGGTTTTATAGTGTCTTCTGGCCATGCAGGCACAGTACATCCACAAGAACCTGAAGCAAACTCGATAATCAGATCTGCATCTCCTGTATTTTTAAATTTGAACAGGTGTGACTTTTTCTCACCTTCCTTTATTGTTCCGAAGTCGACTTCCGACTTCTCGAACGTCATTATTGGTCGTTTTTTTTTATGACGGGTTTAACTGTATTTACATCGATAACCGCTTGTTCTAAGACATCAGACTTGTAATCTGATTGCATAGAAGCATCATGAGAGTGAGATTCTATGCCATGTGAGTGGTCAGTTGTGCTACTCATTGAGTTAGAAGAGTGATTCGAAGATCCTTGAATGCTTCCAGATCCATTATTAATTTGAATTCTGATTCTTCCATCAGCATCCAGCCCATCTGTAATTCTGAATTCAGTTCTACGATTTAGCTGACGTCCTTGAGGGTTGTCTTTGCCATTCTCTCCGTTCTCAGCGATTGGCTGATATTCGCCATAAGCACGAGCAATTAGTCTTGTGCGAGAAATGCCACCTGTAGATTCCAGATACTTTATTGCTGCATTGGTTCTACGCATTGCCAACTGATCATTGTAGGAATTCGATCCCCGTGAATCTGTATGTGAAGCCACCTCAACAACTAATTGTGGATACTGGTTTAAAACACTAATCACCTCTGCCAATCTTTCCTTAGCGTCTGCTCGAATAAATGATTTATCAAAGTCATAGTAGATGGTATCCAATTTCGGTTGTACCCAAGTGTATTGTGGCTCATTGACTACAACTGGAGGTGGTGGCGGTGGTGGAGGAGGCGGTGGCGGTGGTGGCACAGCTGCCAAGTACAATTTCGCATCAAACGTCTTCGGCTCTAAAAGATTCATTGTTGTAACTTTTAATGAATCAGAATAGTATCCTTGTTTTGAAGATACTAGCCAATACGTTTTATTTCTAAGGATATCGAAATTCGCAAAGTTTGCAATTTTGTTTGTTTTAGAATCCAATCCTTTCTTAGAACTTGCATCTATTAACCTTACCGTGATACCGCTTAAGTCGGCTTTAGTTTCCTTATCAAAACTAAGTGTATTGACTTTGAAAGGTATTTTTTCAGGGAAGAATACTGAGAAGATATCATCACAACAGGTTTCACTTTTCAATGAAGTTGTACCTGGGCGATTAGAAACTATCATTCCGTTATATCCATCTTCACTTACTGAATAGTAAAGGTCATCAACTCTGCTGTTTACACCCATTCCCTGATTCGCAGGAGTACTCCAGCTGGCACCATTCCAAGTAGAACTAAAGACGTCATATCCTCCGATTCCAGGCAATCCGTTAGAGCTAAAGTATAGTGTTTTATCAGCATTATTGAAGAATGGTGTTTCTTCGCTTGCAAAGGTATTAATACCAGCTCCCATGTTAATTGGAGCATCGAAACTACCATTTCTATTTTGCATTGCATAGTAGATATCATAACCACCATAACCACCATCCATATTAGAGGAGAAGAAAATAGCAGGTTTACCCGCTACCTCACCCAATGCAGGTTGTTTGACCACATATTTACCACTAAGGCTGGAAACCATTGAAGGTTTTGACCATCCCGTTGAAGTTTTAGAACTTCTGTATAGATCACAATTCTTGAGTAAGTTACCTTCCAGAATACAACGTGTGTAAATCATTTCACTACCATCAGCACTAAATGTTGGCTGACCAGAGTGTGCAGAAGCATCGTTGATTGTTCCATCAATAGGCTCTCCTTTACTCCAAGTACCTCCTGGTACCTTTGTTGAGGAATAAATTCTGGCGAAAACATCTTGTCCAGCAGTTTCCACGACAATGATTGAATCAGAACGAATAGAAGAATAGTATAGCACGTCATTCTTAATGATTGGCGCATACTCTGTGTAAGATGAATTAATTTGAGGTCCTAGGTTGGCGACTTCCAATCCTGCAGATCGCGTCATGTTCATTGCCATTTGGGCACCTTTAATCTCGTTCTCTGCCCATTTAGTGTGGATTGGATCAGAAGTTTTACCTTTAAATTCCTGTAATTGAGTAATAGCTTCGCTATAATTGCCATTCATTTTTAGAACTTGACCATAAATAAGACCAGCGTCTTTATACACCATATTCCGATCTCTCCGAACAAGGCGTTTATACCATTTTTCAGCTTGTTTAAAGTCTCTAAGTGAATACTGAATAGAAGCTAATTTTTCAATTACTTCCGTGTTTTTCTGCTCTTCCTCATAGACTTTTTCGTACCATTCGAGAGCATTATAAATATTTCCGGCGGCAAACTGTTCCTCAGCAATTTTTAACATCTTACCAGGAGGTAGACCTCTGACCGGCTGGGCCAGAGCACTACTGGCTGTGAATAAAATCAATAAGAAAACAATACATATCGTTCTCATAGAATAAATAATTTTATGTTGTTTCAAGCTTAATGGTGATCATTAAATTAAATAACTTTAATAAATTAGAATCGTGGGCAGAATAGTACTGGCTTAACAACTGGGTTTCTGTATACCTTAGCTGTATAAGCAGCTGCAATTTCCCAACCTCCTCGGTTGTTTGTTGAACTACTTAAGTCAGATACATTTACATCGTAAGCAATACCAACTTTGAAGCCTTGAATGTCAAGACCAACCATTGGAATTATTGCATCTCCAACTCTATATCCAGCACCAATATTAAACGTTGTTGATTTTTCAGGATTTAAATGATACCCTAACATCAACTGAGGCACTGTTTCTGTTGCTCCTGCTTGTGTTTGGAATAATATCCGTGGAGATAATGTTGCCTTATTTGAGATGTCGATATTCATACCACCATTCGCCTGCATTCTAGTAGCTAATTCATTAGTTGTTAGAAATGCGTCTTCAGGTGATGTGAGGTGATGCGCAGAAAGTCCTAAGTAAATATTGAATTTACTTGTGATGTAGCTATTTAGCATTGCTCCTATTTGAAAATCTGGATAGGAAACATTATCAACAGAAATATTGCTTAGATCTTGACTATTATTGTTTACCAATACACCATCAACAAATTGATCTTTAAAAATTAGTTTTGATTGATCTAATCTCTTTTGAACATATCCACCCTGCACACCTAATGATAAATAGGTGTTTGCTTTCTTACCGATTCCTAGGTGATAAGCCAAAGATCCCATTAGGGACAAGTTAGATAGTGCAGCAGTTCCTGCTCTGTCATTTAAGATATGTGCTCCAATTCCAATCCAGTCATTTTTTCCCAACCCTCTGATGATTGGTGCGTCCAAAAATATAGATGGTGTTTGAAATTGGTTTTCCAAAATACTTCCCCATTGATCACGATATATACCTCCGATCCTGAATGTGCCTTCGTAAGCACCAGTCAACGCGGGGTTTGTTGTCAATGGAGATAAGTGATACTGGCTGAAGTGAATATCTTGCGCTCCAACTGTAAAGCTCAGTAGCGATCCGATAAATATCAGGGTAAGTCCTCTAATGAATTTCATCATTTTTATTTTTTGATAAGTTGTTCTCTAAACATTCTAGCTGTTTATCAAGTTAGTTTAACACTTGTTTGGCTATGTATTTTCGACAATTCCGCAAGTTAATAATTAATCCTATTAATTCATTTAAAATGAATTAGAATTTCTTAGGATATCATAAAAAAAGGTGATTTGAGTCATTTTACTAGGCAATTTTACTGTTTTTTCCTCTTTTTTGTTTTACATGACCTTACTTAAACAATCGATTCCCCGCTTCCGCTATTAAATCAGGATTCAGTTGCTCCATACAAGCAAAGTGTCCCTTCGGACAAACGTCATACCCGAGCTTAGAACAAGGTCTACAACCCACAGACCGATCTTCAATAATGGCGCTATCCGTCCACCCATCCGGGAAATACGGTGTCATCCCAAAGGCGAGAACAGTATTGCCCCAAACGGATACCACAGGGCGCTTCAAGGCGGCTCCGATGTGCATCATCCCTGTATCATTTGTAATCAGACCTGCGCTTTGTGCAATCACAGCTGCTGACTGATTGACAGTAAACCGACCACAGCCATTTGTTATTGGCTTTGACAATGCTGCTGCTATCCGTTGACCGATTGGTTGGTCTTCTGGTCCACCTAGCAAGACAACAGGTAGGTTCAATTGCGCTATTACTGCGCTCACCTTGTGTTCCGGCAGTCTTTTAGTAACGTACTTACCACCAATGGCTATGGCAATAAAACGATCGGGGAGGCCTGCTCTGGCAATCGAAATCTGTTCTGCCTCTGGAATGAAATGGTCTAGTCCTTTTCCGTCATTGGTGACTCCAAATCTTGCTACAGTGTCCAGATATCGGTCTACAATGTGCAGGGGTGGCATTCTGTTGACTTTTAAGTTAGTCAATAGCCACTTTTCTGTATTTAGTTTGTGGAAGGCGTGTCGCTTGACGCCAAGCGCTAGTCCTAGACGTGTTGTTCTGAGGTTGTGGTGCAAGTCGATGATCGCATCATACTGTTGTTCTTTTAGTTGTTGGACGACTTCTGTAATCTCTTTGTCAATGGTAATGAGCTGATCAATATAGGGATTAGCAGAAAGCAATTCCTTGTATACAGCCTTAGTCAAAAAGTGAATTTCCGCTTTAGTTTGTTGCTTCAAACAACGGACAACAGGACTTGTCAATACAATGTCTCCAATAGAACTGAACCGAACAACGAGTAATTTCAGTTGATTTGAATTTAGTTATTTAGAAACGACTTTACTTTTTTTCTCCAACTTAAAGGTTGTACCGAAAATGTGATCCCAGATGATACTGCTTACGCCATAACCATTGTCTGGATCGTGGAAGTGGTGAACCATATGGTGGTCCTTCAGCTTTTTGAACAATGGATGCTTGATATTAGCATGATGAAAAGCATAATGCGACATATCATAAAACAGGTATCCTAGTGTAAAACCACTAAAAAAGACCAATCCAATCCCCATTCCCATCAACCAAGTGTATAACGAATAAAAAATGATGGCAAGCGGTATGCTCATCGGCGGAGGCATCACCAATCGATAAGAATCCATTGGAAAATCGTGATGGACACCATGAAAAATAAAATGGATACGCTTCCCTAGTTCTCCAGGTAGTTCGCGGTGAAATACAAATCGGTGTAAGACATACTCTGCAAAAGTCCATGCAGCCATACCAGCTACCATCCACCCCAACATCGGTAATATACTAATATTGTAAGTAGACAATGCCAAATAAAGGCAATATGCAATTAAAGGAACATATAGAATCAAAGGAACTACCCAATGCACTCTTGAAAAGAAGTTAAGGAACCTATTTTCAAACATATCCGGTGACTCGTCCTTGTTAGATACAAAGTGCTTAGCCATAAGCTTTTAGTTTTTATGTGTTACGTATAACGACACAAAAGTACAAAATATTGAAAGAGGAATATCAAACCGTTAGTAATTAACTTAAATTTTGTGGATTTTATTATGAATTAAATTGTTTTGTGATTAATGAGATAGTTCAGGATTTAACTATTTTTACTCAATTTAGACAATATCGGTATGCTTTTTATTTTGGAATATAAAGTTATTGCATCTTTCTTTCAAGAATTTTTTTATAAATCGTTTTCATTGATTTTAGTTCTACAATTTTGATATCTGTAACTTCCAAATTGTCAGGTCTTTTTCCTATTGAAGAATCCTTTTGTTTTACAATTGTTAATTCTGTATCTTTATTTTTCATGATTCAGGATTTATTAATTGATTTTCAATTAGTTGTTTTGTTATGACTTTTTCTAGTACTGGTATAGCTTGTAATGACAAAGTTTTTCTAGGAGCTGCTAATTTAGAATTTTTAATTATCATTAGCCCACTTTCTTTTTTTTTATTTCCATCCATTTTAAATAATTCTAAATACCTTCTTGGAGAAATTCCATCAAACATTAAAATTCGAAGTTTATCTGTATCTGATTCATTCTCACTTATTGAATCCCAATGAAGCTTTGTTGCTAAACTTTTCCTGTAGGGTTCAATATAATATACTTCTTTAATTCCTGATGCAACTATATGTCTTGCACAATTATGACATGGATAAGTTGTACAATAAAGCTTACCATTGATTAATTTATCCCCACCTTTTCTGCCACCATAAATTATTGCTAGCATTTCTGCATGCACCGCTCTTGAAAATTCAATTAATCCCTTTATTCTACTTTTCTTAATTTTTAACGTTACTTCTTCTATTTTATTTTTAGTAATTAATTTTTCTTCAACAAGTACATCAACTAATTCTTTTGTTATAATGTTTTTCTCTTGATCATTAAAACATTTTCCTTCCTCAATAAACATGCATCTGAGATCTTCTGGATTTGGAAGATTTCCTTCTCCAAATTCATAAACTCCTCCTCCTGACTTTGGTACATCGTTCCATCCAACAGATACCATTTCTCCTTTACTATCTGTTATGGATGCTCCAACTTGACGACTAAGACAAGCCGAATTTCCTGCAGCGGCGTTTGCGAGATACATTGCTTTTTCATGAAATGTTGGAGTAACAATTTCCGAATTAAAAATTAAATTGAAAAATCTATTTAATTTATTATTAAGTATACTTCTAGAGTTCTTTTCTACTCTTAAAAAGAAATCAGATTGCATAAAAGAATCAGATACTTTTTGGCCTGAATTTATTTCTTCTCCTGAGTCTCGATCAATTAATTTGAATATTTTATCTTTTTTTATTCCTTTTGCTTCTAAGTTTTTAACTCGTAAATCTAAATTTGAAAAAACTCCAATAAAATAAAATAAATCTCTGTAAACTAATCGTAAGAGTTCCAATTCTTCGACATTCTTTATTGAATCTACAATATAACATACTCTTTGTGATTTATATGTCTTTGATATTTTATTTAATTCCCTCTTTACAGTAATTTTATTTATTGCTAATTGAGCAAGAACGTCATTTGAATAATTTTCTCTTAATGTGTTACCAGCATTAATAAGGTTTTGAATAGTTTTAAACTTTGATTTTTTTCCTTTCTTAGGTAGCGTGTAATGATCCCTTATTATATTTGATAATTTAATTATTGTACAATTGTAATCATACTTCTAAGTCAATATTTTTACAATACTATTTGCTACTAGGTGTATATTTGATCCTATTGGTCCACACAAGCCAATAACAAGTTCTTCTGTATGAGTATCTAAAATTTTTTCTTTTGCTTCCCTATTATCAAAATGATTAGACATTATAGCTTCCTTCTGAAGCTTTTTAATTGGTTCTCCCATGGAAATAATTCTTTATAATTCAAATATACAAAATATTTAACAGTAGATTTATTCAATGTGTAAAGTGTCACTAAATATGAGTTATTAGCATAATTTTTAGATTTCTTTGAGTCGAGGAAACTTTAGTCATTGTTTCAATTCCTATTTAACAACAGCACCATTCATTACATTTTTTTTCATGTAAAACCGAAAACTGTCGGCTGCATTGCCGTTCCACAAGGAATAAAACTATAACTTTGAACTCAATTTTTATTGAATTCAACTACTAAAACATGCCAATTCAGCTTCAAGACACGTTCAGCACTCAGTTACCAGCAGACAGTAACCGCAATAATTCGCCGCGACAGGTCACAGAAGCGTGTTTTTCGTACACCACTCCCAAAATACCCAAGCAGCCTTCTGTCGTTCACATTTCAGAAGAAACAGCAATTTTATTGGGATTCGACAACAGTTTTCTGCAATCCGACCGCTTTAAACATATCTTTTCAGGTGCTGAACTTATTGAAAACAGCCAACCTTACGCCATGTGTTATGGTGGTCATCAGTTTGGCAACTGGGCAGGGCAATTGGGCGACGGACGTGCGATCAACCTCGGTGAAATCACACACAATGGACAACGGCAAATGGTTCAATTGAAAGGCGCTGGCCCTACACCCTATTCCCGCACAGCAGACGGTCTTGCAGTATTGCGATCCTCAGTTAGAGAGCACTTGTGTAGTGAGGCGATGTTTCATCTTGGGGTGCCGACAACCCGATCCCTCTCACTGCTGCTCTCAGGAGATGATGTTTGGCGCGATATGCTCTATGATGGCAATCCCGCCTACGAAAAAGGAGCGATTGTGTGTCGAGTAGCGCCTACCTTCATCCGTTTTGGGAGTTTTCAAATATTTGCGGCCCGAAACGACACTAAAACACTCAAGCAATTGACTGATTATACGATTGATCAGTTCTTTCCCGAAATCAAAAGCGGTAACAAGGAAGGATACTTGGAGTTTTTTCAAGCAGTAGCCAACCGTACGCTAGACATGATTATGCATTGGCAACGCGTCGGCTTCGTCCATGGGGTTATGAATACCGACAACATGTCGATCCTTGGATTAACGATTGACTATGGACCATACGGCTGGCTCGAAGGGTTTGATCCAGGCTGGACGCCGAATACGACGGATCGAATGAATCAGCGCTATCGCTTTGGTCACCAACCTCAAATCGCTTTATGGAACTTGTACCAGTTGGCAAATGCCTTGTATCTCCTAGTCGGTGAGCCTAGGGCGTTTGAGGCGGTTCTGGAAAACTATAAAGTCCAATACGCGAAGTCATTTCTCGCTATGAATAAATCAAAATTGGGATTGACAACCAATGATGCTTCGGACGACGGACACATCAATTCCTTGTACAACCTATTGCAAGTAACGGAGATCGATTTTACTGTGTTTTTTAGATTGTTGGCGAATATCACAGCTACTGATCCGCCTGGCAATGCCTTGAAAATACTGGAGGATGCTTTTTACTTTCCTACTGCTGTCACTGGTCCTGTTCAACAACAATGGGAAGACTGGTTGACTGGGTACCTCAAACGATTGACTTCGGAGCCAACTAACGATGCTGCACGAAAAACTGCGATGAATGCAGTGAATCCTAAGTACGTATTCCGCAATTGGATGGCGCAGCTGGCGATTGACAAGGCAGATACTGGGGACTATTCGCTGATTGAAACGTTTTACAAGCTATTCAAAAAGCCTTATGATGAGCAGCCTGAGCACGAAGAATGGTTTGCTAAGCGCCCGGAGTGGGCACGACACAAGGCGGGGTGCTCGATGCTGTCTTGCAGTTCTTAGCCTGTTTCTGATTCGTTTTATTTGGGTTGTCCCTTCGTTTATTCTAGTAACGGTGACGCTACTATCATTCATTTCGGGCCTGCCTTCTTCCGCCAGCAGGCAGGTCGTAAATGACTACTTGAGTGTATTGAGTGGAAGTGACTGGTTACGAAAGGCTTTTTTTACAGGAAAACCTTTAGTTTGAGTTGACTGAATCTCTTCGTTCTTATGCACTACTTTCTCATTATTTCAAGCATGCGGACAAGCGGTGGGAGGTTCTGTTTGAACGAAGTGAGTGCCGGACGACGCGGTGCCGACAGGCATGGCCCATAAAAACAATTTTACTTACTGAATCTTTACATAATACATTGAAAATATGAGGACTAAGCCATATTATATTAATAATTTATCACGACTCCCTTACAATTAACAATTAGTTTTTGGATCTTTGCAGCGATGAAATCTTTTATAAAAACAGTTCCACGGCGCCTGAGGGCTTTTCTAAACTATATTTTAGCAGGTATAGTTGTACTGTTAATCAGCTTTTTATTTCCCAATAACGTTAAGTTTAAGTATAAATATGCTGAGGGGCAACCGTGGAACTACACGGAGTTGAAGGCGCCGTTTGATTTTCCAACCTTAAAATCTAAAGAAGATATAGATAAAGAGATTGCAGAATTGAATCAAAATCTACATCCATATTACGAATTGAAACGGGATGTAGTTACCAAAAACAAGCAGCAATTTCAGGCGAACATGACTGCAGTGCTAAGCACTGCTAGTTCTGATACTTTGTATCAAGAGGTAATAGCGAACCTCAATCAATATCTATTGGTAGGTAATCAAATCTTAGATACAATTTACAGCGTAGGGATTTTAAAATTGGACCCATTGCACCGAAACCAAAGCAAGGATTTCTTGATTAATGTCTTGGATAACAACACCACCGACAAACGAAAAATTGGTAGTTTCTACACCACTAGCACGTTCAATCAAAGGCTAGTCAACATGTTAGGTAACTGTGGATTAAGGAATTGTTTCTTTCTAAAAAAACCACTACAAGAGTTGTTCGAACCCAATCTGTTTTACAAGGACTCTGTAACCAACCAATTACATCAACAAGCACTTCAAAATGATATTACCTATTCTAGGGGCATAGTAAAGAAAGACCAGTTAATCATTGCGAAAGGCGGTTTTGTGACCAAGGAGATTTATCAGCAACTAGAGTCCTATAAAAAAGCATACGAAGAAAAAATCACACAAGACAAAAGTTCCAACTGGATTTTCCTAGGCTATCTGCTGTTAACCAGTTTGATCATGGGGGTGTTCGTTGCATTTGTAAAGGTTCATAATCCTGATATTTGGAAGAACATCCGACAATGGTTGTTCCTGTTGATGTGGATTCTAGTCTTCAGTTATGCAGTCTTTCTTGCCGTACGTGCAGGAACGGTCAGCTTATATGTGTTGCCGTTTTGTATTGTACCTATTATCATCAAGAATTTTTATAATGATCGGTTGGCCCTGTTCACGCATATCATCATAGTCCTAATTGCCAGCTTTCTATCACCATTAGGGTACGAATTCACTTTTGTTCAAATCCTTGCAGGAATTGTGGTGATACTAGCCAATGTAAGCACCCGATATATTTCAAAATTCTTTACTACTATCTTCTATATCCTTTTGGTGTATCAAGGCTCCTTTCTAGGACTCTCACTAGTGGAAGAAGGTTCTATCAATCGTTTGACTTGGGACACTCACGGTGTTACACATGGCTGGCTAGCATTAAATGTATTCCTGACTTTGATCAGTTATCCTCTGATTCCATTGTTGGAAAAGCTGTTTGGCTTTGTTTCAGATATCACGCTTATCGAATTGTCAGATCTCGACAAACCGTTATTGCGCAAGTTATCGATTAATGCACCTGGTACCCTTCAACATAGTTTGCAGGTTGCTAATCTTTCTGAGGCGGCTGCTAATGCCATTGGTGCTAATGCTTTATTAGTAAAAGTGGCAGCATTGTATCACGATATTGGAAAAACTAAAGCGCCAATTAATTTTATTGAAAATCAGAATGGTCATAATCCACATGATGAGATGGATGAAAAGGCTAGTGCGAAAGCGATTATTGATCATGTTTCAGATGGTGTCAAATTGGCAAAAAAGGAAGGTCTGCCTAGAGTTATCATCAACTTTATAAAAACGCATCACGGTACTACTAAAGTGGAATACTTTTATCGGAATTATCAAGCCAAACACCCCGATACCGTAATTGACGAATCTGATTTCTGTTATGATGGTCCTAAACCCACGACTAAGGAAGAATCTATTTTGTTGGTGGCGGATTCTATTGAGGCTGCAAGCAAAAGCCTTAAAATCCCAACAGAAGCCAGCATCAATGAATTGGTAGAGGCGATTGTCGATAGTAAAATTAAACATGGACAGTTTGCAAATAGTGATTTATCCTTTACAGAACTCGAAACTTGCAAGGAAGTATTTAAAAAATTACTAAAAAGCATCTACCACGTAAGGATAGAATATCCTGACGAAATAAAACCTGTAGAAAATAAGTAGAATGATTTGGATGTACTTAACTAATTAATTAACTAAGAATTGTAAGTCTATTTAGTCAGATTCGACCTTTCCTACATAATTTGTGCATTCCATTAAAAAGTTTAGTATTTTTGCAATATCCGTATTGTTCCAAGTTCCAATGATTTGTCCATTAAGGAAGACTTGTTTTCCTAGAAAACCAATTCATGAGAAAGTTTAACCAACATTACCGAATCAGCAGCCTATTGTTTTTGTTATTTTGTTTGGGTTGTATTCAACAAAAAAAATCAATAATAGGCGTTCCTACTATTGAGGTAAAATCCGACAATCCACCACCGAAACCATATTACCACGTATTGATCACTGGTCAATCATTATCCACAGGTTCTTGGGGCGTTGACAGTATTAGTGGTACCTTCTCAGATACACAGCCGTATGATAACTATATGCTTTCTCAGCCAGCGTCAAGTGCCAATTTGCAAGGACCTCTAGGAACCATCGCGCCTTTAATTCCTTTGGTAGAGCCTTATTATGAATACGCCATTAAGCGAAGTGTTGAAACCCCAGCGACAGGAATGGCAAATACTATAGCGGCCTTAGACGATCCTATAAACCCGTCCTATAGTATCATTTCGACAACGCATGGCTTTGGTGCGCAACCCTATTCTCAATTGAAGAAAAACCCGGTAGCCACAGCACCCCCGTTTTTATTGCGGTATTCTATAGGGCAACAACAAGTCGAAAAAGCTTACCAGGAGATCACTACCAATCCCATTTTTAGTGGTGGGGTGTACCATCCGCTGGGGGTTGTAGTTGTTCATGGAGAAACAGACCAACGAAATGGGGAAGCGGCTAACTACGAAGGTTATCTCAATGAATTCCAAGCAGACTATCAAACAGACCTCATTCAATTTTTACAGGCCAATAACGAACCGCTGATTACTGATTACCCGATGTTTATTACTCAAATGAATTCGAGAGGACCTTCCCAGATGGCTATTGCACAACTTGACGCTAGTAAAAACAATCGTAACATCCACATGGTTTGTCCGACTTACCAATATATTTATTTTGACAAAACACACTTAAACGGCGCTGCAGAATATCGACACCTTGGAGAAATGATAGGAAAGGTGGTTCATAAAGTAGGCGTGCAAAAACAAGCTTGGAAACCATTGTCTCCTGAAAAAGTTACCTTAAAAAATCAGTTGATTTCAATTGATTTTCACGTGCCTGTAGGCAGTCTTGTTTTTGATGCGCCACCACACAGCATAGATTCTTTTACAGGCGTAAAGACTTATTATAAAAACTATGGATTCGAATATCAGGATGATTCCAATAGTGCTAAAATTGCGGTAAATGGCATCAGTATTAGTCCCACCCAAAACACAGTGTATATCTATCTGGATGCTGTGCCTACAGGGGCTAATCCAAGAATTAAGTACGCAGCGCAAGAGTATCCCAGAATACCCGCTAGCAATTCTGCTTGTTGCAGATCTGGTGATTTGGCAAATGGGATTCCTTGCTATGGTGGTAACTTAAGAGACTCTGACAACAGTGTTTCCCCTGCAATTGATGGCAGTGGTATGCCATTGTATAATTGGTGTGTCACCTTTGACGAACCTTTACAAACTGACATTATTATTGGAGCAATATTACAAGGCCCGTATAACGATTCTACTGGATTAATGACTACAGGATTGGTTGACAATGGTATCTTACCATTAAAAGAACCATTTACAGCTTTAGGTTATACCTTTGTAAATAGTGAAGAAATCGGAACTACAATTGCCCCTTCTGTCTTAAATGCAATTGAAGGAGATCGACCTGTAGACTGGGTGACAATAGAAGTACTGAATTCAAATAAGGATAGTGTCATTCAGGCACAAACAGGAATTCTACAAAGTGATGGTGATATTGTAGATCCTTCAGGGGTCTCAAACGGGGTACGATTAGATGGAATGATTTCATTAGACTATCATCTTAAGATAAAACATCGTAATCACTTAGCGGTAAGTACTATGCGCCCGATTCGAATTAATAGGCATACCTCACCAATTGATTTTTCGACCTCAACTAATACCACTTATCAGAAATCAATAGGTGGTGTGAAAGGACTTTGGGCAGGTGATGCTAATCAGAATCAAAGAATTGATGAAACAGACCGAACACGAATTGAAAACCAATCAGGATCATTGGGCTATATCGGAACTGATATTAATTTGGATGGTATTGTGAGTGCTAAAGATCGGTCGCTTTCGTGGAATAACCGAAAGATTTTGGCGTTAAAGTTAAAACAAGACAATAAATAATGCAACCGAATCCATATTTTTACGTCTAACTAATAACTCCTTATACTTTTTCCAACCTTATTCACATTTTTTAAAATAAATAGCTCTATTGTTATGCAACAATTAATAAGTATTTGCCTTTTACTATTTTTTATGTTTGCTCAAAACCAAAGTTTTGCACAAAATGGAAAAATGGATGTAAGGATTGTAAAGAATTACTATAGCTGTGACAGCTTATTCATGTTTGCTGATATTGAAATCAAGGCAAATGATGATACAACAATTTTCAACGTTGCGGATTTAAATGTTAGAATCTCGTTTAATCGAGACGCTTTTCATGAAGGAACAATGACTAACCCTTCTGTTACTATAGAGCAGGAACTTACACTATCTGGTTTAGTTTCTGGACCGGGGTATACTGCTTTCTACAATCCGCACACCGTTACTGGATCGCTGGATACAGTGATCTCTTATAATATTGAGCTTGCAGGTGGTGATGGGTATCCAGTAGAAGAGACGACGTGGGTTCCTGTAGGACGATTTAAGCTAATGGTTAAGGATCCAAATGCTTGCTCAGATATCTGGGTGCACGATATTGATCCAATTAATTTTCCTCCTACTTTCGCAAGTGAATTATTTAACAGTATCCTTTATCAAGTGGATGAAGGAGATTATACCAATCAGCAATCTTGTTTCCCCGCATTGTGTAATCAGCCTCCAGTAGCAATTGATGACTACATTACGACTTCTGAGGGCATGCCAATTACATACAATTTACTAACAAACGATTCTGATCCTGACAATAATTTAAGTCCTGCTTCTTTAACTTTAGTTTCTACTCCACCAACATCCGAAATGACAGTTGCAACTGGGCCAGGAGCTGGAGAAATCACCATCACACCAACAGCTATATGGTATGGAACAGGAACGCCATTCTCCTATCAAGTTTGTGATGATGCGGGAGCTTGCACAAGTGCTTTTGTTTATGTTACTGTGCTGGACGATACACAAACTTCTGTTACTAATCTATTGAAAGATCGAAGTCTTACCGTCTATCCTACACTCACAAGTGATCAAGTAACTGTTTCATTTGAGGATGGCTGGAATCGCGATGACAATATCACAGTCAAGCTGTATTCTATGCTTGGACGGGTAATCAGTACTGAGAACATTTATGTTTCTGGTAACGGTCATACTTATCAAACCAGTTTAGAGGCCTTACCTCCAGGAGCTTACTTCTTAAGTCTTTCGAATGGTGCAGCCACTTATACCGAGCGGATCATCAAGCAATAACTGCATACCGCATCCCTAAAAAATAACAGAATACTGTATTGGTGCTCCCAATACAGTATTTTTTTGTAGTTAGTTAGAGGATCTAAAATGTATTGTCTCATATGCTCAGGAAATGTAAGCGTTCCATTCCCAATTGGAAACTATTGTATAATGCGGATTAAAAATGTGATAAATGTCTTCAAATTGATTATTTTAGATTACATTTATGACTATTTTTCAATCCCCAATCTCCATTCTTATGAAAGTACTAGTAAATATTTGTATTGTATTGTTTTTCTTATTCGCCCAAAATCAGTGCGTTGCACAAAATGGCAAAATAGAAATAAGAGTTGTCAAGAATTACTTCAGTTGTGATAGTTTATTTATGTTTGCTGATATAGAGATCAAGTCAAATGATGATTTGACTACATTCAATGTAGCAGATTTAAACATTCGGATGTCTTATAATAGAGATGCATTTTATGAAGGAACAATGTCTAACCCTTCTGTTGTTATCGAACAAGAGCTTACTCTTTCAGGTTTCGTAACAGGACCTGGACATAGCTCATTTTACGATCCGCACTCACTTACTGGATCTCTAGATACTGTGATCTCTTATAATGTTGCACATGCAGGAGGTGATGGTTATCCAGTAGATGATTCAACATGGGTTCCTTTAGGTCGAATCAAGCTACAAGTTAAGAATTCTAATGCGTGTTCAGATATCTGGGTACATGATAATACTCCTATCAACTTCCCTCCTACAACTACTACTGAAAAGTTCAATGGTATGTTTTATGTAGTAGATACAGGATCTTATTCTGGTCAACAATCTTGCTTCCCTGCGTTATGCAGTCAAACAGCAATAGATGACCTAACTACTTTTGATGATCGAAGCCTTACCGTTTATCCAACACTTACTAGTGATCAAGTGACTGTAGCATTTGAAGATGGCTGGAATCGTGATGACAATATCTCTGTTAAGCTGTTTTCTGTGCTTGGAAAATTAATTACTGTAGATGACATAAGTCTTTCTGGCAACGGTCATACCTATCAAACCAGTTTAGCAGACTTGCCACAAGGTGCTTACTTCTTAAGTATTTCTAATGATGGCGCTACTTATACCGAGCGGATCATCAAGCAATAAAGTTGAATATTGAAAGTATGGAATCCACCTGCCCTTGGTAAAACCATGGGATTAGATAGTCTTTGCTAGTTTGAGCCTTGCTTTCCGTTGTGCTCTGGATTTTGTACGACGCTTCACCCAGGGTTTTACTAAGGACTTGGAGATACCGCACTTACGAGTGCTCAAGTATCCAACCAATCAAATCTTCTTTATTCACAATACTCCAACTATGAGGATGTCTCATTCCATTTGCTCTATAGCCTTTGTTTTCTGTTTCAATGAGTTGGATGTTTGGGTTGCCGAGTTGTGATTTCAGTTGCGTGGTTAGCATTTTGATGTAGCAGGCATTCATGTCTTCGTAGTCGTTTTGTCTGTTTTCTTTCCACCATTTTATGTCCGGTTCTGTATAAAGTCTTATGCTGACATCTTTAAGGGCGGAGAGGTTGGTGATGTTATTCGTTTTTGAGATGTAAGGAGAATACAATTCGTATTTTTCAATTCCGCTTTCTGGTTTTCCAAAAAAGTTGTCGTGTCTTTCAATTGTTGCTTGAGATTCGCGGACAGAGCCGGCCATGAAGTTACGTTCTACGTTGCGTTTGGAACACTTATACAATTCAAGTAGATCGATAGGAGAATCTACTACGAAAACCCCAGTAGGCTGCACTGAGGACTTTGTTCTTACTAAGTAATTTGCAAGGAGTAAAGAGATATTCCCACCGCTTGAGAAACCACCAATGAAGATCTTAGTGGTCTTGACTTTGTGTGCTGCTGTGGCTGTCGCTAAAGTTTGGGCAAGTGTTGCTTTCTCACTTTCTTCCAACCACAGTTTTCTGTTGAAATTCATGAGCATTACCGCAATGCCATTCTTTCTGGCGAGTTCTATGATGTCAAATTCCTTTTTTATTCTGGCTGGAGTTTCTGGGAAGCCTCCAAACAATACTAGTAATGCGATAGCTTGATTTGCTGGGGTGTGCAATTCAAAATGGTCAGTGATAATAGTTTGTTCAGCAGTTTTGTTTTGTTGGACTGATTTATTACCGTTGCAGGCAGAGAATAGGAACAGTGTTATAATGAGGCTTATCTCAATTAGTTTGTACATACATTGTTTTTGTGAACAAGTTAATTATAATTATCAATTACGAGTTATTAAGTTGTTTGATTAGACTAAAAAAGCAATGCAACTATCTGCTCCTCCTCCAAAGAGCGGTGATACCTGCATTGCCTAATTTACACTACCTATGAAAAGTTTTTACTTAACTCAATGTAACTCCTTATGAATTACAACTAAAGAACGCAAGAAGATTGTGATTCATTATGAAAAGTATTGAGTATAACAATTGTTTAACCTATGTTATACAATTTAACAGTATGTGAATCCAGGGCCGGTGCTAATTATTTGAAGAAACAACCAGCTATGTTATTTAATTGTTTAATTATCAGCAAGTAACACTTCACTTAACGACGCTTGGCTATTTAGTAATCCGGGTAATATTAGATGTAATAAAAAAAGGCTGCTCAACTAAGAACAGCCTTTATAAATAAAAATATTCTTCTTACTCAAAATATACCAATCGCTCAGAGTCCGTATTATTTAAAATGTTGCATTCTCCTCCTCCAAATGGCACAATCGTAGCGGTAACCGTAGTCTGTCCATCTGTATTTTGTGGATTGTAGTTGGACTCAAAACCAAAGGCTTCTGTTGTCCCTCCATTGATAACTATGCCCGGACCAGTATATTGGAAGGTATGCACAAAGCCATTATTTCCCAAGTAGTTCCAGTTTGCATTATTGACAGGGGTCAAAGCAACAGTTGTCAGAGTTGGGTTCCACACAAATATAAGACGTGGATCTGAGGGCACACGAACCAGGATTCCAGAACCATCCGTATCAATTCCATTGAGCTCCGAGATTTCAATCGCCACACCAACAGCCGACACCCCTGCAATATTGCCTGGTAGGATTGTCGTAATCGGTGTCAAATCCGGACATAAATTCTCACAGCCACTCTGATCAGCAGTTACTGGTAAAGTGATGCTTCCGTCCACAAAATCACAAGGGTCAAGTGGATCAGTGGTGTTGGCAACACATTCTGTAGTGTTAATAACGCCATCTCCATCACAATCTGTATTTCCAATTGGATGATTCGGATCTTTATCGATCAAGTCACATATATCAATTTGCTCGTCAACGGCTATTTGGCAATCATCAATTGGATCACTTGGATCACCTCCGTTTTGACATTCCGTCCAGTTATCAATTCCTCCATTATCACAATCCTGATTGGCTAATGGATGATTCGGATCATAGTTAATCAATTGACAGATGTTCAGATTGCCGTCTATTGCAGCAACACAGTCATCTTCCGCATCTAATGGATCTTCTCCAGTATCACAGTCCTCTGCATTGGGCACACCACCATTATCACAGTCCATTGTTGCCAGCCCTATATTTGGGTTTGCAAAAATCAACTGGCAAATATCTGTATTGGAGATAACTGCCATATCACATTCATCAGCTGCATCAGTTGGATTTCCTCCATTATCACATTCTGTTTCATTATCAACACCACCGTTATCACAATCCTCTGTGGCTAGTGGGTGATTCGGATCAAGCCCTAACAGTTCACAGATGTCAATACCGTTGTATGCAGCAACATCACAAGGTGCACAAGGCAAATCATCGGCAGGATCAGAAGGGTCCGCTCCGGCAGCACATTCCGTACTGTTATCAATTCCTCCATTATCGCAATCTAGTGAAGCCCAAGGGTGATTCGGATCACCATTGATAACCACACAAATATCGATTGCTGCAACAATGGCTGTTTGACAATCATCATCCGGATCTGAAGGATCACCGCCATTCGAACACTCGGTATAGTTATCCACACCACCGCTATCACAATCAAGCTTAGCAAGCGGATTGTCCGGATTTGCGCCAATGATTAGACAGAGATCCAGATTCCCTCCAAGGGCAATAGTACAATCATCAGAAGGATCGGATGGGTTTCCACCATTATCACATTCATCAGCATTCGAGACACCACCGTTATCACAATCCTGATTGGAAAGTGGGTGATCAGGGTTACTGTCAATTAAGGCACAGATGTCTGTATTCGCGGTAATAGCGACATCACAATCATCCGCAGGATCAAATGGATCTCCATTATTATTACATTCTGTTTCATTATCAATTCCTCCACCATCACAATCTAGTGTTGCCAGCTCATGATTTTGAGTTCCGGCAATCTCCAAACAAATATCTACTACTCCGTTTTCTGCTAATTCGCACGGAGTGCAGTCTTGCATTCCCACCATTAATGATAAGGCAGAACAACAGCCATTTGCATCGGTTACTGATACCTTATAAGTTCCTTCAACCAAACCTGTAATCATAGAAGTCATCTGTCCATTTGCCCATTGATAAGTGTAGCTTGGTACCCCTCCGTTCGTGTTCAGTGTAACCTCGCCATCTGAAGTAGAAACACAGCTTATATTTCTGATGCCCGCAGTCACGTCCATCTTTGGAGCGCCGAGCAGAGTCGTGTCAGCGGTTACCATACATCCTCCTGCGTCTATGATCGTCACAGCATAGGCTCCGGGAGGTAGATTGGCAATCGTTTGGGTATTGCCACCATTACTCCATTGATACGTAAACGGTGCTCCCGCATTTGAAATCATTGTAGCTGTTACAGATCCATTGTCAACACCGTAACAATCGATATTATTTACAGTAAAACCTCCTGGAGCACAAACACAATCAAACACGTCTAAATTTACGGTTAAGGTCTGCGCAATACAGGAAGTTTGGTCAGGATTAGCGACGTCAATATCAATCGTATAAGTTCCAGCATCTGCTAAGGTAAGGTTTGGAATCACCAGAATAGAGGTATCCGAAGTGTTTCCATTTGGCCCAGACCAGGAATAAGTGGCGAGACCAATATAATCAACAGAAAGGAAAGCGGTATCTCCTAAACAAAAAGATCCATCAATTCCCTCCACAACTGGCATAAAGGGTTCAATTGAAACAGTAGTAATTTCAGAGTTATTGCAAGCGTCATTTATTCTTACATCATAGGTTCCAATGGGTAACCCAGGAAAACTAGGAGTTGACTGAATAGGTCTTGTAACAGGCCCCTGAAAAAGTTCATAAGTATAAGGCAAAAGCCCATTTGATCCGGCAACGGTAATCAATCCCACCCCATTATCACATTCTATACCCCAAGAACCTGTGATATTAGGTGAAATATATTCCGGGATTGTTATGGTGTCTTCAAAAACATCGCATTGAGATCCTGCAGAAAGGATGTATCTTATTCGGTAATCTCCGGCCGTTAAATTGTTGAAGGTTGTTCCATCATAAGCCAACCCAATATAGGAGGAAGTAGGTGTTATTTGATTAACCCTGAACCTGGTATTGTAATTTGACATAAGGCTAAATGATAATTGATTTCCAGTAACACATCCTGGAATAACTTCAATATCATAGGTATAATCCAATGAATCAATGTCGTACGTAAAGCAGGTATCTACTACTCTTCCGCAGATGTCTGTTGCTTCCCAGCAATACGTTCCTCTAGGACCAATAGCAAGAGTGAAGCCAGTGTTAAAAAATGCTGTTGTATCAGGTATAGGATTTGGATATCCAGGTGGCGCACTTGTGATGACCCAACTCTGCATAGTCGGAGTTGGCCCATGACTTGAATACCTCGCTTTAACCCTAACAAAGCTATCACATCTTACATCAGGCTCGTGGAATTCAATCTTCCAGGACGGAAGAGAAACGGATTCAGAACTCGTATACATCTTCCCACAACAATCAGTATGTTTCACAACATAAACTCCGTCTGCCAACCCTGGGAAATATCCAGAGTCTTGAGGAGGAGGTAATGGAAACCCTGCAGGTCCTGAAATTAGCTCCCAAGTCAAAGTAGAATCTGGGGGACAATCATCAGCGCCATAGGGAGCACCAGCATTTATGAATCCTCCGTCAACACATTCATATCCACTACCTGCATTAAAAACAGGCTCAGTCCAAGATCGACTATAAGTGCCAGTATTTCCACATTGATCTGTAAGTCTCAATGTTAAATTTCCTGCAGCGATACTAGGAAAGCATAGAGTATCCCTATCTTGATCATCATCAAATACACCTGTTATACCAATAAGTCCAGATTCTGTTGAAGCGGTGACTTCCCATGTGTAGGGAGCTTCTCCCCATGGATTGCCGTTGTTGGGATAAATTACCAGACAAGATGAATCACATAATACTGGGAAACGATATGCAGCAAAAAATATAGTTGAGGCATAAGTCTTTCTCCCCAGAATCACATCTCTGGTCTGAAAGTTATTACAACTATCAATGGCTCTGATTTGATACATACCTTCTGCCAGATCTGTAAAACAACTATCTAATCCTGGAGGTCCCAGAGAAGTAGGAGGATTTGTACTGGCGTCATACAGCTCATACATATAATATCCAGGAGGCCAGGGGCGTCCTTCTGCAGGAGTTCCACAGATCCAGCCACCACCTTGTCCATCGCAAGTGGCATCTTCCCAGGTTGGGGTTAGCTCTAGTTGCATGTGAGTGCCAGGTACTGTAATATCTTGTGTCACAGTACAGCCATTAGCATCAGCGACCTCAACTGTATACGTATCCGCAGCTAATGCTGCAAAAACTGAATCTGATTGTCCGCCAATAGGAATTACAATTGGTGCGACAATCGTATTGTTGTAAATTGGATTCCCATTCGTATCTGTAAATGGATTTCCTCCTGTAATATGCAAGGTGATTGTCCCATTTGATTCACAGCGTGACTCAGTCGATTCAAACGTAAAAGACAATGGGGGACTTCCGGGGCATTGTCCGAAGGAAAAATAACTGCAGCATAACAAGAAAAGAATAAGAAATGTAGAATTTGATTTTATCATAGCAAGAGGGATTGGTAAAATGTATAATCAGGGTTCAATTGATTAAAAAACATTTTTGTAATAAAAAAGATTGATTTACATTTGAATGTATTAAATATAGCCAGAATTGCTGTATTTTATGTTTCATTTAGCAGGTGTAGGATTAATTATTTGCCTTGGAATTATTGCCCAATTTGGCTGTAACTGCCTAGTTTCGTGTCAATTCCAAGATTTTCTTCTTCTCTAAATTAGTGAATTAAATGGAAATTTAGACTAGAAAAGTGACTTTTTATTTTTACGTATTTCCTATACTAGCTTAGTATATATTGTCCAAATTTCACATGTATTAAACTAATTTTAACTCGGAGAAAGTAGAGGATTTATATTCATAGATATTTGTTGCCATGCATTTTTAGCTCTTTGTGTATTTGTTAGGTAAAATACTTTAGACTTTGACCACTTGCCAGCTGGAAAATCCTTCTTTACAAAACCTTAACTAACAGAATTAATATTAGATTCGACTAACGCTGGTATTCCAATGCTTATTAAAGGCAGTTCACCAAAGTGGTTTTGTTTTGGTATGAAAGGATGGAAGTAATTTTTAGGGGCGCTGCTTCGCACCGTGCTATCCAGCACTCTTCCTATTTTTAATTATTGTCCCAATAACCTAAAAATAGGATTCAAACAACACTTCCTATCACTTCGCCGGCCCCTGAATTGATCAGATTTTAAGGCAAATTGTGATAACTTACGAAAGGCCTGCCTGCTGACCGGAGGAAGGCAAGCTTTACTTGAGGAAAACCTTTAGTCTAAGAGCCATTTGAGATTACTCATTCCCATGCTTAAAATTACCAGTAATCCGTGCTAGGAAATGCTGAATGTCAAAGGAATCAACTGCCGCAACTAGTTTTTCCAGTTTTCTGAAATCCTTGTCAACAGCAGTCTTTATGAGCTTCCCCTGCCAATAGACTAAACCCTTTCCATTTTTGGTGAGTTTCCAAGAAAACGGTTGCTCGTTTTTTAGAATGTTACGCTTATCTTTATTCATAGTAGTTAGTTGTTCCATCTCGCTAACAATCATATACGGGAAATAGTTCCTGCAGACAAGACTTTACACGTCAATAATTAAACACTAAACATTAATCACTATTGCTTTTCTTTGCGACAATAATTAATCACTAAACATTAATCACTATTGCTTTTCTTTGCGACAATAATTAATCACTAAACACTAACCATTAATCACTATTATTTCACCTTACTTTAGCCAATTCGAAGATCATTTCCGTTTGCTTAGTATTGACAGAATCCGGAGTGATTTTGAGAAGGTTATTCCTTAGGAACACCGCAACAGGATTAGATAAATGAGCGATTTTGCCAATCTGCCAACTGCGATTAATGATCTGAGTCACCTTTTCTAGGCGTAACTTCTGGTACCGCTCAAAAGCTTCGTTTGGGTTGAACAGCCCTAGGCATTGCGCAAGCATCAGTGCATCCTCAATAGACTGTCCGGCACCTTGCCCCATATTGGGAGTCATAGCATGTGCAGCATCGCCTAGTAAGCAAATCGCCCCTTTTGACCATTGTTTCATCGGCTTGAGATCAGAAAGACGAGCGGCATGAATCTGGTCGTCAGGCGTTGCTGCTAGCAGTTCGCCTACCATTGGATCGAAGTCCTTGAAGTCGTTGGTGAGTTGTGCATTGCCAAGATCTTCTTTACCAGGTTTAAAGGACTTTACAGCAAACCAATACACCATGTTCGGAGCAATTTTAACAAAGCCAAATCGTACGCCTTTCCCCCAGGCTTCTGTAAGTTCGTGTTGGAAGGCATCAGGTAACTGATAATGAGCCACACCCCTCCAACAAATTTGATTGGTATGTCTGATTTCACTCTCAGGGAAAATCGATTTTCTGACCTTAGAATTTGCGCCATCAGCACCGATAATCAGTGTCGAGTGAACGGTTTCCCCGTTGTTGAACTGCAGCTCTAAGCCATCCTCTCCTCGATTGATCTGATTGAGTTCGTAGCCAGTGTGAAGCTGTTCACTGGTCAATTGTTTAGCGAGTTCCTGTTGTAGTATGCCCCGGTGAATAGCGACGTTTCGAACGCCATATTTCTCCTCAAATTGTTCAAGGGTGGCAGCAGCCATTGGCTTGAGATCAGGTGTTGCCAGATTAAATCCTTTAATGATGTTCCCTTGACTTTCAAGAGTCTCCTTAAGACCAAGTTGTTTGTAAACCTGCATGGCGTTGTTTGCCAATACGATACCCGCTCCCACTGTTTTAATTTCTGGTGCTTGCTCAAACACATTGATTATGAATCCTTTCTTTTTGAGGGCAATTGCCAATGTAAGTCCACCAATACCGGCACCTATAATGTCAATTTTAAGTTTTGAGTTGATCATAAAAGTTCATTGATTTTACTGTGAAACTGGTAAAATGACTCCAATGGGGAGTCGGCCTGCCAAATGGCTCCTAGCGTCGCTACGCCACTAAACCCTAAGGCCTTGCAGTCTTGGATGCGATCGACTGTGATACCGCCTAGGGCGATCATGTTCAAAGAAGTCTGCGAGAGTGTATGCTGTAGCTCTTTTTTGTTGAATTTTGCAGGATATCCAGTCTTGGAAATACTATCGTAGACAGGGCTGATAAAACAATATTCGTAGTACGTGGCTGGATCAACCAATTCACTCAGGTCATGAAACGAGGTGGAAATGGGTTGACGGGCCTGCCTGCTGACCGCAGGAAGGCAGGCTTTTGCTGGAGGCACTTGTCTTTTCAGTGCTGGCCAGTGAATTCCTTTGAGGGTATATTGTTCTGCCAAACCGTAATGCGTATGTATCACAATTTTAAAATGCAGTGACTCTGGAATCTGATCGAGTAATTGCTTGTGTTGCGCTGCCGTCCAGTCGGGTTTTCGAAGGTGAAATGCGTCCAATCCTATCTCCAACATACTAGCAATAAGGAGGGCCTCATGCTTGACAGTATCAGGAGAAGAAATGACTACTAATTTCATTTGGCAAAGATATCGAAATAAGTGTTTTATTGCTTGAAAAAGGGGAACTCATTTTCTCAGGTGTGTGTTTCTATTATACCCTCATTATGCAAAAGGGGCGCGTGAGGTGTGGTAGGTGTTGTTTGAATGTAGCAGTGCCGCGACGGAGGAGTGCGTTGGCCTGCGAAAAGAGTGCCGGACGAACCGACCCGTAATGAAGAATGAATGAAGGGGCACGCCCAAAAAACTATATCGAAATTAGGTTGTATTGACAAGGCACAAGTAACAAAAAAACCGCCACTCCTCTGAGTGACGGTCCACCAATACCTGAAACTAATACTAACTAAAACTAATTTTTCTTTTATTATAAATCACAATCAAAACTACCTGAGATTGGGAATGTTGTGGTGCCATTCAAATCAGTTACGGAGCCACTAAACGTTCCTATAATATCTGTAGTATTAAAGGTTGTAACATCAAATGAAGTCATATTACCTGTTCCATAAAAGTTACTACTAGATAAAGAATAATCGACATTGACAGAGTTTAATGCACCTGGATACGCTCCTGTTGTCGTCCCGTTAAAATTTAGACCTACATTGATATAATCATTACCTGTACCTGAGTAATATCCGTAAACACCTGTTCCGCCAAAACCTAGACTATCATATACCTGCAATAAGGTATAACTTGTTCCGTTTAAATCCAATGTAATGTATTCAGAAAGCGTATTCTGACACGCATCAATAGTTCCTAGATTATTAGTTGATCCCGTGAAACCAGTGTAAACAATACTTTGCATTGAACTAACAGGATCTATCATGGAAACTGAGTAGGGTATACCCTGAGTACAGAATAATTGAGTTACCGTGAAATTAGAAGGTAAGAAAGTATAATCAGTAAAACTTCCCATTTCCAACTTCATAATCACATTAGTAATTGGAACACCGTTGCAAACTGCGGATCCTGTAATGGTTGTCAATTGTGCTGAAGAAAGATTTGCTGTAATTGTTAATGCATTGGTAGGATTTGTAAAAGGACCAACATTCTGGCTATGGACTGCACCAACACACCCCACTTTTGTGACTTCGAGAAGTAAGGTCTCTCCTGCAGGAATAATTCCAGATACAATTCCTTGAGAATTTGTAAACCCCCTACTCGTTCCATAGATAGTAGACGTCAGGCTTACAATATAATTTACCATAGGATTCCCATTTTGATCTAGTGCCTTCAAGCTTAACTCAACATACTCAGCAGGAATATCACAATTCCACCAAGAGAAATGCGAAACATCTCCAACATAGGAGCCATTCGTTAGCGTGGCCTCTCCTTCTTCTACCCAAACACCGTATTCTTCATTATAAGACCAAAGTGGGATCGTAGCGGGTGCATTAGCCTGCATACTAGCAGGAACAGGCATTGAGATCGTTGCTGGTGTGCCTTGTCCAAGATTTAAAGGATTTCCGTTGTTGTCTATCAACTCTACAGCGATCATGCCATAGGAAGCTAGCATACGCTCCTCCAATTCCTCATTGACACCAAACAGATTACCTGGCATTTGCTGGCTTGTAATTTCAGCAGAAGGATCTAAATACTTTACAGCGATATCAACGGAGCCTGTATACACATCACCATTAGCATCCACGATGCTGTTGGCAGGAAAGTCAATAGTTCCAGTGCCTCCTGGAATAGAAGCGGCGCCACCAGCTGCTCCATCTACAGTTTGATCGAATACCTTTTGTAGCAATTGAATGCGGACTCTGTCAACACCATTACCAGTAGGTAAGAAGCGGCGTGAGCCATCAAAGTAACCATTTTGAGTGACCTGAATAATGGTTCCCGCCTTATTCATGGCTACATTCAGTAAGGCGAAGTGACCGTCTACATTGGTTGTGGTGGTCTGTGTACCCAACTTAACAGTCGCCCCTTGAATCGCATTACCGTTTTCATCATTAATGAAGCCATCCACACTTCCGGTAATCGGAGTTACTGTTGGCTCATAGTCTTCTAGAATGCCTGGATCAGTAACAACTACTGGTGGAACAAATATCGGGTCATTTACATCTTTTCTACAGCTTGAAAATAGGAGTGCTGTTCCAATTAATAGGAAAATTAATTTTTTCATTGAATTTTATTTTAAAAAATGAATTACATGTTATGAAGTATATATGGGAAACTCATTCGGTTCGTAATTCGCTGCATGAGGGTCAACTTTTTTTTAAAATGAGCTATTGTTCTATTAATTTTGTAGGCTTAAATTTGAAACAAACATCAATGGATACGTTGTTAGTAGCACTTTCAATTCTTTTTAAGCCTAATGATAAAAGATTTTCAAGAAGCGTTGGCTGATTCGAGAAAAAGTAAGAAGAATCATTTAAATTTGTGATCGCATTCATTCATCAAAATAAATAACACATGAGTTACCAAAGTTTGCTAATTGAAAATAGAAATGACATTTTGATTGTAACGATCAACCGAGAAAAGGCTTACAATGCCTTAAACCAACAAGTTTTCAATGATCTCAACGATATTTTCACTAAATATGCCCCTACCCTCCCAGGACTTAAGGGTGTAGTGATCACAGGTGCTGGTGAAAAGGCATTCGTCGCTGGAGCAGACATTAAAGAGTTTTCAGGAATCAGTCCTGAGAACGGGAAACGCCTGTCTAAACGCGGACAAGATGTGTTTTTTGCGATTGAACAGTTTAACAAACCCGTCATTGCTGCTGTAAATGGCTTTGCCTTGGGTGGTGGCTGTGAACTGTCGATGGCGTGTCACATGCGAATTGCCGGTGAAAAAGCAAAATTCGGACAGCCGGAAGTCAACTTGGGCTTAATACCAGGTTATGGAGGCACACAACGCTTGACCCGATACATTGGGAAGGCAAAATCTATGGAATTACACCTTACAGCCGATATGATAGGAGCTGAGGAGGCGCATCGCCTAGGACTGGTCAACTACGTCGTGCCAAAGGGAGAAGAGGTCGCTAAGGCCATTGAGATCATCGAAAAGATAGGCACCAAAGCACCGTTGGCAGTTGCTAAAGCCATTCAATGTATCAATGAGTACTACGAAAAAGGGAATGGTTATGACATGGAGGTTGACTTATTTGCTGAATGCACCACTACCGAAGACTTTAAGGAAGGTACTGCGGCTTTTGTTGAAAAGCGAAAGGCGGAGTTTAAGGGAAAATAGGGGAATAATGTTTAATGGTTAGTGATTAATGATTAATTATTGACGTGTAGAACGTAGGAAAAGTAATGGTTAATGGTTAGTGATTAATGATTAATTTTTATAAAACATTACCAAATATTACTTGTTAATGATGAGTTTTTTGACTTCAACATTTCCTAGCGTATCCTGAATCTTAATCAGGTAAATCCCGTTAGAGAAGTTAGTCGCATCGAAGTCAACAGAACCTAATCAACCGATCACTTAATCTTTTGCCTTAATTCTTCATTTACTTTCTTAAGTGCATCGATTTCCTTTTGTTGCTGTATGGTGTGTAGAAACAGCTCTTCAATCTTTTCCATGAATAAGACATTCATCTCAGTCATTTCGTAGCCTTTTTGACTAATTTCTTTTGCGGAGGGGATATTGGGAAGGTGGTTATTTTGATCAATAAACTGTTCCACCTCATTTAAACTTTTCAGTTCGTAACTTTCATCGAATACATAATCAGCCCAGTCTGGAGAACTCGCTGCTGCTACTTTGATTCTTTCTGTTAGTATGCCTTTGGGTACATATAAACTATAATTTCCTGGCATATTGAGTGTATTGATGCCAACCTTTCCTTCATGGATCCAGATACCTCCTCCTGCACGTTTGGTGTTGTCAACATCAAACCCAATACCTAAGGCTGTTCCATGCCAGTTAGCGTTCGTAGTCGCTCTGATGGCACGGATACCAAGACTCACATGATTACCTCCGGATTTGATGCCGAAACTGGCGAGTGCTGTTTCTTCTAACCATGTAGTGCTGAGTGCTCCTGAATTAGTTCTAAAGGTCGTACTTGCTGCTGTACCTGCTAATTGGCTACCATCTGCGATAGAAAGTAGTGCAGAAGGAGCTGCAGTACCTATCCCAATTCTTCCATCATTATTAATAGTCATTCTGGAAGGTGGATATGTGGTATTGCCATGGACTCTAAAGTTGACACCTGTGAGACCTCTTTGGATATCTGCTCTAAATAATTCCGGCTCATTGCTTCGCATTATGACTCCCGGGTGGCTACCAGGAGAACTAATAGCTACCAATCCGGTAGAGCTACCAGGTTTGTTGAAGGTTCCCGCTCCCTCCACAAATAATGGGACATTAGGAGTGGTTGTTCCGATACCGACTCGTCCATCATTGGTGATGACCATAGCCGCAGGCGGAATAGGTGTATCGGCATGTACTCTAAAGAAAAGACCAGTTGTACCACGCTGAATGTCTGCTCGGTATCGATTTGGATTATTACTGTACATGGTAACGCCCGGATCTCCTCCTGGAGACCAAACTCTGACTTCACCAGTAGAAATACCAGGATTACTGAACAGCCCTGTACCGATTACGTGTAGTTTTTCTGTAGGGGTGGTAGTACCAATTCCTACATTTTGAGCAATTAGGTTATATCCAAACATTGGAAGGATCATTAGTACAACAATGAATCTGTTCATAAGAAAGGCAATTATAATTTACACATAGGTTTACTCTTAAATATAGGCAATAATGTTTTAACCCCCAAATAGTAAAATCATTACCTCTTCCTCAATGCGGATTATGTATTAGAACTGTCTTTCTGCGTCAACAGGAGGTTTTAAGTAATTCGCTCACAAACTGTCAATTAGCTGTTGTGACCAATTTCTAATGCATAACCTAGGTTCAATACATCATTTACCAAGGTATAACTAGTTGAAAGCGTAAGTCTAGCAGGAGTCTCAAAATGAAAATCAAATAACACTTTTTTGACTATAATCATTTACTGACAATAGGATTATAAATTATTGCAACTTTTAATGCGTGGTAGCGTATACAAACAAAAAAACCTGATAACATGAATTACGAATCTACCAGATCTATCTTAGGATTTATAAAAATGGTATTGTTTCCTCAATCAATTGCCGAACTACATCCAATCAACGAGACAACGCCGATAGCAGGGAGCTCTGCAGCTGAAATTCCACTTCAAAATCCAGTAGCACACGCAGGAAGCTCTACCTACTACAATACTGAATTACTAGGAAATCTAACCTGTCAGTCTCGTCTCGTTTTAGATGCTAATTGCCGTGTTAATGGTTCTGTACGTGGCAATCATATTGAATTGTTTGGAGAAGTATTTGGCAATGTGATTTCCAATGACACGCTTATTCTGAGTGAAACTGCAATCATTCACGGCAATGTAAAAGCTAAGGAGTTGATCGCTCATCCTTCTGCAGTCATCAAGGGCGTTTGTAAGATTACTTCAATGGTTACGCCCTACGAGTAACCATTTTGATCTCTATCCGTATGATGGTTAAACCATTGCTATGAATTCAAACACCAACAAATATATTCCTGAATTTTTAAAATTTTTGATCCCTACTTCCAAAAACGAAACTCCTGTTGCTCACAACGTAGCAACTGATGAATCAATATTGGAAGCATTTGTCGAACTTGAAGGCATCATGCCTGGTTGTAGTATTGAAGGGGACATTTCCTTTGACCAAGATGCTTATTTCAACGGAGAAGTACAAGGCAGTATCATTAGCAATGCTGAGTTAGTCCTAGGGGAAAACTGTAAAGTCAAAGGTTCTGTTTCTGGCCGTAGAGTCGTCCTCAGTGGTGAAATCTATGGTGATGTTCGCTCTACTGAGATACTGATGTTGGAACCCTCCGCTGTGGTCCATGGTGCTATCTTGACTTGTAAGGTATGTCTAAAACCCGGGGCACAGATCAATGGGAGGTTTGTTATTGATAATGGATTGGCACTTGATTAACAACGGAGTTTATTGAACGATTAAAAGATTAACCACGGATTGCGCAGATTTACACAGATTATAAAGGGTTAAGCGCAGTTTTTGAACGAAAAAAAGATTAATCAGCACAGGTACTTAATCCTTTTTTCTCCTCTACGAGTCTCTTTATAATCGCTCTCATTTTTGCAACTGCGTCACTACTAAAACCTGGAGTTTCTTTAAATTCTTTTAACCTAGATTCAAATATTGTTTCAATTTCTAATACTTGTTCATGAGTCAATATCACATCATCATGGTACGGCAAGCTAATTTCTGGATCTTCAGGTAAATGTCCCGTAGATCCTTTCATTAGAAAACCATTCTTTTGCAACCAATAATGATCCTCTATATCCAAATCACCTAGGTATTCACCAAGATCGTCTATTCCTCCTTGTCCGATATGAAAACCTAATCCCATCTTTTTAATTTTAATTTTTTAATTCAAGCTAAAGTTTTATAGTAGTAGTAGTAGTATCCCAAAAGTTCTATTACCTATTCATTGTGTTAGCTACTTTTTCTTTTACAAATTTATCTTGTTTCATTCTTTAGATGTGCTTAATATTTTGAATTCTTCATTATACATAATAAACACCCAAAGTAATAAATTTCTGATGTCTTTGCAATTGAGTTATGTTACTTTCAATATGCATTATAAATTTCAATGCCAGCCTCCCTGTGGTGGCATTGAGTCTAATCAATACCTCATTCTAGCAACTAATAAATATTGGTCAATTGCTTGTGTTTAATGATTAGTGAATCCTTAAACCGTTAACTGAGGTCTTAAAAGGTGCGTAGCATCGTCCCTATTTGTAACCAAACACAAGATATCTTACCCATTCATAACCATTTTTTTTACCTTTGCGACAAATAAAACACCCTTTTACAGGAACTTTGTTTTGCGGATTAGGGTTTATTAGGAAATAGTTAATTTTAAATAAAGAAAGTTATGATTTCAAAGCGGTACGACCCATCAGAAATAGAAGGTAAATGGTACAGCCACTGGGAAGACAGTAAGTACTTTAGTTCTAAGCCAGACGATAGAGAGCCCTTCACCATTGTCATACCGCCACCAAACGTAACAGGAGTCCTGCACATGGGACACATGCTCAACAATACCATTCAGGATTGTCTGATCCGTAAAGCCCGCCTCGAAGGCAAAAATGCGTGCTGGGTTCCAGGCACCGACCACGCCAGTATCGCCACTGAAGCAAAAGTAGTACACATGCTTCGCGAAAAAGGCATTAAGAAATCAGACCTCTCTCGTGATGAATTTATGGAGTATGCCTGGCAATGGAAAGAGGAATACGGTGGCAAAATCCTAGGACAACTCAAGAAACTAGGCGCTTCCTGTGATTGGGATCGGACCCGATTTACAATGGAAGAGAAACTCTCTAATGCCGTAATTCGAGTGTTTGTTGATCTCCATAAAAAAGGAAAGATTTACCGTGGATTGCGCATGGTAAACTGGGATCCTAAAGCACTGACAGTACTGTCCAATGAGGAGGTGATTTTCAAGGACGAAGCGTCTAAATTGTATCACGTTAGATATCAGGTAGAAGGAACTGATGAGTTTATCACCATCGCCACTACCCGACCGGAAACAATCCTGGGAGACACGGCCATCGCTGTTCACCCTAAGGACGAACGCTATGCGCATCTCAAGGGCAAGAAAGCTATTGTGCCTCTAGTAAATCGTGCTGTTCCTATCATTTTTGATGATTATGTGGATCGCGAATTTGGTACGGGTGCATTGAAAGTAACACCAGCACACGACACCAATGATTATGAGATCGGAAAACGACACAACCTGGAAGTAATTGAAATTTTGAATGATAACGCTACGCTTAATGAAAAAGCGCAGTTCTTTATTGGAGAAACAAGGTTTATTGCTAGAAAACTAATCATTCCTGAGCTAGAAGCTAGTGGAAATCTAGTTGAAATAGAAGATTATAACAACAGCGTAGGACGATCAGAAAGGACCAATGCAGTTGTAGAACCCAAATTGTCACTGCAATGGTATGTAGATATGAAGGCACTCGCTGAGCCCGCCCTCGAAAATGTAATGAATGACAATATTGAGTTCTTCCCTAAAAAGCTGAAAAACACCTACAATTACTGGATGTCTAACATCAGAGAATGGTGTATTTCCAGACAATTGTGGTGGGGACAACGGATTCCCGCATATTACTACGGAGAAGTAGTTTTTGTTGCAGAGACCGCTGAAGAAGCATTAGCTGCTGCAAGAATGCAACTCAATCAACCTGACCTTCAGTTGTCTGATCTGAAACAAGACGAAGATGTACTGGATACTTGGTTTAGCTCTTGGCTATGGCCTATCTCCGTTTTCGATGGGTTCGAATCAAGAAAAGAACTAGAGTACTACTACCCCACCAATGTATTGGTAACGGGTCCTGACATCATCTTTTTCTGGGTGGCAAGGATGATTATGGCGGGTTACGAATATGAACATAAACTGCCCTTCGAAAAGGTTTACTTTACAGGGCTCGTACGCGACCAGAAACGTCGTAAGATGAGTAAGTCATTAGGCAACTCTCCTGATGCCCTAGGACTAATTGACAAGTTTGGCGCTGATGGTGTACGGTTTGGGATGCTTAGTTGTTCTCCTGCTGGTGGTGATTTGTTGTTTGATGAAAAACTCTGTGAGTTAGGGCTCAACTTCTGTAATAAAATTTGGAATGCCTTACGCCTTGTTAACGGTTGGGAGCTAACTGATGCTGCCGAATCTGACACCACTAAAAACTGTAATCAGTGGGCGGTAAACTGGATTAACAGTAGAGTTGACAAAACACTGGCGCAAATCGAAAAAGACTTTAAGCAATTCCGTTTATCAGAAGCCTTGATGAGGATCAGAGCGTTGATCTGGGATGATTTCTGCTCTGTTTATCTGGAAGCGATTAAGCCAGAGTACAAACAACCAATTGGTCGTGACATCTACACGCAAACAGTTGAATTATTCAGTAAACTAATGACCTTACTACATCCTTTCATGCCTTTTGTTACAGAGGAAGTCTGGCACCTATTAAAGGACAGATCTGAAGGCGAAGATTGTATCGTAAGTACTTGGATTACAGGAGAACAATATGACGAGGCATTACTGAAAGATATGGAGCTGATCAATAGCGTCGTTTCTAGTATCCGCGACATTCGTCAGAAGAATGGCTTAAGTCCTAATGAGGCGCTACCCTTGTTTGTATTGAAGAGCGTCAAGTCCATCGCACTGCTAGCTCAAAGCGGCGTTATTGAAATCATTCAAAAACTAGCGAATATCAGTACCGTTGAGATCAATTACGAAAAAGCTGATAACGCAACGTCCTTTATCGCTGGTGCAGAGAAGTTCTTTACCGTTTTCGAAAAAGAAATTGACCTGGATGCGGAGAAAGAAAGAATAGCAGGCGAACTCAAGCGTGCTAAAGGCTTTCTTATTGGAGTTCAGAAAAAACTAGGCAATGAGCGCTTCGTTAGCGGTGCACCTGCTGCAGTTGTTGAAAATGAACGCCAGAAGATGAAAGACGGCGAGCAACGAGTTAAGATATTGGAGGAAAGTCTCGCAGCGCTTAAATAGTGGTTAGTGGTTAATTATAGATAATCTGTACGTTCATTAATAATTAAACACTAAACACTAATCACTAATTTTAAATTTCTTATTTTTACAAAAAAAAAGACACATGAAACATGTATTCGTTTTATTATTATCCGCCCTAGTGTTGACAAGTTGTAACAACACCGCTCCTAAAACAATATCAGCAGACGGTAAAGAGTTTTTCGGTGAAGTGTTCACACCTGCTGATGCAGTTTCTACTAATGAGTTGTTAGCTCAAATGGAAGGAAAAGAAGCAGTAGACACACAGGTAACAGGCGATGTAACAGCAGTTTGTAAGAAAAAAGGCTGTTGGATGACGCTCGCAGTTGAAGATGGAGAAGACATCATGATCCGATTTAAAGACTATGGATTCTTTATGCCGCTTGATCTAACTGGAAAAGTACTGATCAAAGGGACTGCGAAAGAACAAATCACTCCAGTAGACGAATTGCAGCATTATGCAGAAGATGATGGTGCTTCTCCGGAAGAAATAGCAAAAATCACAGAACCGAAACGCGAAGTACATATCACCGCTACTGGTGTCATGAAGATGTAAGCAAGCACACACAAGACTAATCAATATTGAATGCCAGACTTTAAACCATTAACCGTAAAGGAAGTACGTCGTGAGACTGCAGACTGTGTTTCGATTGCACTAGAGGTGCCAGAATCGTTGAAAACTGATTTTGAATACTTGCCTGGACAGTACCTCACGTTTAAGCAACACATCAACGGTGAAGAGGTGAGACGGTCCTACTCCATCTGCACCGCACCTTCCGACAATGACTTGCGAGTGGCTGTAAAACTGGTTCCTGAAGGTCGGTTTTCTACCTTTGCTAACCAGAAACTCAAGGCAGGAGATGTGCTAGAGACCATGACTCCTACTGGCAACTTTCAGTTGACTGCTGCACCAGACCATCAGAAGAAATATGTGGCGTTTGCGGCAGGTAGTGGGATTACACCCATCCTTGCGATTGTGAAGACGGTATTGACAGAAGAACCTAATAGTCATATCACCTTGTTTTATGGGAATAAGAACTTTGATTCTATCATTTTTCTGGAGGAAATCGAAGCGTTGAAAAATCAGCATTTGGGCAGTCTGAGTATTTATCATGTGCTGAGTCGCGAAATGCTCAACGGTCCACTGTTTTCAGGTAGAATTGACAAGGAGCGGTGTGTCACTTTTAGCCAAAAATTCTTTGATCCAGAATCTGTTGATGCTTACTACGTCTGTGGTCCTTACCAAATGATCATGGATGTGCGCGCAGGGCTAGAAGAGATTGGAGTCGCTGATAACAAGGTCAATTTCGAGTTGTTTGGAACGGCAGAAGACTTGGCAGCACAAAAACCAAAAGAGGAAGTACTAGAAGCCACAGTTACGGACTACGACTGTATGGCAACAATCATTAAGGACGGAATTGCTATTGAAGTACCGATGTATAAGGACAATCTATCCATCCTTGACGCAGGCTTGAAATCGGGAGCCGATTTGCCTTATTCGTGTAAGCGGGGCAATTGTTGTACTTGCCGAGCAAAAGTCCTAGAAGGTGATACGGAATTGCGGATTAATTATGCTTTGCGAGATGATGAGCTGGAACGCAATTACACCTTGACTTGTCAGACTTTCCCTTTGTCAGATAAGGTCGTGATTTCCTTTGACCAATAGAGTCAACCGTTTAGTCAAACAACGCTTTCCATCTATCGACTACTTCTTCAGGTCCAAGTGACAACATCGTAATCACGTTATTATTGGGGATTTGCTCTACATCAGGGTAAGTGTCCACTGCTCTAGTTACTGAGGCTTCTCGCAGCAGGTGAAGCATTGGATACGGAGATCGGTTAGTAAAATTAGAGACATCCTCAGCCGTTGTATCTTCAAACTGATAATCAGGATGAAAGCTGGCGACTTGTATCTCACCACTCAATTCGCAGATCTCCAGGGTTTGGTTCGCGATTTCGACAATATCCAAATAACTAGTAAAGGACAATCCTAAGAAAGGGTGGATGATCAAGGTGGTTTCCAGGCTTTCAGGTGTTGTCTGTACTAATTGTTTTAGTTCCCTTACAAGGTCTTCCAGCAAAACATCAACTGATTTAGCTAATGAAACTCTATAGTGAATGCTGTCTTGCTTAAATGGCAACACAGCAAATGGACATAATTTTAAGTCGACAACAAACGATTGAATCCATTTTTTAGTAATGCTGATGTACGGTTCCATAGTATAAAAGTAGCCAATAATTTAGGTTCGAAACCCAATGAAGCACAAAAATACCACTTCATATTAAATTCTGGATTCATAACTCAAATAAAAATTTAAGTTTTATTTCAGTTTTTCACCCTATTATAAACGTCACATTCAGGAGTACTAGTTTTTAAATATGATATTCAAACATGATTCGATTACAGCTATTCTTTTCGTGGTTTTATCCAAATTGAAAAATCTTTTATTTTAATAATGAATTATTTGTGACTAAAAAAGCTTGTTTTTTTACACTTTATTCATTTAAATAATGCTGAAAAATATCACAAAATAATTCAGATAAAGACATCAATAAAAAGGAATTATTATCCGTATGTCACCAGTTAGTATGTCACGATAATATCAAACAGACATTGCATAATAGACAAATAAACCAGCGTGTCAGTATTGTATACAAAATAATTTAATGTGCTGAAAATCAAGTCACAAAACCCTATAATATTGATTGACTTTTTATTTTTGGACTTGCGTGACATCATAAAAACCAGCACCTTGTAATTGTAATCGACAAAAACCTTATAAACATTGAGGTGACAAATGGTCTGGTTAGCATCATACCATAAATTATAATTGCAGCATTATTATCACTGCCGATTTGGAAAATGTAGATAAAGAAACGACTGGCCCGAACAAGCTAGAATACAACAAAGTGACTATTTAATTGACTTAATGCAAAATACTCTGCACGGCCTTTTTAATGACTAACGACACTATCCAGGCTTAATATCAACTGCGTAGCTGATTAAAAGACAGGATCAGTTACCTACAAAAATGGGGTACTTATTCAATACAAAAAATATAAATATACACATCAACTGAGAATAAAGAAAAAGGCGTTTGTTAATTAGTTTTATACTAGTTGTTTTACTGATTAGAGTGATGAAAATGTTCGTCGCTCTATCTTTTTTTGTCACAACCCAGTTTCAAATTTGGAGTCTTTAGTCCTTTTAGCAAATACAAAAAATCAATTGAATCTATTAATTAGGAAAAATAGATTTTTATTAATTAAAATAATGAAATATCTTTTGTTGTTCCCAAGTCAAGTAATTACAAGGTATACTGTACTTTTCGATGTCTTTCCTATGCTAAATTCGAACATTAACAAGAGTTAATCAGGTAAGGAGTTGATGTATTTCTTATATTCGCATCGGTTAAAACAATTCAGTAGTAATATGGACAAGAAATCTCTTAAGGAAGCGGCGTTACATTATCACGCCAAAGGAAAGCCGGGAAAAATTGAAGTCATCCCGACAAAGGAATACGCTAATCAGCGCGATCTTTCATTAGCCTACTCGCCAGGAGTAGCTGAACCCTGCCTAGCCATCCACAGTAATCCGGAAGATGTGTATAAGTACACCGCTAAAGGAAATCTCGTAGCCGTTATCAGTAATGGGACAGCAGTGCTCGGACTTGGCGATATTGGCGCAGAAGCTAGTAAACCCGTCATGGAGGGCAAAGGACTACTCTTTAAAATATACGCGGATATTGACTGTTTCGACCTAGAGTTAAACACTAAAGATGTTGATGAGTTTGTCCGTACTGTGAAGATACTAGAACCTACTTTTGGTGGTGTCAATCTGGAAGACATTTCTGCTCCAGCCTGCTTCGAAATTGAGGAACGACTAAAGAAAGAACTCAATATTCCAGTCATGCATGATGATCAGCATGGTACTGCAATTATTAGTGGTGCTGCCTTACTCAATGCGCTGGAAATCGTAGAAAAAAACATCTCTAAAGTAAAGATTATCGTTAACGGTGCAGGGGCTTCTGCAATTTCTTGTACTCGAATATATGTCTCTCTTGGGGCAAAGAAGGAAAACATCTTCATGTACGATAGCAAGGGACTGATTCACCCGGATCGTGACAATCTCAATGGCAAGAAACAGGAATTTATCAATGGTACTGCACCAATGGAAACATCACTAGCAGACATTTTGAATGGTGCTGATGTGTTCATCGGCTTATCGAGAGGCGGAATTCTAAACGGTGACATGATTAAGGTAATGGCAAAAGACCCCGTCATTTTTGCAATGGCAAATCCAACCCCTGAAATCGGTTTCGAAGAAGCAAAAACTTCCAGGCCTGACTGCATCATGGCAACAGGTCGATCTGACTACCCTAATCAAGTCAATAACGTACTTGGGTTTCCGTTTATCTTCCGAGGCGCCTTGGACGTAAGGGCTACTGAAATCAATGAAGCGATGAAGCTGGGTGCAGTGTATGCCTTAGCAGATCTAGCAAAAAGATCAGTGCCAGATATCGTGAATATGGCGTATGGAAACATTAACCTTAAGTTTGGGAAAGACTACATCATCCCAAAACCTGTTGACCCGCGTCTAATTACTACCGTTGCGTCTGCCGTAGCAAAAGCGGCAATGGATTCAGGTGTGGCACAACAACCAATTCAAGACTGGGATGCTTACGAATTAAAACTATCGACTCGTTTAGGAAATGACAATACCTTGTCAAAAGTTATTGAGACGAAGTCCAAACAAGATATCAAACGAATAGTGTTTGCGGATGCTGAAAATGTTTCTGTGCTTAAAGCTGCTCAAGAAGTTTTGGAGGAGGGAATTGCCCATCCAATATTACTTGGTAGCATTGAAAGAGTAAAAACAATAATGGATGCTAATCAGATTGAACTACCCGACATTGAAATCATTGATCCAAAGAATCCAGTAGACGAAGTATCAGTGCAACGATTTGAGAAATATTGTGCGGTTCTTTACGAAAAACGAAAACGAAAAGGAGTCAATCAAAATGAGGTTGAAGACATGATTCGGATGCGAAGTTACTACGGAGTCATGATGGTAGAAATGGGCGATGCCGATGCCCTAATCGGTGGCTTGAGTAAAAAGTATCCCGTTACCGTAAAGCCTGCTCTTGAAATCATAGGTCCGCGAGAAGGAGTTAAAAAAGTAGCAAGTGCTCATATTCTTATGACTAGATTCGGTCCGCTTTTCTTAGCAGATACGTCGATCAATCATTTCTTGAAGCCGGAAGATGTTGCAGGTATCGCAGAACTAGTAGCAGATAAAGCAAGGGTTTTCGACATTAAACCCAAGATCGCAATGGTTACCTACTCAAATTTTGGGTCGGTACCGAATGGGGAGTCGGCATCATTGATGCGTCAAGCCACCAAGATTATGCATGAGCGTCATCCTGATTGGTTAGTAGATGGTGAGATGCAAGCCCATATTGCGCTCAATCCTGAAATTTCTCAGGATTTTTATCCGTTTTCTAAGTTAGCAGGGCAGCGAGCAAACATACTTATTTTCCCAAATCTGTCTAGTGCTAATATTGCTTATAACCTATTGAACCAAGCTGCTGAGATGGATGTGATTGGTCCGGTTTTACTCGGTATGAATAAGCCAGTACACATTTTACAGCTGGGCGCGAGTGTCCGTCAAATTGTTGATATGGTTGGAATTGCTGCCATAGATGCGCAGAGCAGCAAATAGGATAATTATTCAGCGATAAGCTAAGGAAATTGAATAATCACCAGAATATTTGTGATAACGATTTCTTATTAAAAGATTGATAATCAACAATTATTGTCTTTTCGGTAAGCCGCTAAATAATATTGATTGGTATTAAAGTATTTTTTTGGAGCATCCACCTCAGACACAAAGGCAGCTACAGTACTAGTTCAAAACTGTAAGGACATCACGTTGATACTTTCAACAGCAGCATGACCTTGTGTAGGCCTGTCTTCCATTGCACAGCAGGCAGGTCAAATGTTAGTAACATTAAAATCTATGGTTAATAAATGAAAATTGAAACATTCTTATAACTTATAAGTAAACTGTTAGTAAGGCAAGATCAATCTGTTTAATATTGAATTGTTAGCTATGGAACAAAGCAGTTTTTTATTACGTCAAATTATTGACACTTCACTTGATGCAGTAATCACTATTAATCAAGAAGGAGTCGTTACTGAATGGAACAAACAAGCTGAGCGGATATTTGGATTCAGCCGAACAGAAGCACTTGATGTTGACCTAAGTGATTTGATTATTCCTCCAGCATTAGTCGAAGCTCACAATCGCGGTATGCGCCATTTTATGAAGACTGGAGAAGGCCCTGTGTTGAACAAACGAATTGAAATCAGAGCAATTGATCGGAATAAACGCGAATTCCCAGTAGAACTTACCATTAATCCAATTAGGGTTGACGGTGTCTACATCTTTAGCGCGTTTATTAGAGACATCTCAGAAAGAAAGAAAGCAGAAAATGCGTTGATCCAAGCCAAGAAAGAAGCAGAAGAAGCAAGACATACGGAAATTCAGTTGCTTACCAATATTAGCCATGAAATCAGGACGCCGATGAATTCAGTCCTAGGATCAATTCACTTGCTGGATAATTCTGATTTGAATAAAAAGCAGCAAAATTATTTAACCGACCTGGTCTATTCAGCCAATCACTTGATGGGCTTAATCAATAACATTTTAGATTATTCAAAGATAAAAACAGATAATTTAGAAATTGTCAAAGTGCGATTTAGTCTTAATAAATTGCTATTAAACATCAATCAATCCTTCCAGAAGAATCTTAAAAATAAACAGATTGATTTAGAACTACAAAGTGATAAAGTGATTACCAATTATGTGATTGGCGATGAATACAGGTTGCAGCAGATCCTTTCTATTTTGATTGGTATTCATATCGATCATACCAGTAAAGGAAAGGTCCAAATCCACACAACACTTTTGGAATCTTTTGAAAAACAGCATTTTATCCAATTTGACGTTTCTGGAATTGGAGGAACACTTGTCCAACGTCAAATCAATCGAATTCTTAAGGACATTAATAATGCAGAGTCTCAGACATTCAGCAAATATGGAAACACTGGACTTAGCTTGGTACTTGTCATTGCTCTAGCAGAATTGCTAAAAGGAACCTTCAACTATGAAAGTCAGGACGACAATCAGCTGTTGTTTCAATTAAAACTCCCAGTAACCAACTCTGGTGTTAAGATTGAAGAATCTGTAAAACAAACAACCCCAAACTCAGAAAAACAGTTAACCGACAAGCGGATATTAGTAGTAGAAGACAACCCAATGAATCAAGCGTTTATGGGCAATTTACTAGGGAAATGGGGGTGTAACTTTGAGCTGGTCGCCAATGGGTTAGAGGCTGTAAATAAACTGCAACAACAGACATTCGATGTCGTACTCATGGATATTCACATGCCTTTGATGAATGGTATTGAAGCCACCAAGCGAATCAGGTCATTTCCTACATCACCTAATCAAGACATTCCAATTATCGCACTATCCGCTGGGGGATTGAAAAAAGAGCGAAGTCAAGCGATCGAAGCGGGTGTGAACGAATTTCTTTCAAAGCCATTTTTTCCAGATCGTCTATTTCAAATCATCAGCGAACTATTTATTAATGAGATCGAAATTGCTGACCAAGCGTCTAGTTTCTCTGAGGTGACTTTAGACTTGAGCTATCTGCGCGCTTCTTGTGGAAATGATCATTCCTTTATCCGGGAAATGCTAGAAACCTTTATGGAAAATACGCCTCATGATTTATACTTGCTCAGAAACCATCTGGATAATAACGACCTTGAAAACATCTATCGGACTGCTCATAAGCTAAAAGCAAGTCTTATGATGATTGGACTCAATAGCCAACAACAACTAGCACAGCACATCGAAACATTAACTATTGATAAGTCTGTTGATCTTTCTGTTTTAGAATCAAGCATCAATCAACTTTGTACCGAGATTGGACAAGCTTTTAAGCTAGTAGCCCTGGAATTAGGGAAAAGTATGTCTGATTCGAATATGGAGTAGGTTGGGGGTTAGGATTTGGGAGTTGGGGTTTGGATTACCTGCTCTTGACTTTGTTCGAAAGCTGTTCATCATTTTTTGACTGCTATGTAGTGTCTGAACGAAAAGACAATAGTCGTTGATTATCAATGTTTTAATAAGAAATTGTTACGACAAATATTCTTGGGAATATTCCATTTATCTAGCTTATCGCTGAATAATTTTAATTTTTTTGTAGAAACTGAAGGCATATCAGATCACATTAGTTAATGAATAAAGAACGAGGAACCTGTTACTTCTATCAGAAGTGAGAGGTTTTGCAAGCCGTAAAGCATTGATTTTCAAAAAGTAAAGACCTCTCGCTTTTAACTGGGCCGGCTCCCGGAAGTAACAGTTCGCTCGTTCATTGCTGAAAAAACTGGTGTTTTCGGTCAGGCACTACATATTATTGATCGGACTAACATTGTCAATTTTTTATTTCCTAAATAATCCGCCATTCCTATTAAATGAGACAAACATTTACTCACCAAACGACACAATTCCTAAAATCCATTGAAGGGTTGATCTGAAATTGAGCTATATTCAGGTAAAAGAGCAGCATTTTTAACATATCGGGCAGTGCCTTCAGAGTCCCAACTGATACACAATCTGGTAAATCCTCCATCAAGAATGGCACGTTTCCCGTACTTCTCATATACTGCGGTCACCAGATTGCCAGCAGAGCCATCAAGGTCTTCCGTTTCCTTAATGGTAGTAATCGTTACGTCTTCGAAAACGTTCTGTATACCCATTAATATAACCCAAGCAGGATATTTTGCGCATTTTTTGCATTAATTAAAATAAATGCGTTAATTGGAGGTGTTATTTGTAGCAGAAAACACTTGTATTATGTATGTGTATGAAAGACCAAATTGGCCTAGTTTCACTTATGATAATCAATCATTATTAAAGTTGTTAGGAGATGTTCGGCATCTTCAAGGAAAAATTATTGGTAAAATGGAGGCATTAGGGTTTGATTTGAGAAAAGAGGCTTCTTTTAATACTTTACTTTTAGACATCGTAAAACAAGTGAAATAGAAGGAGAAGTTCTTAGCAAAGAGCAAGTAAGATCGTCTTTAGCAAAAAGATTAGGTCTAGATATTGTCGGATTGATAAATACAGATAGGAATGTTGATGGGATTGTCGATATGCTTCTAAATGCTACGCAAAAGTCGGAGGAGGAGATGACAAAAGAAAGATTATTCGGTTGGCACAACTCACTTTTCTCAGGAGGAAGAAGTGGAATCTATAAAATTTTGGTTGGTCAATGGAGGAAAGATGTTAAAGGATCAATGCGAGTAGTTTCAGGAGGAATAGGAAGAGAGAAAGTACATTTTGAAGCACCAGCTGCAATAAAGATAGAAGCAGAGATGCATCGATTTCTAGAATGGTTCAACTTAGAATTAAAATTGGATCCAATTATAAAAGCAGGAATTGCTCATTTTTGGTTTATTACATTGCATCCATTTGAAGATGGAAATGGTAAAATTGAGCTATATTCAGGAAAATAAAACTAGAACATCATTAGGTACCTAAATGGAGAAAAAAAAACCTATATGCTAGACCCAGCCATCTTTACAGTACGACCATTTCAATCCACCGACCTAGATTATGCAACTATGGTGAAATTGTTGAACCAAGACTGGCCTAATAACCCATCAACAGTAGAATTTTGGAGACTAAGCGACAGTAAACGTGACCCCAAACACTTGAACCGACGCTATATTGGGGAGATTGAGACCGTAAACAGCAAACTGATTGTCGCAGTAGGAATTATCAACAAGCAGGGTCTGATGAAGGATCCCGGGAAATACTTTATCAAACTTTACCTTGACAAGGACTTTAAAGACCAAGGACTTGGTGAGCCGCTCTACACTCACATGATGACTGACTTGGCTGATAAGAACCCCATCGCATTGAAGACAGAGACCAAGGAGGATAATATTTCGCTTATCGAATTATTCCAACAAAAAGGCTTCCAAGACAACGGGAGACCAAAACGTTATTTAGAGCTCGACGTCATGTCCTTTGATTTCGACCCTTTTGCTGGATACTCAGAGAAAGTAACAGCATCAGGTATTAAAATTGTCTCCATCCAAAAACTTAAGACTTACGATTCTAACTGGATGAGAAAGTCCTATGATTTGAGTACTGCCATTGAGAAGGAAATTCGCAATGCAGATGAGTACAAGCACATAGAATTCGATGAATATGTCAGAATGTTTAAGAATGTAACCTTTCTAGCTGACGCTAATTTTGTTGCGGTCGATGGTGATAATTATGTAGGGTTAAGTTCGCTTTGGCCTGACGCTGTTCGTGAAGATTTACTCTACGTAGGAACCACTAGAATTCTGCAATCACACCGCCGGCGTGGAATTGCTGCTGCACTTAAGCTCAAAACTATAGCCTTTGCAAAAGCTTACGGTGCAAAGGCTATTCAAACACGCACCGTAAAAAATAGTCCTATGTTTACGCTGAATAAGAAGTTGGGTTTTAAACCTGGACTCACATTGTTGTTCTTTGAAAAAGTCATGTGATAAATCCCCAACATAAAGACAAAACGTTATCGAAAGTTCAAAAAAACACAAACTAGAAACACGCAAAGCAACTCTTTGTAAAATCAATTGTCTTTAATGAAAAACAAGTTTGCAAAATGAATAAATTAATTATCATTATCACTCTAGGCTTCCTTATACTCTCTTGTAATGAAAGAGTTGGAAAGATTCTCACAATTCACAACTCAACAACTGAAACTGATTCACTTACAGCTCAGCTTCAAGAAATTCAAGATAAAAATACACTTCCCGGATTTGCCGTGTCCATTTTTACAAAGGATGAAATTTTGTATCAAAAAGGATTTGGTTATGCAGACATTAAATCAAAAATCAAAAAAACCTTATTCAGTAGAAAACGTCCAAATAATTGCATCAATAACAAAGACCTTAATTGGAGTATCCCTTATGAAAGCTTTTGAAGAGGGCAAACTAACTTTAGATGAAGCAGTCAACGATATTCTGCCTTACAAGGTTTCTAATCCGAAATTTCCAAATAAACCGATTACGATTAGACATTTGGCAACTCATACATCATCTATATCCAGAACCAATAAGTCCGATAAAGGCTATCGATTTGAAACACCTCTATTTAAAGATGATTTCCCTGAAGCGCACCATCCCTTTTTCGAATATCTAAATATATCAGAAGATCTTTCGATGGCAATTTATTTAGAATATAAGCTATCGGAACAAGGAAAATGGTACGAAAAAAGTGCTTTTACCTCAAGTGAGCCAGGTACTTCATATGAATACAGTAATCTAGGAGCAACTCTGTTAGCCCACTGCATAGCAATCAAAACTGGACAATCCTTCAAAGCGTATACTGATCAATTGATATTAAAACCCTTGAAAATGAATGCAACAACTTGGGATTTAGATGAAGTCAATCAAGAAAAAGAGGTTGTTTATTATAATGAAACCCTAAATGAGGTGCCTAGATATAAGATTGTTTCTAATCCAGATGGAGGTTTATATAGTTCCGCATCTGATCTAACTAAATATTTTCAAGAAATGATGAAAGGATATGGTGGCGAAGGGAAACTATTGAATAATCAATCTTATCAAGAGATGATGACGAAACAGTTTGAAGACGAGGAATTGAAAGAAGGATTAAGTTGGGATTTATCAATGGGTATTGACTTAATTGGACATTCTGGTAATGATTATGGAACAGCTACTGTGGCTTACTTTTCTCCAAGCTCTGGAATTGGAAGGATATTATTCTCAAATATTTCTATTGAAAAGGAGGAACAAGAAGACACTTTTCATGGAATTTACAACCTGCTGTTTAAGTATAAATTTGAAAACATACCTAGTAGGTAAAACTAGATTTCATGTTATTCTGAGATGACCGAAGGGAGGCAGGACGGCGGAAATAAAACGACAGTTTAAAAAATGAAGGAACCGCTACAGCGGAAATAAGCCTCAGGTATTCTGATTGTCTTGTATCGATGGTAACAGTCAACAATCCTTCCACTAACCAATAACAACCAACTATCATCAAATTCCCGAATGTGCTGATGGGTTATAATCGTTAATTGGCGCTGTTAGTTGTTCCTTAGTGAAGCGTTAATTATTCATTATTTTAAATTACTTCGGTAAACTATCCGTCATCCGCGCAGAAATATCCTCTATTCTACCTTTAGGAATTGCAGTAATCAGCTTCTGAGTGTACTCACGTGCTGGGTTGGAGTAAATCTCATCAGCATCGCCCATCTCTTCGATTTTACCCTTGTTCATCACAATCATACGGTCACTCATAAACTTCACAACCGATAAATCGTGAGAGATAAAGATATAAGTGAAGTTGAACTTCTCTCTCAATTCGATTAAGAGGTTCAATACCTGAGCTTGAACAGATACATCCAATGCGGAAACCGACTCATCGCAAATGATGAATTTAGGCTCTAAGGCAAGGGCACGGGCAACACAAATCCGTTGTCGCTGGCCGCCAGAAAACTCGTGAGGGTATCGGTTGAAGTGATCTGCCTCAAGACTTACCGTCTCTAGTAACTCAATTACCTTTTCCTTACGTTGATCATTGTTGGCTAGTACTTTGTGGACCTGCATAGGTTCCATAATCGCATTACCAATAGTCATACGAGGATTCAATGAAGAATAAGGATCTTGGAAAATAATCTGCATATCACGTCTTAGCTCCTTAAGATCTTTTTGTCCTAGCTCTAACACACTTTTACCATCGAAGACTACTTTACCACCACGGGTAGGCGCCAAGCGTAGGATAGAACGTCCAAGCGTTGTCTTACCACAACCCGACTCCCCTACTAGTCCTAGTGTTTCACCAGGATAAACGTTAAAGGAAACATCGTCGACAGCTTTGACCCAAGAGGTAGTTTTACCAAAGAAGTTCTTTTTAGTCGGAAACCAAGTCATCAGATTATCGACAGTGAGTATTGGTTGTTGACCGTAGAGTCGTTTCTTTCTAGCATCATGTTCTGCAGGCTTTATCTTTACAGACTCAATCACTGCTTCCATAGAAGCTTCTTTTTCTTTGATAATCCGATCGCCGTTTTCATCAAAAGTAACATCCATGAAATCACTAACGATAGGCAGCTTGTGCATTCTATAATCAAGTGGAGGACGACAAGCCAATAAGCCTTTGGTGTAAGGGTGTTTTGGATTAGAGAAAATATCATACACATTTCCCTGCTCCACGATTTTCCCTTTGTACATCACGATTACACGGTCTGCAATCTCTGCAATCACTCCTAAATCATGTGTAATAAAGATGATGGAAGCATCAATCTGCTTGCGCAGTGTATTCATCAGTTCCAGAATTGTTTTCTGAACTGTAACGTCTAATGCAGTTGTTGGCTCATCAGCAATCAAAACACTAGGATTGCAAGACATTGCCATAGCGATCATTACCCGTTGTTTCTGACCACCAGATAACTGGTGTGGATAGGCGTAGAACACACGTTCTGGATCTGGAAGCTGTACTTTTTCGAAAAGATCAAGTGTAATCTCTTTTGCCTTCTCAGCAGAAACCTTTTGATGGAGTGTGATGGCTTCTGTTACCTGATTTCCACAAGTAAACACGGGGTTGAGTGAGGTCATCGGCTCCTGGAAGATCATTGAGATTTCATTGCCACGATACTTCCGCATATCATCTTCATCTACCTGCACCAAATCGACAGGTTCGCCTGTATTCGGGTCATGGAAAATGATTTCACCACCTGCAATTTTACCTGGAGGGCTAGCGATCAAACGCATAATGGAAAGAGAAGTTACGGATTTACCGGAACCAGATTCTCCAACGATACCAACAGTCTCTCCACGATCAATATCAAAGGAAACATCGTCGACAGCTTTCACAAGTCCTCCTTCCGTATTAAATTGTGTTTTCAGGTTTCTAACTTCCAACAGCTTTCTTGAGCTCATAGTATTCATCAGATTTCAGTATTATCAAGTAAATTCGTGCTTCTTCGAATTATTTTAATCTGCTATAAAAGTAGTTCGAATTTATAAGTTTTCCCAAAAATCAGATAGAAAATACCTGATTATGATGATTCTAAAGCAAGCACTACGCTTTAATCGTAAGAAAGTTGTGATTGTTATCTTATGTTTTGGAATTTATTATAAGATTATGTAACGTTGTAAACAATATAATCGCAATGAAACAGTTGTTCGTCATAGTCCTCATCTTATCATGTTTTTCTTGTAACCAGACCAACAATAAGCAAAACCGAACGTCTCAAGGTAAGATGTCATTTGACTGGTTAACTGGCAATTGGAAAGGGATACCAGCAAATCCAGAAAAAGAGACATTCGAATACTGGACAAAGGAAAGCGATACCAGTTATCGCGGTCACGGTTTTGTAATGGTGGGTAAGGACACGGTCTGGCAGGAAATAATGATTCTGGATAGCGTAGCTGAACAATGGGCGCTTCAAGTTAAAACACCCGGCAAGAATGATCTGACAGTCTTTAGTTTAATAGAATACAATCCTACGGGATTCACAGTAGTCAATCCTAGACACGACTTTCCTAAAAAGATCAAATATTGGATAAGTGACTCCGGCCTGAAGGCTGAGGTATCAGGTGACGAGAAGGTCATTCCTTTTGCGTTTGAGAGAATCACCACGGAGTAAGCGGAGTTACACGGAGTTTTTGAACGACTCAACGGGAAAACCTCAAACTAAAGATTTCATAAAAGTAAAGCCTTTCGTAACTGTGCAGCACAACTTCAAAGTGTTCCAAGCACAACTTCAGTGTTAGACGTTTGAGCACTGAAAGTGCGGCATCTGTCAGCCTAGGGTGAAACCTGGTGAAACCCTAGGACCTCAAGTCACCCCCAAACCGGTAGCGCTGAAGGTGCGCACATCCACTCAAAACAGTCATGTAAGGCTTATTTCCGCCGTCGCGGTTCCATCACTTTTTAAACTGTCGTTTAAAACTCTTCGAGATCGTTCTGGAATCTACGGGAAAACCTTAAATTCTGAGACCTGCTGACCCTAGGAAGGCAGACTTATTTCCGTCGTCGCGGTTCCACATAAAAAAGGGTCTTCTTTTCAGAAAACCCTATTCTACGTTTGTGTTAACAGTGTTTAATCAACTAATAGTTTCGCAGTATTAACTGGTTTGGGTAAAGTCTTTGAGCGTTTTTGCACGCTTTTCAATATCCAGTCAGAAATGATGTTGACCGCTCTGAGTAATCCAGAATTGAACTCCATGTAACCTAGGAAATAGAGCCCTGGATGTGTCTTAGGAAATTCCCAAGTTTTCGGGAAGCCATTGTTGTCGGTAATGTCGGTAGCGTTTTCCAAAATCTTGTCCAGATCACGACGATAACCAGTAGCAAGAATCACAGCATCAAACGGCAATTCCTGTCCGTCGACGAAGTGTACAGTGTTCTGTCCGAAGCTTTTCACATCAGGCAATACTTTGATATTTCCTTTCTTGATTTCGTCTATTGTACCGATATCAATCAAAGGTGTTTTGCGGTAAAGACGCATTTGTTTGGCAGGAGCCATTGTCGGTTTTCCAAGGCCGTATTTCGACAAATCGCCAACTACAATTTTTTGAACCGTCCGTCCGATAAAATCACTTATGACATCCGGTACTTTCTCCATTGTAATTGCAGAAAGTTGGTAACTACGACCAAAAATCTCTCTAGGAATAACATTGATGGCACGGCGAACAGAAACAAATGATTCCGCCTCACATTCTACCATTTCCAATGCTAATTCAGCACCAGTGTTACCGATTCCGATGACGAGTACCTTCTTACCTTTGTAGGCTTTGGCATTGCGATAATCCTTGGTATGCACGATTTCTCCTTCAAAGGACTCAATGCCTTTCCACGTCGGTTTGTTGGCATTTCTGTTTTGACCAATGGCAACTACCACATTATCTGCATGGAAATTACCGTTGTCAGTTTCTACTTTCCAGCCATTTCCTGATTTTTCAATCCACTTAACAGTCGTGTTGTATCGTGGCTCAATGTCCATTTCTGCAGCATAGTTGGCGAGATACTCAGCAACTTGATTTCTAGGAGCATAATCCGGGCAATCATCAGGGAAAGGCAAGTAAGGAAGTGCGGAATGCTCTTTTAGGGTGTGCAAGTGCAAGCGTTCGTAGTGCTGTGTCCACATAAACCCTGCTCTGTTGCTCTTTTCAAGAATAACGTAGGGAATATTGTTTTTCTTGAATCGTGCTGCAATTGCAAGACCTGACGGTCCTGCTCCTAAGATTAAATTTTGAACTTTTTCCATTTTTTTTTATTAATTCCTTTGTATCTTTCACTTTAAGTATGAACCAAGGTGTTACTAAGTGGTTACATGCTAATTTACATAAAATTATTGAAATGGAGTCTATAACCGCATATTTTTCTGACATTCCTTCCTCACATCGTTCTGTTATACTGGTTGGTGGGTTGGCATTTTTCTTTATTTTAGAAAATGTTGCCCCTTTCTTCAAGGGCGGTTATAACAAGTGGAAGCATTCTGGCATCAATATTTTCTTTACGCTGACAACGATTGTTGTCAATTTTGTCATGGCCTTTTTGCTGTTTCTAGCTGCTGAGTGGGTTGTGAGTCACAATTTTGGTTTATTACAGTGGGTAGAGATGTCGCTTCCCTTACAACTGATTATTGGGTTATTGGTTATGGATTTAGTTGGCGCCTATACTGTACACTGGATTGAGCATAAGGTGACCTGGATGTGGCAATTTCACGTAATTCATCATACAGACCAAAATATAGATTCGACAACCGCTAATCGCCACCATCCTGGTGAAAGTGTGATCCGTTTTACATTTGCGATAATCGCTGTCCTAGTTACTGGAGCGCCGATTTGGCTGGTATTTTTGTATCAGACATTATCTGCCTTTCTGAGTCAGTTTAATCATTCAAACCTTAACTTGCCCGTACCAATTGATAATGTGTTGAAGTTAGTGATCTGTACGCCTCACATGCATCGTGTTCACCACCATTTCAGACAACCGTATTCTGATTCCAACTATGGTAATATCTTTTCATTCTGGGATCGTATCTTCGGTACTTATGTTGCTGTCGACAATAACAAGTTGGTTTATGGGGTGGATACTTACATGAAGCAGGAAGATGTTGAATCGGTTAGTTATTTGTTGAAACTTCCGTTTGCCGGTTACCGCAAACCATTGCATTATGACAAGGAAGAGAGATTGAAAGTTAAGGAATAGACTACGGTGACAAACAACAATTTCCTTAGCGCATTGGCTTAACATGCAACGTTGAGTGTATAAAATTATTGTTGTTGTTATACTTCACAAAGAATCACCTAAAGGTTAAGGTCGATTGCCACATCAAAAAAACTATCGTATCTTACGGAACCATTATCAAGAATGGAATATATGAGGATAAAAAAAATCACATTAAAGGATTATAAGGTTTTCAGAGAGGAAAATACTATAGTATTTCCTGAAGGATTTGAGCCAGTAGTATTTATTGGCATTAATGGAGCCGGAAAAACAAGCATATTAACAGCTATAATCGGAGGGTTTTGGGAATATTATCACAAGATTACCAGAAGATCTAGAATATCCTCTACAGAGATGTTTTCTAAGTCAGATGTAAATATCTATGGACTTAATGATTCAGCAGAAGTAAGACTTCTAGTAGAAAACGATACAGAGAAATCAATGGAGATTGGCTTTAAGTTAAACAAAGTAGTAGGTAAGCTATATAATGCAATTGGAACTGATGAAGTAAAGGATTTGGTAGGAACAATAAGAGGAGATGTAGGTTTTTATCAAAAGCAAGTTCCAATCCCTATTTTAGTCTATTATCCTGTAGAAAGAACAGTTATATCTCCTTCATTAAAATCAAGACCACGCTCAGATGAAAGTCAATTCGATGCTTATGAGAAAGCTTTAGAGTCTAGTATCGATTTTGATTATTTCTTTGAATGGTTTCGTAAACGAGAGGATATAGAAAATGAAGTTAGATTAAACGATAACAGTACTTTTTTAGACTTAAAATTAGAAGCGGTTAGAAATGCAATTCTATCTTTTCTCAATGGATTCACAAGAATAAGGGTAAGAAGGATAGGGAAGCTATCGCTAGTCTTAGAAAAGGGCAATGAAGAGTTCGAAATTGACCAGCTTTCTCATGGAGAAAAAGCAGTTATTTCGCTTGTTGGAGATCTGGCAAGAAGGCTAGTTATTGCTAACCAGGGAAGTATTAATCCTCTTGAAGGAAAGGGAATCGTTCTAATTGATGAGCTTGGGCTGCATCTTCATCCTAAATGGCAAAGAACAATTTTGAAAAAATTGAGAGAAATTTTTCCTAGGATACAATTTATATGTACCACACATTCTCCTTTAATAATCAATCACCTACATTCTAAAAATGTCTATGTTTTGGAGGAAGGAAAAAGTTCTTCATTGAAAGATAAATTCTCAAATTTTGATAGTTATGGTGCCGATGTAGAAGATGTATTAAAAGTCATTCAAGGTATAGAAGATGTTTTGCCTTTAGATGTAACTCAATCACTTATTGAAATTTTTGAATTGATTAGAATGAATGAAATTAATAAGGCCAAAGAAGAAATAAAAAAATTGAAAAAAATTACCGACCCCAACCAACCTGAAATAAGGAAAGCGGAAAGTCAAATTAAGTATAAAGAGATAGTAAGGCGATAAGATGAGAAGAATTAAGTCTATTCAAGGAGCTCCTGAATCATTTACAACTTGGCTTAATGATAATTCTACCACGCTTAATGAAAGGTACAGTACGCAAACTGGGAATATCCTTTGGTCATTTTTCAAGAATAAATATCGTGAATTTTATCATGAACTAAAAATGAGATTGATTGAAGATCAGGGCTTTATTTGTTGTTATTGTGGAAGACAAATCGAGAATGAATGGCATACCTCAATAGAACACGTTAAGCCTAAAGGTAAAGAAGAGTATATAAAATTAATCTTTGATTTTGATAATTTACTTGCTTCCTGTAATGGTAGTAGCGACTACAAAATCCATGTTGTACAGAAGGAAGATGAAACATTAGAATCTATTGCGGGAACGTATAAAGTAAACATAGAGTACCTTATTGACGTATATGTAAATATAGATGAACTACAATTATTCAGAACTAAATACAATATAGAAAATTTATCAATTGGTGATCGTATAGTTATCATTCCTAAAATAGTTAATGCAATTCATTGTGATATAAAAAAAGGTAATACTGAAATTGAAATAACACCGAATCAAGATAATTGTCAAGATTTTTTTAGGTATGATGCTTTAACTGGGAAAATCATAGTTACTCCTAAGAATAGCAATACAATAAAGGATTTAGGACTAAATAATAACCGTTATATAGATCAACTTAGAAAAAGATCGTTTGAGTTTGGAATTAATTTACAAGAACAACTTGTATCTGAGTTTGGTGAGCTACCTGAGGAATTAATAGAGCAGCGTGACAATATTATTAGTAAAATAAATACGGTCAACCGTTTGGGTGACAAACTTGAGCCTTTTTCGTTTGTAATTGTAGATTCATTGCTGCAATAAAGAGTATAGAACAAAAATATAACAGGAGTGAATTGAAGCCATACGCTACTACACGAATACCAACCACTCATAGGTTCTACATTCCCAAGAATCCCCCTAATTCACCCTAAGATTATTTCCAGTATTTGAGAATGCTTGCACTTTATTATTAGTGATAGAGACAATGCTATTACCATAATGTAATATCTCACTATCACCTAGATTAGTGACGTCTGAAGGTTGCCCTTGCTGTTGAATCACATTTTGCTTAGTAGAGCCGATTCCAAATTTTTTCTGGTTTGTGTTATGGTCTGCTAACTTGAGATTGCCTGCATTTTTAATAGAAGTGACCTTCCCACTTTCCACCAATACCTTACTGTCTCCGTATTGCAGAATAATCAATCCATTTGCGCTTTTCATACTTGAAGGAACGCCTTGAACTGCCAATACTTGTTTTAAAGAAGAGCCATAAGCAAACTTTGAAACTTTAACTCGTTTTTTTGGAACTGCGGGAGTTGACGATACGGTTATTTTTTCTGGCTTTTTGTTAATGTTTTTGGGCATTGCAGCTACCCGTTTTTCCTTTGGTACAATCACCTCTTTTTTGGGTGTAATCACTTCTTCTTTTGGTGTCGTACTAGTCAACTTTTCTTTCTTGGAAACAAGTGTGGCTGGTAAATTATAACGCTCTTGCGGGATTTGATTTCTAGTTTCAGCAACCGATTCCGATGCTGATATGATATGTTGCGGAGTGGTGCTGCTAATTAATTCGCTTTCGTTATTGCCAAAAGAGGAAAAACTATATAGACCACCAATTGCAAAAAACATCATGAGTGCCGCACTAGCAAGTGGTAGTAGCTTATGTCTTGTTTTGGATTTTGCAGAGACGGAACTCATGTCCACCTGATTCTCGTAGGAAGGAACTCCATTTAATGAAAAATCACCTGATGCTCCGATAACATTTAGGTGAATATCCTGACGTAGGATTTCTCCATCAATCCCTATTGCTGTCAATTCAATGGTAAATTCTTCTGTTGGATTATCTAATCTAATTTCTAGGGTTCCCTTTGGAGGTACAGGACCAAATACATTAATATTGAGTTTTTGACAATACTGAGTACTCCAAGTCAATTTTACAGTTTCGCCATTTTTAATGGATCTCACATCAGAATAAAAGTACTTAATTTTTGAAGTTGCCGATTCAACAAGTTCTTCATTGACTACATTTGGAGCATTTACCAAAGCATCATAAGCTTCTTTTATTTCTTTAAAACAAGATTCATAAAAATTTGCTCCCCCATTCAGATCCGGATGAAAAATTTTAGATAAACTTCTGTATGTCTTCTTAATCTCCGATTTTGTCGAAGGGTAAGTAAGACCCAATATTGAATAATAATCCTTCATGGTAACAAGTCAGTTGGAAAATATTAGTATTATAAATTTAATAGTACTTAATACTTTGTTATACGATAAAGGTTGGAAAAGGTTACAATTCAGCGTAAGAGACTGATTATGAACTGTACAGAGGAGTATTTGGTGTTTTATTTTGTAAAATACAATTATTTTTTTATTAGACGAGGATAATCAGAACTTATTAATTTTACGTAAAAAGTAAAACTATGGTGATTTCGTATAGATTTGCTACTTTAAGTACTAGAATTACAATCGTTTAGACAAGCAGAGTGTTAGATTCAAAACTATTTTAATGTACTGTTAAAAAACAATTAAACAATATTTTTTAATTTATTATAAGGCAATTGTTTGGTTACATTTTTTAGCTAATCATTAAAATATTTGTTGTTATGTGATTCATTTCATTTTCTTTGAGCTTACTTTCGCTTCTATTTTATTCAACAACAACAACACAAACTCAATTAAAGGTCAAATTAAACCTTGATTATAATACCACTTTAGTAGAATTTAAACAATACATTGAAAACAATCCTTTGGTTGGTGGTTTCAGTGTTTTAAAGCAATGTAAAGAAACTAAATTTATGTTTGGTGTTGATTTTAACAATTATTTTTATGATAATACCGCCATATTTAGCAAATAGAAACTTGTATTCGGCTTAAAACGATAGAAGATTTACTGGCTACAAAAAATTAGAGGATTACTTTCATTCAATAATCCTTTTTTCGTTATTTTTACGACCAAAATTACTACACTATGCTAGATATCAAACACACCGTGACCGAACGATTCCTTAAATACGTAAAAATTGACACGCAATCTGATCCTACTTCAAAAACTATCCCTTCTACTGAAAAGCAAAAAGACCTGGGTCGGGTGCTCGTTCAAGAATTGCTAGAACTGGGTATCAGTGATGCGCACATGGACGAATATGGCTATGTGTATGCTACAATTCCTTCTAATACGGATAAGAAAGTCCCAACCATTTGCTTTTGTTCTCACATGGATACTTCTCCAGATAGTAGTGGCACTAATGTAAAGCCAATCGTTCACAAAAACTATGATGGAAGTGACCTCGTATTGCCTGACGACAACTCGCAAGTCATTCGACAAAACGAACATCCAGATCTCAAGCATCAGATCGGAAATGATGTGATTACTGCTAGTGGATCAACACTTCTTGGAGCCGACAATAAGGCTGGTCTTGCAGAGATCATGGATGCTGCTCACTTTCTAGTTAATAACCCGCAATTCAAACACGGAGCAATCAGAATTCTGTTTACACCCGATGAGGAAATCGGCCGGGGAACGATAAAAGTGGACATGGAAAAACTGAACGCTGATTTTGGTTACACCGTCGACGGAGAATCACTTGGTACTGTAGAAGACGAGACCTTTTCAGCTGATGGTGTTACAATCAAAATACAAGGTGTTAGTGCCCATCCTGGTTTTGCTAAAGGCAAGATGGAAAGTGCCATCAAAATTGCCAGCGCCATCATAGATAAACTGCCTAAAGAACGATTGACTCCCGAGACAACAGAAGGCAAACAAGGCTTTATACACCCGACCAGCATGTCAGGTAAAATCGAACACGCCACAATCAATTTTATTATCCGTGATTTCGAAACTGCTGGACTACAGAAGCACGAAGCAGAACTCAAAGCAATCATGGAAGAAGTGCTCAAAGCGTATCCGAACTCCTCCGCCGAGTTCATAGTTACCGAGCAATATCGAAACATGAAAGCCATCCTAGAAAAACGCCCCGAAATTGTAAATAATGCTATTGAAGCAATCAAACGCGCTGGTGTTACTCCACGACTCAATAGTATTCGTGGCGGTACTGACGGATCCCGATTGTCCTATATGGGCCTGCCTTGTCCTAATATTTTCGCAGGAGAACATGCCTTTCACTCCAAGCACGAATGGGTTTCCGTACAAGACATGGAAAAGGCTGTAGCAACCATTGTGAATTTGTGCATTATTTGGGAAGAACGGGCGAATTAATGATTAATTATTAGTGTTTAATGATTAATTATTAGACGTAAAATCTAAAGTCGTAAAAGGTGAGTAGCATCGTCACCAATTGTAGATCTGTTTTAACCTGAATTATTTTTGAACAACAATTTTAACTGTAAAGAACAGTACAAACTTTCAGTAAATATTGAAAGTTGTGAAAATTTGACTTACCTTGCCGTAAAATATTGTTTAAGTGAATAACAAAACTAAGATAACAGTACTAAACTACTTCATAGCTGGAGTCTGGCTGATCAATGGGTTGTTTGCGAAGATCTTGAATCTAGCACCGAGACATGAGGCCATCGTTGGCAATGTGTTGAGTGAAGAGTATTCCCGAATCCTGATCGTGTTGATTGGTTTGGCGGAAATTGTAATGGCGATTTGGGTATTGAGTCGATTATTCCCAAAGATCAATGCAGTGACTCAGATCATAGTGATTGGCACCATGAATGTGTTGGAGTTTATCCTAACCCCTGATCTGTTGCTGTGGGGACATTTGAATAGCCTATTCGCCTTATTGTTTATCCTAATCATCTACTATAAAGCATTTGTTTTAGAACCAAAGAAGCCTTGAATGCCTAAATTTCTAAATAATCATCCCTTCCCGGTGGAAGCCTGGTTTAATAGCTCTACAGTATTGACATTTGCAGTACCTAAGGAACAATTGATTCCTAAGATACCAGATGTGTTGCAATTAGATACATTTGAAGACAAATATGCGTTTATTGCGATTGCGATGGTAGATACTTCTGGTCTCAGACCTAAAGGTTTTCCAAAGTTTATGGGTAATAACTTCTTTCTAATTGGCTACAGGATTTTTGTTCGCTACACCGATCAAAGAGGCAAGCGATTACGTGGGCTTTACATTTTGAAATCTGCTACCAACAAAAAGCGGATGGAGCTCCTAGGAAGTTTGTTTACTCGTTACAAGTACGAGACGATTGATATTCAAACTGATAACAAGGATGCTCTAAAGACGATTTACTCTAAACAATCTAATTTTAAATTGGAAATCGATACCGCTGTTGATGCTGCCTTGCCTAAGCATTCCCCTTTTCAGGATTGGAAACAAGCCAGGCGATTTGCTGGTCCGCTACCATTTACCTTCTCCGTTAATCAAGACAAGAATCAGGTGCTTATCATCAAGGGAATTCGGCAGCACTGGAAGCCAAAACCAATTCAGGTTACCAACTACTCTTTTGAGTTTTTAGAACAGTTGAATTTGGAAGGTGCAGTGCTTGCAAATTCGTTTGAAATCACTGATGTGCCCTATCATTGGGAAAAGGGATATCTGGAAACCCTCCCGAATCAAGAAACAACGGCATGAATCGAAAACCGTTTCAAGGCGTACTCAACATCATCCGATTTAACTGGCACTTTTATGCTATTTCGGGATTGCTGTTTGTGTTTGGTGCGGTACTCCTACCCTACTTACCCGATTGGTTACAATTCATTGTGATTGTTGGTATCAGTTTGGCATTACTGCAGATTTTGATCTCCTTACTTGTTTCTTGGGTGGTCTATGATCGTTCTGACTTATACGCCTTTAAATGGTTAGACTTGAGACAAGGAAGTACCGTCTTAAATCTCAATGCTGGATTCGATGAAACTAGTGGCTTACTCAAGGAGAAATTCCCTGATATTCAATTATCGGTTGGTGATTTTTATGACTCAGAGCAGCATACAGAAGTCTCTATTCGAAGGGCGCGTGCCACGTATCCGTTGTTTCCTGGTACGGTAAATCTCTCCACTGCTGCTTTACCATTTGCTGATGACTCGTTTGATGTAGTATTGGCAATCTTATCGGCACACGAAATCAGGAATCACAAGGAACGTATTGACTTTTTCTTGGAACTCCGAAGAGTCGTTGCTCCAAACGGAACGATCTATGTGACTGAACACTTGCAGGATCTTCCCAACTTCCTTGCATATTCCATTGGTTTCTTGCATTTTCACAATAAAATGCAATGGCAGCAAACTTTCAAGAAGTCAGGTTTTACTATCATTAAAGAAATAAAGATCTCATTTTTTATTACCTCATTTATCATACAATCTGATGGAGATTCATCTTAAAATAATCGGTTGGTTGCTTATGGCATTAGGGGTAGTGCATGTCTATTTTCCTCGATACTTTAATTGGAAACAGGATTTACAATCGCTTAGTCTCATCAATCGACAAATGATGCAAGCGCATACCTTCTTTCTCGCTTTGACGGTTTTCTTGGTAGGGCTGTTGTGTGTCACCTCCTCTACTGATTTAGTTCATACCAAATTAGGCAAATCACTGTGCTTAGGACTTTCTGTCTTTTGGGGCATTCGGTTTGTCTTCCAACATTTTGTCTATTCTTCTGATTTGTGGAAAGGGAAGAGGTTTGAAACTATAGTGCATGTTGTTTTTAGTGTGTTATGGTTGTACTTGGCGGGAGTGTTTGGGATGATCTTTTTTAATGGCTAATTACTAGTCTACTTGGAAAGTCCAATTCTCCAGAAACCCAATTACATTAGCGATAATTCAAATGAGTAGATACTGAATGTTCATTTTTTTCTTGGCAAAAAAACGAACCAAAAAACCCAAGACCTGTAAACTCGCTCCGCTCAAACACTACAGTTCGGCTCTCCCACTCGGTTGCTTCATGGGAGTCTATCATTTTTGCATTACATATTTTGTTTAAATTTTGATAAAAAGGGACTTTTCGGAGTAGGCTCAATTATTAATGGTTAATGGAATCGTTTTATAGTAGGGAATTAGTGGAAGGACTTTCAATGGAACTATTGTTCCTTCGGTTTACCCTGATAACAAAAACGATCATGAATGCTTCAATCAATTTTCTTGGTCAAACCATTCTTTTCTCTTTATTACTTGCTCTAGATGATGAAATGTAAAGTCTTTTCTTTTTCCCCAATACTTAAAAATAGAAAATGGTGAAATTGTTATTGAAAAGTATCGATTAAAATCGAATGCTGACATATCTACCTCAAATTCTGCACTAAAATCCTCAAAGAAAACAATTGCATCAAGTCCAGAAATCCCAGCATTATCAAAGGATTCAGTCATATCTGTTACTCTATATCCTAACTTGTTTTGAATAAATTTTATAAGATGTGACATGTTCTTATTTTAATTAATCATTAAACTGAGTCGACTCCGGAAAGTAAGTTTTTGAAGAATTCTATTTTAACACATTTTCTTTCATACGGCATTCAATTAACCATTAATAATTTACCATTAACCACTAATAACCATTTCAACCATCAATTTTTCTAGTTTCTTCCTAACAGGTGTACTTTTTCCCAGATGGTTATTGACCATGAAAGTAAAAGCCAACAGTTTACCGGAATCAGTTGTCACATAGCCAGTATAACTGCGCACCCTGCCCATAAAACCGCTCTTCGTTCTTACTTTGCCAGCAGCGGGTGTTCCCTTCAACATATAACTCAAGCGACCCGAGACACCAGCAACGGGCAATGACACCTTGAAAACAGGATACAGATTCGTGTCTTTTGCGATTTTTGCCATGATGGTCGTCAATTGCTTGGCAGTAATACCGTTTCTAGGCGACAGACCACTGCCATCTTCCATAAACCAGCCTTCCGTATTGACGCCTCTACCCTTCCAGAATTCTTGAATCGCTTTGATGCCTGCTTCGTAGGTCCCTTGGTTCGATTGCTTGTGACCGATCGCCTTTACCAGCGACTCGCAATACAAATTGACAGAGTAGGTGTTGGCTCGGTTGACTATTGCAGACAAGGGCGGAGAGGGTATTGTGTATAACGCAATGCGCTTGCCGTTGCGCTTCGCATTTTCACGATTGAGTTCTAATTGCGTTGTCGTTAGGCCGGAGGTTTTAATCCCTGTTTTTCTTAGGTGTTGGTGCAACTGATACGCCAGAAAGTAAGGCGGATCAGGAATAGATCCTTTGATGGTAAAGGAAGTGCCTCCTATGGGTAAAGTGCCACGAATGAAACGGTTGTAGGTCCTAGGAGCGCCATAAATGTAAGATTTGTCGCCACTTCCTTTTGCAGCAGATCGCACTTCATTTACTATAGACAGATTTGGAATCGACGGATATACCTTCTTGATTTTTGGAGGCTCATTGAGCGTAGTACCCAATTGAAATTCAATATAGTATAGATTCTCTAGGACATTGAGCCCACTAACACCAGCCCCATAATAGTTACCCATGTCGTACCAACTCCAGGACGCTGCACTGACTGCTGATTCGTAATGAGTGCCGTCTCCTATAATCTTTCCAGTGATTTCCTTGATGCCCTTAGCTTTTACGGCATTCGCAATAGCATTTAGTAGCGTTCCTAGTGTATCTACACCTTCCAAATCGTAGGAGCCCAACGTCGGATCACCAGATCCTTTGATGTAGAGGTTGCCATTTAGTGTGCCGTTTTCGATTGTACCATCATACTCAATCACAGTTTTAAACCGATAGTCTTTGCCTAGGACGGAAAGCGCTGTTGCTGTTGTAATCACTTTCATTGCAGAAGCGGGGATGAGACTGAGGTCTGTGTTGTGTGTAGCCAGTGTTTTGTTGGTCGCAACCTCTGTAACGTGGATCCCGATGGCTGCGTGCTTCATGTCGGGGTGATTGACCAATTGCTGAATTGCGGATTGCAGGTTGGTTGTGGTTTCTTGGGCGATACCATTTAATCCAAGGAAGACAAATGCGATAATTAGGAACTGATTTTTCATTTTACAAAAATAGTAAGATGAACTTGATTCTTATGACAAATTGTGCAATGTTTTTATTAGATTGGTACATATCAACCATCTCACAATATTAACCTTCAATTAATTTAGACTTTATAAAAAAGGGTAAAATGACCGAAAACCAAACAAAAATTCTTGATACCGAAGAGAATGAGCTCTTTGTTGAAATTAATTATCCGGGAGTATTGGTGCGAATTAAAGCCGCAATTATAGATTCGTTAGTCATAATTGCAATTATGGCAGTTCTGACAACTCTGTTTTCCAAATTTGAGTATGTTCCTGACAATTTAAGAATTGCCGGTTTCATTTTTACTTTTATTCTGTATGATCCACTCTGTACAAGCATACTTGGTGGTACTATCGGACATATTATCATGGGGTCTTCGAGTAAAAAGGAGTTCCAATACCGAAAAAAATATATTATTCCCTCTGGCTATTATCAGATACATTATTAAAGTCCTATTAGGCTGGATTTCTCTAATAACAATAACTAGTAGTAAGAAACATTTGGCGATTTAAAAATTTTCTTATCTAATTCAAGGCTAAATTCCTCAGATTTACTATAGGTAGTAATTAGTTTTGTGTGGTAATGCTTTCTTTTTGTGTGCTTAAGGTTTTCCGAAAACACTCGTTTTTCTGCTTTACTTAACGTTTTTATTAAATCTAATAAACTTTTAGACATAAGATTTTAATTGATGAGAAACTACCTTAATAATAAAACCTACTAAGCTATAACACAGTCGGGGTTAGCAAAACATTTCGTAATAAGATAATAAGAATAAACACAAAAACTCAGTTGGAAATTAGATTTTTAGAATTCTTCTAATCAAAGAAATAACTTTTGCATTCTCGGCACATTATTCAATAAACAAAGCGAGAATGAACAGCTAATCAAAAGCGTTAAACCCAATAAAAACAATACATTTTGAAAGTTTTAATCCTACAAATGGATTTTGATTCAATTCAAAAATTAGTTTGTATAATCGTTTTTGGGCAAAAAATATTATCTATTCATGTTATACGAAAATTGGTGTAAATGTTTAATATCAGATCACCACACATCTTAGATTCAACACAGATTAGACAATAGAAATTGGCCCAGAAAACAGATACGAGTTATCAGTAGCCAACACAAACAACAATGAGTAAAAAGAAATTTCACTATAGAAAACGAGATAATGGTTCAAAAAAAAGTGCCGCCGACCTCAGCCAACAGCACCTTTCTATAATTTTTATGCGAAATCACTACTTCAGATAAAACAGTTTCTTAGCAACCACACGCGCTCCATCAGTCACCTGTACAAAGTACACACCACTCGTAAACCGACTTAAGTCATACTCAGTATTAACTGCCGCAGAAACGCCTTCCAAACGATCAGTAATCACGGCCTGCCCTAAGGGATTGAGTACCCGAACCACCAAATCAGTAGACTCCGCTACGTTTAACGCAAGGGTAAACTGTCCAGTAGTTGGATTTGGGAATACCTCGAAACTAGTCATCCCTTCCCAGTCCTCTAGCCCAGTGGACGTATCATTCACAAGAATGATGATAGTCTGTGTATCGGAGCATTGTCCGTTAGACACTGTAACCGTTACCGTATAAGTACCGACCGCAGTATAAGTGTGAGAAGGATTTTGGACCGTTGATGTCGTTCCATCTCCGAAGTCCCACATCCAGGACGTCGCACCAATCGTGTTATCAGTAAAATTGACCGTAGGATTGACTGCCAGATTGATTACGACCTGACTTGGCATTACATCAGCATTGATATTCGCATCCATGATCGTTACTGAGCCCGTAGCAGAGCATCCTACAGCGTCTGTAGCCGTAACCATGTAAGTGCCAACATTCAAGCCCGCAACGCCTTGAGACACCGCCCCATTGCTCCACACATAGGTAATTGGTTGAACGCCTCCATTCAAATTAGCGACAGCGGTGCCGTCATCGACCAACCCACAACTCACATTTGTGGTTGTTGTAGACAATGTTGCGACTTGACCTGCTGCAATAGTCACAGATTCGGTTCCTACGCAGCCATTCGTGTCTGTAATGACTATTGTATACGTTCCTGGCGCTAGGCCAGATGCTGTTGCTGTTGATTGACCATCACTCCATAAGTAAACGAACGGACCAGTTCCATTGTTAGAAATTGCAGTCGCACTTCCGTTGTTTGTATTGGCACACGTCTCATCTATTGACGTGACCGTAATCGCCATGCCTGTGATGGTGAATGTACTCGTTTCAGTACAATTATTAGCATCCGTAACAGAAACAGCGTAAGTACCGCTAGTAAGCCCCATAATAGATGGCGTCGTCTGTCCCGAGCTCCACAGATAACTGTAAGCACCAGTTCCTCCAGTAACAGTCAATGACACAGAACCATTGTTGGCACCACAATTAGAGGAAGTTGTTGTTCCGTTAATTGAGATTGCAGTAGGTTCATTGATGATTGCCGTTTCTACATTCATACAATTATTGGCGTCCGTAACCGACACCATATACGTCCCTCCGTTAATATTATTGATCATAGCAGTAGTGCCGCCATTTGACCAATTATAGAGGATTGGGTTGGCACCATTTGCAGTTACACTAGCACTTCCATCAGCATCACCATTACAAAGCAAGTCTGTTGTAGTCAACGACGTCACCATTGCTGGACTTACTGTGACAATAGCCATTTGCGTCAAGGTATCCGCTCCTAGGGTATTCGTAGCAATCAACGTTGCGTTATAAGTTCCTGGAGTATTGTAAGTTACCACAGGATTTTGCATCGTACTAGTTGCTGGTGTTCCGCCAGTGAATGTCCAATTCCAAGAGGTAGGCCCATTCACAGAGTTATCAGTAAACTGAACAACTTCTGATTGGCAGCCGCTTGTACTAGTAAAGTTAAATCCAGCTACTGGAGGGGCAGCGGGTGCCGTTCCAGCAATATTAATATTATCAATAAATAAGTTGTTTTCATAATCAGAAATCCCTCTGAATACAATTTCCAGATTAGCCTGCCCGTCATAGGCGCTTAGGTTGACGACCTCTTGTCTCCATTCATTAGGGGTTGGAAAGAATTCAATAGTATGATTAGGCGCTGTAACGAGTCCAGCTTCAAACTTCTTGTAAACAGAGGTATAAGTGGCACCACAATCAATAGATACCAAAATTTCTAAAGTATCTGAATAGCCGCCACCAATGCCAGAAAAGAGTGCATATGCCAAATCAAATGTCAATTCGGTATTTGTGAGATTCCCACAATCGATGCCTGGCAATTTCATATCATCAATAGGACCGTTAGAAGGGTAATCCCAATAATCCATATACATCGAAGCAGTACTGTTATATCCTGCGGAAGTCGTCCGCTCCCAAGTAACAGAACCATCGGGATTGTCGATCGCCCAACCTGCTGGTGGAAACGTGACAGTTTGGAAGTCTTCTAAAACTGGACTAGGAATTCCAATTGGTACTGTATTCACAGTTATGTAGCCGGTTTTCTGAATCGTATCTCCTCCTACACTATTGGTGACTATAAGTGTAACGTCGTATGTTCCTGAAGCATTATAAGTGACTATAGGGTTTTGCATTGTGGATGCTGCAGGAGTCCCTCCCGGAAACGACCAATTCCATGTAGCAACTGATGGAAAACCACCTGAAAGATCCTGAAACTGAACTGTAAAAGGGACGGTACAACTGACAGTATTATCTGAGAAGAAATTTGCAGTTGGCGGTGCTGGTGTAGTGCTACAAGCAGTTGATGAAGCCAAAGAGGCCCTTCTAGGACTTGCTGCCATCACAGTTTGCATTCTTGCTTTTTGATCCACCGTAAAGATATTCATACAGGCATCATTCGAATAGTCCATATAATTTTGAACCATATCTACAATACCATCACATGATGTTTTATTTGGACATCCGAAGTTAGCTCCTGAGGATTGTGGTGTATCTGCACAGAAATCATTACCACAATTAGAGTCTCCCCAGATATGACGCAAACCAAAGAAGTGTCCGGCTTCGTGTGTCAATGTCCTTCCTTCATCGTAAGGAAAACCACCTGGATAAGGTAATGTGGAGCTACCAACACTAGAATATAGAACCACTACCCCATCCGTGTTAGCTGGGCCACCATTCCCTGGCATTCCTGGCAATCCAGAGCTACTAGGAAATTGAGCATAACCAAGCAACCCTCCACCTAGATCAGATACCCAAACGTTGAAGTAACGGTCAGGGTCCCAAATCGTAGCAGGTTTAACAGTATTATCCATTGCATTTGATGAAAAAGGCGGATTACCAATTCCTGTTGCTGGGGCATTGATTCTGTTGATCCCAAATTCTGTAAGCACATTACCGTTTGGATCTTGTGCTGCGGCACAGAATTCAATTTCACTATCTGCTCCAGCAGGATGGTTGTTGTCTCCTGAGGTCCCAACAATTTTTCTAAAGTCGTTATTCAGCTGTTGCAATTGAGCATCAACATAGGCTTTCGCAATATTTGGTCCTGAACCTACTGGTTGTCCAGAGTGGATTATGTGAAATATAATCGGTATATTCAACAAAGGGTTACCCTTGGCTGAGATTGTGTTTTTAGATTGTCTTTTTTTGATTTCCTTAGCAATCCAATCCTCAAATTCTTGATGGGACTGTACTTGACCTGGGTATTTTTGGATTAATTCCTGATGGCTTTTTTCGGTTCCACAACGCTGGTCTTCTGTTAAAGTTTGAGCAGTGGTTTCTGATGTACACAATAATAATACAAAGAGTACACCTAATAAATAGGTTAGTTTATTCATTTAATAAATATTTTTAGTTGAAGGCGCGACAAAATTACATATTTCAATTCACTCTGCAAAACAAATATTATAATTGTGACGGTTAGAAGACAAAGAAGATTGTTCTACCTATTTCTTTTTTAAAAAAATGTCTGTATTATTGTATATAAATAAAAAATTATGCTTCGAGATTTAAAATATCTTTTTACGTTAACAGCTCCGCTCTTTGTCTTTATAGGGCTGTATTTGGGTGGTTATTTTTCTCTAGGAGTTACGGTCCTTGCCTTTATGATCATTCCAGCATTTGAATTATTACTTCCAGGAAATCTATACAACCTTAATCAGGAAGAAGAAAAAGTACAAAACGAAAAACGCTTTTTCGACTATTTATTATACATCAACATTCCCTTTCAATGGGGATTGATTGGCTACTTTCTATTTATCATTACTACTAGAGATCTTTATCTTTATGAGATGATTGCGATGACAATCAATGTTGGAATCATGAACGGCTATTGCATCAATGTCGCCCACGAATTGGGACACAGAAATAATAAATTTGACCGGTTTATCTCTTCCTTCTTATTGATTCCTTCCCACTACTTACATTTCTTAATCGAACATAACCTCGGGCATCATAAAAAAGTCTCTACTCCAGAAGATCCGGCATCATCAAGATTCAATGAATCTATTTATGCTTTCTATTTCAGATCCGTTACAATGAGTTATGTCGATGCATGGAAAATAGAATCAAGCCTCCTAAAACGGAATGGACATTCCTTTTATAGTCCTCATAACAGAATGTTCCATTATCTAGCCATTCACACGCTTTACCTTGGATTGATTACTTTTTTCTTCGGCCCATTGGCCTTAACGCTCTCCTTTTTTGCTGGCATTGTTGGCTTTTTGCTCCTCGAATCTGTCAACTATATTGAACATTATGGCTTAAATCGACGGAAGTTAGACAATGGTAAGTATGAACCTGTTAAACAATACCATTCCTGGAATTCCAATCATGAATTAGGTCGGATATTCCTGTTTGAACTCACCCGTCATTCCGATCATCACTTCAAATCTACAAGAAAGTACCAAGTACTCAGGCACTTCGACGAATCGCCTCAATTGCCCTTTGGGTATCCTGGCTCTATTCTCCTGGCACTCATTCCTCCTATCTGGTTTAAAGTCATGAATAAACGGGTGTTGCAGTACACAGAGCAGATGCAAGATAAGGTCGTGCTCGCTAGCGTGTAAACCGATAACTGATAAGATCTGTTACTTCTCGTAGAAGTGAGAGATTATCTGACAACTATAAAATTATATGATTTTCTTGTTCCTCAAGACCTCCCACTTTTGACTGGACCTGCCTACTCTGCTTAGGAAGGCAGGCCTGCTTCAAGAAGTAAACAGTTAGTCGATAAGACAATAAAAGGTTTTACTTACAGGAAAACCTTTAGTCTGAGTAGCACGTTTTATTTAAAAAAATGGCCGGCTTAGTGATAGTAGGTGTTGTTTGAACACCGCAGCAGAAAGGCTTGTGTTCAGAGCGGTGAGAGTACCGAATAGCACGACGCAAGAAGGGTGTGATTGTTCTACAATCACACCCTTCTTGCGGAAGCCCCAGAATTCCTTGTTAATTATACTACAATTTCGACTGAACCTTATCGCTAGTCAACACTAGGAAAGGATTAACGACTTTTTGTTTATTACCGGTTATAAGCTTCATTTCTCCTATTTTTTTGGCAGCTTTGACTGCTTTTTTATTAAGCACCTTATTTCTAGAGCCGATAGCAAGAAGCGTATCCAATTGCCCATTTTTAATCAGTCCTCTAGCATTTGCGATTTGCAATTCAATGATTAAGAGATGTTTTGAAAAGTAGTTGTTGTCAAGAATGATACTGCGATGTGCTAACTCACTTACACAGAGATAGCCTGTATATCGGACGTGTTGTGGTTTAGACATATTTACCCAGCTATTGGCACGACTTAGTAAAAAATCAGTTTTTGCGACTACATGTTTTACAAAATAATCTGCAACCGTTTTATCTTTGATTTCTCGAACTTGTTTGCTGAGTTGTTCCAGACTGACTTTTCTAGGTTCTTCAATTAAAGTCGCTAGAATTTTTCCCTCAAGAATTTTAGCATCCCATAACTCCAGTGAGAGTGCATGATTTTTACCAATTTTTGAAGAAAGTGATTTGATATCTTTTAAAGTAACCCCTAGCGTTTCATCGTTTATTTTGAGAGGGGGAAACAATCGATCATCCTTTTTCTTAACAAGAGATCGTAGTGCTTTTATAGTCTCTTTGCAGGTCATAGTGAGAGTGAGCGTAACATTAAATAATTAAATAAAAGTTTGGTGCTTTTCGTTCATTTCGTGTAATAGGCTGGGAACAGTAAACCGTTCACCATATTGTTCGGCTAACTGTGTTGCTTTATCAATGAATTTTTGAAATCCGAAATCATTGATATACTGTAATGTGCCACCTTTGAATGGAGCGAAACCCCATCCGAAAATACTACCGACATTGGCGTCTGCTACCTTTGTAATCACGCCTTCCTCTATACATCTTACTGTTTCTATTGCTTGAATCATCATCAAGCGATGTTGCATTTGATCTAATGTAGAGTTAGTTCCTTGATCCGGAAAGTGCTGACTCAATTCTGACCAAAGTTTTTTAGGCTTGGTGGCATAATCGTAGAACCCAAGTCCCTTTGCTTTTCCAGGGCGATTAAACTCATCAATCATTCTTAAGGCTACGCCGTTTCCAGGGTGGTCTTGAAAGGCATCTCCTTGATCTTTCTTCGTTTGCTTGAGAATATCCGCTACAAGAGAGATCGAAACTTCATCAATCAAAGCCAATGGACCTACAGGCATTCCTGCATTGAGACCAGCTTGTTCAATTTTATTAGGATGATTGCCCTCGTTCAATAGTGCCATGCCCTCCATGACGTATGTTTTGAAGACTCGCGAAGTGTAAAAGCCACGACTATCATTGACAACGATGGGTGTTTTCTTGATGAGTTTAACATAATCGAAGGCACGCGCAATGGTTTCTTCTGATGTCTTTTCCCCTTTTATTATTTCTACTAACGGCATTTTATCTACTGGAGAAAAGAAGTGTAATCCAATAAAGTTTTCCTGATGCTCGTAAGATTTTGCTAGTCCTGTGATGGGTAATGTCGAGGTATTGCTGGCAAAAATTGTTTCTGGATCCAGATATTTTCCTGCTTCTTTTGTTACTTGGTCTTTTAAGGCTCTATTCTCAAAAACGGCTTCAATGATTAAATCACAATCTTCGAAATCAGAAGCGTTCTCAGATGGGGTAATTCTATCCAGAATAGCTGCTTTTTCTGTAGGTGTTATCTTCTTTCTTGCTACTCCTTTATCCAATAATTTCTCAGAATAAGCGATGCCTCTTTCTGCGATGGTGACTGACACATCCTTCAATACTACCTCAATACCTACCTTAGCAGAAACATAAGCAATGCCTGACCCCATCATGCCTGCACCGATAATTCCAATCTTTCGGGGTCTGAATTTCCCAAATCCCTTCGGACGGCTCTGTCCTTCCTTGATACTGTTGAGGTCATACCAGAACGCTTTGGTCATATTGGTAGATACTTTACCCAAAATCAGCTCTGTGAAGTACCTGCTTTCGATTCTAAGTGCCGTATCAAAGTCAACCAGTGATCCTTCTACCATGGTGTTTAATATCGCTTGGGGCGCTGGATAATTATTTCTTGTTTTCTTGACCATTATAGCGGATGCCATAGCGATCAATGGTGCTAGTTTAGGACTTTTTGCGGTGCCGCCTGGAATTCTACCTTTATTCAACCAAGGCTTACTGGCATTTGGATTCTTGATAATCCACTCCTCCGCACGTTCCATGAGTGCTTCCTTAGTAGCCACCAGTTCATCGATCAAACCAAGTTCCAGAGCTTTTTTAGGAGTGTACTGTTTGCCTTCTGCGAGAATGGGCATTGCTTTTTCAATCCCAAGCATCCACATTAGGCGGATGGTACCACCACCTGCTGGTAAAATCCCCAGTGTGACTTCTGGAAAACCTAACTTTGTTTTTGGATGATCTAAAGCGATACGATGATCAGCAGCTAGTGTCAACTCAAATCCACTTCCTAGTGCTGCACCATTGATAGCAGCAACAATAGGCACGCCTAACAATTCTATTTCGTTGAAGAGTTCTTTTTGTCTTTCAACAAACTTAAAAACTTCATTCGGATCTTTGATTTTGGTTAGATAATCAAGGTCACCACCAGTCAGGAAGGTTTGTTTAGCCGAGGTAAGAATCA